>Ga0210409_10006421_pt1 | contig 12238 bp, 8 predicted proteins | sample IncBWH17MmetaG_FD_161649 | JGI IMG/M metagenome (GOLD analysis project Ga0210409, IMG submission 161649) | Forest soil microbial communities from Barre Woods Harvard Forest LTER site, Petersham, Massachusetts, United States - Inc-BW-H-17-M | ecosystem: Environmental > Terrestrial > Soil >...
CAGGGTGACGAAGACCTGGGCTTCGAGTGGGGCCTGGGGATCGCGTTTTGGTTTGGGGGCTCGTTCCATGAAACAACAATACTCGTTATAACGACTATTGTCAAGAGGAAAGTTGTGAGGGGGGGGGAATTGTCTCCTTGTCCTGCGGGTGAAGGGTTGCGGCCTCGCGAAATGCAAAGGCTTTAACACAGAGGACACTGAGGAGCACAGAGGGGCGCAGAGAAAACCTGGGCGGAGTTACGGCTTGCGTGTGGGGCGGATGTGCACTTCGCTGATGAAGCTTCCCGGGGCTTGCGTCACCAGGGCCGCCACTGCGTGCGCGACGTCGTCCGGCTGCAGGATTTTTGACGACGTTTTGCCGCCTTGACCGGGAAATTCCGTAGCCACTGAGCCGGGGCAAATGGCGCTCACGCGGATGCCGTACCCGCGCAGATCCTCGGCCATGCTGCCGGTCAGGCCCATGAGGCCCCATTTCGACGCGCAGTAAATTGCGCCATTGGCGAAGGTGTTTTTCCCGGCGAGCGAGCTGATATTGATGATATGACCCGTCTGGCGGCGGATCATTTCCGGTGCGACGGCGCGGCACATGAGGAATACGGCCTTCAGGTTTGTGTCCAGAACGGTGTCCCAATCGGCTTCGCCGAATTCATGGAAGGGTCCGAACACCCCAGTCCCAGCGTTGTTCACAAGGATGTCGACCGGCCCCAGTTCCTGCTGCGTCTTGTGAACCAGGGAGGAAATTTGATCCCCATGCTTTACATCCGCTCGGATGGCGAGCGTGTCGATTCCTTCGCCGCGAAGACTGGCCGCCGATTCGTCGAGCTTGGCCTGATCCCGCCCGCAAATCGAAACGCGAGCTCCCATCCGTCCCAGACGGCGGGCGATGGCCAAACCGATTCCGCGGCTCGCTCCCGTTACGAGCGCGACCTTTCCTGCAAGGGCGTCTTCCGACGGCATTGATGCTCCTCTATTGCCGGGCTAACGATATTCTCTGCCAAGCTTCCTTGGGCCGGAGTTTGACATCATAACATTAGCGCTTGCGAGGTTTGATGCAGTCCCCACACTGCGAGACGCGACTTCGGCGTCGAGGCAAGAGGGAATCGCTTGCGCCCTAGAGTGGGATTCCCTATAATCCGGTAGCTTTGGGCCGGCAGACGATCTTGCATGTTTTTCTGGAAACCGGATTTTTGAAATTTGCTGAGGAGGCTGGAAGCCGATGACACGAAAGCGGATTTTGACAGGCGCCGGTCTGTTGTGGATCGCGCTGGGAATGGGGTTTGGCGCAGGGAAAGTGTGGGCCGCACCGGGGGCGCCACAGGATCAGGCCAAGTCTGGTTACACCCTGCCAGAATATAACGCGTATAAGGCGGCGGACGCGGAGCAGAATCCTCAGCAAAAAATCAAAATGCTTGATGATTTTGTGAAGACTTACAACAACTCCACGCTGATGCCCTATATCTACCGCGACTATTACACGACGTACATGGCGCTCAAGAACTACGCTCAAGCCATCGAGTATGCCGACCGGATGATCGCGCTCGGGGACAAAATTGACCCCACGGGGCGCCTGGAGGCGTATTACACGCGAGCGCAGGCATTTTACCTGGGGATATCCGACAAGGCTTTGCAAACCCCGGACTCGCTGAACAAGGCGCGAGACGCTTCGCTTGCGGGTCTCAAGGCCCTGGAGGAGCTGAAGAAGCCGGACGCCGTGGCGGCGGACCAGTTCGAGACGCAAAAGAAGGGCGTCAAGGTTCTGTTTAACGCGGTTGCGGCATTAGCGTCGACGAACATGAAGGATTACGCGGCCGCCGCTGGGTACTACAAGACGGTCCTGTCCATCACGCCGGATGATCCTGTTACTCACTACCGTCTCGGCATCGTGTTTCTACAGATGACACCGCCCACGGGAACGGACGGCTTCTGGGAACTCGCACGCGCGATCAATTTGAAGATCCCGAACGATGCGCAAGTGCGCGCCTATCTGAAGAACCAGATCATTCGTTACCAGCAGCCTGCCTGCGACAAGCTCGTGGACGACCAGGTGAACGAACTCCTCACGCTTTCCGCAAGCTCTTCGGATAAGCCTGCCACATTGAATGTTCCGAGCGCCGCCGACCTGCAGAAGGCGCGCGATGACACGGCGAACTTCATTCCCGCACTGATGGCCGGAGGCGATGCGGGCAAGACTATGTGGCTGGCCAGCTGCGGCCTGGAGTATCCAGACGTCGGAGTCCGCGTGATGGAACCTCCCGCCGTTGAGGGCGATACCGTGACGCTGAAAGTGTTCCGCGGGGCCACGCCCGAAGAAATCGAGGCGGCTACGATGTCCAATATGACCGTCAAGATCGACGGCCAGCCGGAAGCCAAACGCCTGGAGAAAGACGCAGTGGTCCGGTTTACCGGCACGCTGACCGGTTATACGCAAAATCCATTTATGCTGACGTGGGACAAGGCCAAGATCAACATGGAAGACTTGCCGGAGGAGAAGGGGCCTGCTAAGAAAGGGCCGGCCAAGAAAGCTCCTGCGAAGAAGGCACCGTCAGGAAACTAATCTTCGAACACAGCAAGAAAACGAATGGCCCCGGGAAATTTCCGGGGCCATTTTTTTGGCGTGAACAAATGTGATTAATTTTCAGTACCCGGCCTCGATAACCATATTGGCATGCCTCGCAAAAGTCTCAAATCTCAAGTCTCAAATCAGATGCCCAAATTCGTGGGAATTCGGGGATAAAGAAGCACCAGCCACGACCCACTCGTCACTCATCACCAGTCACTTCCTCCGACGCAGCCTGTGATCCAGCTTATAGAGATCGATCTTGCGGCTTAGCGTGTTGCGATGAATTCCAAGGAGCCGTGCGGCGCGCGATTGGTTGCCGTGAAAACGGTCCAGCACGCGCTTGATGAATTTCTTTTCAAATTCGTTGACGGCTTCGTCAAACTGGATCCCGCGCTCCACCATTTGGCCAACCAGCGTTTCCAATTGCTCCTTCACCGTAGCACGCTCCGCACAAGAGTTGTTCGCCGCCGGAGGATTCCGGCGGCGGGCCTAACTGAGTTCGTAGCCCGTTAACTGCCAGTATGCTTCCCTGTATTTTTCGCGGGTCGCGGCAACGACATCGGGGGGCAGGTCCGGGCCGGGTGGCTGTTTGTTCCAACCGATCCGTTCGAGGTAGTCGCGCACGTATTGCTTGTCGTAAGAGGGCTGCGCGCGGCCGGGTTGGTAGCCGTCCGCAGGCCAGAAACGAGATGAGTCGGGGGTCAGGGCCTCATCAATCCAAATTAATTCCTTTTCAATCAGGCCAAATTCAAATTTAGTGTCCGCCAGAATAATTCCACGGGGCTCGGCGTACGCGGCAGCGCGGCGGTAAATTTCCAGACTGATTGCACGCACTTTTTCAGCCAGTTCTCCCCCGATGGTCGAGACCGCGTCGTCGAAGGTGATGTTTTCATCGTGGCCCGCGGTGGCCTTGGTGGAAGGAGTGAAAATGGCTTGCGGCAGGCGCTCGGATTCACGAAGTCCCGGCGGCAGTGCGATGCCGCAGATTTTTCCGGTAGCGCGATAATCCTTCCACCCCGAGCCTGAAAGGTATCCGCGGACGACGCACTCGATCGGCAGAGGATTGGTTCGGCGGCAAAGCATGGCGCGGCCTTCGAGCTGGGGACGGTAAGGCGCCAGCTCGGCTGGGAAATCCGTTGCCGTGATGATGTGATTGGGGAGGATGTCGCGCAGCAAGTGGAACCAGAACAGCGAGAGCTGCGTCAGCACGCGTCCCTTGTCCGGGATCGGCGTGGGCAAGACAACGTCAAACGCGGAAAGACGGTCCGTGGCGACGAGCAGCAGTTGGCCGCCCACCTCGTACAAATCACGCACCTTCCCGCGATTCAGAAAGCGAATTCCGGGGAGATTCGTTTCCCAGACGACAGTATTTATTTTAGGAGAAGCCAAAGGAATTCTACCTCATAAGAGAGGCGGCCATTCTAGCGCAAGGTTCGCCGAAGTCAACGGAGAAGAAAAACGAAAAGTGGAAAACTTAAGTAGCACAGGCACTCTTGCCTGTGCGGTTTTGATTTCGTTGATGGCATTCGGGATGCGGCCTGGTCGAGAAAACCGCACGGGCAAGAGTGCCTGTGCTACTAAAGACTACGCTGCGTTGGTCGCGGCTTGGGCGGCGGCGGGCTCGTCCCAGCGGACGGACACGAGTTTTGAGACGCCCGGCTCCTGCATGGTCACGCCGTACAGGACGGACGCCACCTCCATCGTTTTCCGGTTGTGCGTCACGACGATGAACTGCGTGCCGGCGCTCATTTCGCTGACGAGTTTGGTGAAGCGCCCGACGTTGGCTTCATCGAGCGGCGCATCGACTTCGTCCAGGATGCAGAACGGGCTGGGCTGGTAGCGGAAGATGGCGATCAGCAGCGCCAGAGCCGTCATGGCTTTTTCGCCCCCGGAAAGCAGCAAAACGTTTTGCAGGCGCTTGCCCGGCGGCTGCGCGACCACGTCGATGCCCGGCTCGCCGGAGCTGTCCGGTTCGGAAAGCCGCATTTCGCCGGTTCCGCCGCCGAAGAGGGTGTGGAACGCCGTCGCGAATTGTTGATTGATGATCGAGAAGGCTTCCTCGAATTTCTGTTTGCAGACCTCGTCGAGCTCGGCGATGGCCTGCTGGGTGTCTGTGATGGATTGCAGCAGATCGGCGCGCTCGCGGCCCAGGAAATCGAAGCGCTGCTCGCATTCGTTGTATTCTTCCAGGGCCATCATGTTGATCGGGCCCATCGATTCGATGCGCAATTTAAGTTCGTGATACTGCGCGTCGGAAGTGCGCAGTTCCTCGCCCGTCAAGAGGGCGGGGAATTCCGCGATCAAATCTTCCGGTTGCGCGTTCAGCTCCTCGACGCACGATAGCCGCAGATGCTCGCGTTCGGACTCGTTGCGCGCGCGCTCGATCTCAAGCTTGCTCCGCTCTTCGCGGAAATCGCCGAGTTTCTGCCGAGACATGCGCAGCGAGTCGTCCACTTGCGTGGAGCGCACGCGCGTGGCGTCGAACTCCCGCTCCATTTCCGCGCCGCGCGCTTCGAGGCGCACTTTCTCCGCGCGAAGAGATTCGACCTGCCGGTGATGCTCGGCGGTCTGCGTCGCAAGCTGTTCCTGTTCCTGCACGAGCGATTCGTGCTGGAGAACCAATGCCGAGCGTCGCGCAAAAAGTTCCTGAAGTTCGCGCGCCATCTGAGCCGCGATCGACTCCGCGCTGGCGAGGCGTTCCGATAGCGCGGCCATCTCCGCGCGCCGCGATGCCAGGTCTTCCTGTTTGGCGTGCGCGGTTTGCCGCAAGGTTACCTGCTGTTCCATGGCCTGAACGATTTCCTGTTCGGCTCCCGCACGGGCACTGGAAACCTCGCCGCGCCTGTGTTGCGCAGCCTCGGCGCGCCGCTGGGCCGCCGTGGCGTCGTTGCGCAAACGCGCGAGCTGCGATTGGCAATCGCTCAGTTCAATCCCGAGCCGCACCATGTCGCCCCGCGCCTGGTCGCGCTGCAAGGTGGCCGCCACCGCAAGCTTTTCCGATTCGACGTGTTGTGCCGCAGCTTGCTCATGCGTTACTTCACTCGCGTGCAGCTCCTCTTCAATGTGCTGAAGCGCAGCCTGCGCTTCCGACGCCGCGCGCTCGAATTGCAGCACTTCCGCGTCCAGCGAGCGCAATTCGCGCTTCATTCCAAGAGGGCCCGCTTCCGACGGACGGCCGCCGCTGACGACGCGGCCCTGGTACGTCGTGCCGTCGGGCGTCACGAACGAATACGCGGGATTCTCGCGCGCCAAACGCTCGGCCACCGCGGATTGCTCCACAAGGAACGCAGACCGCAGCCTCGGCAGAAACTGCTTTGCCGCCGGACCCAGTGGATCGCGAAATTCAACAAGGCGGTCGAGGCGCGAAACAGTCTCCCGTTCGATCTCGAAGGGAACGACCGGCTCGTTCGGTTGCACATTGAGCTTGCGCAGCGAATCCACGAAGAATGTGGCGCGGCCTCCGACTTCATCACGCAGCATGGCAATGCCGGCGCGGGCCACATCAAACGTTTCGACGACGACGTATTCCAATTCGTCGCGCAGAAATTGTTCGATGGCGCTTTCGTATTCCTGACCCACCTCGGCGTAATCGGCGAGCACGCCAACGGCACGGAAGCCGGCGGATTCATCTCCGCCCTGGCTCGACGCGAATAGTTTCTGGACCGCATCCGCGGTGTAGGAGCGCTCATTCAAAATCTGCTGGAGCGAGGTGCGCCGGGCCCGGCCGCTGGCGAGCGCATCGCGGGAGGCCCCGGCCTGTGCAACCGCTTCGCGCTGCTGGTTGCGGAGTTCACCGATGCGCGTCTGCGCAGTCCTCACCAGTTCTTCCAGGCGGCGCGTGCGCTCCAGCACGGATTGCCAGTGCAGATCGGCGGCCTGGGCGCGTTCGCGATGATGCAGCGATTCTTCGAGTAATTGCTGTTCCTGCTGCTCGTAGCGCGTCACGCCCTCGATGTGATGCGCGAGCGTTTGCTCCGCCTGCGCTTGATCTCCGTGCAGGCGCGTCAGTTCTTCGCCCAGTTCAGCGGCCGAGCGGCGCAATGAGGCGATGCGATCTTCGACGGAATCATGAGCGCCTGAAATTTCAGCGGTGGCAGCAGCCAGGCTCGCCAGGATCATTTCAACGCGAGCAACCTCGCCCTGGATTGTCTTGACCGACTCGCCATGCGCGGTGGAGCGGGCTTCGACCTGCGCGGATTGCGCCGCGCACTGCTCGATTTCCGCGTTCAATTGCTGGAGCCGGCCGGTCAGTTCCGCGGTGCGCTGGCGGTTGAAGAGAATGCGATTTTCGCTACGGTCGAGCTCAAGAGCGGTCTGGCCCAAAACATTCTGGTGTTGCCGCAACTCGCCTTCCAGTTCGTAGGTGCGTGACGAGAGGCGCTCTTGTTCCCCTTCCCATTGATTCACGGATTGAGATTCCCGGGATTCCTGCTGTGAGATTCCACCAACCAAGTTCGCTAATCGATCCGCCTCGAGATCGAGTTCCTTGGCTTTGCTAGCCAGAACCTGGCGCAGCAAACCGCGCATTTGCTCGCGAAATTCGGCATATCGACGAGCCTTCGAGGCCTGCCGTTTGAGAGAGGCAAGCTGCTTCTCGACCTCCACATAGATATCGTTCACCCGCGAAAGGTTCACTTTGGAGGATTCTAATTTGGCTTCCGAGAGGCGCCGCTTGGTTTTGAATTTCGTGATTCCGGCGGCTTCTTCGATGATGGCGCGACGGTCAGTCGGTTTGGAACTGAGAATCTGGCCGATGCGACCTTGCTCAATGATTGCGTAGGAGTCCGGGCCGAGCCCGATCCCCATGAACAAATCCTGGATGTCGCGCAGACGAGCCACGCGGCCATTGATGAGGTACTCGCTTTGCCCCGAACGATACAGGCGCCGTCCCACGACGACTTCGCCCGGCTTTAAATGCATCGCGTGCTTTTCCGTCGCGGCGCGCTTCTTTTTCAGGAAGCCTGGCTCTTGAGTAGCTTCGCCATCCGCCTGCACTTCTATCGATGCATCGCTGTTGGCAGGATCTGGATTCTCTCCGCTTTTCTCCGTGCCCTCTGGGTTGAAAGTTTTTCCCGTCGCCCCGTAAGCGCTGTCAGGAACTCCCACAGGCCCAGGCGTTGACACGTCGCCCTGCTGAGGTCCCAACACGAACTCCGCCGCAGCCGCGAGTTCCGGATCCACCAGCGTCAGCGTGACTTCCGCCAGACCAAGCGGAGGCCGCTTGGCGGTCCCGTTAAAAATGCAGTCGGACATCCGCTCGGCGCGGAGCGATTTGTGGCTTTGCTCGCCCAGAACCCAGGAAATAGCGTCGACGATATTGGACTTGCCGCAGCCATTGGGCCCGATGATGCAGGTGAGCCCGGCGCCGCTGAAAGTAATATTCGTCTTTTCGCAAAACGATTTGAAGCCAACGAGCTCGACTTTGCGCAGTTTAAGCAAGATTTCCCCTTTAAGGCCTCCGCCGTCTATGCGCTGGGTGGTCTGGCGCTCGAAAATCGCCTACACCAAGCCCATGCCTTACATATCGGCAGAAACGTATTCCGCTTACTCGGGAGGGTTCGAGCCGCGACAAAATCGCTGAAGGGACGTTTAACAGTGGCCCAGCCGCCTGGCGCTACGATGGCGGTTACGGGAAAATAAATTAGCACGCGTCGCGACCGAAGTAAAGACGGAACCGCCGTCGATTTCTAAGATGCGCTCAACGGCCCGGCGCTCTGCTATATTTGTGTGATCCGTGGCAATCGCAACGATCTGTGCCGGACCGGGCTGGCCCGCAAGCGGATTGGCTCGGGGGAGGATTCTCAATGTTGTTCGACTTCAAGGAAATCCCGGGCAAGGAATGCTACAAACTGCTGGTCTCCACGGTGACGCCTCGGCCGATTGCCTGGGTGGTCAGCCAGGACGCCAAGGGCTTGCTCAATGCGGCGCCCTTTTCGTTCTTCAATGTGCTTTCGGGTGATCCGGCGGTCGTCGCCATTGGCATCGGTAATCGCAAGCCAGGGCAGGCCAAGGACAGCCGCGCGAACATTCTAGAAACCGGCGAGTTTGTCGTGAACCTGGTCTCCGAAGCGAACGCCGAAGCGATGAACGTAACGGGAATCGAATTCGATCACAGCGTGAACGAATTGGAGCAGGCGGGATTGACGACTCTGCCATCCGCGCGCGTGAAGCCGCCGCGCATCGCGGAGAGCCCCGTGGCGTTGGAATGCCAGCTGATGCAAATCATCGATTTGGGTGAGAGCGGGCTGGTCCTTGGCCGCGCGGTGGCCATGCATGTCCGCGACGAATTCGTGCTCGACGCCGGGAAGTATTACATCGATACACCAAACTTAAAGTTGCTCGGCCGCATGCATGGCCGCGGTTGGTACGCCCGCACGTCGGATTTATTCGACATGCCGCGCATCCCGGTAAGCGAATGGCAGGTGAAAGAGCGCGCGGCTGCCGTCCCGGTGGAAAAGAAATCGCGCTAATTGCAGGCAGCGAAAAAAGAAATTCAAAATTGGGGTGGCGGGGGACATCGGAAGCCAGATCATCAATCCGAGCGACGCCGCGAATCAGGTGCAGGGTATCGTGATCGATGGCCTTGGCCAGGCGCCGCCGCCGATTCTGCCCGCGGTGTTCAAGGCGATATTCGAAGTTGCCGGGCAGATGTATTGCTCCGTACCCCTCGCGAAACACGGATTTTCCTGGGCGTAAAAGTAGGACAGGCTTCCAGCCTGTCGGGTTTCGTACCCATCGGCAAGTTCAAAGGCGACAGGCTGGAAGCCTGTCCTACTAGTCCATCCGATAGTGGCAGCCGCGACTCTCGCGGGCCTGATCGGCGGCTTCGAGGATCAGGAGCGCGGTGAGGATGCCGTTGCGAAGGCCGATGATGGAATCGCTGATTTCGCATTTTTCGTAGAAACGCGCGATTTCCAGGTCCAGCTCGCGTAACACGCGCATCGCGCGATTCAATCTTTTCTCGCTGCGGATCAGGCCCACATAATTCCACATGGTGTGCTGGATTGTCAGCCAGTCCTGCGAAATGAGCGCAGGGTCGGCGGGCTCGTTCTCATAGCGCCAGTCAGCCACTCGGGGAAAGTAGAAATCACTGACGCGGTGGATGCGTTCGGCGGCTTGCTGGCCGGCGCGGATCCCCCACACGAGACACTCGAGCAGTGATGTGCTGGCAAGGCGATTGGCGCCGTGCAAACCGGTGCACGCGACTTCACCGACGGCGCGCAGGCGATCCACCGTCGTGCGCCCCCAGTCATCGGTGGCGATTCCGCCGCAACTGTAATGCGCGGCGGGAACCACGGGGATGGGCTCGCGCGTCATGTCGATCCCGCGCTCCATGCAGACGGCATAGATGCCGGGGAAGCGCTCGCGAAGCTGGTCGGCGGGTTTCTGGGTGATGTCGAGATAGACGCAAGGCTCGCCCGATTCGAGCATGGTCTGATAAATGGCGCGCGCGGCAACATCGCGCGGAGCGAGCGAGCCGGCGGGATGAAACCGCTGCATAAATTCCCGGCCCTGGCGATCGACGAGCCGGCCTCCTTCGCCGCGCACCGTTTCCGAAATCAGAAAGCAGCCGTCTGGGGCGAGGAGCGCTGTCGGATGGAATTGAACGTATTGCATGTTGATGCAGCGCGCCCCGGCGCGATAGGCCATAGCGATGCCGTCGCCACGCGCGCCCGGGGGATTCGTTGTGTGCAAGAATACGCTGCCGAGGCCACCCGTCGCTAAGATGGTTTCCTTGGCGAGAATCGAGAAAATTTTTCCTGTGGTCTGGTCGAGCACGTACGCTCCCACACAAGTCAAAGGGCGGTAGACGTCGGTGGGTTCGACCGAGTGGTGCGACGCCGTCAGCAAGTCTACAGCCGTGGCGTTGGCGATCACTTTCACTTTCGGGTGCGCCTGCGCCCTTTCAAAAAAGGCCCGCTCAATCGAAAAGCCTGTTCGGTCTTTGAAGTGGATGATCCGCGGGATGGAGTGTCCGGCCTCGGAAGTCAGATCGAGTTCGCCCGGATTTTCCGGCGAAGGATCGAACGGAACGCGCAGCTCGTCGATCAAGATTTCTTTCACCAGTCGCGGGCCTTCGTGGCTCAGCAGTGAAGCCGCTTCCGGCGAGCTGAGACCTGCGCCGGCGGAGAGGATGTCGGCCACGAGTTGCTGGGGCCGCTCGTCATGTCCGCGATAGATGATTCCGCCCTGCGCGCGGTAGGTGTTGCTGTCCTCGGGATCGTGAGCGCGCGTCAGCAGCGTGACTTCGCAGCCGCGCTTGGCGGCGTCCCACGCCGCTGCCAGGCCACCGAGGCCGCTGCCGATAACAAGCACGTCTGTTCGAGTCGAAGTGGTCATATTGAATGCATTCCGATTGCCCAAACAGCATTGGTCGAACGCATCGCTGGTGTTGTAGCCCGCCTCTTCAGAGGCGGGGAATTTCCCCTGGTCTTACAGAAATCCCCGCGCCTGAAGACGCGGGCCACAGTAGTTCGGGCACCGTTATCTCAAACAAGCGGCTCCATCTCAAAGCTTATATCCACCGCCGGAGCGGAATGCGTCAACGCGCCAGCGGAGATCCAGTCCACGCCCGCTTCGGCGAATTCTCTCACGTTATGGAGCGTGATTCCTCCGGATGCTTCAGTGCGGATCTTATTCGGCGCGGCGTGCTGGCGCACCTCGCTGACGGCCTTACGCACGAGGGATGAGCTCATGTTGTCGAGCAGAATGACATCGGGATTGTGTGCAAGAGCGGCGCGCAATTCATCCAGGTTTGTGACCTCGATTTCAATCCACCGCGCGCGCCCTTTGGCCGCTTGCGCCGCGGTGAGCGCCGCGGAAACGCCTCCCGCGAGACGAATATGATTTTCCTTGATCAGGACGGCTTCGGCGAGGTCCTTGCGGTGGCTTTTGCCGCCGCCTACGCGGACCGCATATTTTTCGAGGGCGCGCAGGCCGGGCGTCGTCTTTCGCGTATCCAGAATTTCCGCTCCCGTGCCTTCGATTGCGCGGACAAACCGGCGCGTAAGCGTCGCCACTCCACTGAGCCGCTGCAGGAGATTCAAAGCCACGCGCTCGCCCGTCAAAAGCGCACGCGCCGAAGCGGTTACTTGCGCGGGAATTTTCCCCGGTGTAAGTTCCTCGCCGTCGCGGGAGAAGATTTCCGCCTTGGTTGTGGAGTCCAATAGACGAAATACTTCGACGAACAATTCAACCCCGGCAAGGACCAGCGGAGCTTTGGCAATCACTTGGCCGCGCGCGCGCTGCGTCGCGGATACCGTCGTCTCCGTGGTGATATCGCCGGTCCCAATATCTTCGGCAAGAAAAGACCGCAGCAAGTTTTGGCACGCGGAGGCGTCGAGTAAGGGGGACATGAGGAATAAAAGAAGGCTAACTCATCTCGAGCATTCGGAGAATCGGTTTCAAGGCGCGCAGGCGCAGATCTTCGTCAAGCGTGATTTCCGGGTTGCGGTCGCGCATGCACAGGTAGAGTTTCTCCATCGTGTTCAGTTTCATGTGAGGACATTCGCTGCAGGAGCATCCGCCCTCGCCGGGAGCGGAGATGAAAGTCTTCTCCGGGTGGGCCTTTTCCATCTGGTGCAGGATGCCGCTTTCGGTGGCCACGATAAATTCGGCGGCGGGGCTTTGCTTTGTGTAATTCAGCAAGCCGGACGTCGATCCCACATAATCCGCGTG
>Ga0210409_10006423_pt1 | contig 12236 bp, 12 predicted proteins | sample IncBWH17MmetaG_FD_161649 | JGI IMG/M metagenome (GOLD analysis project Ga0210409, IMG submission 161649) | Forest soil microbial communities from Barre Woods Harvard Forest LTER site, Petersham, Massachusetts, United States - Inc-BW-H-17-M | ecosystem: Environmental > Terrestrial > Soil >...
CCACGACTTCCAGAAGCGCGTCGTTTCCTGGAAGCGCTGTCCCACTAGTTCCATCTCCGGCTGTTGTCCTTGCGGACGTACTCCACCCAGCACAAAGGTCGCGATTGCGCCGGCCTGCAAAGTGAACTCTGCGGTCACGTCCTGCGATTGCTGCTCCAGCGCGCACGTGGAATACAACGCCATGGGCGAGCAACGATCTTCGTCCGGGAAAAACATCGCGCAGCCATTCGAGATTTCCGTTCGATGTGCAGAAGTTGCGTAGTTGAATCGTGGCTGGCAACGCATTTTGAAGTGGACATTACCTCGTATAACGGCGACCGTGCGCACGATCTCATTCGGCTGCGCCCCATCTTTCTCAATGGGCATATAATCTGTCAGCTCAGCTACACCTTCTTCGGCAAGGAATCGCGTCAATAGAATGTTTGTTTCCGGCAAATAAAGGTGGCGCACTCGCGCCTTGGTGAGCTGCGGTTCGATCTGAAAGCGGCCGCCTTCCTTGTCATCGAGCAGCGCCGCAAACACTGTGGGGGAATCAAACTCGGGGTAGCAAAGGAAATCGATCGAGCCGTCCATGCCTACCAGTGCAATCGACCGCATGTTGCCGATAACGCCGTAATTCTCGATGGGCTGAAAGCTCATATGTTGGATGACACGTATAGTCACACACCTACCGGGTGCAAGTCGAACGGCCCAACGGAGCCTACCTGACCTATTGGATTTCGCTTACCAACCTGACCAATCAACCGGTTTCCATTGAAGCGCATTACAACATTCTCTCCCGCTAGTCGAACAGAAAAGGAGAAGAACATGTACGGAGTACAATTTCGCGGTACCTTGCAGCCAAACCAATCCCAGCGGTGGTTCACTTACAATTTGGCGCCTACAACAACGCGTCCTGGATGGTGCTTCCGACCACCGCCCAGGCGGGTTCGCCGCACGTCGGTTTTGACCTGGCGCACCGGCGCCAGCTTGAAAGCTCGCGCGCTTGCACTACCGGCGCGGGATGGCGGCATGGCACGACGGAAACGCAACACTGAACAACAAGCAGCGGTGAACGCGGAACCGCAGGAGCGCGGCAAGTCTCACGCGAACATTTGTGGAAACCCGCGTTCTTCCGCTGGCTCTCAAGCCTGAAAACCTCGCGCAGTTCAGCGGCTGCGGCCTGCCGTGGCTGCCTCTTCGGAAACTACAGCCTTTCGTCCATCACCGAACACTCCTCCCACGGCCACCACGTGACCTCCTCCCATAGAAGAAAAAGTGTAACCCATGTGTTCAGTACGATCTGTCGTCTATGCGCCGAGTCGCTCGCGCTATCAAATTTGCCCGTGTCCGCTTTCGCCATCTCGCTGCTGGCAAGCGGGGCGAAGCTCCACAAACGATTCAAGCTAGAAATTTTGGAAAACCGCTAATAATCCTTGCCATGAAGGATTTGGAAGTCACGGTCTGCAAGGCTTTTGCCCTCGCAAGAGCCAGAGGAGCTGAAATTCCGGTGTGAATGCGCTCTCACTTGACGCCGACCGCAGCCGGACTTTGCTACCCTGAGGTGTAAGTGTTTCGCGAAGTCGATCGCGAGTGTCGGTATATCGTCACGTGGAATGCGCCGGAACGTGGGTATGCGCGGGAATCAAGCTGGGGCGGGAGGGGCCGAAAAAATCCGTTGGCTATCTCGAGCCAGAGGCGTAGGCTGTTCTCCCTAGACTGGTTCCAGGATGTACCGCCTTCACCCCAAGGGGCGGAGAAGGGTCCGTTATGAGAGCTCGTTTCCTCCTGCGGTTTTTGTGCGTCTTTGGCCTTTTCGTGGTCGCTTCTGCGGCACCCGCCCATTCTGCGACCTCAAGAAACCTTTCTTTCACGGCTGCCGATAGTTCTGAGCAAAGCGAGACCTCCTCGCACCCGGAAAACAGCGTAATCATTCCTGGGCCGTTGCGATCTTTCTTGCGCATGGCGGGTCTACGCCAGAAGGTTTCACCCGAGGAAGTGATGCCGATGCTTGCCCGCAACGTGCTCCTCCATGGGTACCAGATCGGACATCCAACGGAATACCTCATTTTGCTGCGTCGTTATTTTCGGCAAGCCGAAGAACTTAGCGCGCTGGCAGGAGCGGACGGAAATATCCGCGTGAATGGCTGCAACGAGGCTGGACCGCTGCTTGCAACCCTGGGGTATAAACCCCGAGGAGAGTGTGGGCGCGCTGGCATGAACTTAGTGGCGTCGGATTCGCAGCGTGCGTTTCTAACAATTGATTCAGGTTTTCCACTCGTCGATCTTGAGGAAGCGTTGCAGAAGGGCACCCCGTTCACGTACGCGTACGCCGGTTCTGCAGTGCCGGTGCTGTTCGGGGCGGCCGATTGGAAAGCGCTTGCGACGACGAACGGACAAAGCAATAGAAACGTAGCGGAAATTCTTTTGAACGAAGCTGACGTGGCGCGACTCTACTGGGGGTTATCGCAAATCGACCCTGAAACCAGGCTGGCGATGAAGAACGGCATTGGACTCGAAAAGCTACGTCCTGTTGCGCCGGCTTTGGATTTGTATGGGAGCCAAATCTGTATTCGCGAAGGCGCTATGGTCGTTCCCGGCGGACAAAAGGCTGAGAAGAGCTGGCAAGGCCTGGTCGGAGCGAGTCCGCGAGCCCCGGCAGAGTTCGTCCCCCGATTGCTCACCAGGGATCACGGATGGTTAGCGGCGTATTATGACGCGATGGCGCGAGCCAATCGCAGGCAGCAAGAACGTTTCGCTGAGGGTCAGCGATATAAACATTACTACGAGGCCTTCCGTTCGCCGGGAGCTTCGGGTGACGCCGCAGTAAGGTACGCGTTCAGGCCGGCGGCGGGGCTAATGGTTCTGGTAACGCGTCTGCAGTGGGACGCGAAGGGCGAGCCATATGTGCCGGGAAGCCTGCAGGCGTGGAGCGCGATTCTTCGCCAGAACCCGTACAGGCTGGTGCGCGAATGGGGCAAGAAGTCGACCGGGTGGCAATACCCGGATCAGCTGGCGGAGGCTATGTTCGCGTTCTCGCGGCTGGAGAACGATAAAGGACCGCTGCAAGCCTATCTTTGTTTGAGCGAAATCGATCGGGTGCGCCCGCCAGCGCAACGGATGAGCGATCAAACGGTTGTGTTGCTGGCCGATAAATTCGCGGACTTCAGCGATCAATATTTGATCTTCGCGGAATTTCCGCAGTTAACGGACGCCTCCATCACGCGCTTCCTGACGACGGCCGAGGCGCTCGATAAGATTTCCGATCACGCGCTGCGGGGCAATGCCATGGGGACCTTCCAGGGAGCCGTGGGCCTGTGGCAGATCCTGGCAAGGCAAGGTCAAATCGATCAGAGCAACCTAAACTCTTCGTGGCTGGAGGTGATTGGACCATTTGCCAAGTTTACCACGCCAGCGCAGCTGGTTACGGCCGGGCGCACTTCGATTCAGGCTGTTTTCCGGGCAGCGACCGGGAAACCGAGGATCACGCAAGACGAAATGATCAATGTGCTTGCCGCCGCGCATCCGACAACCGCGGGAAGTCAGCGGATGGGGCAGGAGATGGCCAACCGGCTTCGCTCGGTGCTGGACGACCAGCGACTGATTTCACTGGACACGTTGTTTGCTCTGGACGATGGTCTGAGTGGTTCCGGGCAGGGGGCGGCCAAAAACGACAGTAGCATGATCGCGCTGGCCGGCGAACTTCGAGAGTTCGAAATGCCGCGGCCTATCTTTACGAGCGGCGAAAGAAGCACGTGGGCGGCAGGAACCTACAACAATCGCCACACCGAAGGAGAGATGAAGACCAATCTAGCAAAAGTGCTTAGTTCTGCCGCTGCCTCGCCCAAGCAAAGGGAGGAAGCGCGAGGGCAATTGGCTACGTTCATGAGGGACACGGTAGTGGGCATGAACTACGCGTACTACGAACCACCAGGCTCACAGGTTCTGCATCACAACCCGCTGTTTGTGCGCTCGCACGATTTTTCGGGCGACACGGTATCAGGGGTGGAACATTTGTGGCAGTCGCCGCAACTGTTTGGCGCGGGCTCACCGGCAGGCGGCGGTGCGCATCTGATCGGATCACTTGCTGACCTGTCTTACGCATTGGCGGAGGCGGAGCAGGATTTCATTGCGCCGGATCATGTGCAGGCTCTGATCTGGAAACAGTTTGTCCCGGAACTGATGAGTGGCGCGATCGTGCCTCGCTGGTGGGACGTGAGCCAGACCGAGTTGCACGCCGCGGCGCTCTATCAACGAGCGGGAGAGGAAATACTGACGGCCGCAGCCGGGGATACGGAATTGCGCGGCAAAGTGATGGCTATCGTCTCAGACCGGATGTTCCCGGCGAGGCAGGCGTGGCTGGAAGAAATGATGCGCACGGGGAAGACGAAGGAAATGCTGGAAGGCGTAATGCCAGCTGAAACCTTCTTTCTGACGGCCGAATTTCAACAGAGATTTCCTGGCGAGCTCAGCGCCGTTAGCCCGGCGGGACGAGAACTGGAAGCGCTGTCGCACAAAGATCCAGACGAGGTCAGCAGCGAGCGGATCTCGCGCGACTTCGGAATAATCCATCCGGTGTTTACGCAGAGCTACGGACGTGAGCTGATAAGCGTGCGGCCGTTTCCGGCGTTGACGGGCACGTATAGCCGATTGATGGCGGAGTGTTGGGATTCCGGCAACCTCTATTGGGCACGGCTGGCGGATGAGATGGGTTATTCGCCAGTGCTGTTGAACCGCATGGTTCCCGAGCTAACTCGTCGCATGGTGGAAAAGATTTTTGCGAGCGAGCTGGAAGACTGGGCAGCGATACTTGCTGCTTTGCAGGAAACCGGAGAAGAGTTCCGCGAGGGGAAAATCCCCTGGATGGTAGGGAGCATGGCAAAACCCGTGCCCGAGACAAAATAAAGAACCACAAGGATGCATCCATGAGGAAGAAAGTGTTTGTTTCAGTTTTCTGGTTGTGCGTGGGTGTTGGTCTGTTTATGGGGCTGGCATTGGATGCTCAAGAGCCCGTGAATTCGAATTCACACATTCGCGTGGTGGTAGATTTGGTGCAACTAAATGTCGCGGTGACGGACAGTCGAGGGAACTATGTTACCGGGCTTCAACCAAGCGATTTCGTGGTAATGGAAGACGGAATCCCACAGAAGATCTCCACGTTCGCAGAAGGAAATGGGCCGGCGCACCGACTGGCCGATGCGCCAGTGAATGCAAAAGATGGGAACGGCGGTCCTGGCGATGCTCAGCAATCCGGCCCCGGACAGGACGCCACGCACTTGACCGCTGCGGAACTGAGTTCGGTGACGGCTGGCGCGAATGTGTTTGTGTTATTCGATACCAGCGACTACATGTATCGAGGATTCGTGTTTGCGCAGGACGCCATATCCGACTTCGTTCGCTCGCTGGAATCTGCTGATCGAATCGCCTTCTATTCGTACAGTCGCGATTTGTCGAGAGCCGCCCGGCTGACCGCGGATCGGTCGGCGGTTCTACGTGGCGTGCGCACAACGGTGGCGGGCGACGATGCCGCTCTTTACAATTGCCTGCTGCTGACGCTGAAGGATGCGGGACAATTCTCGGGCCGCAAAGTCGTGGTGGTTTTCTCAAATGGGCCGGACAACGCTAGCGTGGTTCCACCAGAAGACGTAGCGGAGTTGGCGCAATCGACAGGGACGGCGATTTACATGATATGCACGCGCGAGGCTCAATTGGAGCCGATCTCGACCGCGGTATTCGAGCGCATGACCGCGGCTACGGGCGGGAAGGCTTACTTCGCCAAGAGCTGGAAAGAGGAGAGAAACGCCTTTGCATCGATCAGAGAAGACTTGGCGCATCTGTATTCGCTTAGCTACTATCCGCAGCAGAATCCGAACCGCGGCTGGCGGAGTATTACGGTGAAATTGACCTCGGACCGTCTGAAGAGATGCCACGTGCGCACGCGTAACGGATATCGCTTGCAGCCGACGCGCTTCGCGAAGGCCGACACTGGGGCGGAAGCTGAGCCACGCTGAGCCTCGGATGAGCGGAAACGCCTGCACCAAGAGCCATGCCGGCGAATACCCCAATCTGTCGTCGATGTGGCAAACCAATGGTGATAAATGCATGCCATTGCGAGGTATTCGAAGGCCTGCACCGGGTGTGCTTCCACCTTGAATACGAACATTTGAACCACAACGCCGATGAGCCCTGCGACGACCCAAGCTGTTTCTGGAAGCGTTCCGCAAGTCCTAAGGCCGGGAAGCTGATCAAGTAAGCCATAGCTTGGCTGCTATCAGTAGTACCATCTCAACTACGCATTATTGTGAAGATCGACGGTGGCCGTAAAGCGAGAGAAAGTCGAACTGTGCCACGGGAGGCGAATTGTGAGCGCGAGCGCATATCAAAAACGGATCGCCGGAGTGCTGGGAAAAATTTCCGAAACGCAAATGGGCAATATTGAAAAGGCCGCGGCCGTGATGGCGGACACGATCGCGAATGGCGGGCTGGTGCATATGTTCGGGAGCGGGCATTCCGCGCTGCCAGTGCAAGACATGTTTCCGCGATACGGTGCGTTCCCGGGATTCCGGCCGCTAATGGACATGCGCTTGATGTGGACGAATGTGATCGGCAGCGGTGGAGCAAAGGGACTGTTGTGGTTGGAGCGGCAAGAAGGCTACGCCAAGGTGTTGTTTGAGAACGAACCGATTCGTAAGGGCGATGTGATGCTGGCGTTTTCGCACGGAGGCTTGAACGCCGCGGGGATTGAAGTGTTGATGGAAGCAAAGAAGCGCGGACTGACGACCGTGGGAATAACGTCGATGGACAATTACGGGAAGCGCGAGGCCATGCACTCTTCCGGGAAAAAGTTGGCGGACGTCGCGGACATTGTGATCGACAACTGCACCCCCGCGGAGGATGCGCTGGTGGCGATCGAAGGATGGAAGGCGCCGGTGGCCGCGGGCTCCACGGTCGCGTTCATCACCATCGCGATGTCGATCATTGCGCAGGTAGCGGCGAACCTGGCTGCCAAGGGACACACGCCGCCTGTTTTTGTCTCACCGAATGTGCAGGGCCTTCCCGCGGACAATACCAACCGCGTGTACCAGGAGTACGAGCGACGATTGAAAAGGTGAAGCGTGGCAGAATTGACTCGGCGGGGAGTGCTGTTCGGCGGCGCGGCTACGGGGATTTTTGTCTTTGGGATTGTGATGGCCGTGCTCGGGACGCTATTCGGGCTTCCGGAGATGCGCGCGCGTTTGCGAATCGATCTGGCGCAACAGGGAAACGTGTTCCTGCTGCTGTTTTTGGGGATTTTTCTGGCCACGCTCGTTGCCGGGCCGGTGATTGACGCAATCGGAAACAAGGTGATTTTGGTGGTTTCGTCGTTGCTTGCCGCGCTGGGCATGGCGGGGTTTGCGTATGCTCATTCGTTTGCGGGAGCGGCGATGCCGGCGGTGCTGCTGGGATTGGGAGGCGGTGGACTGAACACTTCCAGCAACGTGCTCATCTCCGATTTATACGGCGAGAAGCGCGGCCCGATGTTGAATGTGCTGGGAATCTTCTATGGAATTGGCGCGCTGTGCATTCCGCTTCTGGCTGCGGTGCTCGCGGGATATCTTCCGATTGCGTCGCAGTTGCTGATCTGCTCCGGCCTTGCCGGAGCTTGCGCGCTGTTGTTTCTGATGTTGAGATTTCCGGCGGTGAGCGCGGCGCAGAGTTTTTCTTGGAATGAAGCGCTGCGTGTGGCGCGGTCTCCTGGTGTGCTGGCGCTCGGATTTTTGTTGTTTTGCGAGTCGGGAAATGAAGCGAGCATCAGCGGATGGACTTCTACCTACGTGGGCGAAGCGGGACTGAGGGCGCGAACAGCGACGCTAATCCTAGCGGGCTACTGGGCGGCGCTGATGGCAGGCAGGCTGGTGGTAGCACAGCTGCTGAAGTTCGTTGGCAAAGAACAACTCGTGCTCGCGAGCGGAGTGGGTGCGTTGGTCGGGGCAGCAATTTTGCCAACGAACCGCTCGGAAGCCATGCTAACTGTAGGAGTTTTGGTGATCGGGTTGTCGTATGCGGGAGTTTTTCCGACAACGCTGGCAATTGCCGGTGACGCTTACCGGAAGATGGCGGGGACGGTTTTTGGTTTGCTGTTTGCGATTGCGCTGCTGGGCGGCATGTCGTTTCCCTGGGCCGTGGGACAAATTTCGCAAGCGTTGGGAGTTCGCTACGGAATGGTGGTGCCGCTGGCAGGGGCAGCGGGAATTTGTTTGTTGGCATGGAGTATTTTGCGGCGGGAGAAACGGCCGGCGGGTTCCTAGGGACGGAAGGCGCGAATGGCAAGAAATATGGTTTTGACCTTCGACTTGGGCGGGACAAAACTGGCAGCGGGGTTGGTGGACCGGGCTGGAAAAGTGGTGGACCGGAAGAGTGTCGATGTGGACAAAAGTTCCGCGATGGCGCCTGTGGAGCAAATTCTGAAATTGGCGGGCGAACTAGGCGACAGCAAAAGTGTGAAAGGAAAGATTGCGGCGGTGGGAGCGGCGGTGCCGGGTCTGGTGCGACGGGACGGAACAGTGTGGGCGCCGAATTTGCCGGGGTGGAAAAGGATGGCGCTGGCGCGGCGATTAAAGGCGGCCCTGGGAGTCCCGTTGGTGGTCGAGAGCGATCGGAACGCCGCGGTGCTAGGCGAAGCGTGGCGCGGTGCAGCGCGCGGCAAGAGCGACGTGATCGTGCTTATGCTGGGAACAGGGATTGGCGCAGGAATACTGAGTGGAGGCAGATTGGTGCGGGGCGCGCATGAATTGTCGGGCTGCGCGGGATGGATGGTAGTGACTGACAAGCATGGGCCAGAGGCTGCGGGCGTTGGACAGTTGGAATCGCTGGTGTCCGGTCCGGCCATTGCGCGAGCGGCGAAGAAGGAATTAGCGCGCAGGCTTGCCGGAATACAGGAACAAATTCCGGCGGAAGGGATAAATGCCTATGAAGTGGCGAGGGCGGCGCGGCGCGGAGACGTGGCGTCGATCGAGGTTTATCGGGAGGCGGGGCGATTGCTGGGGTATGCGGTCGCGAATCTGGTGAGCTTATTTGATCCGGAGATGGTGGTAATTGGCGGAGGTCTGGCGAGCGCCAGCGATTTATTTCTGGATTCGTTGAAGAAGAGCATGACGGAACGAGCGCAACCGTTGATCGGGAAACAAGTGCGCGTGATGGTGAGCCGGTTGGGCGGCAACGCCAATTTGCTGGGAGTGGCGCAGTTGGCTTGGAGATCGTTGTTGTGAAGAAGTTTTGTCTTCCGAGACTTCGACGGTAAGCCGCAGGGTCGAATCCTGCCGAGCTTCGGGGCAGCGCGTCCACAGCAGCACGCTGTGGCTGTCGGGGTCGCCCGAAGCGACTCCCTCTGGAAAAAAATCGCGGCGTTCTTGCCACGGAATTGGGGACGCGCTCGCGAATGGATTGGTACAAGCCGCGGTGGCGCCCATGGCCGCAGCCATTTCCAGGAAAGCACGACCGTTGCTGGTGGGCATTGGCCGCTATCTCACACAAGGTGACGTTCCTCGTTTAGACACCACAAACCTGATTCAGGAAGCCGCGCAGCACCTGTTCAAAGCGGTCCGGGTCTTCCAGAAAGGCAGCATGTCCGCCCTCGAAGACCTCCAGGCGGTGATTGGCAAATGCCTGAAAGGAAGAGGCGCTGAGTTTCAGGGGCACCACCAAATCATCTTTGGCCCAGGCGAGGAGCACCGGGCAGCGAATCTGTGGCAAGAGCGCCGCCAAATTTTCTTCCGGTCTATTGAAGCTTCGCCACGCTTTGCTCCAGAGTGGGCGCAATCTCGTACGCTGAGCGAATAATTCGCTCTCGTTCTTCCTGCGCGGCCCGTTTCAGTAGAACTTTTCGGTAGTAGCGAGCAAAAGCCCACGGAAACCAGAAGGCGCCGCGCCTGCCTGCAGCGAAGAATTGCACGAACCCGCCGATAAAGACCCGTCCGACGGGACCCGGAGGACCGAGTCCGCCACTATCGCAAAGCGCCACGGCCTTGACGCGTTCGGGATACAGACTGGCGTAACGGATGGAAACGGCTCCGCCGATGGAGTTGCCAAGCAACACAACCGTTGGCAGGTGCAGCTCATCGATGAATTGCGCCAGGATCTCCGTGTAGCGCGTGCCGCTGGCGGGCTGGGAATCTGCCCCCGAATTTCCATGGTTGGGAAAGTCCAGCGAGATGACGCGGTACTCCGGGCTGAACCTAGGGCTTAAGTCTTCAAAATCCCTGGCGCCATGCCCGATGGCGTGCAGGCAAATGACAACTGGACCGGAACCGCCCGAATCGCTGTAAGAAATGGAAATGCCATGGAGTACGACTCTGCTGGGTTGCTGTGCGCCAACGGCAGAGCGATAGTTCGTCATGTTTTGCCCACCGGTGCCGAGCAGCGCGGTGACCAGGCGCGAGACTGACAGCGAGCAAGCCCGTCCGCCAGCGTTTTCGTTGCGGTGATGCTGGGGACAAATGTGGCACAAGCATCAAATGCCCCACAAAAACCTTCATGCCACTGCGTGCGTTCCGGCCGACCAGGGAGGGCGGGAATTCAAGCCATATGCTTGCGGGTATCGATACTCATGGGGCCTGCGCCGAATTGTGTGATCAGCAGCGCCGCTCCTAGCATGCAGAGGTTCTTGGCAAACATGGCCTGTTGAACGTGGACCATGGCCGGATCGTGCAATTTCCAGTACGCGTGCATCATCAGCGTGACCGGGACGAGGAATCCAACCAGCAACCATGCGCCCCATCGAGCATGGTAGCCAATGGCAATGCTGAGTCCGCCGGCAAGGGCCACGACTCCGGATAGCGGAACCAGCAGGCTGGCCAGAGGCACACCCAAATCCGCGGCGTGGTGAATGCCTTCCGCAGTGAAGTGCCGCGGCGCGGCGGTGATGAAGATCAAAGAGAAGAGAATCCTGCCGACGAGACCGAGATAGCGCATGGAGGAACTCCTGGTCGCTTGGCTCTTATAGTGAATATTGTATCACTACAGGTGATAGAGATATCATTTGACAGAGTCGCTGTCAAGGTGGACCGTGCCACGATCTTTGAAGCAGGAACTGAAAACACCGCGGCCACGCCGGGGCTCGCCCGAACATACCCGCGAGCGGCTGGTGGCGGCCGCTGCCAAACTGTTCAACCGAGTGGGCTATCACGGGACCGACTCGAACCGTATTGCGCGGGAGGCCAACTATTCGACGGGCACGTTCTACAAGCATTTCAAGGATAAGCGCGAAGTCTTTCTTGCGGCTTATGAAACGTGGGTCGCTTCGGAATGGAAGGCAGTGGCAAGCGAACTCGCCGCGGGTGGCACGGCGGAAGATATTGCCCGCCGGCTTGTAGACCTTTCAATCGATTTTCACACGCGGTGGCGAGGGCTGAGAAGTTCCCTGCTGGAACTGGTGTTCACGGATCCCGCAGTGAGGCGCTTTTACCGAAAGCAGCGGCGGCGGCAATTGGACCTGATGGCAGAGCTTCGCGCAAAGATTGGTGCGCCGCCTCGCAGGCGAGAACACGACGCCATCCACCTGTTCACAACCGAGCGAACGTTCGATGCGATCGCGCGAGGCGAGCTGCGCGATCTTGGCCTCGATCAAAAGGTGGTGCTCGAAGCGATGGTCGAAAGGGTGGCTTCTGCTTTGGCCTAGCTCCTCTTGGCCCGCGGAGCTTGACTCGCGATTCGTTCCTCACGCATTGTAGCGGCTAACCACCCAGCGCGGGCCGCGTCCAATGGATGGAATTGTCGAAGCTGAGTGATTCGGGAGGGCAGAGATGGCGAGCGAACTGACCCTATCCGTGAATGGCGCGAAGCATCAGGTGTCTGTAGCACCGGAGACACCGCTGCTATTCGTGCTGCGCAACGAGTTGAAATTGACAAGCCCGCACCTTGGCTGCGGGATGGCCCAGTGCGGCGCGTGCGCGGTGCTGCTCGATGGCGAAGAGGTGCGCACGTGCATTACGCCGGTGTCTTTTGCGGTCGGCAAGCAGGTGACGACCATCGAAGGACTGCCTGCAGTTTGGGCAGAGAAAAAGGGATTGAACGCGGCGGACGCCGCCAAGACGCTGCACCCCATCCAGCAAGCATGGATTGACGAGCAGGTGCCGCAGTGCGGCTACTGCCAAAGCGGGATGATGATTGCCGCCGCGCAATTGCTGGCCAAGAATCCCAATCCAACCGTAGCGCAAATCAAAGACGCATTCACGAACACGCCGCCTTCGCCACACCTGTGCCGCTGCGGGACATACGCC
>Ga0210409_10006424_pt1 | contig 12236 bp, 11 predicted proteins | sample IncBWH17MmetaG_FD_161649 | JGI IMG/M metagenome (GOLD analysis project Ga0210409, IMG submission 161649) | Forest soil microbial communities from Barre Woods Harvard Forest LTER site, Petersham, Massachusetts, United States - Inc-BW-H-17-M | ecosystem: Environmental > Terrestrial > Soil >...
CGCTCCTGGTGGCCGTGAAAGTTGTACCAAGGGGAAAACACTGTACTTTCCGTAATCCGAGTGGTATGGTCGCGCAAAACCCTGCAATCAGGCCCGGATGGGAGCCTAACGATGTGCCCAGCGTCGGCCGAACGGGTTAATGAATTGCTCCACAACTGGGGGCACGGCGATCAAAGTGCTCGGGAAGAGCTGATTCCCCTGGTTTACGCCGAGTTGCGCCGCTTCGCTCACCCCTATCTTTGCCAAGAACGCCTCGATGACACACTTCAGAGTGGAGCGCTGTTTCCCGGCATTTCGCAGGCAACTGTGAAGCGCGAATGGGCCACGGCGCGAGCGCAGCTTCAGAGGGAAACGAAGCGGAAGGAAGCCGGCAATTGACGCCCGATATCTGGCAACGAGTCAAGGAAGTGCTCGCTGGGGCGCTCGAGCGGGAGCCCGGGGACCGTCCCGCGTATCTCGATCATGCCTGCGCGGAGCAATCGCTGCGAAAGGAAGTGGAGTCGCTAATCGCCTCGCACGAACAGGGGGGCAGTGGTTTTCTGGAGCCGGCCGCGATGGAAAGCGGCGCTCTGAAGTGCGGCGCCGTGTTGGGTTCTTACGAAATTCTTGCGCCGCTGGGTTCGGGCGGCATGGGAGACGTGTACCGGGCTCGCGACACTCGTCTCAATCGGGATGTAGCGGTCAAGGTTGTATCTCCCACATTTGCGGACGACCCCAACCTGTTGATGCGCTTTCGGCGCGAGGCCCATGTGCTTGCATCTCTCAACCACCCCAATATCGTCACGATCTTCGACGTCGGACAAGATGGCCGCACCGTATACATTGCCATGGAACTCATAGAGGGAAAGGACCTGGCAGAAATCCTGTCCGCGGGAGCAATGCCGCCGCACGATGTGCTCGACGTTGCCATACAAATAAGCGCGGGGCTAGCGGTCGCGCATGAATGTGGGATTGTCCACCGCGATTTGAAATCTAAGAACGTGATGATCCGGAAGGATGGTTTAACGAAGATTCTGGATTTCGGGTTGAGTAAACCGGCTCCCGGTTTTCTACAGCCGGCTTCCTATGAACAGACCGCGGCCACGGAACAGGGAGTGATTCTCGGGACGATAGATTATATGTCTCCCGAACAGGCCAGCGGCCTTCCCACGGACTTCCACTCCGATCAGTTTTCTTTTGGCTCTCTACTCTATGAAATGGCCACCGGGAAGAGGCCATTTCACTGCGAGACCATACCCCAAACGCTGGCCGCAATCATCGAAGATGAACCACAACCCATTGCCTCCCTCCATCCAAAAGTTCCTGCCGCCATCGAAGCCATTGTTCGCCGATGCATGGCCAAAAAACCGGGAAAGCGATATGCATCGACCCAGGAACTTGCCAACAAACTCAAAGAGATTCGCGATTCCTCTGTTGCCGAAGGGACGACCTCACTCCCCTTAACCTCCAGGCCGCTTCTCCGTCGCGTCCCTGTATGGCTTCAAATAACCCTGGCGGCCGCACTGGTTGTGGCTGGATTGATTGCGACCATGCCGCGCCTTCTGGAAAAGGCCCGTGTCTGGCCACAGTCGCTCTCGCCAATAACGGAGAAACAGCTGGTGGTGCTTCCCTTCACGAACGTCGGTAATGATCCCGAAAATCAAGGCTTTTGCGATGGGTTGGTGGAAATTCTGAGCAGCAAGCTCAGCCAATTGGAACAATTCCAACGGACAATCCGAGTGGTCCCTTCGACCGATGTCCTGCGAGAGGGAATTGTAAGCGTCCGCGAGGCGCGGCAAACATTCGGAGCCACCCTGGCGATCACCGGGAGCGTGCAACGCACAGAAAATCGCGTCAGGCTGACCATCAATCTGGTCGACCCACAAACATTGCTGCAGCTTAAATCGAAAACAATTGATACCGAGCCGGGCGATATCTCGGTGCTGCAAGACGGGGTCGTGCTGGCGGTAGCCGAGCTTCTGGACGTGAAACTTTCCAGCCAGGCCAAACAAGTCCTGGCCGTAGGCGGGACGACGGTCCCCAGTGCCTATGAATATTACATGCAAGGCAGAGGCTATCTGCAACGCTACGAAGTGCCCCAAAATATAGATACCGCCATTACGCTATTTAATCGCGCGCTCGAGCAGGACCCCAAATACGCGCTCGCGGAGGCTGGGTTAGGCGAAGCGTACTGGCGAAGTTACGAGCTCACCAAGGACACGCATTGGGCGGAAGAAGCCAGCCTGAGATCCGCAGCCGCAATTGCGCTTAATGATAAGCTGCCGCAGGTCTACGTGACCTTGGGGATGATCCACACAGGGACAGGCCGTTACGAAGAAGCCGTTCAAAATCTCCAGAAGGCTCTCGTGCTTGATCCGATCAATTCGGACGCCTACCGCGAATTGGCCAAGACTTACCAGCAAATGGGAAGACAGAAAGAAGCCGAGTCTACGTACCTGAATGCCATTGCGGTGCGGCCAGGTTATTGGGGCACGCACAATGATCTGGGCGGCTTCTACTATCGCTTGGGCCGATATGCCGAAGCTGAAAAAGAATTTCAAAGCGTCGTCGCACTTACTCCCGACAATGCGCGCGGTTACAGCAATCTGGGTGTCATCGCCTATTCCCAGAAGCGTTACGAAGAAGCGGCCAAAATGTATGAGAAATCGGTGGCCATCAAGCCCTCCGCTGCCGCCTACTCCAATTTGGGCACGGTTTATTACATGCTAAGCCAATATGCCGAGGCGGCGCGATACTATGAAAAAGCGATCCAGATGAACGGTCGCGATTCGCGGGACTGGCACAACTTGGCGGCCGCCTACCAGTGGGGCAATGAACCGCAGAAGTCGCACGCCGCCTTCCAACGAACTGCAGAGCTAGCGGAAGAAGAACGGCGCGTCAACCCTCGCGATCCCGCTTTGCTAATGCTGCTGGCCGACGCGTATTCTAATCTTGACCAAACGCAACGCGCTAGGCAGTTACTCCAGCAAGCCTTGGCAGTTGCTCCCGTTGACGTTTCCGACATGTTCCAGGCATCCGTGGTTTACGAGCAGATCGGAGACCGCAAGCTCGCCTTGCAATGGATTGGCATGGCGATCAAGGGAGGTTATTCGCGCGATTTGATTGAGAAAGAGCCCACGCTGGCGAAGTTGAGGCAAGACCCAAGATTCCAAGGTTTTCTCGGGCCCTAAAGTGTACATGCTCAAAATACGAAAGGAAAAACGCCATGCCAAACTCAGCCACTAAGCCTGCTCACGAAAAACCAAAAGTGATACGGGTCACTATTCTCGAGCCACATTTGATTGACAGGGAGCGAATTTTTGTCAATCCTCCGGCAATCCACATTGGATACGGAGATTCACCAACGACAATTCGGTGGGAGAATCATACAGGTGACCTCGTCAAGATTTGGCTCCCGAACGCGGACGACTACCTGAAACGTCCTTCCGGCGAAGATTTTTCAAAGCCGTTTGACGTTACTCCCGAAAAGCCGCTTGTCCTCACCGTCAAGGAGGACCCAAAGCCAAAGAAGAATACCTATCAGTATCATATTTACTGTGCAAAAATTAACGGTTTTGCCGAAGGTAACTCTTCTCCGGTCGTGCACTGTCCTTAGTGGCGAAGGGACAGCAAAATTCACATAGTGTGGCTTTGGACGAAATTTGAGCGCGGATCATGCCCGGTCATTTCTTATCGGCCACGCCAGCTTCCTGCGTGTGACATGAGGCACGTGTGCGCGAAAATTTCTGTAATGGTTCTTCGCGGCTGGCTCGAGGAGGCTGTCGGATTTGTCCCTGGCCGCGTTCTCCTCGATGCCAAGCGCCTTTCATCTATCGGATACAGGGAACTGCATGCGCGCCTCGAAGGCACGGTCACCCTCGCTAGCATCACAAATGCCATCGGGCCGAGGCGACCTGCCGACCTGCCGACTTCGGCTCACCTGGTTTCACAAAGAACTCTGTGCGCACCAGCTCACAGGCTCCGGCGGCGATTCAACAACGGTCGGGGCAGCTGAGCGTTTGGCGGTCGGGGATTTACACTCCGGAGCAGCCGTCTAGTTGCGAATAAGTCCAGGGTGTATAATATAGGTGTGAGGTTTTCCCAATCGTCGCATGTCCCCCGTCTGCGATCTGTCTCCATCATTATTAACGCCGAATGAAGACTACACGTCCGACAGAAAATCACGAGCGCGTGTTCCTGGTGGGTGTGGGGCTGAAGCGGGCCTCGCATGTGCCGGGGATTGATGCGGGCGATGCGGAACGCGCGTCGCTGGAAGAGCTCGCGGAACTGGCCCGCAGCGCGGGCGCGCAAGTCGCGGGCAGCATTTTCCAGATGCGCGACAAAATCGATCCCGCCACCGTGATCGGGCGCGGCAAGACCGAGGAAGTGAAAATCGAAGCGCATCTGCACCACGCGCCGCTCATCGTTTTTGACCGCAATTTGACCCCGACGCAGCTGCGCAATCTGGAAAAAGGCACCGAATGCCGCGTGATTGACCGCACGCAGTTGATCCTGGATATTTTTGCGAGGCATGCGCGCAGCCGCGAAGGACAGCTGCAGGTCGAGCTCGCTCAATTGAATTATTCATTGCCGCGCCTCGCCGGGAGCGCCAAAGAGCTGTCCAGGCTGGGCGGCGGAATCGGGACCCGCGGTCCCGGCGAGCAGAAACTCGAAACCGACCGGCGGCGCATTCGCGACCGAATCAGCAAGATCACCAAGGCCATCGAGGCCGTCCGCAGGCAGCGTTCGCTGCGGCGCGAGACGCGCCAGGCTGTGCCGCTGGGGACCGTCGCGCTCGTGGGCTATACCAACGCGGGGAAATCGACGCTCTTCAATTCGCTGAGCCGCGCCGGCGTGCTGGTTTCCTCGAAAATGTTCGCCACGCTCGACCCGACCGTGCGCGCCGTGCGCCTCCCGTCCAATCGCCGCGTGCTCCTCTCCGATACCGTCGGATTTATTCGCGACCTTCCGCCGGGACTGATCACCGCGTTTCGCGCCACCCTGGAAGAAGTGCAAGAGTCGGCGCTGCTTCTGCTCGTCACGGACCTCTCCAATCCGCACCACGCCGAGCAGGACGCCGAAGTGGAAAAAATTCTGAAGGAACTGGGCGTGGCGGACCGGCCGCGCCTGCACGTGCTGAACAAAATTGACAGGCTCACTCCGGAAGAAGCCGCATCTGTGAATAGCAATCACAATTCCTCGCGTGTCTCTGGTCTAACCGGCGAAGGGCTGGAAGCGTTGCTCAGCCGCATCGATGAAGCGATGCCCGTCGATCCCGTGCTGCATCTGCACTTCACGCTGCCGCTGTCGAATGGACGCGCCATCGCCCTCGTGCACGCCCTGGGCCGCGTGCTGCATTCTGAAGTGCAGGACTCGGCCATGGCCATCGAGGCGGAAATTCCCGAATCCGTAGCTCGCCAATTGAGAATCGGTCTGGAGTCAACGCACGCCTAATTGTGCTTCGCCCGTTTCAATCCACGATATTCAGTGTCCGCGGCAACGCTCTACATGGGCATTTGCAAGATCACCATCCCAGGACGCCATTGTCTAGTTTTTCCCAGGCATCGCCGCATAGATCTGTGGGAACGCCCCAGCCTGGCGCGCCGCAGGAACACAACCACCCCAACCCCTGGCGGTCACAAATTGTGGAAATGTCTGTGGAAATCACTTTCCCTTCGGGCACAGTTACTAAGGAGAATTTCGATCGCCACGCGATCATGACCGTCCTGAGAATGTGTAACTAATTTATTTTCATATATTTATAGACATAATTGCTGAATCATGAAGCAATTCACGCCTTTCCCTTGCGGATGGTTGTAAAGTCATGATTTGCACAGCGTTGCGGGTGCGCGCCGGACAGGAGTACATGGTCTCGGTCGCGCGCGTTAAGCCTGCAGAGGAGCCGCATGATCGTCCTGGGAACTCATTCTGAGCAATCGTTGACTGCTCGCATCGGTGCGTCTATAGTGAGTTACGCGCCGCCACTGTGCGTGTACGTCCAAATAGGAGCAGGGAACCCGCCGGGTGCGTCATGAACCTGCCAAACAGCCTGACGATTCTCCGCATTTTCTTTATCCCTGTGCTGGTCGTTATCCTTCTGACCCGCGAACCAAATATTGCTTTTTTGGGAGTGACGATTAATTTTGGCGAATGGGGCGTGCTCATTCTTCTGGCGGCTGCCGCCACGGATTGGGCGGACGGCTACTACGCCCGGCGGCGCAGCGAAGTCACCACGCTCGGAATTCTTCTCGATCCCATCGCCGACAAACTTTTGATTTCCGCCGCGTTTATTTCCCTCGTGGAAATGCGCCTGGTGCCCGGCTGGATGGCGGTGATCATCATCGGGCGGGAGATTGTGGTTCTCGGGCTGCGCAATATCGCTTCGGCCGAAGGGTTTACGATTCCGGCTTCCGCGCTGGGCAAAACGAAAATGGTGCTGCAAGTGATCGCCGTTTGCGCGGTGATCCTGGCGGCCAAGCACACCATCATTCGGCCGCTCGGCGTGATTCTGCTGTGGCTGGTGGTGGGAAGCGCAGTGGTCTCCGCGTTTCAGTATTTTCAAAAGTTTTGGGGCCGTGTCGACGGCAGCGTGAAACAACGGCGTCACCTCAGAATTCTCGAACGCCGCAAGAATACTCAGGATGTCCCGACTGTCCAGTGACGATTGGTTGGCGCTAGTAGAGATTGCCCGGCGTGCGATTGCAAGCGCCGTCCTCGAGAACCGACTCCCGGATTTCCGCGCTTTCTCCGCAGCACTCTCAGAACCCAGCGGAGCATTTGTCAGCCTATATCGTGGTGGAGCGCTGCGCGGCTGCGTGGGGCAAGTCGAGAATCCCGGCCCGCTCGCCGACGTTGTCGCCCGGTCGGCGATTAACGCGGCGCTGTACGATTCGCGCTTCCCTCCCGTAAGCGCCGAGGAAGTCGCCAGCCTGGAAATCGAAATCTCCCTCTTGACTGCTCCGGAACGCATTCTCCCTGAAGCGATTGTCACGGGCCGGCATGGACTTATCGTGGCGCGCGGGTACTTCAGAGGCCTGTTGCTTCCGCAAGTGGCCACGGAACGGAATTGGTCCGCGCAGCGATTACTCGAGGAAACCTGTATTAAAGCCGGCTTGGCGCGCGATGCCTGGCTCGATCCTGCGACGGACGTGTTTGGCTTCACCGCGGAAGTTTTTTCGGAAAAGAGAGAGCGAACAATTTCCGAATCGTGATATGGCGGCCACAGGGCCTTCGATTCGCCGGCACGCGTTTTTTTATCGGGAAATGAAAAAGGATCTGATTCGCCGTGCGGATTGCGGACAGAAACGCTGGCTGCCGTTATTCCAATTCCACGTAATCGCCAATAAAGAGGCCCCCTCGCACGGCGGTCACCAAAACAGTCGAGGAATTAGCCCCAGTGCGCACGACGATGCCTTCGCCTACTATCTGGCGCGGGAGATTGTCCCACTGATAGGCGACCGGGGTGCTTCCAAACCCGTACACCTTATAGGCTGAACCGGAGTCTTGAGCGACTCTCTCGATGCGCGTCCCCTGATAGCGGAACACGCGGAAGTAATCTCCCACGCGAACGCCCTGCGCGCTTCCCAGGTTGACGTAAACGATTCCGCCAGGCCCGCTCAGTACCGTGTAATCCTTGGCGCTCACAACCATGGCGGTTTTCTTTCCAGATGGCGCCGCAAAGGGATCGAGCTTCACGGCACGGAACTGAGGAACCGGCCGGGCAACAAACGGACGCACGATGTCACCACGCTGCACCAAATCGCAGCCCAAGGTCAATTCCGCGGTGGAAGTTTTCGCTTCGACATGCACGATACGCAACTGCCCGATATCCGCATACCTAGTGCCCATAGCGCGGCTCAACATGGTTTCGTACTTGAACCACGCATTTGCCGCCATCATATCGCTCACCGGCCGGACCACTTCAAACTGATCTCCGATCCTCACTCCTTGTTCCCCTCCCCGGTTGATATAAATGAGTTGCCCCTGCTGGAAGGTGACCCTTACCGCGGAATCCTCGCCGGAAATTACGTAGGTTTCGTTCGGAACCGGCTTGTCGCTGACTATACCTGCGCAATATATGTCGGCTTGCGTTGGGGCATTCGTGACATACTCTTGCGCTTTGGCAGCCAGGGTGGAGACCAGCAAGCTCAGTCCCACGCTAAGTCCTATAGTTAGAATGCGATAACTGATCTTTTTGGGCATGGAAACTGCTCCTTGCGCGCGCAACTTTATAGATCCCCGCACCGGTCAATCCTGCTCTTCAAAGCTAGCACCGGCCCCATGGACCGTCAAGAAATCGTGGTGGGACGCTTTACACATTTGTCACCCACATGATAGAAGCCTAAAGCTTAGCTTCTGGGGGTGGAGGGCGCTTGGGGAGTCTCTTCGGACAAGATCGCGTGTGTGGCGTTGTTGCCGCCGAAACGGCGCGCGAGATGAGGTTGCAGGTCCGACTGGGCCTGCGCAAGACGCGCACTCTGGAATTGCGCCTGGATTATCTTCGCGGCGCAAAAGAGCGGGAAACTTTCTTGGCCTGGCTGCGCCGCGAGCGCCCGCGCGCCGTGCTCATTGCCACATGCCGGCGGCATGAAGGTGGAGGGCTGTTTCGAGGCAGCCGGGAAGAGCAAATCGAGATCCTGGCGCAGGCTGCCCGCTCCGGCTGCGGCTGGTGCGACGTTGAAATTGAAACGGCGAAGCGTATGGCCAGGCGCGAACTTGCGCGTGAGCTTTCCTCCGCGCGCGTAATGGTGTCGTACCATGATTTTCGCGGAACGCCTCGCAATCTCCGAAGAATCGTACGCCGGCTGGAACAAGCGGGCGGGTATGCGATTAAGATCGCCGCGCAGTGCCATTCCATATCTGACAGCGTGCGCATCTGCGAATTAGCCCGGAAGCGTCGCGATGTCGTCGCGATACCCATGGGCGAATTCGGATTCGCCGGGCGGGTCCTATCGCTGCGCATGGGCAGCGCGTTGGCGTATGCAGCCGTGGAGCAGGCCACGGCGCCAGGCCAGCTCTCTCTGACCGTGATGGCCGATCTCTATCGGGCCGAGCGGATCACACGGCGCACGCGAGTCTATGGCGTAATCGGCGATCCCATTGGGCATTCGCTATCGCCGGTGCTGCACAACACGGCATTTCGCGCGCGCAAGTTCGACGCGGTTTTTGTGCCGTTTCTGGTTCGGAATCTGCGAGAGTTTCTTGGCGCGATGAAGAGTTTTGGAGTCGCGGGCCTTTCGGTCACCATTCCGCACAAGGAAGCGATACACCGGTTTCTGGATGATTGCGACCCGTTGGCTGCGCAGATTGGCGCGGTCAACACGGTTGTCGCGCGTGGCGGCGGGCGATTGTACGGGTACAATACGGATTACGTCGGAGTCCTGCGCAGTCTGGAGCGGCGAATGCGCCTCGCGGGGAGCCGCGTGCTGCTGTTTGGTGCGGGAGGCGCCGCGAGAGCTGCCGCGTTCGCGCTGGCGCAAGCGGGCTCGAACGTATGTCTTTGCGCGCGGCGTCCGGAACGCGCGCGGGCGCTGGCTCGCGCCGTCGGTGGGCAAGTGGTGGCGCGCGCCGGTCTGGCGCATGAATTTTTCGATGGCATCGTGAATTGCACGCCTGTCGGGATGCACCCGCGCGGCGGCTCTCCGCTCTCCAGCGCGGAACTGAATTGCCGGATCGTCATGGACATGGTCTACCGCCCGCGGGAAACGGAATTGTTGCGGCTGGCGCGACGCAAAGGCATCGAAGTTATTTCCGGCGTGGAAATGTTTCTCGCGCAGGGTTTCGCGCAATACGAAATTTGGACGGGCGAGCGCGCGCCGGAGAGCGACATGCGCCGCGCGGTGGTTTTGGCGCTCTCTCGGGAAGAAAAATTAGAGAGGCGCCGCTCGTGACCTCCAGCGCCGGAGATTCGCTGGGAAATTTATGATCCAGCCGGACTTCAAATCGTTCAGCAAGCTGGCGCGGCAGGGCAACCTCGTGCCGGTGTACGACACCTTTACGGCCGACACGCTCACGCCGGTCTCCGCGTATCTGCGGCTCGCGCAGAACGCGCGGTACGCCTGCCTGCTCGAAAGCGTCGAGGGCGGGGAGAAGATCGCGCGGTATACGTTTGTGGGCGCGAACCCAAGCGAAGTCTTCCGCTACGTCAACGGCGCGTGCGTGCTGGAAAGCGATAGCCGCACGTCCTGGGTGCAGGTGAATCCGCTGGATTACTTGCGCAACCGCGTGGAGCGGTATCGCCCTGTGCGCGTGCCGGGCCTGCCGCCGCTTGTCGCCGGCGCGATCGGCTATTTTGCCTATGACATGGTGCGGCTCATCGAGCGTATTCCGGACGCGACGCGAGACGACGTCGGAATGGACGACGCCGTGATGATGTTTTTTCTGGGCCTCGTCGTCTTCGATCACGTCCGGCACAGGGTCTGGATCGTGCGCAACGTGTTTACTGGCGGCGAAGGCAACCTCCGCGCGAAATACAACCAGGCCGTGCGGGAAATCCAGACCACCCGCCGCCGCCTGGCTTTGCCCGTGGCTTCGGAACATCCGAAGCGCCGAAAGCCGCGCCCGCTCAAGGTGACATCCAATTTTTCGCGCGCCAAATTTCTCGCCGCGGTGAACAAATCCAAGGAATACATTCGCGCGGGCGACATATTTCAAGTGGCCATCAGCCAGCGTTTCGCCGCGAAAACCGACGCCGACCCCTTCGAGATTTACCGGTCGTTGCGCGTGGTGAACCCGTCGCCTTACATGTATTTTCTGAAGTTGAACGATCTCGCTGTAGTCGGCAGCTCGCCTGAAATGCTCGTGAAAGTGCAGGGCCGCGAGGCGTTTTACCGGCCCATCGCCGGGACACGCCGGCGCGGCGCCGATGAAAAAGAAGACGCCGCATTGGAAGCCGAACTGGCCGCCGATCCCAAGGAGCAGGCCGAGCACATCATGCTCGTCGATCTGGGGCGCAACGACCTGGGGCGCGTTTCGGAATACGGCACAGTGCGCGTCGAGAAACTGATGTTTGTCGAGCGCTACTCGCACGTGATGCACCTCGTTTCCAGTCTGCGCGGGCATTTGCGCGAAGAGGTGGACTGCTTCGACGCGCTGGCCGCCTGTTTTCCCGGAGGCACGCTTTCGGGCGCGCCGAAAGTCCGCGCCATGGAAATCATCGACGAGCTTGAGCCTACGCGTCGCGGCATCTATGGCGGCGCGATCCTGTATCTGGACTTCACGGGAAATCTGGATTCCTGCATCGCCATTCGCACCATGGTAGTAAAGAAAGGCGTGGCCTACGTGCAGGCCGGCGCAGGCCTCGTCGCGGACTCGGTCCCCAAGACGGAATACACGGAGACGGTGAACAAAGCGCGAGCCCTGATCACAGCGCTTGAGATCGCGCACCGCGGCGACGATCCCGCACCAGGGGGCGCCAAGCTCAGCCATCGAAAGAAGTAACAATTCTCCCGTTCATTTTTCCGCGCGAACTGACTGAGTGAAAATACCGGATGGTGTTTTGTGTTGAATGATTCCGTCCCTGGACCTCGCACCGGATTCCGACTTTACGTGATCGCGTCGGTATTGGCTTTTCTTTTCGTCGGTCTCTACGTCGCATGGGTATTTTATTCTCGCTGGGAGGCGAACCAATCCATTGCTGAGAAAGCGGCGGAAAAGCAGCGTGCGCGGAATCAGCAGACTTTTGAGATGATGGGCGGGAATCGCTTTGACATCCTAGTTTATGCCGCTAATCCGCCGGTCATTCGGGCTGGGGAGAAAAGCTCTCTTTGCTATAGCGTGTCCAACGCGAAGGCCGTGAAAATCGAGCCGGAAGCGGAAGAGCCCGTTTGGCCAGCTTACAGCCGATGCGTGCACGTTTCGCCGCGCAAGGACACAACTTACAAATTGACGATCGAGGACGGGGCTGGGCACACGAAGAGCGCGACCCTTGAAATCCGTGTGCGCTGAACTCCGAGAAGGGTTGGGTAGCACAGGCACTTTTGCCTGTGCGTTTTTTGCGATCTCAATTGGAATCACAGCCACTCGTGCGTGCCGCAAAACCGCACAGGCAAGAGTGCCTGTGCTACTTAGTCCGCCGCAGTTGGTTTCTGCGGATGAATAATTAATTTCTGCACTCGCCAGTTGGAAGTTTCCGCGGCGTACACCACATTTTCCGATGCGCAGGCGAGCTGGTGAGCGCCCGAAAACTGCTTGAGCTGGCGCCCTGAGCGGCCGATCACGCCGAGCACTTTTCCGTCGAGCGAAACTTTGAAGATTCG
>Ga0210409_10006427_pt1 | contig 12233 bp, 8 predicted proteins | sample IncBWH17MmetaG_FD_161649 | JGI IMG/M metagenome (GOLD analysis project Ga0210409, IMG submission 161649) | Forest soil microbial communities from Barre Woods Harvard Forest LTER site, Petersham, Massachusetts, United States - Inc-BW-H-17-M | ecosystem: Environmental > Terrestrial > Soil >...
GTCTTTGCTGATCTCAGCTTGCAGAAGCACACTTCCTTGGATGCGCGCTTGCCGGGCAAGGGGTGGATAGTTCGGCTGTATCTTGCGGATCAAGAGTCCCTGGGTCACACCTTGGGATACCCGCACGCGCTGGGGCGTGGCGACCTTGGGCACGGCCACCGGGGTTGAGCTGACAATGCCGCCGATGACGCCATTCATCGCTCCCCCAGGGATGCCGCCGGGAACGCCACCCACTACGCCGGCTGACATCACTGGCGGTGGCGCTTCATCTTCCTTAATCATTTGCACTTTCTCGGGAATCTTGGTGGGCGTGCGCAACTGCCCGTTGACGATATCGGTTTGCACCTGCTTCACAATCTTGATGGGGGCGGCCGGCGGTGGCGGAGGCGGCGGAGGCGGTGGGGGCGCGACCAGGAACGTCATTAACTGGGTTTTGGGTAGAGCTTCGGTGAACAGCAGCGGGATTAGTACCAGTATCCCGACCAGGATGAACTCGAGGATGAACGAGAAGATCGTCCAAACTCCCCTCTTCGTCTTGAGCTTCCCACCCGACTCTATCAGGCTGTCTTCAAACATACGGTTTCTCCTACAGCGGATCCTAACTACTCTTTAGACACCGCTTGCCCCCTGTTTGCTCCCGGTATGCAGGTTTTGCGGCGACCAAATGGAAAACCGGACGATACTACCTCAAATCCCCATCAATCACAAACTTAAACATGTCACGCCAAGCTGAAACTGGCTTAGGCCTTTGCCTTAACTTTTTCCCGCCGGATTGCTTCCTTGCCAACCGGGACCATAACCGGCGGTTTGCCGCGGCCTGAGCGCCAATCCTGATAGGCCACCAGAATCGGAGCGGCAATCGCGATCGACGAATAGGTTCCGATCAAGATGCCGATTACGAGAGCCAAAGAGAAGCCCTTCAGCACTTCGCCACCAAACAGATATAGCGCCAAGACTGTGAGGAAGGTTAAACCCGCTGTCAAGATGGTCCGGCTCAGAGTCTGATTGATGCTGCGGTTGACGATGTCCGAGAGCTTCTCCCGCCGCATCAGCTTCAGGTTTTCCCGGATGCGGTCGAAAACAACGATGGTGTCGTTGTTGGAATAACCGATCAGGGTCAGGATGGCGGCGATTACGGTGAGCGATATCTCTTTGTTCATCAGAGAAAATGCGCCCACCGTGATCAATGTGTCGTGGAACACCGTTATGACTGCGGCCACGCCGTAGATCCATTCAAAGCGGAAGGCCAGATACACCAACATTCCGGCCAGTGAGTAGGCCGTGGCTAGCAATGCCTGTTTACGCAACTGCGCTCCCACCTGCGGGCCAACGATCTCCACATTCCGGACGCCAAAATTGGAAAGGAAGAAGCCATCCGACAGGGAGGCCACCACTGCGGGATCAGCCGCAGCCTTCAGTTCGTCCAGCGAATGCAGCACGCCATCTTTCACCTTGTCCCGGTAGTTGACGATGGCCTGAGCCTGAGCGGTATATCGCTGTTCTGCATCCGTGCCCAGGTGGAGCGGATCCTTCTGCATCAGATAGTTCTTGATGGTGAGGAAACCCGTGTTGTTCAGATCCTGCTTATCGGCAGGCGCATTCGATTCCAAGGCATTGATGATTTGAGTCTTGCTCCGGTCGAGAGCCTGCTCACTGGTTTCCTGCTCGGAGACATCAATCAGGACTTCGTTGCTGCCCGGGGAACCGTAGCTTTGGATCCGGGCATTGTGGAGGCCAGCGCGGTCCATAGAGGCGCGGATCGCATTGTTATCGGGCGCCTGAGCGAACTTCACATAGACCAGGGTGCCGCCGCGAAAATCGACGCCGTAGGGAATCCCGTGCCAGAACAACATGGAAAAAATGCCAGCCACGCTGAAGACCAGCGAGAAAGCGAGGAAATACCACTTCTTACCGAGGAAATCTATGTTTGGATTGCGAAAAAATTCCACGCCGCTTAACCTCTTTTTACGTTCTCAATATCGCCCGACCGCAACAGCGAGCTCGCGCTCGCCTGGACAGCCGAGGGCGGCTGTCCCCACGAATGCAACTACCCGATGCTCAACGCTTCACCGCGCTGCTTGCGACTCAGCAACCAGTCGAAGATCACGCGGGACACGAATACAGCAGTGAACAAATTCGCGAACAGACCAAAACTCAACGTGACTGCGAAACCCTTCACTGGGCCAGTACCGAAGAGGAACAAAATGATCGCCGACACAATCGTGGTGACGTGCGTGTCTACGATCGTGATCCAGGCATGGCCGAAGCCCTGTTCCACCGCTGATGGCGGCGTCTTCCCATTGCGCAGTTCCTCACGGATGCGCTCAAAAATCAGTACATTCGAGTCTACGCCCATACCGACGGTTAATATGACTCCTGCGATGCCCGGCAGGGTGAGGGTCGCGCCGCTGAAACCAAGGAATCCGAGGAGAATGATCAAGTTCAGAATCAGGGCGATGTCCGCGTTGATTCCGGCCGCATGATAATAGACCAGCATGAAGATCAGCACCGCTAACATGCCAATCACTGCTGCAGTCACACCGGCGCGGATCGAATCGCTACCCAGCGACGGACCCACGGTGCGCTCCTCAAGATATTTAATGCCCGCAGGCAACGCGCCCGAGCGCAGCGTCATAGAGAGATCTTTCGCTTGCTGCTCGGTGAAGCGCCCATTGATTACGCCCTGATCGTGGATCTGGTCTTTGATAACCGCGACTTCCTGCACCTTGTTGTCGAGCACGACGGCGAGATTGTCGCCGACGTGAGCGCCGGTGAAGCTGGCGAAACGACGACCACCCTCGCCTGTCAGAGTGAAACTAACCGAAGGCTGCCCGTTCTCGTCCCGGGACTGGTCCGCGGTTCGCAGGTCGCGACCGGTCACTGCCGATGCGCGCGAAATCAGGTACCAGGTCTGCCCGCCATCGGTCGATCCCATGCTGTGCCCGCCGGGAACCAACACCTGATCCGGCGGCAAGACTCCGCCTTTATCTTGCAAGGCTGCCTGCTCGCTGGGGTAAGGACCGCCGAATGATTGGCGGATCTCAAGCATGGCGGTGGACTGCATGATGTCCTTCACCCGCGCAGGGTCGTCCACGCCGGGCAATTGCACCAGGATCTGATATTGCCCCAGCCCGTGCTCTTCGATGATGGGTTCGCTCACACCCAACTGGTCAATGCGGTTTCGGATGGTTTCAATCGCCTGGGTGACGGCGCGGTTTTTCAGGTCGGCCAGGGCCTGCGGCTTCATGGAAACAGTCCATGTGTTATCCGCGCCCGAGGTCAGTTGGTATTCGGGAAGGCGATCCTGCACGATGGTGAGCAAGTCCGACCGGGACTCCGGAGGCACACCTTTCAGCACAATCTTGTCGGGATTATTGGCCGCATCGGGTTTGCTGATCTCGGTGTAGTTGATCTTGCGAGCCCGCAAATCAGCCTTCAGACGTTCGACCGCGTTGTCCGAATCTACATTGACGGCATCATTCACCTGCACTTGCAGGATCAGGTGAGTGCCGCCCTTCAGGTCGAGTCCGAGGTGAATGCGGTTCTGCAATGCAGTGAGGGGTCCGCCCGACCAATTGTCCGGCGGTCCGAAAATGCCGAACACGAAGAACAACAGCGTGGCGACAATGACGATAAGTTTCCAGCCTAAGTTCTTATTCATGAAAAATGACTTCCAACTGCCTCAAATTTAAAATCCCAAGTTTCACTTCGCCGCGTCGTCAGCGGTAGTAACCGACGCCACCGAGCCCCGGGTTACTTCGAGCCGCAAGTTGTCGGGAGGAACCCGGAGGTGGATGTACTCATCCTTCAGCGCAACGATCGTGCCTCGCAGGCCTCCGGTGGTTACCACCTTGTCCCCGGTTTTCAAGTCGTTCAGCATGGCCTGCCACTTCTTCTGGCGCCGCTGCTGCGGCATGATAAGCAGGAAATAGAAAATGGCGAAAATGAAGATGAGCGGGGCAAACCCCAGCCATCCTGCCGAACCACCGCCTAGTTGTACGGCCAATAATTGCTGAACACTCATAAGAAGACTAGAAATCCGTTGTTACCAAATAATCCGGAACTACGCCTGCGGGCGCAATCGCCGTTTGCAATTTTACCGCTGGAGTTCTCGCGCTATGAGGCCGGAGATTCCTTCAGCTTCGGACACGAACCGGGGATGCCGAGCTATGGTTTCGGTCGAGACTGGACACACGAAGAACCAGTCTCTTTCCCAAGTAAAATAGAATGACGCACCGCTCGCATAGTGTCAAGGTAGAAGCTCAGATTGTGGACGGTATTTAAGACCTGGGCCAAAACCTCGTTCGAAGCATAAAGATGCCGCAAGTAGGCTCGGGAGTACCGCCGGCACACCCGGCAGGCACAATTTGGGTCGAGCGGGGCTTCGTCGCCCGCGTATCGAGCCTGCTTGATCGAGATTCTGCCCGCGGACGTAAATAGCAATCCATGCCGTGCGGCCCGCGTCGGAAGTACGCAATCCATCATGTCGATGCCAAGGTTGGCGTATTCTACGATTTCCTCGGGCGTGCCGACACCCATGAGGTAGCGGGGCTTGTCAGCGGGCAAGTGTTCGAGTGTGGACTCGACAACCTCGCGCGTCAGAGCCCGCGGTTCACCCACGCTGAGCCCGCCGATGGCGTAACCGGGAAAGCCGATTTCGATTGTGCGTTCGGCGGATTCTTTTCGCAGTTGGCGGTCCATCCCGCCCTGCACAATGCCGAAGAGGGCCTGGGTGGCTTGTGGTTGTGTGGAGACAGCGGCCCTCGGCTGTCTGGCCGAGCAAAGCTCGGCAGGTTTTTGTGTGTGGGATACTTTGTCGCGCTCGCCCGGACAGCTGTGGGCGGCTGTCCCCACGTGATTTCTCCATGGCACTTCATCTTTGTGTTCTTCGAAATGCTTGTTGCTTCGCTCTGCCCAGCGCAGGGTGAGTTCCATGGATTCTTGTACCCGCGCCCGTTCCGCCGGGTACTCGGTGCATTCATCAAAAGCCATGATTATGTCAGCACCCAGGCCGATTTGGGCTTCCATCGCGCTTTCGGGGCTGAAGAAGTGCGAAGACCCGTCGAGGTGCGAACGGAAGGTCACGCCCTCTTCGGTGACTTTCCTCAGATCGGTCAGGCTAAACACCTGAAATCCGCCAGAGTCGGTGAGAATCGCCCGCGGCCACGCCATGAAGCGATGCAGTCCTCCCAACTTCCGGACTTTCTCGACTCCCGGCCTCAAGTAGAGGTGGTAGGTGTTTCCGAGAAGTATTTGGACACCCAGTTCTTCAAGAATGTCTTGCGGAACACCCTTGACCGAGGCCAGAGTTCCCACCGGCATGAAGACCGGGGTTTCGACTTCGCCGTGAGGCGCGATCAGGCGTCCGGCGCGGGCGGAGCCGGAGCGAGCTTCGATGTGGAAATCGATTGACACTACGGGGATTGTAACAATGAGGAGTCAGAAAGCTGCGACATGGTGCTGTACCTCACTGAAGTCAATGAATATGGGGATTTGCACCGGCTAGCACTACCCAGAGGTTGCACGTGCGATGGATTCCTGTCTCATTCCGACTTTGTCCGCTCCTGCGAATTGGAGTTGATTGCAAGCATGCAGTGCCTCACCCCGGTTGACCTGGAAGCCGCGATCCGATGTATTCGGAGGCGTTCTGCGCCAAGGGATAGCCCCGGTTGCACAGGACAACCGTTACGTACCCTGACCGAGGATAAATCGTCAGATCTCCATTGACGCCAGGAGCGCTTCCCCCATGCCCATAACAAGGCTCGCCATTCCGGCTGCGAACGCTGAGACCAAGAGAATAAAAACCGTTGCCCGTATCAACTTTTCCAATCGTGAACAGTTCCGTATGTTTTGTATCGAGCAGACGCTTGGTCGGAATGGCGCGCGCGAAGCCAAGAAGATCGTCAATTGTGGAATATCCACCTCCAGCCGGTGTGCCGAAGTACGGAGCCAGAGGTTTTAAGCCGGTGGCGGTTGCTCCCGAGTACGGAATAGCCACCAAGCCAGTCGAAGACGCGGTCGGTGAAGTCGAGTGCATTCCTGCAGGTCGAAATATGTGCTCGTCGAAGTAGGCATTGTAGTCCTTACCGGATACTTTCTCTATGATTGCACCGAGCAGTACGTAGCCGTAGTTGCTGTAGGACCACTTTGATCCGGGTTCGAATGCCAAATCCCGCACGCCGTAAAGCTGGATGAACTTGTCCGGCGATACCTCCGCGTGGCCGTCGTAGGACGGGCCGAAAACATCCCCAGTGCCTCCCGTGTGAGCCAGAAGTTGTTCCACCGTTACTTTCTTCGCCAAAGCAGAAGTTGGATAGTTCGGCAGATAGCTCGCTACCGCAGCATCGAGGCGGAGACGACCGCCTTGCACTAACTGCAACGTTGCAACTGCTGTAAACATCTTTCCCATCGAGCCAATGCAAAAGCGTGTCTCCGGCGTGGCGGCAGCAATCTGCGAGATGTTCGCCATGCCATAGGCGTGGCGGAATGGCGTCCGGTCACCCTTTGCCACCAGAGATGCGCCGGAGAACCCGCCTCCCTTTTCCTCTGTTTGCAGCTTTTCTTGGAAGCCTCGAAGCGCCTCGTCTTCACTGAGTCTTGCAATTGTGAAATCTTTCGGTGTTGGTGCACCTCGAAAAGAAATATCCGAAAGGCGGTCATTACTCTCGACGGTTAGCATGACCTTGGAAAAGCGATCCCAACTATGGTCTTTCACGATACCAACGATCTGATTGGGCGCAGGTACTTCTGAACGAATTAACTGAAGGCCACCCGAGACATCGCGTATGGAAAGATCGTCGTCAATATATGGGAGCCCATCAGGAATGTACGCGGCAATGAATGCGCGGTAATCCGCGGGGTTGGACGAGTTGAAGGCATCCAGCCAACGCTGGAGCATGGCCCGAAGGCGGTCCTCAGACACGGATGCTAGTTTCTTAGCCGCGTCGTCAGTCGCAAATGCATTCTTTGCGAAAAGAGGCAGATGCGCAGAGATCATGGCAGCCGCCATGAGTAGTTGCCGTCTCGTCATCATTAGCGTGTCTGTCGATGCATTGAAGTTGAGAGCGTTCGGAAGTACAAGAAGCCATTCCATCGAGCCAAGTCGATTGTATGGCAACATGCCTGGTCTTGCACCCGAACGACCGGCAGTGAGCAAGCTGGCGTGGGATTATCAGACAGCTCTGATCATTTTCCCACAGTCAGCGCTATGCACAAGCACGCTGAATGGTGAGTTCTGAATACTCATTGCTTCACTGCTTAAGCTTCGCAATTTCTGATTCCACTCTTCCTTTGTTCAAGAGCAGACGGCCAACACTCACCGGCAGGCGGAAGCGTTTTGGCCCGGCACTCCCGGGATTGAAGTAGAGCACGCCGTTTTTCCATTCTTGCTTCGGCAGGTGGCTGTGTCCGTAGACGACAGCAGCGAATTTTGCTGCTTCGGGTTTCAAGTCGAGTTCTTGAAGATTGTGCAGCACGTAAATGGACATTTCGCCGATCACGAGCACATCTGTGAGCGGAATTTTCTGCGCCCACTCGCCGTGATCAACATTCCCACGCACGGCCGTTAGCGGCGCGATCTCGGCCAGTTGTTCTAGAATTTTGGGGTCGCCGATGTCCCCGGCATGAATGATGTAGTCGGATCCTTGCAATGCTGCGAGAGATTCAGGACGGAGCAGGCCATGAGTGTCGGAGATCACGCCGATGATCACTCGCCGATTCTACTGGAGGATGAGCCTCTGGCCCGTCGGGCCGGGCGAAGGCGCCCAGCCTCCATTCTTGGGAATCAGCCGTTCGCCAGTTCTTTGGCTCGCTGCGCAGCCTTTACCACGGCCTTGATTAACGTGACCCGCAGTTTGCCTTCTTCGAGTTCCAGAATGCCGTCGATGGTGCAGCCAGCGGGGGTCGTGACCGTGTCTTTGAGCTGCGCCGGGTGATCGCCGGTTTCGAGCACCACGGTCGCCGCGCCTAATGTGGTTTGCGCGGCCAGCAGGGTAGCCACGTCGCGAGGCAAGCCAACTTTCACACCCGCCTCTGCGAGCGATTCCAAAATAATGTAAATGTACGCCGGCCCGCTTGCGGACAATCCCGTGACCGCATCCATCAGCTTTTCATCGACCACTACCGTTCTGCCCACGACTCCGAACAGCGTGCTTGCGATTTCAAGATGCTGCGCCGTTGCGAATTTTCCTTTGCACAAAGCAGTCATGCCGCAACCCACCACGCAAGGCGTGTTCGGCATGGCGCGGACCACCGGCACTGCGCGCTTTAAAACGCGCTCGATCCGACTGGTCGGAACGGAAGCAGCCACCGAGATGATGATCTGGTTCTTAGTAACACTGGGGCGGATTTGCTCGACGACCTGGTCGACAATCTGCGGCTTCACGCATAGCAGAATGATGTCCGCGTTGCGTGCGGCAGTCCGATTGTCGGTGGTTACCGGAATCCCCAACTTCTTACTAAGGCTGCGAGCTTTCTCTTCATGCTGGACGGTTGCGACTGTGGTCTTGCTGGAAAACAATTGTTTTTCCAGAAGCGCTTTGAGCAGGATCCCGCCCATCTTTCCCGCTCCCAGTACGGCTACGCGCTTTTTTGAAAAATCAGATGGCATCGTCGATCTCCACCAGCGATTAGGGGCCACTTAATGCAAGCTGAACCGCTATAGCTTATTAACCAAGACCCGTCATTCCGAGAAGCGAAGCGACGAGGAATCTGGGTTTCTGCCAATCCCACGAAGAACCCAGATCCCTCGCTTCGCTCGGGATGACAACAGCTAGAGAGCCGCTAGATGGTCGCGCTCTTTTCGGCGATGAGCTTCTTAATTTTTTGTACGAAATCGACCGCTGGCATGTCTTCGGTCTTCTCCTTGCCGCGAGTGCGAACGTTTACTTTGCCAGCTTCAGCTTCTTTGTCGCCGACGACCAATAGGAACGGCACTTTCTGCATAGCGTGCTCGCGGATCTTGGCATTCATCTTCTCGTTGCGGGCATCGACATGGACACGCACTCCGATGGCCTTGAGCTGATCGGCGACTTTATTCGCGTAGTCAACATGTCGCTCCGCGATTGGAATCATCACAGCCTGAACCGGCGAGAGCCAGACCGGGAACGCGCCCGCGTAGTGCTCGATCAGCACGCCGAAGAAACGCTCGATGGATCCAAACAGCGCGCGATGCACCATCACCGGCTGTTTGCGCGTGCCATCTTCGGCGACATATTCGAGGTTAAAGCGCTGTGGCAGATTGAAGTCGACCTGGACGGTCGAAAGCTGCCAAAGGCGTCCGATCGCATCCACCAGCTTGATGTCGATCTTCGGCCCATAAAACGCTCCCTCACCGGGGATCACCTTGTATTCGATATCCCGCTGCTTGAGCGCATTTTCGAGCGAGCGGTTGGCGAGGTTCCACTGATCTTCCGATCCCAGGAAATTCTTGCGGTCATTCGGATCCCAGGTGGAGAGCTCGGTCTGGTACTGGTCGAAGCCGAAGACTTTCAGCACCTCGAGCGCAAAATCCAGGCAGCCCCCAATTTCCTGCTCGATCTGTTCCGGAGTGCAGAAGATGTGGGAGTCATCCTGAGTGAAGCCGCGCACGCGCAACAGCCCGTGCATTACGCCCGAGCGCTCGTAGCGATAGACCGTCCCCAGTTCACCGAGGCGCACGGGCAAGTCGCGATACGACTTTAGAGAGTCTGCGTAAATCAAAATGTGGCCGGGACAGTTCATGGGCTTCAGACGGTATTCCGCATCGTCGAGTTCCATGGCATCGAACATGTTTTGCGAGTAGTAACCTTCGTGGCCCGAAGCCTGAAACAACTGCCGCCGCGATACGTGCGGAGTGTAGACCAGCGAATAGCCGCGCTTGATGTACTCCGCGCGCATCCAGTCTTCCATCTCTTTGCGGATGATGCCGCCCTTGGGATGCCAGAAAATCAGACCCGGCCCCGCGAGTTCCTGGATGGAAAACAAGTCGAGCTGCTGGCCGAGCACGCGATGGTCGCGCTTCTTAGCTTCTTCCTGTTTGTTGAGGAAGTCATCGAGATCCTTCTTCGAGAAAAACGAAGTCCCGTAAATGCGCTGCAGTTGCGGGTTTTTCTCGTCTCCCAACCAATACGCGCCGGCGATGCTTAGCAGCTTAAAAGCCTTGATCTTGCCCGTCGAAGGCAGATGCGGACCGCGGCAAAAGTCCGTGAACTTGCCGGTGCGATAGATGGAAATCTTTTCATCGGGCTTGGTGAATTGCTCGATGAAATGGCACTTCATGAAGTCGCCGTCGTTTTTGAATTCCTGAAGCCCCTGCTCGCGAGGCAGGAACTCGCGGGCGTAGGGAATGTTCTGCTGCACGAGTTCCTGCATCTTCTTCTCGATCTTTTCCAAATCTTCCGGAGTAAACGGAGTCGGGCGATAGAAATCGTAGAAGAATCCGGTCTCGGTAGCCGGACCGTGGCCGAGCTTGGTCTCGGGAAAAAGCTCGAGCACGGCTGCCGCAAGCAGGTGAGCAGACGAATGCCGGTAAACCTCAAGCGCCTCCGGATTGCGGTCGGTCAGGATGCGAAGATCGGTGTCCTTTTCCAACGGCCGGGTGAGATCGATGAGATCGCCGTTGGTCTTGGCTACAAGCGCATCGTCGGCCAGCCGCTGGCCAATAGACCTAGCAACATCGAGCGCAGTGCCGCCCTTGGGTAGTTCTTTGACGCTCCCGTCCGGGAGCTTGATATGAATGCTGTCCGCCATAAGATCTCAGTATAAAGCACGTAGGGGCGGACGCCCTCGTCCGCCCGGCGGCGCGAAGCGCCGCTGTTCTGCGAGGATGCCTGGGCTCGCTTCGCTCGCTGCCCGGACGAGGCGTCCGGGCCTGGGTGATTTCAGCCGAACTTGACCGTTTCTGCGCTTCAAACTTACGTTCAAACCTCACCTCTTGCTGGTTCTTACGTCTATACAGATTGGCCCCACGCGCCTTATTCGAACCCAAGCGGAAGGATAAAAAATGAATCATAAGAAAGCCGTCGTGCTGTTGTTCGCAGTCGTGTTGGTCTTATTTGCAGGAACTGCTCCTGCTCAAACGCAGACGCCAGCCCCGGGCGCTTCCAGTACGCTGGCGGGCACGCCCGAATCGTTCCTGGCATCCTGCCACAGCGATCTCGATTTGACGAAGAAGCAAGTCGCGGACATCAAGGCTACCAAGACTCCGCGCGATGCCATGGCGACGCTGCAAGCCTTCGATACGGCCATCTTGATTGCCAGTGACGCTGCCGCCCGCTCGAGTCTTGCCGAGCAGGTCCATCCGGCGAAGCCATTTCGCGACGCGGCCCAGGTCTGCGAACAGGAAGCGAGCCAATTACTCACCGACATTTCGCTCGACAAGGACATGTACAACGTCCTCGCTTCGCTCGATGGCTCCAAGCTGGACAGTGCCGGCAGTTATTTCTTGCGGACCTCGCTGCGGGATTACCACCGCTCCGGCGTCGATCGCGACGATGCCACGCGAGCGAAGATCCGGCAGCTTCAGGATGAGTTGGTGAAGATCGGTCAGGAATTCGATCAGAACATTCCCGCGGACGTCCGCACGCTGAAACTGGACCCATCGCAGTTGGACGGCCTTCCGGAAGACTTCAAGCAAGCCCACAAGCCAGACGCCTCCGGCAAAGTGACCCTCAAAACTGACAACACCGATTACATACCCTTCCGCGAATACGCGACAAATGAGGCAGCGCAGAAGGCCTTCTACGACCTCTACAATCAGCGCGCTTACCCCAAGAACATCGAGGTTCTATCACGCTTGCTGCAAAAGCGTTACGAACTGGCCACGGTGTTGGGCTATTCCGATTGGGCGGCTTACGTCACCGAAGACAAGATGGTCGGCACGAAGCAGAATGCGGCTGATTTCATCGAGAAGATTACGGCGGCATCGCAGGCTGGTTCCCAGCGGGATTACGACCAACTGCTTGCCTACAGACGTAAACAGGAACCGAACGCCACGACCGTCGACATTTGGAACTACCATCATTTTCTGCACGAAGCGACCATCGAGAAATATGGATACGACTCTCAGGCAGTGCGCCCGTATTTCGAATACCGTCGCGTTCTGCAAGGGATCCTCGACCTCACCAGCCAGATGTACGGGATCACGTACAAACGTGTAACCACGGCTAAAGTCTGGCATCCGGATGTTGCCGTTTACGACGTGTTCGACGGCGACAAACTGCTTGGCCGGATTTATTTCGACATGTTCCCGCGTG
>Ga0210409_10006429_pt1 | contig 12232 bp, 7 predicted proteins | sample IncBWH17MmetaG_FD_161649 | JGI IMG/M metagenome (GOLD analysis project Ga0210409, IMG submission 161649) | Forest soil microbial communities from Barre Woods Harvard Forest LTER site, Petersham, Massachusetts, United States - Inc-BW-H-17-M | ecosystem: Environmental > Terrestrial > Soil >...
CAGTTCAAGGGTGGCCATTTCCCTGCCGTGGCAGTGCGCGATCTCGCCGTACAGCCACGCGACAACGATCTCGTGCTCGCCACCCACGGTCGCGGTATCTGGATCATCGACGACATCAGCCCGCTGCGGCACCTGACGCCCGAGGTCGCCGCCCAGGACGCGGCCTTCATTGATGCCCGCCCGGTGCAGCAACGCATCGAGGCCAATGGCGGCTGGGTGAATGGTGCTGCGGCCTTCGTGGGCGAGAACCCGAAGGACGGCGCGGTGATCACCTATTACCAGCGCACCCGGCAGCTCTTCGGCAAGCTGCGCATCGAGGTGCTGGACGGAAGCGGCGCGGTCATCGATGAGCTGCCGGCGAGCTCCCGCCGCGGGCTCAATCGCGTTCTCTGGACGATGCACCGCCGCGCACCGCACGTGCCGCCGGCGGTGCAGCTGGCCCAGGCGGGAACGACGGGCCCGCGCGTCCCGCCCGGCAGCTACACCATCCGCATGGTGAAGGACGGCAAGAGCTACACGATGTCGCTCACGGTCGGGCTCGATCGGCGCGTCAGCTGGACGCTCGCCGACCGGCAGGCGCAGTACGACGCGGCCATGAAGGTGTACACGCTCTTCAACGACGAGTCGGCTTTGTTCGCTCGCATCGCCGGGCTGCGCGAGCAGGTTGCCGCGGCGGGCAAGGGCCCGGAGTCGGCTGATCCGCTGCAGCGGCGTCTCGCGGATTTCGACGCTCAGCTCGATGGGCTGCGCAAGCGCATCGTTGCGACCACTGAAGGCGGTGCCATCACGGGCGAGGAGCGGCTGCGCGAGCACACCGATCAGCTTTATGGGGCCATCACCTCCTGGGATGGTCCGCCGGCGCGCTATCAGCTCGATAACATCGCCGCGCTGCGCGCAGAGCTGAGCGACATTTCCACAAAGTTCGAGCAACTGACCACGACGCAGCTGCCGGCGATCAACAAGGCTCTGAGCGGCTCCGGGGGTCATGCCCTCGAGGTGCCGCCCGCGACCGCATTCGAGATGGATGACGCACCCGGTAGCGGGGGCGGTGGAACGCCCGGCAGCCGGCAGGATGTGGAGAGGGGCGGCACGCTCGAGTTGCCAAAGGACCTGCGACTCTGGCATTGAGGGCTCACGCCGCGCTGCGGGGCCCGGCGCAGCGGAGTCGCTCATGCGTTACGAGCTCTACTACTGGCCTGCCATCCAGGGGCGCGGCGAATTCATCCGCCGCGCGCTGGAGGAAGCCGGCGCACCCTACCGCGAGGTGGCCATGCTGCCGCAGGCGGAGGGCGGCGGAGTAGCGGCGATAGATCGTTAAGGAGAAGCTACATGGCTCTTTCACTCTATGACGTCACCATCCCCTCTTACTGCCAGACCCTCGGGGCCATCGCGGGGCTGCTGGTTACCGCCGAGACCTTCTGCACGGAAAAGGGGCTCGCGCCGCAGGACATCATCGATGCCCGTCTCGCGCAGGACATGCTGCCCTTCGCCTACCAGGTGAAATCGACGGCCGTGCACTCGCTCGGCGCGATCGAGGGCGTGCGCCGCGGCGTGTTTTCCCCGGACATGACTCCACTTCCGCAGACCTTCGCTGCGCTCAGGACCCGGACTGCGGAGACGCTCGGCGCGCTCGAGGCCATCCAGCCGGCCGAGATGGATGGCTTCATGGGCCGCGACATGCGCTTCGAGTTCCGCGAGCGGCGCCTGGAGTTCACCGCCGAGAATTTCCTGCTGTCATTCTCGCTCCCTAACTTCTACTTTCATGCCGCCACGGCGTACGACATCCTGCGCTGGAAGGGTGCGCGCATCGGCAAACGCGACTTCACGGGCAGGCTGCGACTGAAGGCGTGATCACTATGCGCACAAGACTTGCCCTGGCGTTCACAGCGTGCCTCACCTGTGCAGTAGTCGGCGGCGCTTCGGGGCAGAAGGCGGCGGGCGGCGCAGACTTCGTGCGCCTGACGCCCGATCAGATCCAGTGGCGGGATTTGCCCGATGGCCATGGCGCGCAGCTGGCGACGATTGCCGGAGATCCCTCCGGCAACGGCCTGTACGTGCAGCGGGTAAGGTTTCCGCCGCACGTGATGGACCGGCCGCACTGGCATCCGCATGATCGTCACGTCACCGTCATCAAGGGCACCTGGTTCACCGGAACTGGCGCCACCTTCGATCCCACACAAACCGTGCCGCTCAGGGCGGGCGGCTACATGCTCCATCCCGCCGGCGCATTGCATTGGGACGGCTCCAACAGCAACGAGGAAGCGATCGTCCAGGTGGTCGGCATCGGGCCTGCCGACACGGTACAGGCCGACCCGAGTCAGCCATTCTGGGTGCAGCTTCCGCCGTGAAGCGGAATCGGGCCGCGACCCCCCCCGAGCCGTCGATTCACGCGAGACCTCGGTCCTCGCTACAGCGCGGAAACAGTCAGCTGAGCTTGCGCTCCGCACGATGCAGAGATCCCGGCGGGCTCACGCCCGCCGGGCAACTAAGGTGATGTCAGATCAGGCCCCGCGGCACTTGGACCCGCACCACGTCCTCGAGGACACCTGCACAGCGGAATCCGTTCGCTAAAACGAGAAGACCCCGGGCAGCAGCGCCAACCGGGGTCCTCGGTGAGTCCCGGAGAGCTGCAGCGATCAGCCCTCCGAGGGATGTGCTCGCGGGCTAATCTCTCATGTCACGAACGCGCGCCCAGGCAGGCAGCACGCGTTCCGATGTTATGCAACAGTTAGTGTTCATGGGGGCGCGCAGTTTACGCGCGTTCATCGGTCTGTCAAGCGCTTCGAATCAAACATTCGCTCAACTCATTTGTCTCATGCCACCACTTCGATGCTGCAGCTGAGGAGCGCGGCGGGGTCGGCGCTCTGGCCCACATAGAGCTCGAACCGGCCCGGCTCGAGAACCGCTTCGAGATCGGGGCCGATGAAGGCAAGTGCGGCGACGGGCAGCTGCCAGCTGAGGCTTCCCGACTCTCCGGCCGCAAGGGTGATGCGGCCCGCCCGCTTGAGCTCGAGGAGCGGTCGCGAGATGCTGGCCACCGGATCGCGCACGAACAGGAATAGCGAAACTTCACCCGGCGTGGGGCTCTCGTTGTGCACCGACGCGGACACTTCGATGGCCTCGGTCATTTTGACGGTGCACGGCGTGCAGCGCAGGTCGCGCAGCGTAAAAGAGCTGTAGGACAAGCCGTGCGCGAAGGGAAATTGCGGCGTCACCGGGAGATCGAGGTAGGAACTGGTGAGCCGCTCACCGGACCTCGCGGGCCGGCCAGTCGGCCGCTGACCATGGAAGATCGGCACCTGACCGACGTGGCGAGGCCAGGTGACCGCCAGTTTCCCCGTGGGATTGAACTTCCCGGTGAGGACATCGGCGATGGCATTACCGGCTTCGCTGCCGAGAAACCAGGTGGCGAGAACTGCGTCCGCGCGCTCGAACAGCCATGGCACCGTGAGCGGACGGCCTGAAGTGAGGAGTGCGATGACGGGTTTGCCGAGATCGAGCACTGCCTCCGCCAGTTCGCGCTGATCGCCCGGGAGGCCCAGGTCCGCGCGGCTGCCTCCCTCGCCGCTCATCGCCGCCACCTCCCCCAGACACAGGATGACGAGCTCTGCTCCGCGGCAGCACTCGAGCGCTGCCGGAATGCCACGCGCATCCTGGCAGTTGCTTTCGATGTGGCAGAAGGGCAAGGCGTGCTTCAGCCCCTCGAGAATGCTCACCGTGTCTTCGGGTCGACCGGCGGAAGCCCACGGTCCCAACATTTCGCTCGCGGCCGATGCCAGTGGACCGATCACCGCGACGTGCCGGACCTGCGCAGGCAGAGGTAGTACCGAGCGGCGGTGGGTCAGAAGGACCACAGCCCGTCGGGCCGCTTGCCGCGCCAGTTCGCGGGTTGATGAGTCTCTCGCTGCGGCCTCCTCGCCCCGGTATGGATCATCAAACAGTCCGAGCCGCTGCTTGAGCCTCAGAACTCGCAACACGCTCGCGTCGAGCATCGCCGCGCTAATGAGGCCACGCTCCAGAGCTTCAGGCAGTCCCTCCACGTACGCCTGGCTCGCCATGTCGATATCGATCCCGGCGCACAGCGCAAGTGCCGCGGCCGCCGCCGTGTCGGCGGCCACACCGTGCGCGCACAGCTCTGCAATGGCGTTGTAGTCGCTGATCACGACACCATCGAAAGCGTGCCGGCCGCGCAGCCAGCCCTGCAGCAGCGGCACATTGGCAGTCATGGGGACGCCCGCGAGGTCGATGAAGGCGGCCATGACCGCCGCAGTCCCGGCCGCCACTGCGGCAGCAAACGGCGGCAGATGAACCTCGTGCAGCGTGCGCCCCGAGAGATCGACCGAGGCATACTCGCGGCCCGCGGTCACCGCACCGTAGCCGCAGAAGTGCTTGGCCGTCGCTGCGATGCTGGATGGCGCGTGCAGATGAGCACCCTGGAAGCCGCGGGTCTTGGCGGCTGCGAACTCGGACGCCACCCACGGATCCTCGCCCGGACTTTCAACGATCCGTCCCCAGCGTGGATCGCGCGCGACATCCACCATCGGCGCGAACGTCAGGCCGATGCCATCGGCGGCTGCCTCCGCGGCCGCGGCGCGCGCGGTTTGCTCCCAGATGTGAGGATCGAACAGGCCCGCCTCTGCCAGCGGAACCGGGAAGATCGTGCGGTGCCCGTGAACGACGTCCACACCGACCAGCAGCGGAATGCGCAGGCGCGAATGCTCCACGGCGAGGCGCTGCAGGGCGTGCACTTCGGCGCTCCCCCACAGGTTCAGCACGTTGCCGACACGTCCGCTGCGAACGCCCTCTTCCAGGTCGTACCGCGCCAGCGGACCTGTGACCGCGCGGAACGATGGCGCCATGTTCAGCTGCCCGATTTTCTCCGCGAGCGTCATCGCGGCGAGCAATCGTTCGATGCGTCCCATGCTGTTGCCTTGCGCTAAGCTCACGTGGCCCACGAATGTCCGCGGTGCCTGCTCCCGCCCGGACCTTTCAACGAAGCGGAGCCGCAACGGATCGATACGATGACGCAACCACCGAGCGAGTCCTCACCTGGCACCGGCAGCGCGGGCCTACCCACGGCCGAAGCCCGAACCGTAGACGCCCTTGCCGCGGCTGCCCTCGCCAAGGATAGCCTTTTCACCGAGGTTGCGCGGATGGCCGCGGCGTTCTGGGCTTCACGCGAGCGCACTCAGCTGCTGCTGCTGGCCGCGGGCCTGGTGGTGGTCGTCGCCGCGACCGCCTACATGCAGATCCGGCTCAATGCCTGGAATCGGCCGTTCTACGATGCGCTCACGCACAAGGATATTCCCGCCGTCATCAAGCAACTGATCGTGTTCACCGAATTGGCCGCGATATTGCTGGTGCTCAATGTCAGCCAGGTGTGGCTGAATCAGAGCTCCCGGGTGGCCCTGCGTCAGGGTCTGGTGCACGACCTGCTCAACGAGTGGCTCCGGCCGCTGCGTGCCTTCCGCCTCTCCAATGCCGGTGTCATCGGACAGAATCCTGACCAGCGCCTGCATGCGGACGCGCAGCATCTGACCGACCTGATGACCGACCTCGGCATCGGATTGCTGCAGGCGACGCTGCTGCTGCTGTCCTTCATTGGCGTGCTCTGGGTGTCGTCGCAACATATGTTCCTGCCCTTCGCCGGCCACCGCTTGCACGTGCCCGGCTACATGGTGTGGTGTGCGTTGTTCTATGCCGGTACGGCATCGTTCCTGAGCTGGCTGGTCGGTCATCCACTCGTCGCACTTGACTCCGAGCGCTATGCGCGTGAGGCCAACCTGCGGTTCGCGCTGGTGCGTGTCAACGAGGAGATCGAAGGCATTACAATCTACGGCGGCGAAGCCGATGAGAAGCGGCACCTCAATCGGGTGTTCGACAGCGTTCTCGAGGTGTCACGACACATCGTCGCTGCGACGACGCGGCTTACCTGGATCACGGCCGGCTACGGCTGGTTCACGATCGTTGCACCGATCCTGGTCGCCGCGCCGAGCTATCTCACGGGCGAGATGAGCTTCGGTGAGCTGATGCTGGTGGTCGGCGCCTTCAACCAGGTTCAGACTTCGCTGCGATGGTTCGTGGACAATTTCTCCAGCATTGCGGACTGGCGGGCCACGCTGCTGCGCGTGGCGAGCTTCCGCAGCGCAGTGGTGACGATGGACAGTCTCGGTGAGAGCACCAGCCGCATCGATCTGAAGGAGACCGACAGCCCCACAATCCGCCTCGATGATCTGCAGGTCGCAGCGCCCGCCGGTGCGATCCAGCTGAGCGAGAGGCACGTCGATCTCACACCCGGTGAGCGAGTTCTCATCGCCGGAGAACGCGGGACGGCGCGAACGCTCCTGTTCCGGGCAATTATCGGTCTGTGGCCCTGGGGCAGCGGCCGCATCCAGCGCCCCGCGCGGGCGGCGATGATGTTCCTGCCGGCGCGCGCCTACGTACCGCCTGGAAGCTTGCGCGCCGCGCTCTGTTATCCGTGTGCGACCGGCGACTTCGATGACGCCACTGCCGCGCGGGCGCTGGCAGCGGTTGGCCTGGAACGGCTGCAGCCGCTGCTCGACACGACTGAGCGATGGGACCAGCGACTGAACGACGATGAGAAGCAGTGTCTGGCCATCGCCCGCGTCATACTGCAACGACCACAGTGGGTGGTGCTGGATGGGGCATTCGATGTGTTCGATCCCGTCTCGCGTCGACGGATCGAGGCGCTCTTCACCGGCGAACTTGCCCCGCTCGGCCTCATCGACATCGCCAAGGAAAGGCCGCACGAAGGATTCTTCATGCGCCGGGTGCGGCTCCTGACGGACCCGCAGGGCCCGACCTTCAGCCCGAGTGACCGAATCGCAACCTTGATGCCCTAGGCCCACTACCCCATGCCAGCGCCCAAAGCCGCATCCCGCTCTGCAGTCGAGCAGCGAGCAGATCCGCTGTCTGACGAGCAGCTTCTCGATCTGGTCCAACGCCAGACGTTCCGGTATTTCTGGGAGGGGGCACATCCGGTCAGCGGCCTGGCGCTCGATCGACGTCACCGCCGCGCCGATGAACCGGACACTCCCGTCGCCATCGGCGGTTCAGGCTTCGGCGCCATGGCACTGATCGTGGCGTGCGAGCGCGCCTGGGTGAGCCGCGAGCAGGCGCTGGCGCGCCTGGCGGTGATGATGGATTGCCTCGAGAAGGCGACCTGCTATCACGGCATGTATCCGCATTTCCTGCGTGGTGACTCCGGCGCCACCGTCCCCTTCAGCCGCAAGGACGATGGTGCCGACCTGGTGGAGAGTTCCTTGCTATTCCAGGGACTCCTGTGTGTGCGCGCTTACTTCGATCGCGACGCCCCCGAGGAGGCGCGCTTGCGAGAGCGCATCAGCTGGTTGTGGCGCGAGGCGGAATGGGACTGGTACACACAGGGCGGGCGCAAGGTGCTCACCTGGCACTGGAGCCCCAACAACGGGTTTGCGCTGAACAACGAGATTCGCGGCTGGAACGAATGTCTCATCACTTATGCGCTCGCCGCCAGCGCGCCGCGTTACCCCGTGCCGGCAGAGGTCTATCACGAAGGCTGGGCGATCGGTCGTGACTTCATTAACCGGCGCGCTTATGAGGGCATCGAGCTGCCACTCGGCCCGCCCTGGGGTGGCCCGCTGTTCCTGGCGCATTACTCTTTCTGCGGTCTCGATCCTCGTGGGTTGACTGACCGCTACGGCGATTACGGGCAGCAGAACGTCAATCACACACGCATCAACTACGCCTACTGCGTGCGCAACCCGCACCGCTACCGGGGATACGGTCCTGACTGCTGGGGCCTGAGCGCCGGGGATACCCCGGGCGGCTACGCCGCGCATGCACCCGACAATGACCGCGGTGTGATCACTCCGGCAGCCGCTCTGTCGAGCTTCCCCTATGCGCCGCAGGAGGCCATGAGTGCGCTGCGGCACTTCTATCACGATCTCGGTGACCGGATCTGGGGACGCTATGGCTTCGTCGATGGCTTCAGTGAGCAGCTTGACTGGTATGCGGACACCTTCCTCGCGATCAGTCAGGGCCCGATCATCGTGATGATCGAGAATTACCGCAGCGGGCTGCTCTGGAAGCTGTTCATGCGTATCCCGGAGATCCAGTCGGGGCTCAGGAAGCTCGGCTTTCGCAGCCCGCATCTCGGCTGAGCCATGCCCGGGCTCGAGCAATGGATCGCGGCAGAGGCGCGTTTCGCCGCGAGCAGGATGTCAGCGGCCATCTCGGCGACGGATCTGGTCATGGAGCGCACGGGGTTCGGGCAGCGGGTGATTCCACACCCAGGATCGGTGCTCGCATCGCCGATTGCCGCCCACTATGACCCGGACCCGGACTACTTCTTCCATTGGTTTCGCGATTCCGCCATCGTCATCGATGCACTGCGTGTCGCGCTTGCCGCGGGCTACGCCGACCGCTCCGCCGTCGTCCGCTTGCGTGAGTTCGTGCAGTTCAGCCTGTCGTTGCAAGCCCTGGAGGGACGGGAGTTTCTCCGTAACAGCGGCTTCCGGGCCCGAGTGCAGCCGGCATTCCTCAAGTATGTGCGCCCGGATGGCGAGTTAGGCGCGCTATCGGGGAATGGCGTACTCGCGGACACGCGCGTGAATGCTGACGGCACGCTCGATTTCATTCGCTGGTCGCGCCCCCAGAGCGACGGGCCGGCAACGCGCGGCATCGCGCTGCTGCGTTGGTGGCATGAGGTTCCTGAACTGCACGAGGATCCAGCTCTCCAGAGGGCAGTGAGCGATCTCATCAAGACCGACCTCAGCTTCACGCTTGCCTCCGTGCGCGATCCCTGCGGCGATGTGTGGGAGGAGGCAACCGGGTACCACTATTACACTCAGCTCGTGCAGGCGGAGGCGCTCAGGTGCGGGGCGGAATGGCTCGAGGATACCGGGCAGCCCGAGCCCTCGGCGGCTGAGCGCATGGCCGCCGAGGAGGCCTTTGCGCGTCTCGATGGCTTTTGGGATCAGACCGCTGGCTTCTATCGCTCGGGTGGCGCGACCGAAACCCACAAGAACGGCAGGGAGCTCGACATCGCTGTCGTGCTCGGCGTGCTGCATGCCGGGCGCATCAGCGGCGCTCACAGCCTGCTCGATCCCAGGGCGCAGGCGACCCTGACCGCCCTCGAAGAGCTTTTCGAAGCACAGTACGCCATCAACCGCGAGCGTCCACCCGGCCGCGGCCCGGCGCTCGGCCGCTACGCCAACGATCGTTACTACGGCGGCGGCGCCTGGTTTCTCGCTACCCTCGCTGCGGCGGAATTCTATTTCAGGCTGGCGCAGGCGCTGCGCAGCGGGGCGAAAATGGCGTTCGTGCCGGAAAACGCGCGTTTCCGGCAGCGTCTGGGAGCGGCTGAGCCCGCGGTCGATGGCGAGCAGCTGGCGCGGCTCGCGGTTGCGCGCGGCGATGCGATCATGCGGACGGTGCGCGCCTACACACCGCAAAGCGGTGCCCTCTCGGAACAGTTCGATCAGACCACAGGCGCACAGACCTCAGCAAAGCACCTCTCGTGGAGTTACGCGGCGTTCATCACTGCAGCGGCGAGCCGCGAGCGAGCCTGTCGTCCCACTGAAGCCGCAGACCCCGCAATGAAGCCGGCAGGCACGGATTGACGAGCCGCTCGCCAAAGTGCCGTCGCACACCGAGGGCATGGGCGATGACCATATTCACGTAGAGGCCTGGCCCGCTCGAATAGATGCGCCAGCCACCATCGACCCCGACCGAGCCCTCGCGCGCCCGCGCCCATTCGGCACTCGCCTGATAGCGGTCACGAAAGGCGGCATCGCTGCTGCTGAAGTACGCATTGCGCTGGCGCAGCGATGCCTGCGGTACCCGATCCGTGACGGCAACCGGATTGATTACCTGCAGCGCATCCCACATCTCCTGCGCTTCGCCGAGGACCGCCAGCGCCTGTGCATACCGCAGGTGCGCATGCGTGTACATGAGCCCGATTTCACGGCCGAAGTACGCCGCGGATTCAGCGCGTTGAAAAATGACCTGGGGGCCACCGCGATAGGCGAGCGGCCGATCCATGAGCCGCACACCATCGGGAAAACGCAGGTGTGCGCGCACGAGAGCGAGGTGATGTCGCACCTGCTCCGGAGTGAAGAGCGCCCCGAGAATCGCCTGTACCATGGGCAGCAGCGAGTAACTGACACCGGTGCGATCGTCGGCCGGATGTAACAGCAGTTCGGGCAGACCGCCGGCGGGATTGAATTCCCCGTACCCCGCCACGGTGCCCGCGCGCACCAGGTAGTGGTTGAAGTCCCCGCGCACGTCCGCGGCAAGCGCGAGCTCGCTGGCACCGTCCGAGCGCCCGCTGCGCCGCAGAATCTCTGCATAACGGGCGAGCTGTTCGTAGAGAAGTGCGACCGTCCAGCTGCTCACCATCCAATCCCGCTTCGCGGGATCGACCGGTTGCAGGGAGTCGTTCCAGTCACCGTTTCCATAGCGGATCAGGCTCGTGCCCGGGACGAAGCGCTCGCGTACGGTTGCAATGAGCTTATCGATGTGGGCTGCAATGGGATCGGTAGCGACCGTCCGTTGCAGGTCGTCCTCACGCCGCCACGGCACGGCTTCCTCGAGGACGCCGAAGTCGCCGGTCGCTTCCACATAGTCACACACGGCCTTCAATGGCCAGACGATCACATCGCCGTGCGCTTCCCGGTCCTGTATGGCCGAGTAAGGCTCGAGCATGAACCACTGCGGCCAGTCGCCACGCTGCGCGTACTGTTGGGCAAAGATGATGCGCAGAATCGCCTTGGCGGTCTCATCGTGCTCCAGTGCCAGGAGCAGCTCCATCGGACCCTGGCAGACATCGCGGGTGCCCCAGGCACCGCCGGTATACTGCTCGAGGCCGTGCGGCACGGTGAGATGCACCATCGCATCGTGCACCAGCCACGGAAGGGTCGCGTCCAACGCGCTGGCAGCACCATCGGAGCCCGCGCTCGCGATGCGGATGCCCCGCGTCACGCCGCGCCAGTGCGCGAGCCCCACGCGCTGCATCGAAGTCTCCGCGATGCGGCTCGAATACCTGGCTGCGAGCCGCTCCGCTTCCGCCGGATCGCTCAGCGAGCCCACTACGGCAAAGACGAGCTCGTTCGTGGGCGCCGTCCGCAACACGGCGTAGCCGCCGCTGCGCACCTCCCCGTCGGCATAAAGCAGCTCGTCACTACCGATGGCCTCGATGCATTCCGGGGTGCTCGTCACGAGGTGATAGACGGCCGCCGGATAGCGTTCGCTCCACATGCCCCCCGGCTCCGGCCGGAAAGTGAAGCGCTTTTGGCGCTCGTCGATCTCGAGCACCGCCGCGTGAGCAAACTCCTGCTCTCCGAGAACGAGATGACCCACCACGAGGAATCGACACGGGGGGCCGTCGACGGCCGCGCGCCACTGTACGGCCGGCTCATCACCCGCCACGACTGCCGAGACCGTGAGGGTTCGGCCGCCGAGCACATAGATCCAGCGGCAATCCGTGAGGCCCATCTCGAACAGGGATGGGACCGTCAGCAATCGCCACCCGTCACCCGCATCCACCAGCATCCGCAGGCCGCTGCCTCGGGTGATGTTGTATGGGTCCCGGGAGATGGACCAGAGCCGGTGAAACGAGGTATTGCCGAGGGTGAGCTGTGCGCCAAACACGCCGTGCATCCAGCACGTAACACACAACGTGCGGTCATCGGGCAGCATCTGCCGGCCGCCGACCAGCAACGCCCCGTGGCGGCGCAGCACGCGGCGCTCCTTGTCTCGCAGCACCACGTGGCGGCTGCCGCCTGCTCCGTCGGTGAAGAAGGACAGCAACGTCTCCCTCACCCGCTCGAGGTGCGTCGGTTCGGGGTACCGTTCGTGCAACCCTCGCTCGCTAACCGGTTCGGATACCGCGCAGGGCGCTTCGAGCAGGCAGCTCACTCGCGCTGCAGTCAGCGCGGCCGCGCGTGCTGTCGGCTGGCTGCGGGCCGTGGCGGCTTCCTCGGCCAGCGCGAGGTCTGCGTCACCGGACGCATCGGGGTGGTCGGCTCGGTAGATGCCGAAGAAGGTCCACGACTCGATCGCGCCGGGTGCCAGCGTAACGGCCTTCGACTGGAGCGCCGCACATGCCGTCTCGTGCTGAAGGCGGACCGAAGGAAGCGCAGTACCGAAGGGAATGTCGAACTGCTCCGCATCGCGCCAGGCCGGGCCCATGAGCTGCAGGAAATCCGTGGCATAACCAACAGCGCCCTCA
>Ga0210409_10006430_pt1 | contig 12232 bp, 12 predicted proteins | sample IncBWH17MmetaG_FD_161649 | JGI IMG/M metagenome (GOLD analysis project Ga0210409, IMG submission 161649) | Forest soil microbial communities from Barre Woods Harvard Forest LTER site, Petersham, Massachusetts, United States - Inc-BW-H-17-M | ecosystem: Environmental > Terrestrial > Soil >...
GTTTCACTGCCGACACGGGGCGCTCAGGTGCAGCTCGTCTCCGGCACTCCGATGCCAGGGGGAGGAGGCGCTATTGGCGACGGCCTTTACGAACTCGACGCCGCTTTCGTGTACGGTGCGACAAGCGCTGGCGCATCGATCGAGGCCCGCGTGCATGCGATCTACATCTCTGGCCTCACGTGGGCGAGTGTGTCGTACTTCGACAGTGCGCCCACCGTCCGATACAACGACGAAGCGACGCTATCCGGCACCTCGGTCAGCCTCCGGCGCCGGTGCGGGGACGCGCCGGCGGGCATTCTATTCGGCAACCAAGGGACCTATACGGCAAGCGACTCGCAGCTCATTCTGAACTTCGATGCAGGGCCTGCTTTTGGGAACGGCACAGCGGTTCTGAGGTTTGTTCGATCGACGGGCATGGACTCCGGCCTGGCGGCGTGCATCGGAACCGCGTGCTCGAACTCCTACGACTGCTGTCCGGACGACGCAGGAATCCCACCGCCCAGTATCCATTGCGGGGCAAACGGCGCCTGTGAATTGTGCAACAGGAACGGTCTCAATGATCCTTGCCTCGGCGGGTCGTCCCCCGACGATGCGCAGCCTCCCGATTGTTGTGCGGGGTTGAGGTGTGTGAACAATCGGTGCGTTCGTTAGTCATCTCATTTGGACAAGTTTCCTGCCCCCTCCGGGCACGGGCACGGGCACGTTTGCGGGGCCGCTCAACCCGACGGCCGTATGCTATCCCCGACTGCATTCCGTAAACGAGCGCGGACCGGTTGCCAGGGACGAGTCGCAAGCGGACCGGAGGATTGATTGCCTGTTGTTAGGTTGCGGTGCGCTTTGCTGGGCCATTTCCGCGCAGTCATCGAAGCCCTTATTCACGATTTGTTCTGACTTCGTTATCTGCGCTTCGCTCGACGTGAGCTTGCACAACACGAGCTCGAGTCCATCCCTACGTTGTGGCAGACCAGGCGCTGATATGCAGAAAAAGTGAGCCTCGATCGCAAATGAGACCGTCCGAGGGCTGATCCGGCGAGTAAGACAATGCGCGGGCGGGACAATCGGAGGCGAAGATGCATCGAACGCACCGCGATTCACGGCGTCCGTCCGGCGTCGATCGAAACGGATTCGCGCTCTGCGCGTGGGTGACCGTCATGCTGGCGGCGTGCGGCGGGGGGGACACCTCGGCCGGAACCAATGCGGACGGGGCGTCCGTTGCTCATGGCGATGCGGGCGCGCCGGGTTCTGGATCAGACGGCGGCGCTTCGAACTTGGACACAGGCGCGGCGCTCGGTGCCGACGGCAACACCGCTCATTCCGATGGGTCCACCTCTCACCCGCCTGCCGATGCGGGGACAAATCCCGTCGGCGACTCCGGTACGCCGGTCGCGGACAGCGGTGGTCCTGGGCGCGCGACGGACGGTGGATATCCGGCGGGATGGCTCTTCACGAGTGGCGGCAAGATCTACGTTTCCCATGGGAACTCCGGGTCGTCGCAGTGGATGGGGCGCGGGGTCAACCTCGATGACATCTTCTTTTGCGGTTTGAATAACGGCCTGTCGATGGCGTCCCCGGATCAGACGCTTGAGATGGTTATCTCCGGGTTGATGAGCGGCTGGAAGCCGACCTTCGTCCGCATTTCGCTCGCCATGGACAGCTATGGCGGGACCGTCGCAAGCTGGCTGAGCAACCCACCCCAGTACAAGACACCGATGACCAATGTCATCAACACCCTCGGCACCTATTCCAACTTGTACACACTGCTCACGCTTCGCAGCGACGCGTCGATGATCCTACAAGACACCACGCACGGAGATCCGGAGGCGACCGGGATCCCGTCAGACAGCACGACCACTCCGAATGCCGGCAAGTACCCAACGGGCACGGATGCGACTTACGTGGCCTTGGTGGACAGCTTTGCCAGTGCGAGCTTCGTGATATTCGGTCTGACGAACGAGCCTGGGGGGAATCAGCGCTCGGACGCGACGATCGCCGCAGCCATGAACCATGCCGTCGGGACCATCCGCGCGGAGGAGGACCGCTTGGGTGTGCCGCACCACATCGTTTCGGTCCAGGGGAACAATTGGACGAGCAGCATCGGTTACTACGTGTCGAACCCCATTTCGCACGACAACGTCGTTTATGAGGTGCATGGATATCCCCCTTCGACGAGCTCGTACACGGACCCCAGCATTCCCGTGATCATCGGCGAATACGGAAGCCTCGACAGCAGTTCCGCGCCGGCCTTTTACGCCGACGTGGAAGCCAAACAGATCCCCAATCTGGCTTGGGATTTCGATTCATACAACAATTGCGCGCCCGACCTTCTCAACGTCAACCACAGCGCGACGAACCTCTCTCCCACCGCCTGGGGCATGATCGTCCAGAGCTACTTGCTCGCGCACTGAGCGCTTGGCGTTATGGTCGTGTATTGAGCGTGGATCAGCGTTTGATTTGCAATAGCTCGATCACGTAGCCATCCGGGTCCTTAACCAGGGCGAAGCGGAACCTACCCGCGTCGGTCGCCTCGGTGATCACCTTCGTCTCGTGCTTGACCAAGTGCTGGAGCGCGCCATCGACATCGGCCACCGACAACACGAAGCGGCTGTAGCCGTAGGCCTGCTCGATCGGCGCCTTGCGCTCGGTGTCCCACATCAAGATCACGCCACCGGCCCTGGCGTCCGTAAAGCCGAGCACTACCTCGTGCAGGGTCTTGCCAACCTGCACGCGAAGCTGCTCCTTCATGCCGAGCACCTGCACGTAGAAGTGCAGCGCGCGCTCAATGTCGGCGACGTGGTAGCTCACGTGCGAGAGGCGGGGCTTGAAGACGTTCAAGCCGCCCGCAATCATGGCGGCGGCAGCGGTAGGGTCCGAAACGGTGGTCGAAGTCATGGCAGATTCCTCATTCGATGCGAGGGTTGGGGGTGCGCCGCCAGTTCGAACTGGATTGCGTCACGCGTCAAGGATTCAGTCGGAGTCGAACGCTCCTTGATCAATGGGCGGGCTGCCGACGACCGCGCGCATCATCGCACGAACGTCTTGAATGACAGGTCTTCACCCGATTGAGCGTTTCCGTTCACGATGGAGGTGCCGCCCGTGTATGCGTCCATCCCGGACTCAACGCCGGCGCGTGGCGCATACTCGCAATCCTGGTCGGACATACAACGACTCCCGACCAGGCCGCTCGTGCAGACACGCATCGACGAATCGCACGTGGCTGAGGACGACGAAACGATGGTCAGTTGAAACGTCAGCGTGTCGCCTGCGGTGACGAGGACGCATTGTCCGGTGAGATCGAAAAAGCCCGGACCGACCGTTCCGCTCGCCAGGGGAAACGTAAGGGAGCTGCACGCCGAGATCGTCGTGGCGCTGATCCTGCTGGTGCCCACCGTCGACCCGTTCGACCGGACGGTCAGCTGCACGCTGGCGCTGGAGTCGACGCCGTTGCATGAGCCCATACCGACTTCGATCCCGGTGAGCACCCCGCTCCTTCCCACGACGAACGACTGGCCCACTACTTGTTGGGCGCTGACGACGTAATCGCCATCGGACAGGAGCTGCGCTTGGTCGACCGAGCCCGGTCCCATGCCGCTTCCGCACGCGCACATCCCGCTCGTGCACGAATACCCCGTCAGGCACGCCAGACCACAACGACCGCAGTTCTGAGGATCGCCCGAGACTTGAACCTCGCAGCCGTCGCTTGCCATATTGTTGCAATCGGCATAGCCGGCGACACATACGGAAGCGCAGGACGAGGCCGCGCAAGTCGGAATGGCGTTTGGACTGACCGGACACACGTTGCCGCAGCCGTTGCAATGGTTCGGGTCATTGGCGAGGTCGACGCACTGCGGGGTGCCAGTGCCCGGTTGCGTGCACTGCACATCGGGCGACGCGCATGTGAGAGGGCACCGGCCTTGCGAGCAGACTTGGCCCGCGTTGCAAGTATGCCCGCAGCCCCCGCAGTTTGTGTTGCTGCTCGCAGTATTCGCGCAGTAGGGCGCACCGCCCGCCGGCGAGCAGAAGGTGTCGTTGGGCTGACAGCCAATCGCGCAAACGCCCGCCGAGCAGGCCTGGCCCTGCCCACAAGCGTGGCCACAACTGCCGCAATTGGCGTTGTCGCTGGCGGTGGTCGCGCAGTAGACGCCCCCTCCCCTCGGCTTGCAGAGAAGCTGATCCGGCGGGCAATTCGCCACGCACGTGCCGCGGGAACAAGCAAAACCGGGCGTGCACGTGTCGCCGCACGCGCCGCAGTTGGTGTTGTCGGCCTGCGTGTTCGCGCAGTAAGGAGCGCCCCCGTCGTTGCCGCAAAAAGTCTCGTTGGGCTGACAGCTCGCCTTACAGATGCCGCTGGAGCACACTTGCCCCGCCGAGCACGCGTTCGCGCATTTCCCGCAATTCGCATTGTCCGAACGCGTGTTCGTGCAATACGCACCGGTCCCACCATCCGGCTCGCATAGCGTCTCGCTGGGCTGGCAGCTCGTTGCACAAACGCCCGCAGAGCAGAGCCGGCCGGCAGCGCAGCTCTTGCCGCATGCCCCGCAGTTGAGCGAATCGCGGCTCGTATCCGTGCAGTAGCCGCCACCGTCTACCGAGCACACCGTCTCCCCGTTCGGGCATGCGGTCGCGCAGCCTGCGTTGACACACGCCTCACCGGTGGCGCACGCGTTGTTGCACGTTCCGCAATTGAATGGATCCCGAGCCGTGTCGGTGCAGATCTTGCCGCACGTTGTTTGGCTCGGGGGGCAGGCGAACGCAGCGCCCGCATCGGCACGGTTCACGACGTCGGCCGATCCATCAGCGAACGGATCGGCACTCGCGTCGATCGTGTCGCCGCCGCTGCTGGCATCCGGAATCACGTCGATACGGCCGGCGACCGTTCCGTTGAGGTCTCCGTGGCAGCCGACCCAAGCGGGAGCGCCCAAAGAGCTCCCGATCAGCACAAGCGTCCACGCCCAACGACGCCGGCCGAGTGCGCCGCGGCTCCCCCTGCTCCCCACATGTCGTGCCGGCAGATGCAACGAATCCATCGAGATACGTCAAATACGGACCGGGAGCTATCAGGGAATAAGCTTGTGTGAGCTGGGCCTGAGGGCACGCGCGTGCCGCCGTCGGAGGGCGCGACAGATCGCGTGCAGGCGTTCGGGGTAAGGTAAGCTGTAATCTTGGCCTTGTGACGCCCGTGCGTGTGCTTGCCGAACTCGAGATACTGGCGGCACGCCTCGGTATCGAGGTCCGGGTCGAGCCATTCGACCACGACATTTGCTCGACGAGAGGTGGCCTCTGCCTCGTACAAGGCAGACCGCTGCTCTTGATGGACGAGGGTCTGCCGATCGAGGACAGGATCGATGTCATGGCCGGAGCCGTCGCGCACTTCGACCTCGAAGGCGTCTACATTCCGCCGATTGTGCGGGACCGCATCGAGGCGGCGCGAGTAGACGGAATTTTTGCGTGACGGACCTTCGCGCCCCGTCCATACCCCCTTAGGACGCGCATGAGTCGCGCCCCTGGTTCTTGGGAGGTGGCTACGATGAAATTCGCGCTAGCGCTATTGCTCGGCGGCGTTTGGTTGACCACGGCTTTTTCGTGTGGGTCCAAGCATCCGCTCACGCCGAGTGGCGATGGAGGAGTATCCCGAGTCCGTAATTCCCCTAGGAATCACGGACTCGGGATACTACGACGTGATTGCCCCGCGGCGTATTTCAGCACGCGGACCTTTTCGACCGTGACGAGCGCGCCTGCCGTGAGCATTTCGTCGAGGATGGGTATCAACTTGTCCACGTGCTCCTGGTCATCGACGACCTCGATGAGCATGGGCAGGTCGGCTCCGAGGTCCACCAGGCGCGCCGTGTGGATGATGCTTGCTGCGCCGAATCCTGCCACGCCGCGAAGGACTGTCGCACCGGCGAACCCCTCGCGTCGAAGTCGATCCAGAAGCGCCCGGTCGAGCGGCTGACGATGCCATTTGTCGGCCTCGCCGAAGAAGTTGCGGACCAAAAACTGTTCGCCGTCCAGCACTCGCATGCGGCCCTCCTTCTTCACATTCCGGTCAGACCCCGGCCCAGCGTAAATCCGAGCAATCCGGCCACGAAACATGCCGCCAAGGTGACTCCTACGTTCATGAAACCCGTCGCCCACGCACGTTCGCGCAGGAGTTCCGTGGTCTCGTAGTTGAAGCTCGAATAGGTCGTGAGTCCACCGATGAACCCGGTCGCCAGCGTGACACGCATGCTCGAGGAGATCATCGTGGACGACAGTGCAAGTTGGTAGACGAGCGCGATGAGGAAGCAGCCCACGACGTTCACGATCAGCGTGCCATAGGGAAACCCGGCGCCCAGCACTCGTCCGGCCCAGACGCCCACCAAGTAGCGAAGCAGGGTTCCGATAGCTCCCGCGAGACTGATCAGCAGTGCTTGGGTCATAGTTCCTCTCGAAGCTGGTGCCCGGAGGATTCGGGCTCCTGCCGGCATGATCACAGATTTTCGCGCCGTCGCGGAGTGATGCCGCATCACGCCGCCCCCGGGCAGCGAAATCATCTTCTAGCCGCGCCCGGACGTTCTTACTTCGGAGGCGGACGCGCGCTCGGAGGGATCTCCGAGGGTCTCAGCGGCTCGAGCGGGAGTCCCTGCGCTTCGGCGATGAGGCGCATCGTTGTGATGGGGGGCAAGCTTGCCTGCAGAATTCGCAGGGCCATCCAGATTGTGTCGAGCCTCGTGCGCGCCAAGCCGAGGTGATCGAGGGCAGGCAGCACTTCCGTTGGCTCGAAGACGCGATAGTGAGGTTTGAGCAGGTTCATTGCGGCTGCCATCGCGCGCCTGACAGGGCTCTCGGTCATGGCTTTCGTGACGACGGCGGTGGGTACCGCGTGGCCGCGGAACACGCCGTCATAGAGTTCCTTCCGCTGCGCCAATCCCGGGGATCCGCCGTCGCTCACGACCAAGATGCGGTGAGCCGAGGGGTCGTAGTTCGCGGTGAGAAACGAACGAGCCAGTTTGGCGCATGCCTCGGACCACTCGGCCGGCGGCGGATCCTTCGTCGTAGCGAGCCAAACCGCCACTTCCAGCTCGTCGACATGGAGCAAGCGCAACCGTGTCTGCATGTAGGTCGCAAATTATCTGACTTCGGGGTGCACGACGACAAACGACGCATACGCATCGGTCATGCCCACACAGACGCCGGTTGTGGCCGGCATGCGACGTGTGGGATCCGCGCCGCGTCAATCGCGTCACGGCACAACGGAGATAGAATGATCCTAGTTTGGTGGAGCCTATCGAGAGCATTGCCCTCGAGCGCGTAGGGACCGTGCTCAACGACAAATGGACGCTGGAGCGATTGCTCGGCGTCGGGGGAATGGCGGCCGTGTACGCCGGCTGCCATCGCAACGGGGCCCGCGGGGCGATCAAAGTGCTTCATGCGGCTTTGTCCCGGCACAAGGAGGTACGAGACCGCTTCCTGCGCGAAGGCTACGCGGCAAATCAGGTCGGGCATCCGAGTGTCGTCAAGGTTCTCGACGACGACGTCGTCTCGAGCGGGCCCGACGAGGGGACCGCGTACCTGGTCATGGAGCTCTTGGAGGGCGAATCGCTGCAGGACCGCATCGAACGCGGATCTCCCATGAGCGAACGGGAGTTTCTCGCGTTCGCTCACGAAGTGCTCGACGTCCTTTGCGCCGCGCACAGCCATGGCGTCGTGCATCGAGACCTCAAGCCGGAGAACCTGTTTCTCGCGCGCGACGGCGTTTCGGACACCGTCCGCCTCAAGGTGCTGGACTTTGGTCTCGCGAGGTTGCTCTTCGGGCAAGAGATGACGACGCACGGTCTTGCGCTCGGCACGCCGTCCTTCATGTCACCGGAGCAAGCTGCCGGACATGTCGCCGAGATCGATGGGCGCACGGACCTGTTCGCTCTCGCGGCCACCGGCTTCCGCCTCCGCACGGGACGGCGGATTCACGAGGCCGAGGATCCCGTGGAGCTCGTCCGAATGATGGCGCAGGTTGCGGCGCCGCCCATCCGTTCCGTCGCGCGGGATGTGAGCGCACCTTACGCGCGTGTGATTGATCGCGCGCTCGAGTTCAGGCGGGAGGACCGTTACAAGTACGCGGGCGCCATGCAGGCGGACGTGAAACGCGCGATCGACGAGCTCGATGCCGAGGCGCGCGAGCCAGTACCTCCGCCGCGCAAGCCGCCGCTGCCCCCGCCTTCTCGTCGTCCGGCGGCGATGGAGCTCGCGGCCGACTCGGCGTCGCTTCCGATCGAGCTCATCGAGGACCACGATGCCGACCCGCCGAGTCTCTACGGGGTGGACGATTCGATCCGTATTCCGAGAACAGGCTCGGTCTGGCCGTGGGTGGCGCTGCTGCTGTTTGCGGGTGCCGGCGTTCTCGTGTGGCGGGACGACGCGCATCGGAGGGCGTTCTTCGCGTCTGCAAGAACATGGAGCGCGCGACTGCTAGGGTCCGCTCGTACCCGTGAGACCGAGAGCGCGCCGGCCGCCGCACCGGTAGTGTCGACACCAAGCGTCGCGGACGCACCCGTGCCCAGCATTGTCTCCACGGCGATCGTGCCCCCTGCCCCTACCGCCCCCTCCACCGCAGCCGCAGCTTACAGCGCGGCCGCGGCAAAGATCGCTCCGAGTCTTGTTCAGCCGGTGCGAACGCATTCCGGACAGACGTCCATCACCAAGGATTGTCGACCGTGTCCCACAGGGGTTGCGTCCAAGCACACCGCGAAGCATTCGCGCTCGAAGCTGGCTTGCTGCGACCCGAGCGTGCGCTCCTCGCCTTAGCGCCAAAAGCGCAAGCCTGCTGGCATTTGCATGGTCGATAGCCGCAATTCGAGACTGTTCAAAAGCGGTACCAGCTGACTGCGCTGCCGGTAGCCGCCGTAAGCAGCCGCACCCGCGAGGAGGGCCACGAGCACCACCCTCCAGACCAAGCCACGTCGACGAGGCAGACCGGCGGGCACGAGCGACGGCTCAGCCCGCGTCGGCTTCGCCGCCACCAAGTCGACGGCGGACGAGTCGAGCTCCGAAAGGTCGACCGCGATGCTCGGTTCGCGCGTCCGCGCGGCGGGCTCCGGTAAATCCCATCCCTCGGGGGGCGGCTCCTGTTGCGACACTTCTCTCACTGGGGGCTTGAATCGAAACGCAGGGCTCGAAGGCCCCATGCCGATGACCGTCTTCTCTCGCTTCGGCAGCGACGCGACAATCGGCTTGGCCGGAGATTTCTCCTTCTCCGGCAACGCGCCTGTTCCGAGGATCGTCTTTTCCTTGGATAAAGCCTTGTGCGGGCTTCCGTTTGGCCGCGGTCGCTCGTCCTCCGGCATGCAACAAAAGATAAGCCCTGTGGGCCGAGCGCGCAGCGTTTCTTAGCGCGCACTGTGCCCAGGGGCGTACCAAGTGCGACAGCGCAGTCTCGGACGTGCCTCCTGCTCCCTCACGTTTTCGCCACCCGGGTGAATCGAGCAGGCGCGTCAGGGCGCACGCGTCGAGCGGGCGCGCGACTTACCCCTACGGCGAGACGGCTTCGGTGCGCGCGTCGCTTTGCCAGTGCCGATGGCCTTGCCGATGGCCCGGAACAAGAGCTCCGTGGTCTCGTGCGCCAGCGCCTCGGGTCCAGGGAGCACATCGAATGGTGCGCGATCGCCGGCGGCACGACGCACCAATTGGGGAAGCGCGCCCAGGCCCAGGCACGAGAGCAGAAGAACTGGCGGTGGGATGCTCTCGTCGATCTCGCCACGCGCGATGCCTTCGGCGAGCGTGGTGAGGATCATGCCGACGTGTCCGCGTTGCATGCGCGTGAAGACTCGGCCGAAGCGTTCGGACGAAAGCAGCGCCTCACGCACGACCAGCCGGATGACCTCGAGCTCCTCGGCGCTCGCGCGGCCCATGCGCGCGAACACCCGTTCGAGTCGATCGCGCACGGGTGCGTCACCTGCGAGGGCCGAACTGAGGTCGTCGAGCAGCTTGGCGTACACCTCCTCGATCACCGCGAGGAACAAGTCGTCCTTGTTGGGAAAGTAGTAGAAGACCATCCCCACGTTGGTGCCCGCGTCGTGCGCGATGGTCCGCAGCGACGCGCCGTCGACGCCCGACTCGAGGAACCGCGCGCGCGCTGCGCTCACGATACGCGGCTGGATGTCGCTTCGGGGGCGGGCCATGGGTCAGATGAGCTTCTTGCGAAACCGGAGCGACGAGACCACGACGAGGGCCACGAGAATGCCCGTCAGCCAAACGAGCTCGACGTGCAGGTCGTCGAAGTTGCTCCTTTTGAGCACGATGCCGCGCACGATGCGTAAGAAGTGCGTGAGCGGCAACGCCTGAGAGAGCCACTGTGCGGGGTGAGGCATCGCCTCGAAGGGAAACATGAAGCCGCTGAGCAGGATGTTCGGCAAAAGGAAGAAGAACGACATCTGCATCGCCTGCTGCTGCGTCTTGGCAAGCGTCGAGAAAAAGAGGCCGACGGCGAGGTTCGCCGCGATGAAAAGGAAGGCGAGCAAATAGAGCAGGCCGAAGGATCCGCGGATCGGGACGTCGAACACGAAGTGCCCGAAGGCGAGGATGAGCGTCATCTGCGCGTAGCCGATCGCGACGTAGGGCAGAATCTTGCCGACCACGAGCTCCACCGGGCGAACCGGCGAGACGATGAGCTGCTCGAGCGTCCCGCGCTCTCGCTCCCGCGCGAGCGCCATCGCCGTGAGCATCACCATCGTCATGGTGAGGAGGACCCCGATGAGCCCAGGCACGATGTAGACGGCCGTGCGCTGGTCCGGGTTGTACAGAACATCGGGCGCGAGCTCGATGGGCTCGGGGGCCAGATGGCCTCCCACGCGCGTCAGGTGGTCCACGCGAATCTGCGCGGACCGCGTCGCCACGAGAGAAGCCGCCGTGTTTTGCGCGCTGCCGACGATCTGCGGGTCCGATCCGTCGACGACGAGCTGAACCTGCGCCGTCCGGCCGGCTTCTACGTCGGCCCCGAAACGCGCGGGAAGGACCAGCACGACCCGTGCGACGCCCGATCGCAACGCGCGGTCGATCTCGTCGTAGCCTTGCACGTCTCCGGCGAGATCATAGAAGCCGGTCGCTTCCATGCGGCGGACCAGGTCGCGCGACACCGCGCTGCGATCGTGGTCGTCGACCAGCATCGGGATGTGGCGCACGTCGGTGTTGATCGCGTATCCGAAGAGCAAGAGCTGCAAGACGGGGAGAGCGACCATCATCGCGAGTGTGAGCGGATCACGACGCAGTTGACGCAGCTCCTTGGACGCAATGACGAGCGTGCGCAGTTTCATCCGTCCGCCCTCACCATCGCCACGAACGCGTCCTCCACTGTGGCGCGCGTCTCGCGCGCGGACCGGACGGAGACATTCGTCCCGGCGAAGACACCGGCCGACAGACCGATTGGATCGACGCCATGCCGCGTGGCGACACGCAAGATGTGACCGTAATGGGCCACCTCCTCGACGTCAGGATGCCGCCCGAGAAGCTCCGCAGCCTCCAGGGCGCGGTCGACTTCGAGCTCGGCGACGCGCAGTTCACGCCGCTCGACGATCTCGTCGGGCGTGCCGACGTCGAGCAGCGAGCCGCTGAAGATGAACGCGAGCCGGTGGCAGCGCTCCGCTTCGTCCATGTAGTGCGTCGTCATCACGGCGGTCGTCCCCCGGGCTGAGATGTCGTGGATCCGCTCCCAGAACTCGCGGCGGCTCACCGGGTCGACGCCCGCGGTCGGCTCGTCGAGAAAGAGGAGCGGCGGCTCGTGGATGGTCGCGCATGCGAGGGCGAGGCGCTGCTTCCATCCACCGGACAGGGTGCCCGCGAGCTGCCCCCTGCGGTCGGTAAGACCGGTGAGCTCGAGCACCTCGCTGACGCGTGCGCGCCTGCGGCTGAAGGCAACGCCGTAGATGCCCGCATAAAACTCGAGGTTTTCGGCGACCGTGAGGTCCTCGTACAGACTGAAACGCTGGGTCATGTACCCGATGCGCTCTTTGATGCTCTCGGCTTCCCGCGTGATATCGAAGCCGACCACGGTGCCGGTCCCTCCGCTGGGATCTAGGATTCCGCAAAGCATACGGATCGTCGTCGACTTGCCCGCGCCGTTGGGGCCGAGAATGCCGAAGATCTCGCCTCGCCGGATGTCGAGCGATACGTCGCGCACCGCCACCAGCGAGCCAAAGCGCCGCGAGAGGTGCTCGGTGTGGATGATGACTTCCGCAGCGACGCTCATGCGCCGATCCTGGCAAAG
>Ga0210409_10006431_pt1 | contig 12231 bp, 7 predicted proteins | sample IncBWH17MmetaG_FD_161649 | JGI IMG/M metagenome (GOLD analysis project Ga0210409, IMG submission 161649) | Forest soil microbial communities from Barre Woods Harvard Forest LTER site, Petersham, Massachusetts, United States - Inc-BW-H-17-M | ecosystem: Environmental > Terrestrial > Soil >...
ATCGAGCCGTACCGCCTCATCGAAGCTGTGCAAGGATTCCTCGCTGCGCTCGAGCCGCGCGAGCGCAATGCCGCGCTGCAAATGCGCTTCAAATTCCGTCGGGGCGAGTTTGAGCGCGCGATCGAAGTCATCGAGCGCCGCGTCCAGCTGCCCAAGCTGCGCGTGTGCCCTGCCGCGCCAGAGATATGTCGGCGCGGTGCCTGGGGCCAACTTGAGCGCATGATCGAAGCTCGCGAGCGCCTCGGGATACTTCTCGAGGTTCACGAGCGCCACGCCGCGGGCATGGTATTGGTTGGCATCGCCCGGCTGCATCGCGAGTGCACGGTCGATGCTTGCAAGGGCCTCGGCCGCTCGGCCCAGCGCGAGCAGCACCAGGCCGCGATTGGCATGGACCGCAGATTGATGAGGCAGCAGCTTAAGCGCCCGGTCGATGCTGGTCAGGGCTTCCGGGTACCTCCCCAACGTCATCTCGACGATTCCGCGGTTATGGTGTGCTTCCGCGTTGTCGGGATTGAGCGAGATCGCATTTTCGAAAAAATGCAGGGCGTCGGATAGTCGATTGGCGCGCTCCAGCGCAACTCCGAGATCGTTGTGCTTCTCCGCGTCGTTCGGCGCCAGCCGAACTGCCTTTCCTAAGTTTGCCAGCGCCGGATCAAGCTGGTTCAAGGCCAACAGCGCCTTGCCGCGGCCGCTGTAGGCGGCCGCGAGATCGGGCTGCAGCGCCACGGCGCGGTCGTAGTGGACGATGGCCTCGGAGTAACGGCCGAGGCCGCACATGACATTGCCAAGATTGGCCTGCATGCCGGCATTGGCCGGAGAGATTTCCACGGCCGCCGCGATGAGTCCAACAGCATCTTGCAGGCGGCCCATCTTGGCGGTGGCCAACCCCAAGGAATGAAGGGCCTCGCCATTGCGCGGCTCAGTCGCCAGCACTTCGCGATACAGGGCCGCGGCCTCGGCCAGGCGCCCTTGTCGGTCAAGTGTCTGCGCCTGCGCCAGCTTGGCGCGGCTGCTATTCGTGGTTTCTCCGCTCAAGCGAACCAACAATTGGTCGCGACGGTTATGCGCGTGTCGCGGCCGTAAAAAGGCGTCACTTCGTGGAACACATAGGATGGAAACATGACCAGCTGCCCGGCGCTGAGACGAAATTCGAGAGGTCGCAGCGCATATTCGCGGTGCAACGGGGCGATTGCCGGGTCGAGGTAGGCGGCGGCACCTTGGCGTGTGTCGAGGAATCGCAGTACGCCGCTGTCCGGATGGCCGGGCGCGGTTTCCCCGGCGCGCACGCAGTACACGGCGGACCAAGATGCCAGCGGGTGGTTGTGGGCGATGAACGAGCCCGCGTAGCGCGAGACATGGAACCAGGTGTGGTTGTGAAACTTCATGCGCCCCAGCTCCTCGGGCTTGAGGGTCGTCGTCTTAAGCACCATGTGCGCCACCGCGTCCAGCATGAACCGCCGCAACTCCTGGACACAGGCCTCCGGCCACAGAAACAAGTTGAAGCGGCTTTCGAAGGTTTCCTGCTGCGGTATGTGGCTGGGGGTGGGATTTTTGTTTTCGTCGTTCTCGCGCGCCAAAAACAATGTCTCGAGCTCGCGGTTCAAGCGCTCGCAGGCGGCCAATCTCACCTCACCAAATGGCACGGCGAACATTGGATTCACGTTGATGGGTGGGGTCACCATCGCGGCATGCCCTGCTGGCCCGGGGCCACGAAGCGAATGCGGGCAGTGACGAGGATCAGTTCGCCGATGGAGCGGAACAATGCAAATTCGTGAGTGAGCGAGGCAGGGAACACCGCGAGATGCCCCGGCACCGGCCGCCAGCTACAGTGGCTCGGTTTGTACGGCATCTTCATCACGGAGTTGGTGGCGTCCTGAAACATTGTGCCGAGGCGCGTCTCGTAAATCCGCAGCACGCCGGCGTCAGCACGCGCCGGGGAGGGCGGCGGCGCGGCGATGCAGTAGATTGCGCACCAGGCCGTCAGCGGATAGCTGGCGGCCGGAACAGCGCCGTCGGGCTTGACGATCGTGAACCAACCGCGCGCCTCCAGCCTTAATTCCCGCAGCTGTGCGGCGCTGAATTCGTTGACGGTCTCGACCACCGCGTACACGCCCCGAAATATCGCCGCGGCCAGCGAGCGCACCGGCTCCTCCGGCCGCTCGAGCAGGTCATCGCGGCTGCGGTAACACAAGGGATCTGCCTGCGGCGTGGTATCGGCATCCATGCGCGCCCTGAACAGCGAGCTGAGCGCCGGGTTGAGACTCTCTGCTTCCGGCAAAGGCACGATACCCAATGGCGTCGCAAGAATCGGCACGACGAGTGGCGGTGTGACATTCATGACAGATCGGCAAGATAGTCGCGCAGTTCTGTGAGTTGCTCGGCGTAATGTCGCGAGCGGCCCGACGATGTTCGATACAGCGGCTCCCGCACCTGCCAGACGCTGGCGGTTTTTACCGCGAGTGCCGCGGGCGCGGCTTGAGGTAACGCGTCCGGGGGTTCAAGTCCGAGAAACGCGCACAGCCGCTCAAGAGCAGGTTTGGGTTCTTTCACCAGCGCATCGTAGTCGAAGTCGAAGATATCGGAGCCGAACATGCTCTTCCAGTGTGTCATGAGCCGGCGGTACTCGCGGAAATAGTGTCCGATATCCTTGAGGTCCAGGGCATAACTCATTTGCTGATCCAGATGCAGAAAATAAATCGACAGGCAATTGTCGAGGGGATTGCGCACGGTGTGCACAATCCGCGCGTCCGGAAACAGGCTTTTGATGAGCCCTATGTACAGGAAATTGTCGGGGCGCTTGTCGATGACGTAGTCGGCGGTGTCGGCGACCCGCTTGAGTTCCGCTTGATAGCGTTCGGCGATGTCGTCCAAGCGCCGCCGCGGCAAAGCCGCGAGCGATTCTGGAAACGGGAGCAGTTCGCTGCCAACGATCCGCGGCAGGAAGTCGATCTCACCGCCCGCAGCAACACCTTGAATGCCGCTGAGCAGCCGTTCGGTCAGTGTAGAACCGGACCGAAACATGCCGCAAATGAATATCGGCCGCGGCCGCATCTCACCCAGGCGCCGTGGCTGCATCGTGCCGCCGGAGATCAATCGATCCACGAAGGCGTGCTGCTGCGCTCGGTCATAGCTCACAATGTTCGGCGCCGCGCTCGCCCGGCTCGCCTGGTTCGCGGCATCGATGGCCGCAAACGCAGCCGGATAGTCGCCGGCCGCATCCTGCATCCGGCCCAGCGCGAAGCCGAGACTGGCGCGCTCGGCAGCCGATGCCGCGCCATCTGCAATCGCGCGCTTCAGCCGCTCGATCAGAATGGGATCCGCAGCCGTGGGCGGCTGCAGGTTGGCGAATCGCGCCAGGGCCTCAAAGCATCGCGGGTCGAGCGCCAGGATTCGCTCATAAATAGCTTGCGCCTCCGGACGGCGCCCGAGGTCCTCGTAAAGATTCGCAAGATTGAGCAGAGCCGGCGTAAAGGCCGGATTGATCGACAGCGCCGCCTTGAGCTCGCGCTCGGCAGCCGCATGCTGTCCGAGGTAATCGGTGTAGATCACGCTGCGGTTGAGATGCGCTTCCTCCGGTCGGGAGACCCCGGCATTCAGGGCCTTTTGATAGGAATCCAGAGCGTCTGCGAGGCGTCGGGCCTGCCGCTGCAGCACCGCTAAATTGAACCAGCAGTCGGCCATGCCCGGCCAGCGGGCCAGTATGCCTTGATAAGCATCGATAGCCTCCGGGACGCGGTTCTGGCGCTGCAGTTGCGTTGCTTCGCGCAACATCGCCTCTGGAACTCCCGTCAAGGTTACCTCTGTGAGCATGACGCCCGAGGCGATTTTCCCACATCTGCGGGGCTGCGCGAAATCCGGTAGGCTTGGAATAGATGGCCCGCAATCTCGATGCTGACATGGAGACACTCCGCACGGTTCTGAACCTTGCTCAGAACCGCGATTTCCAACGCGCCGGAGCCCTCGCGGAACAGACTCTTGCGAGCGGGTTCGAGCATCCGCTGCTGCTCAACGTGCTCGCCACGCGGTTGGAGCAGGAGGGTAAATTCGAGGAGTCGCTGCGACTGCTGCAGCGCGCGGTCACCATCGCGCCCGGAGATGTGGGCGCGCGCAACGCCCTGGCGCTGTGCCTGCAGCGGCTCGACCGGCCCGCCGAAGCTCTGTATCACGTGGACGAACTCCTGAAAAAGCATCCTGATTTAGGATTTGCCCATGTCAATAAGGGCAACGCGCTGATCGGCCTAGGGTGGCTGGGTCGCGCGAAGATGAGCCACTTGCGGGCGTTGGAGCTCGAGCCCGGCAGTCTAGCCGCAACCGCTGCATTGGCATCGATCGCGACCCACCGCGGCGAGCACGACGAGGCGCGGCGCTGGGCCGAACAGGCGCTCAAGCTGGCTCCCGGTTTTCCCGATGCCGTCTTAAGCCTCGCGGCCGCGGAGCTGGCGGGCGGCGCCAACCTTAAGGCGGAGACTCTGCTGCATCAATTGATTCTCGATTCCCGGGCGGGGCCCTCCGACAAGGCGCGCGCCAGCGGATTGTTGGGCGATGTACTCGATGCGCTCGGAAGGTACCCCGAAGCATTCGATGCCTACTCGACCTGCAACGAAGCGCTGCGGCACATTCATCGGCGCTTCGCGAGCGGCACCAGCATGCTCGACTACACGCGCGCAATGAGTGCGGCCATGGCGAACTTCGGCGAGCGAACATGGCCAAAGAACGAGTCCGCGGACACGAGTCCCGCCGGCGCGCTCGGCCACGTATTCCTGCTCGGATTTCCCGTTCCGGCACGACATTGCTTGAGGTCGTGCTCGACGGTCATCCGCAGGTCGCTAGCATCGAGGAGCACGAACTGCTGACCGACGCCGTTCTCAAGTTCATGCGCGAGCCGCTGAACTTCGAGACGCTGGCGCGGGCGGACGAGGGCGAATTGCGCCCGCTGCGCGCGGCCTATTGGAACGGGGTGCAAAAGGCCGGGATCGACGTGGCCGGCAAGATGTTCGTCGACAAATATCCCTTGAACACCCTGAAGTTGCCGCTGATCGCGCGCTTGTTCCCGCGTGCGAAGGTGCTGTTCGCCAGCCGCGATCCGCGCGATGTCGTGCTCAGCTGCTTCCGGCGTCGCTTCAAGATGAATCCAGCGATGTATGAATTGCTCACGCTGCCTGGCGCGGCTGCCTTCTACGATGCTGTGATGCGCTTCGCCGATCAGGTGCGCCCTTTGTGCGGGCTTGCTTGGCGCGAGGTGCGCTACGAAACCTTGGTGGCGGACTTTGCCCGGGAGACGCGCGCAATCTGCGAGTTCCTGGGGCTTGAATGGCAGGCTGGCATGGGGGATTTTGCCGCCCGCGTGCAGGAGCGCGAGCATGCGACGCCGAGCACTGCGCAACTGGCGCGCGGTCTCGATCGATCGGGCATGGAGCAGTGGAGAAATTACGGCGCGCAGCTGCAGCCGGTCCTGGCGGTACTCGAGCCGTGGGTGCAACGGCTTTAGCGCCCGGAGCAATCCTAGCGCGTGCGCGTCACGTGGTAGGAGCGCCTTGATTGCGTCAGCATGATGAACGAGCCGAGTGAGGCGCGCTTGATCGTGATGGGATCACCTGGACGAAGCCGCCCGTCATCGCCCTCATATGCCCACATCTGGCCGTTGTCGAGCAACACGAAGGCATTTTTCATCCGATCCGTAAAGACATTTGCAACGTGCGCTTGAATGGATTGCAGGCCCTGCGGCGGGGGCGCCTGCGAGTGCGCCTGCACCTGCGCGGGCGTGAAGCCAAAATTCTGCGGATCATCCGCGGGAGCGGCCGGGGAGCTGGACTTTGACGATGAGGCCGATGCCGCGGGCGCTGCGACCGCACTTGGCGCGGACCCCGCCGGGGTGGCCGGTGCCACTCCGGTAGGCGCGGCGGCCGGTGCCGCCGGAGCGCTCACCGCCGGCGTCGCAGGCGCCGCGGGAGTCACGGCTGGGGCCTTGGTAGCGGCCCCTGCGGCAGCGGCGCCATTCGCCGGGGGCGCGGACAAACTGTCGTAGCAGGCGAGGCGCGCATCGGGTGCGGTCATCGCGGCGCAGCGCGCCAGGTCGGCGGCGGTGGGCGCGGCGGCCGGCCATGCTGCTGCCGATGCGAAGAGCAGGATCAAGTTTAAGTGCGGAGCGCGCACGGCGGCTGGTCGAAAGCTCAAAGTGAGTTTTCCTGCTGCAGGGAGTAATACTTCTGATACACCTCGGTGGCGGTCTTGATCATGTCGCGTTCAGCCGGCTTAAGCAGCGGATTCCAAATATCGAAAATCAGAATGGCGCGCGGCGTATCGGATAGGTTCCAGGCCTCATGTTCGATGGTGTCGTCGAACACCCACGCCTGACCGGGTACCCATTCGCGCGTGGTTGCACCGACTCGAAACCCGCAGTCCGGCGGTATCACCAGCGGTAGGTGCACGGTGCAGCGCGTATTGGTAATCCCGGTGTGCGCGGGGATGCGGGTGTTGGCATCGAGAATGGAAAAGAATGCGGTTGGCGCGCGGCCCTCGACCCGACAGCGCGGCAAGGCCTCGAGCGATCGTGCGGTAACCGGACAGCGGGCGATGTGGCCGGCGACGGCTTGGCCTTGATTCCACAAAAAATAGGCGCTCCAGCGCCGCGAACGGTTCAGCTCCCGGAATTGGTCCAGGGGCATGCTTTTCGGGAAATCAATGTAGGGCTGCAATCCGTCGCGATCGGCAACCAGCACCCGCAGCAGTTCGGCGCGGATTTCACTGGATGCAGCCTCGAGCGGCTCCAGCCAGGGGAAGTGCTCGCGATCGAAAAACTCGATCTCCGGCAACTCCGGGAAGTACATCCAGGTCGGCTGCGAGTGGTAAACCCGGCGCTTGCCCATCAGGGTATCGAGGCATTTATCGACGCGCAGCTCCCGCCGTCCTCCATGACGCTCGCGAATTTCAGCGAGCGGCTCCTCGAGCGCTTGGGTTAATGCCGCAAGGTCGGCGTCTACCATCGATTTCGCATGGTCGAAGGCTTCCTTGATGTGGGCGGGCAACTCCGCACCGGCCGGGACGCAGGCGAGCGCGTTCTGGTAGGCGCGCGCAGCATTGCGCGGGTCGCCGGTCTCCTCGAGGTAGGCGCCTTTTTGCAGCAATGCCGACAAATGCCGAGGCTCGAGTTCGAGCGCTTTCTCAATCGCATCGATTTCCTCGGCGCGCCGGCCGAGCGCCTTGAGGCTCGAGGCAAGGTTCGCCCATAGGGCGGGGTGCTTAGGGTCCGCGGTGGTGGCACGCGCAAACAGAGCCTGTGCCTTGTCAGGTGCGCCCCGCCCCAGCATGCGCACGCCAAGTTCATTTAAGACCGCGGGGTGATTTGGAGCCCGTTGCGCGACGCCAGCCAGCAGCTGGTCAGATTCGGGCATCCGGCCGGCAGCCGCCTCCGCCTTCGAGGCCTGCAGTGTGCGGATGATGGTGGCGTCGTCGAGCGGCGCCGGGGTTGCGGTATTCACGAGCAGCCATTGTATAACACCGCGCCATCCATCGCCCACAGCGCTCCCGCGTTGACTAAACCATCCGAGTCCGCTTAGATCGACCACCCTTGAATTCCTGGGAGCGAGCTATTTGACATCTGACGCCTCCGCCGATCTTTTGCTCATGCGCGCGTCCATGCTGCTCGACTCGGACCCGGCGGCAGCGGCGCGCCATGCAAGCGACATCGTGGCAAAGATGCCGGGCCACGAAGAGGCCAACCTGCTGCTTGCCGCTGCGTGCCGTCGGCTCGGCGATCCGGCAACCGCCACCGGCGTTCTGGAAGCGCTCTGCAAAGCGCACCCCGCCTCCCCGGTCATGCAATTCGAGCTCGGCCGCAGCTACGCAGCGGGCGGCCACGGTATCGAGGCCCTCGCCGCATTCAAGCGCTCGGTAACTCTCGACGCGGCGTTCGCGGACGGGTGGCGGGAACTCGCGGCCCAGCAATTTCTCGCCGGCAATACGCTGGAGGGCGATGCTGCCTACTTGACATACAGTCGGCTGGCGCCGGATCCGCCCGAACTTGCGGACGCGGGCGTGGCAGCTGCTGAGAATCGGCTGGACGCTGCCGATGCAATGCTGCGCGGGCATCTCAAGCAGGCACCGCGCGATGTGGTTGCGCTGCGCATGATGGCGGATATCGCCACCCGGCGCGGCGATAGCCTGGCGGCGGAGAGAATCCTGGCGGAATGTCTCGAGTACTCGCCCGGCTACGCGGCGGCCCGCCATGATCTGGCGCGCCTGTTGTATCAACAGCAGCGGATCGACGAGGCACTTCCGCACATCGAGCGATTGCTCGCTGCGGATCCTACCGACGCGAAATTCATTGCCTTGAAGGCTCTATCGATACGCCTGGTCGGCCGCGGCGCCGAGTCGATTGCGCTCATGGAGCGAGTGGTCGCCGAACACCCGGGTGATGCGCAAGGGTGGCTGGTGTACGGAAATCTGCTGCGCGAGACTGGTGAGCAGGCTCGCGCCATCGAGGCGTACCGGCAGTCGATCGCCGCGCAGCCGGGATTCGGCGAGGGCTACTGGGCGCTCGCGAATCTGAAAACTTTCAGCTTCACCCCCGAAGATATTTCATCCATGCAGGTTGAGCTGGCGCGCAGTCCGGCGTTCGCCTACAGCCGAAAACATCTCGAGTTCGCGCTCGGCAAGGCCTTCGAGGATGCCGGGCGGTTCGAGGCATCCTTCGAGCACTATGCGCGCGGCAACGAGCAGCAACGGTACACGCTGGAACACGACGCGGCCGCATTCACAGCCTACGTTCATGCCTCCAAAGCGCTGTATACAGCGCTCTTCTTCGCCGATCGTTCCGGTTACGGAAGCGAGCGCTCCGACCCGATCTTTATTATCGGTCTGCCGCGTTGTGGCTCGACGCTGCTCGAGCAGATCTTGGCCAGCCATTCGCAGGTTGAAGGCACGCGCGAGCTGCCCGATGTCCCGGCGCTGGTGACGGAACTCTACCTGCGCTCAGGATCCGGCGACTCGGAATATCCTGCGTCGATCGCGTCGCTGAGCGGTGCCGAGATCGGGCATTTGGCCGATCGTTATCTTGCACAAACGCGGGACCATCGGCCGCTTCGGCTACCGCGCTTCGTTGACAAAATGCTGGGCAATTTCAGTCACGTCGGCCTGATTCATATGATGTTCCCGCGCGCCGCAATCATCGACATGCGGCGCCATCCGCTGGCGTGCAGCTTCTCGTGCTACAAGCAGCTGTTCGCCCGGGGCATGAATTTCAGCTACGACCTGGGCGAACTCGGACGCTACTATCGCGACTATGTCGAGCTGATGCAGCACATGGATGCGGTGTTGCCCGGTCGAATCCATCGCGTTCACTACGAGCAACTGGTCGCCGATCCCGACGGCGAGGTGCGGCGTCTGCTCGACTATTGCGGGCTAGCGTTCCAACCTGAGTGTCTGCGCTTCTACGATAATCCGAGGGTCGTGCAAACAATAAGTTCCGAGCAGGTGCGCCGCCCGATCTATTCGGACGCGCTGGATCAGTGGCGCCACTTCGAGCCATGGCTTGGGCCCCTGAAGGACGCGCTTGGCAGCCTTGCCAATCAATACCCCTGAATGCCAATCCCGCGCTGAATCTTAGCCGCAGCCACCCAAAAAAAACGGCGGGCATATGCCCGCCGTAATTTTTTGTTCCTACGAAGTCTTTACGCTTCGATTAGAACTTGGCCTGGACGTGCACGTAGAAGTAACGGCCCATGGTGTCGTAGGTTCCGACCCAGGTGTTGTCGTTGCAGGACGTATTCGGGCAGTCCGAATAGTTGCCGTTCGCGACCACCGGCGGAGCCTTGTCGGCGATGTTGTTCACGCCCACCCGGAAGTTGACCATGTTGCCGATCGGAATCGACGCCGAGAAGTCCAGGTAGGTGTACCCGCCGATGTGCGAGTCCGACGCCAGAAAGGTCTGTGCCAACTGCGGATCCGGGCTGCTGCGGTCCGTGCTCGAAGGACCGATATAGCGCCAGCGCAACGTCGTATCGAGACCCCACCACGGAGTGGCCCAGGTGGTCCCCAAAACATGCCGCCACTTCGGGATCGGATCGAGGCAGGTCGTGCCGTAGTACCCCACACAGTCATAGGAAGCGCTGGTGGGCAGGGGCTGTGTATCGAAGGAGTTGGTGTAGACCCCGGCCAGGTTGATGGTCAACTTGCCCATGGAACCGAAGTCCCACAGGTAGTGGCCTTCAACGTCCACGCCCTTGGTTTGCACGGTGCCAATATTGACCTCGTTCGCGTTCACGAAGTTGGTGTTGTTGAACCACAAGGAACCGGTGCCCGGGCCGCGATGAACCAGTGCGCACAACGTTGCAAGGCCGGTGAGGCCGCAATTGTTGACGATCGTGTTGGAACTCAACGAAGTGATCGTGTTCTGGATCTTGATGTCGTAGTAGTCGACGGACATCACGAAATTCGGCAGGAAGCTCGGCTGAAATACGAAGCCTGCCGTATAGGTGTCGGCCTTTTCCGGCGTGAGGGCGGTATTGCCGCCCACCGATGTGTTGATCTGCGCCGCCGGGTTCGGCAGGATGTGGCCGAATTCCGCCGGCGTAACACCGGTGTTTTCGCAGAACTGCAACGTGTGGCCATTCACCAAGCCACCCACCGCCGCTCCCCAGCAAGGATCCGCCGTACCGCCCGCACCGATGGTCGGGGGTGCGTAGAGTTCCCCGATGCTCGGCGCGCGAATCGCGCGGTTGTAGCCGCCGCGGAACCGGATGTCCCGGATCGGCGCCCACTCGAGACCGAACTTGTAAGTGTTGGTATCGAAGCCGCTGGTGTAACTCGAGTAGCGGTAGCCGGCATTAACCGACAGCGCATACGCCATGGGTTTGTCATCCATGATGGGCAGCGTCATTTCGGTGAATGCTTCACCAACACGGAACTGGCCGTTGATGGGCTGTACCGCACCGTTACCGCCCGAACCGAAACCATTCTGGAAAATGTAATCGGGAGATAAAACGTACTTCTCCTCCCGCCACTCGGCACCGATGTTGACCACCAAGCCGCTCGAGGCGGTCGGGATCTGGATGCCGTACTTGCCGAGATCGCCCGTGGCGTCAACGTGAGCAATGTATTCCGTTTGCACAACGTTGTAGGTCGAGGGAACCTGCAGGTAAGCCAGCTGCGCCGCGGTGACTCCGCCCGGCTGATAGATGTTCCACGGTACGCACTTGGGGTCGTCGCCATTGACGGCTGCGGCGCAGACTGGGGCACCGACCGCAGCACCTGCAACTCCGCCGACCGCGGGGTTAGGTATGACGTTGAGGGCGTTGTTGATCTGCGGCGCGCCAAGGTAGTTGCCTTGATCGTCGCCCAGCTGCGTAATCGTGACCTGAGCATACGCATCGTAGCTCCAGGGTTCGGCAATCTTGCCCTTGACCCCGAGCACCTGGCGGAAGTTGTTGGAGTAGTAGTTGTCGAGGCGCGGACCGCTTTCCACGCTGCGGCGGGCCAGGTACAACAGGATATTGTTGCCCGTTACCTTCGAATTGGGGCTGACGCCCCCGGGCCCGAAGGTGGCCTGGTTCGCCGCAATGTTGGCCGGTGAGCACAACGTCGCCATTTCTTGCGCGCTGAGCAGCGGATTCGAGCAGCTGATCACCGGTGTCAAGAACGCAAAGGCACCGCTGGGGCCGTAGGCGGCCTGCGAGGTATTTCGCGCGAACATGAATTCCGAATATACGTTGGCGTAATCGCTGACGTCGTAGTTCAAGAATGCGCCGGCTGTGTAGCGCTCCGCCTGGCGCTGCAGATAACTGAGTGCGCCATAATTGTACGAATCCGCCGAGGTGTAACCGCGGAACGCGCCGCCCGGGACGGTTTTATCCACGGTCACATCGGCCAGGGTCGAGAAATTGCTGACTGCTCCCGTTGCCGAGACGACCTTGCCCAATTCCAGGAAGCGCCCGGTGGCGCTCGAGCTCGAGCCGCCGCACTTCAGGCCGCCGGGTCCCGGCAACTTGCTCGGGGTATTGAGCGTGCAACCCGCGTAGTCGTACTGGTAGCCGACCGCAGGCGAGCTGTTCAGGTAAGTGAAATAAGCCGAGGCATTGCCCTTGCCGTCGGCAAAATTCGAGCCGATAAGGACGGAGGCACTGCGATTCGCTCCCGCGTTGGTGGTGCCCGGCGGTATCTGATCGCCGGCCTTCGCCAGCAGGCCAAGATATTGCTGATTGCTGTTTTTGTAACTGTTGTAGCCGTAGTCCGCAT
>Ga0210409_10006432_pt1 | contig 12228 bp, 6 predicted proteins | sample IncBWH17MmetaG_FD_161649 | JGI IMG/M metagenome (GOLD analysis project Ga0210409, IMG submission 161649) | Forest soil microbial communities from Barre Woods Harvard Forest LTER site, Petersham, Massachusetts, United States - Inc-BW-H-17-M | ecosystem: Environmental > Terrestrial > Soil >...
GGCGATGGCGCAAACCTGGGAAGCGCTTCCGTTCGGCTACGACGATGAAAGAGTGTTTTGGTTTGACGGTCAGCCCAAACCCGCCAGCCAGAACGACATGAATTGGACGATCGATTACGTCGTCGGTCCCGGCTACCTCCAGACTATGGGCATCCCGCTGCAGCGCGGCCGATTTTTCACCGCGCAGGACAATGAGCACGCTCCGCTAGTCGTCGCGATCGACGATGTCTTTGCGCGAAAATATTTTGGAAGCGAGAATCCTCTGGGCAAGGGCATCGTCTTTAATGACACCGGGAAGCGCGCCGAAATCGTCGGCGTAGTCGGCCATGTCCACCAGTGGGGGCTCGACTCCGACGACACCCAGCCACTTCGCGCGCAGGTCTATATTCCCTGCATGCAGATGCCGGACGCTTACATGGCCATGGTGCCCAGCGGCATCGGCGTCGTCGTGCGCGCCGCCAGCAACACGGCCGGCCTCCTCGATTCCATCCGCGTCACTAGCCGGCAGATGAGCAGCCAGCAAGTCCTCTTCGGCGCGCTGACCATGGACCAGATCATCTCCGATTCTCTCGCTGCTCGCCGCTTTTCCATGATTCTCCTCGGCATCTTCGCCGCGCTCGCGCTGCTTCTTTCCAGCGTCGGCATCTACGGCGTCATTTCTTATCTCGTCGGCCAGCGCACCCAGGAAATCGGCATTCGCGTGGCTCTCGGCGCGCGCCGCTGGGACGTTTTGCGCCTCGTGCTCACCCACAGCGTGAAGATGGCCGTCCTCGGCGTGCTCATCGGCGTCGCCGCTTCTCTCGCTCTCACGCGCCTCATGTACAAGATGTTGTACGGTGTCAGCGCGACGGATCCCATCACGTTTCTGGCCGTGGCCATTGTGCTGACTTTCGTCGCGCTGGCCGCCAGCTACATCCCCGCGCGCCGCGCCCTGCGCGTCGATCCCATCGTCGCTCTGCGTTACGAATAGGAGCCGCATCATGAAACTTCCGTTCCGGCGAAGAACGCAGCAGCAAGCCCAGCTCGAGCAGGAAATTCAGAGCCACCTGCAAATGGCCGCAAGCGATCGCATGGAGCGCGGCGAATCCGCGCAACGCGCGCAGCAGGCCGCCCGCCGCGAATTCGGCAACATCTCCCTGATCCAGCAAGTCACTCGCGACCAGTGGGGCTGGCGCTGGCTTGAAGAATTGCTGCAAGACCTGCGCTACGGCGTCCGCATGCTGCGGAAAAACCCTGGCTTCACGCTCATCGCCGTCCTGACGCTTGCCCTCGGCATCGGCGCCAACACCGCCATCTTCTCCGTCGTTTATACGGTCCTCGTGAAAAACCTGCCTTATCCGCAAGCCGATCGCCTGGTTATGGTTTATGAGGACGTTCGGCTGCCGAACTATCAGAACAGCAAGAATGAGCCCTCGCCCGGCAATTTCTCCGACTGGGCGAATCAGAACCGGGTCTTTGCAAACATGGCCGCGTACCGCAACCGTAGTTTCAATCTCACCGGTGACGGCGAGCCAATTCGCGTCGAAGGAGAGCTGGTCACCTCCGAATTTTTCACCACGTTGGACATCAACCCCGTTTTGGGTCGCGTATTCGCACCGGAAGAAGATCGGCCCGGCAACTCTCACGTAGTGGTACTAAGCGACACGTTGTGGAGAAACCGATTCGGTTCCAGCGCGCAAATACTCGGAAAGAAAATCTTCCTCGACGGCGACAGCTACACGATCGTAGGTGTGATGCCGCCAGGTTTTCATTTTCCCGATTTTGACGACCAGCTCTGGGCTCCCATGGGGATGAGTCCTGCGGAGCTGAACAATCGCGGGAGCCATTTTCTTCTCGCGTTTGCGCGCCTGAAGCCGGGAATTTCGCTGGCGCGCGCGCAAACGCAGATGAATTTCCTCGCCAAACATCTCACCGAACTCTATCCCGCCACGAATACGGGGCAAACCGTCAATGTCGTCAGCCTGCAAGAAGATATCGCGGGTCCGGTGCGCCCGGCGCTTCTGGTGCTGATGGCAGCGGCCGGGCTGATCCTGTTCATTGTTTGCGCCAACATGGCGAATCTGCTGCTGGCGCGCGCGTCGGTGCGCCAGCGTGAAATTGCCCTGCGCCTGGCGTTGGGTGCCGGCCAATCAAGGATTGCTCGGCAATTGTTGACGGAGAGTATTCTGCTCGCCCTGCTCGGCTGCAGCCTCGGACTGCTGCTGGCACGCTGGTGCGTTGCCGCGCTCAGGGTGTTGGCCGCTTCCAATCTTCCGCGCGCCGAGGAATTCGCTCTGAACGGACCCGTGCTCATCTTCAGCGCGGCCCTTTCGATTCTTGCGGGAATTGCGTTCGGCGTGGGCCCGGCGCTGCAGGCGCCCCGCGGGAGCGTCCATGAAACGTTGAAGTCAGGCGCTCGCGAATCGCCTGCGGGCTCGCGCTTGCGCATGCGCAGTCTGCTGGTAATTCTGGAGACCGCCTTGGGCGCCGTCGTCGTGATTGGCGCCGGTCTGTTACTCCGCAGTTTCCTGCGGATCGAGCAAGCCCCGCTGGGGTTTGAGCCGCAGGGCGTTCTCACCTTCCGCGTGATTCCTCGCGGCGAGCGATATGCACAGTTGCCGCAGCGCCTCGCCTTCTATCGGCAAGTGCTTCAGCGCATCGAAGCCCAGCCAGGCGTAGAGTCCGCCGCAGCCGTTAGCTTTATCCCGTTGACTCTTGCCCGCGGAAGCAAAGGCTTTACCATCGAGGGCCGTGCCCCCACGGCTCCCGGGCAAATCCCCATGGCCGGCTACGACATCGTCACGCCAGAATATTTCACCACCATGCGCATCCATTTGCTCCAGGGGAGAGACTTCTCATGGAGCGACGCGCCGCAGACTCAGCCCGTCGTGATGATTAACGAAGCGATGGTCAAGGCGTATTGGCCGAACCAGGATCCTCTTGGAAAGCACCTCCGGCAGGGTGGCCCGGGTGACCACGAATTTCCCTGGCTGACGATCACCGGCATCGTCGCGGACGTTCGCGAGTTCGACCCGGTAACGGCGCCTCGGCCAACCATGTATTTCCCCGTTGCACAGTTCGCGGATCCTGCTGCGATTCTGCGTGACTGGGTCGTGCGCGCCAAGGACGACCCCCGAACCCTTGCCACCCATGCTCGCGCCGCTGTTTGGGATGTCGACAAAGATCTCCCGGTTACCAGAATCCGCACCATGGAAGAAGTTCGCTCCATGTCCGTCGTGTCTCCCCGGCTGAATCTTCTGCTTTTCGGACTCTTCGCCGCGCTCGCCCTGGTGCTCGCGAGTGTCGGAATTTACGGAGTGACCGCTTACAGCGTCGCCCAGCGCACCCGCGAAATCGGAGTTCGCATCGCGCTCGGCGCGGGACGTCAGGACGTTCTGCACCTGGTCGTCGGACAAGCAGCGCGTCTGGCGCTATTTGGCGTTTTGCTCGGGTTGCTGGCAGCCTTCGCGTTGGCGCGACTCATGACCAGTATGATGTACGGTGTTGGCTCGGCCGATCCGCTAACCTTTGTTAGCGTGGCATTCTTGCTTATGTTTGTGGCGCTGGCCGCGTGTTATCTCCCCGCGCGACGCGCCATGCGCGTCGACCCCATCGTCGCCCTGCGTTACGAATAGGAGCCACATCATGAAACTTCCGTTCTCGCGAAGAACGCAGCAGCAAGCGCAACTCGAGCAGGAAATCCAATCCCATTTGCAGATGGCCGCGAGCGACCGCGCGGAGCGAGGCGAATCGGCCGAACGCGCGCGGCAGGCCGCCCGCCGCGAATTCGGTAATGTTGAGCTGGTGCAGCAGGTGACCCGAGACCAGTGGGGCTGGCGCTGGCTTGAAGAATTGCTGCAAGACCTGCGATACGGCGCGCGCACGCTGCGCAAAAATCCTGGCTTCACGCTCATCGCCGTCCTGACGCTTGCCCTCGGCATCGGCGCCAACACCGCCATCTTTAGCTTGGTGAACGGCATTCTGCTCCGCCCTCTTCCGTACGATCAGCCCGATCGTCTGGTTCAGGTCACGGGCTTCTATCCCAAAGGCGCATTCGCTGCCATGCGTTCCCGACGAGTGCAGAGCATGGACGTCGCCGCTTACGCTGAGGGTTACGAATGCAATCTTACTGGCCAAGGCGTTCCCGCACGCCTCACCGCAACGCTGGTTTCCGCGGATCTCTTCTCCGTTCTCGGCGCACCGGCAGAGGCGGGGCGAACCTTCCGCAGCGGGGAGGACGTCGCAACGCAGAATAATTATGTCGTTCTAAGTCATCATCTCTTTCAGCAGCGCTTTGCCTCCGATCCGTCCGTCATCGGACAGTGGATCAAGCTCGAAGGCATCCAACGTCAAATCGTCGGCGTGATGCCCGCCGACTTTCGATTCCCCTCGCCACAAACCGACGTCTGGATCCCCTTGGACATTGACCCTCGCAACACCGTCAGCTATTGGGCTGGAGACTTCATGCCGGTGATTGGTCGGCTGCGTCGCGGCGCAACACTCTCGCAGGCGGGCGCAGAGATTCGCCTCTTCCAATCGCAGGTTATCTCGCTCTTTCCTTGGCCCATGCCAGCAAACTGGAATGCGGGTGTCGGCGTGGTCTCGTTGCGTGACGGCCTGGTCAGCGACCTTCGCACCCGTCTGTTGATCCTGTTGGTCGCCGTCGCGCTTGTTCTTTTAATCGCCTGCGCGAACGTGGCCAACCTCAGTCTCGCCCGCGCCGCGGTTCGCGGAAAAGAAATCGCCGTTCGCGTTTCGCTCGGCGCCGCCCGCAGCCGCGTTGTGCGGCAGCTCATCACGGAAAGCACTCTCACTGCCGTCGTGGGCGGAGCGCTCGGACTATCGCTGGCGGCCGCTGGTTTGTCGCTGTTGAAGTCCATACTTCCTGCCGACACACCGCGCCTTTCGGACGTGACACTGGACTGGCGCGTGCTCCTCTTCGCCGCTGCCTTGGCCATTCTCACGGGAATCATCTCCGGCACCGCGCCGGCGTTCCACGCGTCACGCACGGAACTCACGGAAACTCTAAAGGCTGGCAGCCGCGGCTCAACACATCCTGCCGGCCAAAGTCTGCGGCGAGCCTTGGTGATCGGCGAACTAGGTCTGGCGGTGCTGCTTGTCTGCGGCGCCGGGTTGTTGATACAAAGCCTTTGGACGCTATCGCACGTCGATCCGGGTTTTCGCTCCGAAAATGTGCTGACCGCGCGCGTCACACCTAACGAATCCTTCTGTAATGAGCCAAGCCGCTGCTTCTCTTTCTATCGTGACCTCGTTCGTCAGGTCCGCCTGCTTCCAGGCGTCACGAACGCCGCGTTAATTAACACGCTGCCTCTCGGAGGAAGCGTTCAGAAGCGGTCCGTCAACATCGAAAACTACCTCCCCGCCACTTCTTCACCAGCGCCGTTGCTGTGGATGAACGCGGTCTCTCCCGGTTATTTCCAAGCCATGCGCATTCCTCTTCTGCGCGGGCGCGAATTCGCCGAGACGGACACTTCCGAAAATTCACGCGTAGCCATTCTTAGCGCGGACACCGCGCGGCGCTTTTTCCCAAACCAGGATGCCGTTGGAAAGCACATCCGGCTTCTTGGACAAAAAGATTGGTGCACCATTATTGGCGTCGCCGCCGACGTACGCGGGTACGATCTGCGGCACAGCGTTCCACAATGGATGGACGGCACGGTGTATATCCCCTATGGGCCGGTGGCGAGTCTTGAAGACGGACACGTCGCCGCGGAAATGACGCTCGTCATTCGCTCAGCAGGAAGCCAACTCCCATTGGAAGAAGCGCTCCGCAAGCTCGCATCGTCCTTGAACGAAGACACACCTATCGCCGAACTAAAGCCCATGCCGGTCATTCTGTCCGCTGCTGTTTCCGCTCCGCGCTCGATCACTTCGCTTTTTGGCGCCTTCGCTGCCCTCGCCCTCGTCCTCGGTATCGTGGGCATCTACGGGGTCATCTCGTTCTTTGTTGGCCAACGCACGCGGGAAATTGGCGTGCGGATGGCCCTCGGCGCACAGCCGCGCGACGTTTTCGCGCTCGTTTTACGCGAGGGGCTGTCGCTCACGCTCATCGGTGTGGCCGTTGGCCTTGCCGCTGCCTTCGCGCTCACCCGCTTTCTGGGCAGTTTGCTTTATGGCGTGGGCGCCACCGACGCGTTGAATTTCGCCGGCGTGGCCGCGCTCTTCGCCATCGTGGCTCTCGCGGCCTGCTACATCCCCGCCCGGCGCGCGATGCGCGTTGACCCCGTCATCGCCTTGCGTTACGAATAAATGTGCTAATTTCGTTTGTCTCGACTGAACTATTTTTCCTGCCAATCCGTCTTACGGCATAGCAGACGTGACTTGTAATCCGCTTTGCGCTACCGTACGGAAACGTTACGCAGAGTCCCGAGCGAATGGCTGGTCTGACCGGGGAGGTGACGCGGACATGAGAATCCTGGCTCTGTTCGAGACGGTCTGGTTGGATGTACGCATCGCGACGCGCAGTCTCCTGAAAAATCCCGGCTTCCTGGTCGTGGTCATATTGTCGTTGGCCTTGGGCATCGCGGCCAACAGCACAATCTTCAGCGTTCTGGACGCACTCCTATACCGCCCCTTGCCCTATCCCCATCCGGAAAAGCTCGTAGTCATCTGGGAAACCGAGTCAGCGCGCCCGGATCGAACCATCCCGCCCCCCATTGCAGAATTGGTGGATTGGCAGAAGCAAAATCACGTCTTTGAAGACATTGCGCTGATCAGTTTCAATGACACGGCGAGTGTTTCCGGGCTCGGGGAGCCGCGGCCTCTCCGCGTGGAATATGTGACACCGAACTTGTTCAGTTTGCTTGGCGCGAAGCCGATTATGGGACGAGTTTTTCAGGCTTCGGAAGCGCAAGACCGGGCGCAAACCGTCCTGATCAGCTCGGAGTTCTGGAAGCGAGAGTTGAACAGCGATCCCCAGGTGCTGGGAAAGACATTCGCCATCGAGGGCGTCGTGTCGACCATAGTCGGAGTTATGCAGCCGCGCTTTGCACCTTTCTACGGCGGGCGCCTCGACGTGTGGATACCCATCAACGCCGCGAGCAGCCGCTATTCGGCGCGCATCGACCATTGGCTGACGCCCGTGGCGCGAATGAAGCCTGGCGTGTCGCTGATCCAAGCGCAAACCGAAATGGACGTCGTCGCGCGCCGCCTGGAGCAGGAGTATCCCGCCACGAACAAGGGCGTGGGCACGAAGGTCCGTAATTTGCACGAGGACCTTTACCGTTTTGCCGGACCAGCGGTGTATCCGCTGTTTGGCGCGGTGGCTTTTGTGTTGCTCATTGCGTGCGTGAACGTGGCCAATCTTTTGCAGTTCCGTACGGAGACACGCCGCAAAGAATATGCGCTGCGCTCTTCTCTTGGGGCCGGGCGGCGCCGCTTAATCCAGCAATTGCTGACCGAAAGCACGATGCTGGCGCTTTCGGGGGGATTGTTGGGCATAGCTTTGACCTACGTAGGAATCAAACTGCTCCTGGCGCTCGCCGGAGATTTTCCCAACGCAGCCGACGTCGGCGTGGATGGAAGGGTCCTCCTGTTTACGCTGGGTGTTTCGCTCTTCACGGCGATCCTGTTTGGTTTTGCTCCTGCGATCCAGGCCTCTCGTCCGGATCTAAATGTGGTGCTGCGGGAAGGGGAACGGAAGACGACAACCAGTTCAGGGAGGCTGGCTCGGCACTCGCTGGCGGTCGCCGAGGTCGCACTGGCGATGGTGCTTCTAGTAGGCGCCGGCCTGATGATCAATACGATTTTCCATTTGCAACGAGTGAACGCCGGATTTGACGTCAACCATGTCTTGAGCATGGATCTGCAGCTCCCGGAGGGAGGCAAGTATCTCGAACGCGTGCCCGGCGGCGACATGGAAAAGACGCTTCCTACGGTGACGGCGTTCTACCAGCGTCTCGTGGAAAAAACCGGCGCGCTGCCGGGCGTGCAGTCCATCGCGCTGATTGGCGCATTGCCGACGCGCTGCTGCCCGGAATTCTATTCGTTTGCGATTCTCGGGCATCCGGCTCCCGCGGCGGAAAATCGGCCGCGAGCCGGCTACAGCGAGGTTAGTGATGGATTATTCAGCACGCTGAAGATTCCCTTGGTCAAAGGGCGCTACCTGGATGAACACGACACAGAGGCTGCCCCGTGGGTTATCGTCGTAAACCAGGCTTTTGCGCGCAAGTTTTTTCCCAACGAAGATCCCATCGGGCAGCAGATCCTCCTCCGATACGACCCGTACCCCGTGGATGAAATACGCCCGCGCCAGATTGTGGGGATCGTGGGCGACGTCAAGCATTTTGGCTTGGGGGAGGAGACGCCTCCCTTTGTGTACGCGCCTTTCACACAACAGCCGGCAGTATTTCCGGGCGGCGCAGCAAGAGCACACTTGCACAAAGCGTTGGTGTTGCGAACACCGTCTGGCCCGATGAGCGGAGAGAAAAACTTGGCTGTGAGTGTCAAACAAGCCTTGGCGGAAATCGATCCCAACCAACCTATCACAAACATCATGACTATGGAGGACGTGTTGGCCGCTTCTCTTGGCGATTACCGCTTCTATATGGAGCTGCTTGGAATTTTCGCGGGCGTGGCGGTCTTGCTGGCGGCCGTAGGTATTTATGGCGTGATGTCCTACTCGGTCAGCGAGCGCACGCACGAAATCGGCATCCGCATGGCGCTGGGAGCGCATCGCAGCGACGTCCTCGGGCTGATCGCCAGGCTTTGGCTAAAGCTCACACTCATCGGCGTGGTGATCGGAGTGGTTCTGGCTCTCGGCGTGGCGCGCTTGATCTCCAGCTTTCTGTTCGGAGTCAAGCCGACGGACCCGCTGACCTACGCGGCGGTTGCGGTGGGACTGGCTGCTATCGCGTTGCTGGCCTGCTACCTTCCCGCGCGCCGCGCGATGAAGGTCGATCCCCTGGTGGCCTTGCGTTACGAGTAGGGCACGATCGCCCGCGCTGAGTACAACCGCCCCGGAAAAGCTGCGCATCCTATGTCCAACCTGGCCAACATTCTCAAGGGGGACGTCCATGCGCTTTTTCGCGTCAATCTACATTCTTGCTTTCGCTGCCCTTCTGTTCGCCACGCCGTCACACGCGCAAAGCATCGAGCTTTTTGGCGGATACTCCTTTGTGCGCGCTCCCGTCAGTTTCACCCAGCCCATTCTTTGCCCTGCGGCTAGCTGTCCCAGCGGAACCAACACGCAGCACCTCAATTTCAACGGTTGGGAAGCCGGTGGCGCATTCAAGGTTTTCGGTCCGCTTGCTCTCGCCGCGGATTTCGGTAGAACTTCCGGTTCGTTCCAGGGCGCTAACGTGCACCTTCAGACGTACCTCGCCGGCCCGCAGCTTCGCTTTCCTGGACGCATATCTCCGTTTGCGCATTTCCTGGTCGGTGCCGCCCACGAATCCATCGAGACAAGCGCTGGCTCTCTCACATTCGGGCCGACACAGAGCGCCTTCGCTACCGCACTTGGCGGCGGTATCGATCTCAAAGTTCTTCCTCTTCTCTCCATCCGTCCCATTCAAATCGATTATTTGTTAACGCATTTCAATTCCAGCACGCAAAACCAGCTCCGTGTTTCCGCGGGCATTGTCGTGCACTTCTAAAAACGATCTGATCGCGAAAACAGCGGGGGCAAGCGGAAGATCTTCGGGATGCTCAGCCCTTAGAGTCGCGGAGGACTTCCATTGCTTCCGACTGGCTCAGCACGCCCTTTCGCAACAATACCTGCACCAGCCGCTCCGCGCAGTCCGCGTCGGCCGGCGGTGCCTGCTTCGGCGGCGGAAAGGCGTTCTCAAACAGCATGCGCGGCGGCAAGCCCAGTTCGCCAAGCCAACTGTCTAGGACAGCCCGCTGCGCCTCCGTGATCTCGCCGAATACTAGCCCCATTCCGGAACCCGCGTGGCGCGAACTGACGTTTGCAAGCACGTCCAGAATCATGCCCGCCCGCTGAATCTGCAGCCGCACCGCGGCCCCTATCGGAAGCGGGTTCAGCGTGTCCACGTAGCAGCCTTGCAAGCTTAAATCGGATGTGCGCGCCTGAATGTGCGATCCCGTGCACATCTCCACCATATCGATCGGCGCGATAAACGGCGCCCTCGCTCCGTTGCGGCGCTCACTTGGCGCCGTGCTGGCCACCGTCGGTGCTTGCGGGCTCGCGGATTGTGCCGACAGGTTCGCGCTAGCAAACTGCGTAGTCGGTTGCAGGCAGGACAACAAGGCCACCGCGACTCCGTACCCATCTTCCCGCCGGTGCAGCCGCACTACTTCCCCGATTTGTTCCAGGTTCGCGGCGCCAGCGTTCGGGTCGTAGGGAGAGGTTACTCGGACGCGCATCCCCTTGTAATAGCGATTTAGCTGCGTGAAGAAATAGATGGCCTTTCGCGAGGCGTTTTGCGTCAGGCAGACTTCGTCGAAATTTCCGTCGTTGAAATCCGCGCTTCGAATTCTTACCTGCAGCGAAATGCCTGCGCGACGCATCTGCCGGCGCTCGGTGCGCGTTGCGGGGACGGCAGCGGATTGCGTCGGTGCTGCGGAAGTCAAGCGTTCGGACATGATTTTGACGAGCCTCGGTAGGAGACCTGTAGCGGGCCTCTGGTTTCTACCCGTATTGTCGCTACGCACCGGCGGTTGCCCAATAGAACATGGGTACCGCATTGAGGGGTACCAAAAGGAGGCGCGCTGACAGGCAAGTGTTCGCCATGTTAACTATAGTGTCATAAGAGCGTCATCGACTGCTGCGCAGGTACATTACGCCGCAGCGATACAATTTCTGCTCCGGCAGTTCCTGCACGTAGACGATCTGGGCGGGAACGAAGATGGCTTGGTCGCCGGGCGAATACGGCACGGCCACCTCGATCAGTGTTTTCTCAAAGTACTTATGTTTGCTTTTGAATTGCAGGCCGCCGCGGGACATGTCTTCGCAGGCGACAATGTCTTCCGTCGAGTCTGGCCGCCGCACGCAAGCCTTGAAGTTCACGCGCATGCGCGCGTGCTTTCGCCGATTCTCGCGCTCCTTGGCTGAAACATCTTTTGATGCAACACCGGCAGCGGATGACGCGGCGGCCGGCGCCTTGGGCGCGGTCACGTCGGGAATGGAGGGCGGCGGTGTAACAGGTTCGGGCGTGGGCGCCGACCCACGGGTTTCCGTTTGCATCCAGGCAGCCCCGGCGAACGCAGACGGTCGTTCCTTCGCGCCGCCAGGCCTTTCGGCCCCGCGCCACGGACCCGGCGGGGCAGGGAAAGTCGCGTCCGGCTCGCCGAGTGAGTCCTCGGGGGACGCGCCGTCTCCGGCCGACTCGCTGCGCGTCGCGGCGAGCTTCCACAGGGTCGACGACCCGCACTTCTGGCAGTACCGCACGATGCCGTCGTTTACCGCCATTACGTCGGAAGCCAGATCGCTGTGGTCGGCCATCTCGCGCGAACGGCAGTTGCTGCATTCGAGAAGAGTCTGCCGAGCGCGCTTTTCGGTTTCCGACAAGTCCGGGAAGTCGATGCCCCAGAAATTGATCTTGCTGTCGAGGAAGGCTACGCCATAGACATAGGTATCGCCGTCGGAGCCAATCTGGCCGACCAGGCGAGCCTCGATTTCCTTGTTGGATTCCTCGCTGCGAATCACGAGCTCCTGCTCAGGGGAGAGTTTGTAGGTCGACTTGATGCCGGCGCCATGACGGCTGAGGAGTACGGTCCTGGTACGCTCGGAAAAGACGCGGCCTTCCGTGTCGCTGCCGACAATAATGATAGCGATCTGTTTGGGAATGCGTCCACTCCGACGTGTGCCGTCTGGAGGCATAAGTCCTTTGCCGCTGGTGGAAGGGAGGCAAACTTGAGGCGATGGTAACACAGCAAAAGAAAACTTGGTGGCGATTGCCACCCCAGACGCCCAGGCGCGGGAAAATGGTCCCTGGGAGCGCACCCCCTCGGCGACGGGAAGTATGCGCGAGCGCTCGGCGGGCGCGGGGTAAGGGAACGTGGAAAGCGAGTTGGACGAGGGGCTGCGCACAGTCCCCCCTTGGAGTAACGGTAGCGTTATAGCGCCACTGTCAATTCTGACAGGTGACAGGACTGGTCTAACGTGGCAGATACTCGATTGCAGGAGTTCCTTGGCCCAACGCCCTTAGCGTGCTGGAGGTCACGAATGCTATCAGCCCGTATTCTGGTGGTGGAAGATTTCGAACCTTGGCGCCGTCTCATTTCTTCGATGCTCGAGAAAGAACCCCACTTGAACATAATCTGCGAAGT
>Ga0210409_10006433_pt1 | contig 12228 bp, 11 predicted proteins | sample IncBWH17MmetaG_FD_161649 | JGI IMG/M metagenome (GOLD analysis project Ga0210409, IMG submission 161649) | Forest soil microbial communities from Barre Woods Harvard Forest LTER site, Petersham, Massachusetts, United States - Inc-BW-H-17-M | ecosystem: Environmental > Terrestrial > Soil >...
GCTACCTCGATCTGCTCGGCTTCACGCTCTACTGGTATGGTGGCTTTAAGGACGACGGTGTCGACTGGTACGAAATCCAGGTGCCGGACGGCGACAACTGGATCGAGTACATGCTCAACATTCCCGCGAACGCCGACCACAAGGAACTCGGCGTGCAAAATCATTTCTCGCTCGGCGTAAAGGACATTCACGCCGCTGCTGACCAGCTTCGCAAGAACGGCCTGCTAAAATTTGACGGCCCGGAAATCGGCCGCGACGGCAAATGGGGCCTCGACGCCTACGACCCCGACGGCACGCGCGTCGAAGTGATGGAATTCACGCCGGCGGGCAAACCGTGTTGCCATCCCTACACGGCGCCGCACCCGACTCCATGACCTGCCCCTGCTCCGTTAGCCGCTATCGCTGGCTGCGAAATCTCTGCTCGCTGGTTTGCGCCGTCGTCGGCTGCTGTTCCCTTCCCGCGGCGCGCGCGCAAAGCCCTGATCTCGACAAGCCGCTGCTCAATATCGACGAAGACATTTCCGCGTTCGCCTTTTCGCCCGACGGCCGTATCGTCTACTCCGTGCGCCGCAACTTCCACACCAAGCAATACGATCTCGAGCGCGACGACATCTGGCTGCAGGATGCCGGCGGCAAGCGCCGCCGCCTGCTGCAAGGCGAAAAATTCCTGCGCGGCAACACGCCGTTCACCTACACCGTCGATTCTTTCCGCTGGTCGCCCAACGGCCGGCTGATTCTCGCCCAGCTCTTCACCACTTCGGTGGTGGATGAGCGCGGCACCGCGCAGGATTCCATGATGACGCTGGCGCTGGAAGACAACGGCAAAGAAATTCATCTCGCCGCGAACGACAACCTGCTGAAGGACTCTTTCGATGCCTGCTGGCTGGTGGACAATGCCACCATTGTGTATCTCACCGAAATCGTGAAACCCAAGATTCTCTTCTCATTCAAATACATCAACATCACGGCCGGCCCTACCGGCTACGTCTTCGAGGGCCGCACGTTTCTCGACGCGGTTCCGATTCCGCGCACCAATGTCGCCATCGGCGTGGAGCGCGACCGCAACCTCACCGGGCCCCCACGCTTGCAGCGGCTCGAATTGCTGGCGCAAGATGACCACGAGCTGGCCACGCTCGACGGTTATGAAGGGGGCATCTCCGTTTCGCCGAGCGCGAAGAAGGTCGCGTATTTCATCGACAAGGAGGTTCTCGAAGTCCGCGACCTCACCGAGCCCAACAAGTTCGCGCGCTTGCGCACCGGTCTCGGAACGTTTCAGTGGTCGCCGGACGAGACGCGCATCCTGCTGAAACGAGCGCCGGAGAAAAAATCGGGCGACCTGGTATGGGTCGAGATTCCCGCGCTAACCGCGCACACGGCAAAGGACGCCGACCCGCCGGTGACGCAGCCCGCGTTCATTCCCATCCTCCACGACCTGACCTTTCGCGATTTCGCGATCACCCCCGACGGCAAGCTCGCCGTAATAGCGCTGGGCAAGCGCAACTTATTGGTATTCCCGCTCCCTCGCTAGCAGCGGACGCACCGAGCCGTTGTAGGGGCGCGCTTCAGCGCGTCCCAGAGCGCCGCAGGCGCCTTTGAGCTAGGCTTTCTCTAAGGATCGTCCGTACGAGCGCGGAAGCGGACCCTGTAATTGAGTCTTCCAAGGCGGACTCCAAGACTTCGCAGGCGCACTTATGTTCGGCCAGTCTGCGGAGAATGACCCCGAAAACGGGTATTGGTGAACTTCCGCGACCATGCCCCTCCGGACCGGGTTCATCCAGATGTACCACGCCACCGAGTCCGAGTCGTCGCCGCTACGCAGAATGTGATCGTAGAAACGCCTTTGCCAAAACCTTTTAGGAAGGTCGTGGCGGAACAAGTACCCTGTTTGTTGCTTCCATCGAGCGACGAATCTCACCAGATCTGAACCAGGCGTTGTTCCCTCTACCAGAAGATGAACATGGTCTGGCATCAGGCAGAACGCGTGCACCAGAAACTGCAGCGACCGCGACACGTCTCTTAGAGCCGCGATTGCGATGTTGCCGCGGCTTGCATGGTGAAAAATCGGGATACGGTGTTCGCTGCAAATCGTAACGAAGGAGATTGAGATGCCAAGATATTCGTCAGGAGGAAGGCGAATCTGCTTTCGCGGAGCGATAAACATGCGATACATAGTACCATACAGATATATATGTGGGAAGACAATCTACGAATTTGGCGCGGCCTTATCGGAGCTTGCGGCAAGGCTGCCTGCGGCGCTCTGGGACGCGCTAAAGCGCGCCCCTACAACGTCACGACAACTTTTGCCTTCGTTTCTTGTGTTCGATCAGCATGCAGGCGTCCATTACTACCGTTAGGCCTGCGGCTTGCGCTTTCTCCGCGGCGGCTTCGTTTATGATACCGAGCTGCATCCAGACCACTTTGACTCCCGCGCGAATCGCCGCGTCCACGGCCGGCGGAACCTCTTCGGGGCGGCGGAAGATGTCGACGATTTCGATTTTCTGCGGGGCGTCTTCGAGCCGCGCGTAGCTTGGCTCGCCCAGCACATCCGTCTCATGGGGATTCACCGGAATGATCTGATAGCCGGCAGATTGCAGGTATTCGGCCACGCCGTGACTTGGCCGCGCCGGATTGGAAGAGAGGCCCACGACGGCGATCGTTTTGTACCTGGTCAGGATATCGAAAATGGGATCGGCGCTGGGCGGCGCGCCATCGGGGAGCAAAAGCTTCATCGCGAGGCCATCTCGCTTTTTCCCGCGCGCTTGGTCAGCAGGCGGCCCATTACCGCGAGCAGCTTGTCATTTTCTGCCGCGAGGCCGACGGAGACGCGCATCGCTTCCGGAAAACCCATCCAGCCGAGCGGCCTGACGATGACGCCTTCGTGCAGCAATTCGTGGCACAACTCCTGCGCTTCCGGCCCGATGTCGATGAAAATAAAGTTGCTGTGGCTGCGCACGGGGCGCAATCCGAGTTCGCTCACCCCTTTGGTGAGCCGCGCTCGCTCGATGGCGTTTTCCTTAATCGAGCGGTTCACGTGCTCGGCATCATCGAGCGCCGCGAGGGCCGCAGCCTGGCTCACGCCGGTAAGATTGAAGGGCGTGCGCAGCCGGTTCATCGCCTCGAGCACAGGCGTTTCGCCGATGCCGTAGCCGACGCGCAAGCCCGCAAGGCCGTACACCTTGGAGAAAGTGCGCAGGATCAGCAGATTCTTGTGTTCGCGGAAAAGCTGCACGGAATTCGGCATATCGGTGCGATCGGCGTAGTGAAAGTACGCTTCATCGAGCACAACCAGGACATCGGCGGGCACGCGGCGCAGGAATTCCAGCAACTCGGCGGCGCCAAACGCGGTTCCCGTGGGATTGTTGGGATTGGCGAGATACACGATACGCGTTTCGTGATTTGCCGCCACGGCATCCGCTATCGCGCTTAAGTCAAAGGCAAAATCCTGCTGCGGCACGCGCACCAGTTCCGCGCCGCTGGCGCGAATGGCCAGCGAAAACGGCGCATAGGTGCCGTGTGAAGTGACGCCGGTTTTTCCGCTTTTCAGAAGAATGCGCGCGGCCAGGTCGATGATTTCGCTGGAGCCGAGGCCCATCAGGATTTGGTCCATGCCAACGCTATGCAATCGCGCCAGCTTGTCGCGCAGGAGGTGCGTGCCGCCATCGGGATAGCGGTTGGATTCCGCGACGGCGTGTTTCACCGCTTCAACCGCTTTCGGCGACGGGCCGATGGGATTTTCGTTGGAGGCCAGCTTGATGGCGTGCACTTTCAGCTCGCGCTCGACTTCCTCGATCGGCCGGCCGGGAATGTAAGCAGGAAGCCCGCGAATGTATTCCGGAATCAGTTCTGCAATCGTGTGTGCCATCAGCTCCTGGTCTTTTCTGAACTCTGTGCCCTCTGCGCTCTCTGTGGTGAATTCTTGCTCTTGTTTTTCGGCGGCGCCGTCAGCGCACGCCGCAACTGCACGATTTCGCGCTCGCCCAGCGTCCGGTAATGCCCCGGCGGCAAGCCCTCCAATGTTAACGGTCCGAGGGCGATGCGCTTCAATTTCTCGACAGGATGTTGCGCGCCAAACAGCACTCGCCGCAGCACGTCGCGCTTGGAATCTTTCAGCGCCACTTCGTACCAGAAATTTGCGACGTGTCCGCGCGCGGCATCTGGCTGCCGCACCGGACGCATGCGCGCTCCGGCTTCGCGGCCGAACTCATCGAGCTGCTCTGGCGTCAGCCTGCCCTTCACTTTGATGTGATACACCTGCGAGAGGTTTTTCCAGCGCTTCAGCATTTCGCCGGCGAGGTCGCCGTCGTTGGTGAGAAAAATCAATCCCGACGCGGCGTATTCCAGGCGCCCCACGGGATAGACGCGCTCCGGCAGGCCGCGCAGAAGATTGCGCAGCGTCTTGCGGCCTTCGGGGTCGGCCATGGTGGCCACGATTTCCGGCGGCTTGTTGAGCAAGATGTGAACGCGGCGCTCTTCCGCGGTGATCACTCTGCCGGCGGCTTCGATGCGGTCGGCGCCGGCGTCGGCCTTCGTGCCCAACTCGGTGACCACGTGGCCGTTGACGCGCACCTGACCGCTGACGATCAGTTGTTCGGCGTGGCGCCGCGAAGCGATGCCCGCGCGCGCGATTATTTTCTGTAATCGTTCTTGCATGATTCTGTGTGCATTTTGTGGGACAGGGAATCCTGCCTGTCCTCTTCGCCGTAGCTCTTGCTTGAAATGGGCAACATTCCTACGGTGTTTGTGCCTGGACAGCCAGAATTGGCTGTCCCACAAAAATCATTCGCCGGCTGTGGCGGTCTTGTGCGCCTCGTCGCCCGCGAGCGATTCCGCTTCCGGGTTTGTCTGCGATTTGGGCTTGCTTTCGAGTACGGTTGGAGTTTGCACCGCGGTCCCAAGTTCGGTGGCGTCCCCATTTGTCGATATTGCACTGTCGTGCTCTGCGTCGAGGACGCTTTCGTCGCTGTGCTCGCTTGGCGCGACGCCTTCGTCGCTGCCGAGGGCTTCGCGGGCGAGGGCCTCGAACTCTTTGAGGCTGGGCAACTCGTCGAGATCGCTGAGGCCGAAGCGCATCAGAAATTCCTTCGATGTCTTATATAGAATTGGCCGACCGATCACTTCTTTGCGGCCTGCTGTGGTGATGAGGCGCTTGTCGAGCAGCGTTTTCAGCACGCCGGAGGTGTTCACGCTGCGGATTTCGCCGATTTCCGGCGCGGTTACCGGCTGCTTGTAGGCGATGACCGCGAGGGTTTCGAGCGCGGGCATCGTGAGGCGCAGCGGCGGGCGCAGGCTCTTGATGAAGCGGCGCACTACGTCGTGATGCTGCGGCTTGGTGTACATCTTGTAGCCGCCGGCGACGGCGCGCACTTCGATGCCGCGCTCGTCGGACGCGTAGCTGGCCACGAGTTCGTCGAGCGAGGCTTGCACCACGAGTTTTTCTTCGCCGAGCGTGGCGGCGAGTTGCTCTATCGTGGCCGGCTCATCCGCAGCGTAGATAATCGCTTCCAATGCTGCTTTGCGTTCTTCGTTGGTCATGAAAACCCCTGAGGTACAGGAGGAAAAGGAAGTAAAAGAGGTAAAGGACGTAAAGGAGCCAGCGGTGAGTGCTCAAGTGATCTTTGTCCTCTACTTCCTTTGCCTCCTCAATTTCCGTTACCTCATTTACTTGTATTCCTGATCGACCTGTCTGACCGCGCCGTTCTCGTCGAACACGGTGTCAAACATTTTATGCTTTCGTAGCACGATTTCGCCGAACTGTTTTTCCTGGACCATGGCGATGGCTTGCAGCTTGACCATCTCCAGGACCGCGAGAAACGCGACGATCATGGCGTGCCGCGACGGGCAAGCCTCGAAGAAGCGGATGAGGCTTACGGTGTTGTCGTCGCTGGCCAGGATTTGCGCGCGGAGTTGGGCCATCATCTGCGCCACGGTGAACTCTTCATGCTGCAGCTCGATGCGCGAGACTTCCTTGCGGCGCTCCAGGACTTGCTGGAAGACGCGCACGAGGTCGACCATCGAGACGACTAACTCGCCTTCCGTGCCTTCGTCGTGGTACAGCGATTTGTCCGGGTTGGACCAGACGTTTTCTTCGATTTGCTGCTTTTGGTAGAGGAGCTGCGCGGCGTTCTTGAATTTTTCGTGCTCGACGAGGCGCTGCACCAGATCGGCGCGCGGGTCGGCGCCTAGCTCTTCCGGCGAGGCCAGCGGGTCCGGCGGCAGCAGCATTTTCGATTTGATGTAAATCAGCGTCGCGGCCATGTAGATGAAATCGGCGGAGACGTCGACGTTCAGCTCTTCCAGCTTGTGCAGGTAGTCGAGGTATTGCGAGGTGATTTTCGCGATCTGGATGTCGTGAATGTTCATCTCCTGCTTCTTGATGAGATCAAGCAGCAGGTCCAGCGGCCCTTCGTAGAGCGGGATGTTGATTTTGTACGGCGTCGCCATGAAACTCCGTGACTCGTGGTTCGTGACCCGTGATCCGTGACTCGGAGATTTCTCCGTGCCCTCTGCGCTCCGAACTCGGTGAACTCTGTGTTAAGCCTTTTCTTACGCGCCTGCCGCGCTGCCTTCGCTGCCAATCTCGGCGCGCTTTTTTCTCCAGCCGAAGACGGCTTCGCGGACTCGCGTCATTGTTTTCACGGCTTCGACGCGGGCGCGCTTCGAGCCGGCGTCAATCAGCTCCAGGACGCGCTTTGGATTCTTCTCGTACTCCACGCGGCGCTCGCGCACGGGCGCGATCCACTTGATCAAATTGTCCGCCATGGCTGCTTTGCACTCGATGCAGCCGATGCCTGCGCTGCGGCAGCCCTCCGCCGACCACTTCAGCGTCTCCGGAGGCGAGAACAGTCTATGCCAGTCGTACACCGGACACACGTCCGGATTTCCAGGATCGCTGCGCCGCTTGCGCGCCGGATCTGTAACCATCACCTTGGTCTTGGCGCGAATATCGGCATCGCTCTCGCTCAAGATTATGGTGTTGCCATAGCTCTTCGACATCTTTCGCCCATCGAGCCCCGGAATTCGCGGCGTCTTCGTTAGCATCGCCTGGGGCTCAGTCAAAACCTCATCAGAAGCAAAGAATCTTGCAACGTCGCCGACTTTATCCAAGAAGTTTTGAAAACCCATCTCGGCGATGACTCGTCGCGCTGCACTCCTGAAGTTGCCTTCGATCTCGGGCACTGTCGACGGATCCGGAAACTGGAAGTTCGATAGTTCCCGAATGTGTCGCAATGATTTGAAGTTTTCGATATTACGGTACAAACCATGGTCGATACGCAATCCGTAATAGGAATTGAAGCTACGAACGATTTCGCGGCTGAGTTCGACGTGGGAGACTTGGTCTTCGCCGACAGGCACCAACAGGGCTATGCCTTCTTTGCTGTAGATCACAATGTCTGCGCATTGCAGAATCGGATAGCCGAGGAAGCCGTAGGTGTGCAGGTCTTTGTCTTTTACGTTTTCGAGGGCTTCTTTGTAGGTGGGGACGCGCTCGAGCCAGCCTAGTGGCGTGACCATGGAGAGTAGCAGGTGCAGCTCGGCGTGTTCGGGGACTTGCGATTGCTGGAAGATGACGCTTTTCTGCGGATCGAGGCCGGCGGCGAGATAATCGGTCATGATTTCGAGCGTGTTCTGCGCGACCGCGCTGGTGTCGGCGTAGTCGCTGGTCAGCGCGTGCCAGTCTGCGATGAAGTAGAAACAGTCGCAGGAAGGATCGTTTTGCAGGCGCACCCAGTTTTGCAGCGCGCCGAAGTAGTGGCCGATGTGCAGCCGGCCGGTGGGCCGCATGCCACTGATTACGCGCTTACCCCGAGCGCCTTCCGCGAGGGGCTTTGTTTTCGATTCAGAGCCGGTTGTCAAACTCTGCGTCCTTATTTTCTTGTAGCGCCCGCCTTCTGAGGCGGGCTCTTTTCAATCAAACGTCAACACCGCCAGCCTCGGAAGGCCAGCGCTACAACAGCACAGGCTGAAGCCTGTGCTACTGGGACGCGCTGAAGCTCGCCCCTACAACATCGCGGCCGCGCCCACAGCCGCCCCTACGCCAGCAAATCGCGCGCGATGATCATGCGCTGGATCTCGCTGGTGCCTTCGTAGATCGAGACTACGCGGGCGTCGCGGTACATGCGCTCGACGTCGGTCTCGCGCGAATAGCCGACGCTGCCGTGAATCTGCACCGCTTTATAGACTACGCGATTCACCATTTCGCTGGCGTACAACTTTGCTTTCGAGGCCGAGGCGCCCATTTTCGCAGGATGCGCGTCTTTCAACCATGCGGCGTAGTGCACCAGGCTGCGCGCCGCCTCGATTTCCGTCTGCATGTCCGCGAGCATCCATTGAATGGCCTGAAACTCGCCGATGTTTTTGCCAAAGGCGCGCCGCTGCTTGGCGTACTTCACGGATTCTTCCAGCGCGCCTTGGGCCAGACCCACTGCGAGTGCACCAATGCCGATACGCCCGCCGTCGAGCGCGCTGAGAGCAATCTTCAGCCCTTGCCCTTCTTCGCCGAGGCGATTCTCCGCCGGCACTTCGCAATCGTTCAATACGATTTCCACTGAAGGCGAAGAAAGCTGGCCCATTTTTTCTTCGTGCCGCCCAACGCGAAAGCCCTTGAAGTTCGGCTCGACGAGAAACGCGGTAATTCCCTTCCCGCCGGCCTCGGGATTCGTCTTAGCAAAAATGATGAAGAGGCCGGCGACGCTGCCGTTCGTTACCCAAGTCTTCGTGCCATTGAGGCGATAGCCGCAATCGCATTTCACCGCGCGCGTCTGAATTCCCGCGGCGTCCGAACCGGCTTGCGGCTCGGTCAAGCAAAACGCGCCAAGCGTTTCGCCGCTGGCCATGCGGCTCAAATATTTTTTCTTCTGTGCCTCGTTGCCGAAACCGAGCAGCGGCACCTGCACCGCGGAATTGGTGACGCCGAGCGAAGTAGCCATCGCCGCATCGACGCGCGCGACTTCTTCGAGCATCAGCACATACGAAATCGTGTCGAGCCCCGCGCCACCCCATTCCTCCGGCGTAGTCATGCCGCAGCAGCCCAGCTCGGCAATTTTTTTGATTTCCTCAGTGGGGAAGCGTGCTTCGCGATCGCGCTGGCGCACACCGGGGCGCACTTCGTTCTCCATGAATTGGCGAACGGTGTCGCGAATCAATTTTTGGTGGTCGCTAAGCGAAAAATCCATCGTGTCGGCGTACGAGGTGTACACGCGATGCTAACACAATTGAGAACTCCGTGGAGGGCGAGCCACTTACACCTTGAAGAGTTCGCGGAGGCGCTTGGTTTGCGAGCGGCTGACGGGGACTTGCGTGTGTTTCTTGTCGTCCATTTTCAACATGAACGTGGACTTGAACCACGGGATGACTTCCTTGATGTGGTGGATGTTCACCAGGTAGGCGCGGTGCGGCCGCCAGAACACGTCGGAAGCCAGCGCTTCTTCCATGTCCTCGAGCGTGCGGTAATTCGAGCCGCCTTCGAGATCGCGCGCGATCACGGTGATTACGCCGCCGTCGATGGTGGCGAAAATCATGTCCTCGGCGTTGACCAGCAGCAGACGCTGCTGCGTGGTGATCAGCACCTTCACCGCCGGCGAGGGCGGACCCTGCCTGGCGGCGCCCAGCTGGCTGACGAGCTGCTCCAGGCGGTCGGTCGCGTTCGTCTGCGTTTCCATCATTTTGCGCGCGCGCTGAATGGCTTTAGCGATGCGCGATTTGTCGAACGGCTTCAGCACGTAATCAACCGCGTTCACGTCAAAGGCCTGTACTGCGTATTGATCGAAGGCGGTGGCAAAGACCACGTGCGGCATTTTCATTTTTCGTTCGACTAGCTTTTTCAGCACGCCGAAACCGTCGAGGCCGGGCATCTGCACGTCGAGGAAAACCAGGTCCGGCGAATGCTCCTTAATCAGCGCGAGCGCGTCCACGCCGTTCTTGCCCTGGCCGATCAGGTTGACCTCCTGAATGCTCTTGAGCAGGTAGGCCAGCTCGTCGCGCGCGGGCTTTTCGTCGTCGACAATGATGACGTTGATGGGCATTTTGGCAGCACGCTGAGTATAGGCAAGGCCGCGAATGCAGGCAATTCCGCCGCAGGGTACAGGCGTGTGTTATTGGATTTCGATGGGCGTGCGTTATGATGCGAACGGAGAGAGCCCATTTCCATGCCGCCACGCAAACCCACACCGGCAGTCGCACAAATTTTGCGCAGTGAGGAGCTATACAAGGGCCCTGTTTTTGGCGTGCGACGCGACGAAGTGCTGGAGCCCGGGGGCTTGCGCACCTTTCGTGAAGTGATCACGCATCCCGGATCGGTGGTTGTGCTTCCAGTGCTGGCGGACGGCCGCATTCTGCTGGTGCGGCAATATCGCCATGCGACGCGGCAGTATCTGTGGGAGCTGGTGGCCGGGCGCATCGACGCCGGCGAAAATGTGCGGCAAGCGGCGGCGCGCGAACTCATCGAAGAAACCGGCTATCGAACGCAACGCTTGCGCGTGTTCCTGGACGTCTTCCCTACCCCGGGATTTCTCGAAGAGCGCATGTACATTTTGCTGGCGGAAAAGCTGACCGCCGGCGAAGCGCAGCCCGAAGAAGACGAGAAGATTACCGCAAAGGCTTTCACACCCGCCGCGCTCGAACGCATGATCCGGAAGAACGCGTTGCGCGATGCAAAGTCCATCGCCGGATTGCTCTACTATTTCCGCTTCTTGGCAGGTAAGAGGAAAAAGAATTAACACAGAGGGCACAGAGGCCAGCACACAGAGTACACAGAGGAGAGCCGAGCCTCCTGTCCCCGGTCCCGCTATCGCCAGTCACTTTGTCACGTCCTACGCATTGCTTTTTCCCTCGACCGTCTTTCTCGGTGCGTTTCTGCTTTTTCTCATCGAGCCGCTGTTTGCGAAATTGATTCTTCCGCGGTTTGGGGGCGCGGCCGCGGTGTGGGCCGCGTGTCTGGTGTTTTTTCAATGCGCGCTGCTGCTGGGGTATTTGTATGCGGACCTGACGTCGAGACGGCTGACGCCGGCGCGCCAGTCGCAATTGCACATCGCGCTATTGGTGTTGAGCTTGGTGTTTCTTCCGATCGCACCGCGCTTTTCGCAATCGCTGCGAGCGGGCGGCGATCCGGCTTCCACCATCTTGATCTTGTTGAGCGTTTCCATCGGATTGCCGTTCGTGCTGTTGAGCGCCACCAGCCCGCTGGTGCAGATCTGGTACGCGCGGGCCAGCGCGCAACGCGAGCCGTATCACCTTTTCGCGCTGTCGAACCTGGCTTCCCTGCTCGCGCTTTTGAGCTATCCATTGCTGATCGAGCCGCGCGTGGCCGCGCACAGGCAGGCCGCGCTGTGGTCGGTGCTGTTCGTCGTGTTTGCTCTGCTGTGTTCGGCGGCGGCGTGGCTCGCGCGGCGCGGCACTGCGCCAGCCGCCGCGACTGACTCGGAACAGAGCGCAGCTGCCGAGGCGCCCAGCCTGCGTGAAAAGCTGCTGTGGCTCGGCCTTTCCGCGTGCAGCTCCATGCTGCTTCTTTCCATCACCAACAAATTGCTGGAGGATGTCGCGCCGGTTCCGCTGCTGTGGGTATTGCCGCTGGCGCTGTATTTGCTGACCTTCGCGCTCGCCTTCAGCAAGCGCATCCTCTATTGGCGCGGGCCACTCGTTCGTTTTCTTGCCGTCGCCCTCGGCAGCCTGGGTTATGCCATCTATGACCCGACGTACACAGAATCGGTGCAGGTCAGCGTGCCGCTTTTTTGCATCGGTCTCTTCCTGTGCTGCTGGTTTTGCCACGGCGAACTGGCGCTGCGCCGTCCGGCGCCTCGCTACGCAACGTCCTTCTATCTGATGATTTCGCTCGGCGGAGCCCTGGGCGCGATTTTCGTTGGGCTTGCCGCGCCTCACCTGTTCACCGGAATTTACGAGCTTCCGCTGGCGCTGATCTTCACGGCTTTGCTGGCCGTCGCGGTATTGTGGCCGCAAGGCTGGCTGATCCGCCTTTTCTGGGTCGGTGCCGCGGCGTGTATGGCGTTTGTCCTGGTGCACAACGCTCGCGATTACAAAAAGAATGCCATCGTGCGGGTGCGCAGTTTTTACGGCGCCCTGCGCGTTCAGGAATCTACCAACTGGCTCAAGGAGCCGTACCGCACGCTATACCATGGAAGGATCGAGCACGGCGCGCAGTACGTCAACACGCCGTCGAGCCTCTTGCCCACCACGTACTACGGACCTGATTCAGGTGTGGGGCTGGCGCTCACG
>Ga0210409_10006434_pt1 | contig 12228 bp, 9 predicted proteins | sample IncBWH17MmetaG_FD_161649 | JGI IMG/M metagenome (GOLD analysis project Ga0210409, IMG submission 161649) | Forest soil microbial communities from Barre Woods Harvard Forest LTER site, Petersham, Massachusetts, United States - Inc-BW-H-17-M | ecosystem: Environmental > Terrestrial > Soil >...
CAGGGTAAATCGAGCCCTCGCGGAGCATCCTTGCGAATCATGGAGAAAATCTTTTCAAGCGGCAGAGAATCCCGATAAGGCCGCTTAGCGTGGAGAGCGTCGAAGACGTCCGCCACCGCCAGGATGCGGGCCGAGGAAGAGAGCTGCTCGCCACCCCACCCACGCCAATAACCAGTGCCGTCAAGTCTTTCGTGATGCGCGGCGGCGTCCACGCTCATGGCCTCGAACCCAGGGATTCTCTTCAGAATCTCGAGGGTGTAGTACGGATGATCCTGAACGATTTTCCATTCCTCTGCCGTCAGCTTCCCCGGTTTTTCCAGAATCGAATTCGGCACGCTCAATTTCCCGATGTCGTGCAGCAGCGCGGCACGGCGGAGCAATTTCATCTCACGGGCGCTCATGCCAAACCAGCGGGCAATCTCCACGGCGGCCTCCGCCACGCCGCTGGAATGACGGTAGGTGAACGGTGATTTTGCATCGATGACTTCCGCAAAACCCATGCAGATGTTGTCGATCGTGTCTTCGTTTGCCGTCAGTCGGCGCTGTTCGGGTTCGAGCGCGACCACCTTGTTGATCAGGTCTTCACTATCCAGGCCGCTCCAAAGCGCTCCTGTGTTCGACAGGGAAACGGCGGCCTTGACCAGTTCGGGATCGAACCAACGGCCGCTGCGCTTGCGCGCGGCCTCGATAGCGGCGGCAGGTCCCCGGGCGGTGAGGAAAACATCGAGCGTCTGCGACAGGTTCGCGATTCTGGAAAACATCGGAATTCCCGTTTTGCGAAGGCCGTCCGGATATCCCCGGCCGTTCCAATGCTCGTCCAGACTGTGAATACCCGCGGCGACGGAAGAGGAGAATCCTAACTGTTTCGCGACGTAGGCGCCGCGCTCGCAACGAATCTTGACCAGATCACAGGAGTCCTGCTGCTGGGTCGCCGCAACCTGGAGAAGCCTGTGCATTCTTTCCAGGAAGGGCAAGCCGGTGGCGACATGGGTCAGTGCATAGTGCAGGCTTTCCCAACCCACGCGGGTCCAGTCCGTGGTCTTAACGTCGCGTTTCGCTCGAATTTCGTCCGCGTTCAAGATGTGGAACAAGCGCGAGGCATTGCTGCTGCACCCCGCGTCTTTGAGAAGCAAGGCATAGTAGAGGTCGGGCTGATCCTCGGTCCCAAGCCCGATCTGTTGAGCAAGCCGCATCCCGATCATGCAACTCCGAACGGAATGCCCCATGGCTTGGCCTTCGGTGAGGTCGAGGGCATATGAAAGCGCAGAGATAATTTCGGATAGCCGTATCGAGGAGCGAGCTTCCAGCGATGCGGCCGGAGAAGTGATATTTGGGTGTTTTTCAGTTAAATCGGGCATCGCCATGGTCGTTCTTTGGCCCCCAGCCGGTCGGTCTCTTTTCCTCTTCTTGATTTAGGAACTATAGGTAATGGTAGTAGCTCGCCCAATAGTGCAAATGTCCTAATTCTAGGCAGGACTGAAGTACTAGGAGGGTTTTTCGGCACTGAAAACATTGAACTTAGAGGCGGGTACGTGCGGCGCGATCCGTTAAGTTTAGATCGAGATGTGAATGCAAGAGGAGAAGGTGGAATTCGATTTGACGTGGAGTGGGTAGCACTTCAATGAAGAACGGGGAGCCGTTACGGCTCCCCGTTTGTATGGAACTGAATCTTGTGCCCGCACTATGGCAGGCATGGACTGGTTACCAGCGACGGTCGCCTCCGCCACCGCGATCGCCACGGTCACGGCCACCGCCGCCTCCGCCTCGACCACCCCCACCGCCGGGTCGGCCGCCGCCGCCACCACCGCCATAACCGCCACGCCCGCCGCCGCCTCCGCCGGGTCGGCCACCGCCGCCTCCGCCGCCACCTTCACGAGGGGGTCGAGCTTCGTTGACGACAATATTGCGGCCCATGAAATCGTGTCCGTTCAGACCCTGAACGGCGCGCTCGGCTTCCTCGTCGCTGTTAACCTCGACAAACCCGAATCCGCGCGGTTGCCCCGAAAAACGGTCGCGCACCAGAGTGACATTCGCCGCGGTGACTCCCGTCTGAGAAAATAATGCGCTGACCTGCTCCTCCGTCGCTTGAAAAGGAAGGTTACCGACGTAGAGTTTCTTCAATGCGAGACTCCTTCTGGTCGTGGACTATTGGAGCCCACGGGACCCGGACTGAAGAGGCAGGGTCACGATCGGGGGCAAAGGGCCGGTGCCCGGAATGATCCGACGAGAGACGCGCTTCAGCTCCGGGCGAATCTTGCTCCAAATTCGCACGGTCGTCAACAAAAAGATATTTGTATAACTATCTGTGAAATAGATAGAGCTAAATGAGCTGGTGTGGCGCGCAGGCCGCGTCATTTCAAGGATTTTGGTGGTAGGATTCAGCGTTCCCCTTAGGAGTGAAACGGCCCCATGCGCGGCTTGATGATGGATTTTCCACTGACCGTGCCGGCGCTGCTGGAGCGCGCGGGCAACATTTTCGGCAAGGTCGAAATCGTCACGCGCCGGCCGGACCGCTCGCTCGCGCGTACCACCTGGCGCGATCTCTACCGGCGCGCGCGGCGTCTGGCGAACGCGCTCACAAACCTGGGGCTGCGGCGCGGAGACCGCGTGGCCACGCTGCTGTGGAATCAGTCCGCACACATGGAAGCGTACTTAGGCGTCCCCTCCGCCGGAGGCGTGCTCCACACACTGAATTTGCGGCTGCACCCGGACGAAATCAGCTTCATCGCCAATCACGCGGGCGACCGTTTCCTGATTGTCGACGACGTGCTTTTTCCGGTGTACGAAAAATTTCGCGACCGGGTGAAGTTTGAGCGCGTGATTGTGGTGCCGTTCGGCGGCGGGGCGACGCCGGCGGGCTGCCTTGGCTACGAGGAACTGCTGTCACAGGCGAGCGAGGACTTCACGTATCCGCAGCTCGACGAAAACGAAGCGGCGGTGATGTGCTACACGTCCGGTACCACGGGGCGCGCGAAGGGCGTCATTTATTCGCACCGCGCCGTTGCGCTGCATTCGCTCAACTGCTGCGGGACCGATTCGTTCGCTATTTCGCTTCGCGATACGATATTGCCGATGGCCTCCATGTTTCATGCGAACGGCTGGGGGGTTCCGTTCGTCTCCGCAATGGCTGGGTCGAAGGTCGTCCTGCCGGGCCCGTTTGCGGATCCGGAAGGCATTCTCGACTTGATGGAGCAGGAGCGCGTCACTGTGGTGCTTGGCGTGCCGACGGTTTGGTTCGGAGTTCTCGATGCCCTCGAAAAAAATCCCGGGCGGTGGAAGTTTTCCTGGCCGGTGCGCATGTTGGTGGGAGGAGCCGCGCCTTCAGACGCCCTGATGCGCGGGTTCGACCGGCACGGGTTCACTATGATGTGCCTGTGGGGCATGACGGAAACCACTCCGCACGCCTCCTGTTCGTTGCTGCGTCCTCACATGGACTCCTGGAGCGAAAACGAAAAATACGCACAGCGCCTGAAGCAGGGAATTCCAACGGCATTTGTGGAAGCTCGCGTCATGCAAACCGACGGCACCCGGGCGCCGCACGACGGCAAGACCGTCGGCGAGCTCGAAGTGCGCGGCCCATGGGTCGCGGCCTCCTATTACAACATGCCCGAAGAAGCGCACCGCTGGTCGCCCGACGGCTGGCTCCGCACCGGCGACATGGCCCACATCGATGAAGACGGCTACATCAAGCTCGTCGACCGCAGCAAGGACTTGATCAAGTCCGGCGGCGAATGGATCAGTTCAGTGGACCTTGAGAACGCGCTGATGGGGCATCCATCCGTGAAAGAAGCGGCGGTGATTGGTGTGCCGCACCCGAAGTGGCAAGAACGTCCTCTGGCGGTGGTCGTCATGAATGAAGGCAAGAAGGCAGAGCCCGATGAACTTCGCGAATTTCTGGCGTCGAAATTCGCGAAGTGGCAATTACCCGACGCCTTTGTGTTCACGAATGAAATTCCGCGCACGTCGGTAGGGAAATTCCGCAAGATTACCCTGCGTGAACAATTCGCCGATTGGAAGTGGGAACCGTAGGACCGCGATGCGCGAAGAATCCGGTCTCAGACGCGCACGAGTTCCTTCTTGTCCGTTGCGCTCTTGGTTTCTGCAAGTGTTGTCTGGTTTTTTTTCTTCTGTTGATCGACAGCCAGTAGGAATTCTGCGCGCCGTTTCTTCCACATTTGGTCGAGGTCCGGGCTGAACCCGTAGATAGCCCACGGCGCGCGCCTCTGAAGTACCTGCAATAGATTCGGCACGACATTCTTCTTCACCGAAATCATCGTTGACGCACCCTCGCGATCGAACACTTTCACGAAATGAGATTTCCCAGTCGGGATTCCACTGTGATAGTGCTTGACGACATGCGGGTAGGCCCAGACCACTTCCGCCATCCGCATGACTTCAATGTTGTATGTGGAGGATAGCACCAGCCAGTTTGTGGTCAGGTGCGCACTGCCGAAGGTTTCCCCTCCGCCTTCACTTCGAAGTTCGGCGTCCAATTGCGATCCCACCTGCTGTGGGGAGCCGTATTTGCCGAGCTTTTTCCAAATGGGATGCGTTTCCGGTTTGGCACTCCACTTCAGGCCTTTCCAGAAACACCAGACAAGCGCCAAGCCGAACACAGCGCTAGCCACAATGCCTATATAGCCGTTCAGCCGGTAGCTCGTGGCGTCGAGCATCACCGGCAGGAACCGGCCCTTCAATTCAGGGTGTTTTCCCTCCAGAACTGAAAGCACCTGACTCCGGACATCACTCGGAATGCCGGTGAGTTGCCCGGAAAACTGCGTCGCAGCGGTGTCTTTTGAAACTTTCACGAGCAAAAGGCGATCACCAGCCCTCAGCGCGAGAATTGGATGATGCGCGGTGATGAGGTAGTCGGTGTTCGATTCCTCGAACCCGGTCTCCAGCGTTTCATCACCCTGGACTGTCACGAACGATTCGCGGCGCGCATCGGGATTTTGGATCGAGAAAAGCGAGCCCTGGTCGATGGGAAATGGTCCGTGGAAGAAATTGTAAAAGTAGCGCCCTTCGGCCCAAAAAAGCAGAGCCATGATCACCAAACCACCCAGGCCCATGAGGATGCTATTCCGGCCGGCACGCCGGATTGCCTTCCCGAGGAATCCCTCTCCCATGAAATCACCTCCGACGCGCATCTAGCGAGCATCCCCGCCCGCGCGGATGCTTTGACCGCTTGTATCCAGAATACGGATCTGCCCGTCGGAGCCCTATGGAACGAAAGTACCGGAATTCAATTTAGTAGCTGATGAGTTACTCTCGTGGAAAACGATTATGTGCGGTAGCTGGCGTTGATGTGGACGTATTCCTGGGTGAAGTCGCAGGTCCAGACGCGCGCGGCGGCGCGGCCGTGATGCAAATCGATCAGGATCGGAACATTCTTCTCAAGCAGGCGGTGGTGCGCGGCGCGCTCGTCGAGCGGCAGCGCCACCGAATAGGATGAACCCTTCGGAGGGCCGTACATCTTGATCCCGCCGAGCCAGATCTCCGCGTGGTCGGGATTGAACGGCACGCCAGCGCGGCCCGCGGCGGCAAGAATGCGCCCCCAGTTGGGGTCTGCGCCCGCGAGCGCCGTCTTCACCAGCGATGAGCCGGCAATCGTTTGCGCGACCTGCGTGGCGGCGCGGGCGCTCGGAGCGCCGCGCACTTCAATTTCAACGAGGTGCGTGGCGCCTTCGCCATCTTCGACAATCCCTATCGCGAGCGCCTTGCAAACCCTTTCGAGCGCAGCAACGAAATTCGTGTAGTCACCGCCGCCAGCCCGCGTGATATTCCGCGCGCCGGATGCGCCGTTCGCCAGCACGAGCAATGTGTCGTTGGTGGAGCTGTCGCCATCGACCGTAATGCAGTTGAACGTGCGCGCAACGACCTCACGCAGCGCGCGATCGAGGACGCGAGGCGCGATGGCCGCGTCCGTGACGACAAACGAAAGCATCGTCGCCATGTTCGGATGAATCATGCCGGCGCCCTTGGCGCAACCGGCGACACGCACGGTCTTTCCGCCGATGCGGCAGCTCGCGGCGGCCCTCTTGGGGCGCGTATCGGTGGTCATGATGGCGCGCGTGAGGCCGTCGAAGGCGCGCGGCGAGGATGCCAGCGCCGCCGCCAAACCCGGCGCGGCTTTCAGGATGCGCTCGACGGGCAGCGGCACGCCGATCACTCCCGTCGAGCAGACCACGACTTGTTTGATGCGGCAGCCCAGAATTTTCGCAACGCGCTGCGCCGTGGCGCGCGACGCGGCGATGCCGCCGGGACCTGTCGAACAATTCGCGTTGCCGGAATTAACGATGACGGCGCGCATCGCATCCCCCGACGCCTGCACGTGCGCGCGGGAAAGAATCACGGGCGGCGCCTGTACCAGATTTTGCGTGAAGACGGCCGCGGCTGACGCCGGCGCGTCCGAGACGATCAGCGCGACGTCGAGCGTGCCGGTGTGGCCGCGTTTTTTGAGGCCGCAGGACGCCGCCGCAAAACGAAAACCGCGCGGCAACGCCCGGGACGACGGGAGATCGCTCATAGGGGGGCTCACAGGACGGAAAGCGCCTTCCCCGCGCCGTTCAGCACGGGCAGCACATCGCGTTCGGGAAACACGACCGCCACGGTAGCAACCAGTTTGCAGCGACGCTCCTTAGGACAGGTGGCGCAATCGCGCTCAATTTTTTCGGGCACCATCTGCCGCGGGCCCGGCGTAAATCCATAGGACGAAAAAAACTCAGGCCGGTGCGTCACAGCGAACAGGCGCGCGATCTTGCGGCGGCGCGCAGTGCCCATCGCCGCCTTCATCAGCCGGTCTCCGAGATGGCGGCCATGGCCGCGCGCATCGGGAGCGACCGCGAGCGAGCGTATCTCGGCAAGATCGGCTCCGTACGGCTCAAGCGCGACGCAACCAAGCAGCTTTTGTTCTCCGTTGCGTTTTTCTACAAGCACGAGAAAATGGCTGATGTGCCTGCGAATTTCGTCCTCGGTGCGCGGGAGCAGCAGACCTTCTCCGGCGTAGTGCGCGATGATGCGATGCACGGCAATCGCATCGGCGACGCGAGCGGTGCGGGCCCTCATGGCTTCACCTCGAGAGCGGCCAGGCGCTGCTTCGCCGCAGTGATGGCTTCGCGGACGCGCCCGGGGGCGGTGCCGCCGCCCACGTCGGGGCCGGAGAGCGCGGCCTCGAGTTTCAGCGCGTCGTAGAAGTCGTTTGCGAACAGCGGCGAAAAATTCTTCAGCGTCTCGAGCGGCAGCGCGGAGAACGGTTTGCCCGCCCGCTCCGCCTCGCGGACAATCTGGCCGACGATTTCGTGCGCGTGGCGGAACGGCGCCCCGCGGCGGACCAGATAGTGCGCTGCTTCGGTGGCGAGCAGCGCCGGGTCCGACGCCGCCTCGCGCAGGCGCGCTTCGTTGGGCCGCGTCGCGGCGACCGCGCCCGCGGCGACGGTCAGCATGGCGACGGCCTGATCGTGCGCGGCGAAAACCGGTTCCTTGTCTTCCTGCAGGTCGCGCTGGTAGCTCGACGGCAGACCCTTGAGCGTCGTCAGCAGAGCGTGCAGAGACGCGGTGACGCGGCCCGTCTTGCCGCGAAGCAGTTCCCACGCGTCGGGATTTTTTTTCTGCGGCATCAGACTGCTGCCGGTGGAAAACTCATCGGACAGCACGATGAAGCCGAACTCCTGAGACGCAAAAATCACGAAGTCCTCGGCGAGACGCGAAAGATGCGTCGCGATCACGGCCAGCGCGTAGAGGTAATCGAGCGCGAAGTCGCGGTCGCTCGCCGCGTCAAGGCTGTTTGCCGTGGGGCCCGCGAAGCCCAGTTCGCGCGCGATGGCCGCGCGATCGACGTCGAGCGCGCAACCCGCCAGCGCCCCTGAGCCCATCGGGCAGGCATCCGCCATGGCAACAGCCACATTGAGGCGCACCGTGTCCCGGAAAAACGCTTCGGCATGCGCGAGCAGAAAATGTGAAAACAGGATCGGTTGCGCGTGCTGCATATGCGTCATGCCAGGCATGGGAATTCCAAGCACGCGCTCGGCCTGCTCGACCAGTGCGGCAATCAGCCGAGCGACGGCCGCGCGCATTTCCTGAGCAGCCTCTTTCACGAACATGCGGAAGTCAGTGGCGACGAGCTCGTTGCGGCTGCGGCCCGTGTGGAGCTTGTAGCCCAGCGGCCCGAGATATTCGACCAATGCGGTTTCGACGAAATGGTGCACGTCTTCGGCCGGTGACGCGTCCAGCCATGCCGGATCGTTTGCTGCGCGTTCGGCAATCTTGTCGAGGGCAGTCAGCGTATCGCGCATTTCCTCGACGGTGAGAATACCCGCTGATTCGAGCGCGTGCGCCCACGCACGATCCACGACCAACTCGTACGGCAGCAGGCGGCGGTCGAATGCGAACGACCGTTGAAACTGGTAGAACAGTTCGTCGGGCGCGCGGTCAAAACGCCCGCCCCACAATTTTCCCGACGGCTGCTCTTTGGGCGCAGCGCTCACCGTACTTTCGCTCCTTCCGGAATCGTCACAGGCAGCGCAAACAGGTTGATGAAGCCCTCGGCGTCCTTCGGGTTGTAGCCGGTCATGGCGAAGCTCGCCAGGCCCTTGCGGTAGAGCGAATAGGGCGAAGTGCGCTTCGTAACCGTGATGTTGCCCTTGTAGAGCTTGAGCCCGACGGCGCCCGTGACGCGCTGCTGCGCGGCCGTGAAGTAGGCGTCCAGCGCTTCGCGCTGCGGCGTAAACCACGTGCCGTAATAGACCAGCTCGGCATAGCGCAGCGAAAGCATTTCCGAATAGTGCGCCGTCTCGCGGTCAAGGCACAGCGTTTCGAGTTCGCGATGCGCTGTTACGAGCAACGTGCCGCCGGGCGTCTCGTACGCGCCGCGCGACTTGATGCCGACCAGGCGATTTTCGACCAGATCGATCCGGCCGACGCCGTGCGCCGCCGCAATCTTGTTCAGCTCATCGAGCAGCGCCATGGCCGAAAGTTTCTTGCCGTTGACCGAAACCGGTGTCCCCGCCTCGAAGCCGATCTCCACTTCAGCGGGCTTGTCGGGCGCCTTTTCCGGCGAGACGATCCATTGCCACATCGCTTCTTCGGGCTCGTTCGCGGGGTCTTCTAGCACGCCGCCCTCATGGCTCAAGTGCCAGATGTTGCGGTCGCGCGAGTAAATGTTCGCCTTGGTTTGCTCGATGGGTATGTTGTGCGCCCGCGCGTACGCGATCGCGTCCTCACGCGAATTGATGGTCCACTCGCGCCACGGCGCGATGATTTTTACGTTCGGCGCGATTGCTTTGTAAGCCAGCTCGAACCGCACCTGGTCATTGCCCTTGCCCGTGCAGCCGTGGGAGACGGCGTCAGCGCCGGTTTCGAGCGCGATTTCCGCCTGGCGCTTGGCCAGCACGGGTCGCGCCATCGACGTGCCGAGCAGATATTTGTGTTCGTACACCGCGCCCGCGCGCAGCGTCGGCCAGACGTAGTGGGTCAGGAATTCTTCGCGCAAGTCTTCGATCGTCGCCGACAAGGCGCCGGTCGCCAGCGCCTTGCGCTTGGCGGCTTCCAGGTCCTCCTGCTGGCCGACGTCGCCCACCATGGCAATCACTTCGCAGCCGTACGTTTCTTTCAGCCACGGAATAATGATTGACGTATCAAGTCCGCCTGAATAGGCGAGAACTACTTTCTTCGGCACCGGTTGTCCTTTCAGTTTAGGAGCATCAACAGGATGGCTTTCTGCACGTGCAGGCGGTTTTCAGCCTGGTCAAACACGATGGAACGCGGCGATTCCATCACCCCGTCGGTGACTTCGGAGCCGCGATGCGCGGGAAGACAGTGGAGGAAAACGGCGTCCGGCGCGGCGTGGGACATCAGCGCGTCGTTGACCTGATACGGCGCGAAAATGGCGGCGCGCGTCTCGGTCTCGTTTTCCTGGCCCATGCTGGCCCAAACGTCGGTGTAAACGGCCCGCGCGCCGGAAACGGCTTCCGCAGGCGCGCGGAACAATTCAATCGTGCCCTGCGTGGCGGCCGCATCGCGCCGCGCCGTCTCGACAATTTTCGGATCGGGCTCGTAGCCCGCGGGCGTCGCGATGCGCACATGCGCGCCCACGCGTGCCCCGGTAATCATCAGCGAATGGCAGACATTGTTGCCGTCACCGATGTACGCAAGTTTTACGCCGCGCGCGGAGCCGAATTTTTCTTCCAGCGTGAAGAAGTCGGCGAACGCCTGGCAAGGATGGTAAAGATCCGACAGCGCGTTGATGACCGGGACGCTCGCATGCGCTGCGAGAGTGTCCAGGGCCGCCTGCGCAAATACGCGCGCAACAATTCCATGCACCCAGCGCGAAAGGCTCCGCGCGACGTCAGCGATCGATTCGCGTTCGCCCAGGCGCGCGTTCGCGTGGTCGAGGAGAATGGCCGAGCCGCCCATGCTCACAATTCCGACTTCAAATGTGACGCGCGTACGCAGCGACGGCTTTTCAAAAACCATCGCGAGGAACCGCCCTGCGAGGGCGCTCTTGTAGCGGTCCGGGTGCGTCTTGACGTCCGCGGCCAGATGAAACAGCTCGCGGACTTGCGCGGCGTTCCACTCCGTGCCGGTTAAAAGATCGGAGGAAAGATTCAAAGCAGGGGCCTGCGCATTCATGATCACCTCACGGCCGCAAGCGCCTGAGCCGCGGCGGTGGTGGAGGGTGCGGCCTGCGACTCGGCGGGCCGTTCGGTCTTCGCAAAGACCGATTCGAGTTTCGTAAGACCTTCCTTCACCTGCTGCGCGGTCAAAATGAATGGCGGCAGCAGGCGCAGGATGTGTTCGTGCGTGCAGTTGATGAGCAGGCCCTGCCTGAGCGCTTCGGCAACGTAGGGAGCGCCTTCAACGTTCAGGTCCACGCCCAGCATCAATCCTTCTCCGCGAATTTCGCGGATGAAATCAAACTTGGCGGCGAGCTTCTTCAAACCCGCGCGCAGCTCCGCGCCACGCACGCGAACATTGGCGAGCAGATGCTTTCGCTCGACCGTGTCGAGAAAGGTCAATCCCGTGGCGCACACCAGCGGACCGCCGCCAAACGTCGAGCCGTGAAGGCCGGGGGAAAACGCCGCGGCGAATTCCTCACGCGCCAAGAAAGCGCCCAATGGCAGCCCGCCCGCGAGCGGTTTTGCAACCACGAGAATGTCCGGCAGGCCCGTAAGCCGCTCGTACGCGAACGCGCGACCCGTGCGGCCCAGGCCGCACTGAATCTCGTCGGCGATCAGCGCGGCGCCGTGTTGCGTTGCCAGTTCGCGGGCGCGTTTCCAAAACGCGTCGCTGACTGGAAAAACGCCGCCCTCGCCCTGAATCGGCTCGATGACGATCGCGCAAACGTCGCCGGAAAACTTCGCTTCCAGGTCAGCGACATCATTGAAGCGGACAAATTCCACTCCGGGCACGAGCGGTTCGAATGGATCCCTGTATTTTTGCGTGTGCGTGATCGAAAGCGCGCCAAACGTGCGGCCGTGAAAGGAATTCTCGAGCGCCAGCACGCGCGTCTTTCCCTGGCCACCGGAATTCTGCCGCGCCGCAATGCGCGCCAGCTTCAGCGCGCCCTCGATGGCCTCGGAGCCGCTGTTGGTGAAAAATACGCGGTCCAGGTGCGACCACTTCGCAAGCTTCGCCGCCAGCGGTCCCTGAAACGGATTGTGGAACAGGTTCGACACGTGTACCGCGCGGCCCGCTTCTCGGCGGATCGTGCGCACCAGGTCCGGGTACGAATATCCCAGCGCGTTCACGGCAATCCCGCCCAGAAAATCGAGATACTTCTTTCCGCTTTGATCGAACACGTAACAGCCCCGTCCATGCGTGAAAATCATGTCGGAGCGCTTGTACGTGTTCATCAAATGGCGCGAGGCGTCCCGCAGGACGGAACTCTGCGCGGCGCCGGCCCCGCGCGCGGGGGCGCTCTTCTTCGATTTTTTGGTTTTCGATTTCACTGCGCCACTCCCGTGGCGCTTGCGGGAAACTCCGATGTGACACGCGTGCCGGGAAACCGCACGCCGTTTGCCGCGGCCAGCAGCCCCTTGGGCACCGAGCCGCCCACGATACGCACCTCGGCGACGCCGGCGGAAAGCGCGCGCTTGCACGCCTCCAGCTTCAGAATCATTCCGCCGGAAACTTTGTTCTGGCGGATCAGGTCTTCCGCATCGGCCGTCGAGACCACCTTGATCACTTTCGTGCCGTTGAGCACGCCGGCGACGTCGGTGAGGTAGATCAGCC
>Ga0210409_10006435_pt1 | contig 12226 bp, 14 predicted proteins | sample IncBWH17MmetaG_FD_161649 | JGI IMG/M metagenome (GOLD analysis project Ga0210409, IMG submission 161649) | Forest soil microbial communities from Barre Woods Harvard Forest LTER site, Petersham, Massachusetts, United States - Inc-BW-H-17-M | ecosystem: Environmental > Terrestrial > Soil >...
CTTCAGCCGCCGCTCGTAGAGGGTGATCGCGGCTTCGATGGTCGAGAGGTTCAGGTCACGGTAGTGGGAGGTTTTCCTCCGGACCGCAGGCACGGTGGGGCTCAGCGCGTCTCAACCCCCTGCGCCGTGCCAATGAGCAGCACATCCGCCGGGCGCACCGCAAACAGGCCGACCGTCACCACCCCGGGGATCTGGTTGAGCTCACGCTCGAGAGCCGGCGGATCGCTGATGACGAACCCGTGGACATCGAGGATGTGATTGCCGTTGTCGGTCATGAAGCCCTGACGCCACACCGGCCGCCCGCCGCGGGCGGTGAGCGCGCGGGCCACGAGCGCGCGGGCCATCGGAATCACCTCCACCGGCAGCGGAAAGCGCCCGAGTGTGGCCACCATCTTGCTGTCGTCGACGATGCACACGAAGCGCCGTGCCGCCGAGGCGACGATCTTCTCGCGCGTCAACGCACCACCGCCACCCTTGGTCAGGTGGCGCGCGGGCGTCGCTTCATCAGCGCCGTCGATGTACAGAGGTAGCTCCGTAAGGTCGTTCAGATCCGCCAGCGCCACCCCCGCAGCGCGCAGCCGCGTGCTGCTCTCTTCGGAGCTCGACACCGCGGCGCGCACGAGACCGGGGCGCGCGGCGAGGCCTTCGATGAGGAAGTTGACGGTGGAGCCGGTGCCGATGCCGATGATCGTTTCGCTCGCGACCAGTTCGAGCGCTGCGAGTGCCGCGCGCCGCTTCTTTGCATCCCCATCCGCCGCCATGGTGCGCCCTTCATCGGTCTCGCGAGTCCCAGAAACGACTGTGCCCGCTTGAGCGGGCACAGTCTTCGGATTCGACTCGGCGGCCACGTGTGCGGCCGCCGAGTTAAGGCCTATTTCTTCTTGGCAGCTTTCTTCTTGGCCTTCTTCTTTGCCTTCGCCATGTTGGCTCTCCAATTGACGGGTTAGTCCGGGGTCCGAGTATATACACGCGAATCGAAATTACAAGCGAGCGCATCGCTCCGCTCCTCGCGAGAGGAGCGAGCAAGCGCATCACGTGCATGCAGTGAGCGTGCGCTCGCGCGCGCTATCACCATCATCACGCATCACTCGAGCGACAGAATGAACTTCCAGTGCGCGGCTTCCACCGGCGTTACGGACAATCGGTTACCCGGACGCAGCAGCACCATGCCATTGAGCTCCTTGCGAGCGTGTGCGCGCAGCTCCTCGAGCGTGATGGTGTGCGCGAGGCGGCGTTTCAGCTGCACATCGACCATGAACCAGCGCGGATTGTGCGGGTCGCTCCCGGAATCGTAGTGATCGTGCTTGCGATCGAAGGCGGTGGGGTCCGGATAGCCTTCCTTCACGATCTGCATGATGGCGACGATGCCGGGTACCTCGTTGCTCGAGTAATAGAGGAATGCCTCATCGCCCCGCCGCATCTGGTCCCGCAGCATGTTGCGCGCCTGGTAGTTGCGCACGCCATCCCAGCTGGTCGTGCGGCGCGGGGCGGCGGCCAGGTCCTCGACACTGAAGCTCGAGGGCTCGGTCTTCATCAGCCAGTAGTGCATCGAATGACCCCCTCTTCGGTCACTACCGCATCCATCAGCACGTCGTGCGCGGCGGCTTCGATGCGGTCGACCTCCTGGAAGGCGTAAGCGAGACCCACCAGGCGCGGCGCGTGCCACACCTGGCGCAGGTGCCGGAAGGCGAAGGCACGATCGTAAAAACCCCCGCCGGTACCGAGACGAACGCCGCGACGGTCGAAACCTACCAGCGGCAGGAACACCACCTCGAGCCAGCGGGCACCGAGGGACTCACTACCCTGCGGCTCGGCGATGCCGAGGCGGTTGTAGCGCCACGGACCACACCTCGGCACGAAGCGCATGGCGCTCGATGCACGCCGCCGATCGATGCGGGGCAGGAAGACGCGGCAGCCTCGGCTCTCGGCGAGCGCGATGAGGGGCGCAGCGTCCAGCTCCCAGGGGAGCGCGGCGTAAAGCGCGATGCGCCAGCCACTCCTCAGCCGCAGGGAGCGGTCCACGTTCTGCGCGACCAGCTGTGAGATGTGTGCACGCTGCTGGGGCGGCACCTGGCGACGATGCGCATTGAGGCTCGCCCGCAGTGATCTGCGGGCGGCACTCAAGGTAGTGAAATCAGGTAGCGCCACCCGCATGTGCCGGTGCGAACCGTTGCTCTCGAACCAGAGCAACAAGTGGGACGGGCTGCGGCAGGTAAGGCTTTCCGCTCGAAGGCGGACTTGCACAGCGCTGCGCGCAAGCCGGAAGTCCCGAGGGTGTTTCAATTAGGGTCCGAGGTAACCCGGCCCGCTTGTCGAACACCGCAGGCGACGCCACGAGCACTCTACACCAATTAGGTGGTCCTTAGGCGTCCGAGCGCGTCACAGCTCGAGCTGCTGGCTCTTACCGAGGGCCCCTTCGACGCGCTCACGCAGCGCGCGCACTCGCTGACCCGCACCGTTGTCGAGCCTCGACTCACGGTCCTTACCCTTGAGGTATTCGTGCGCGAGGTTGAGCGCGGCCATCACTGCGATACGATCGATGCCGACGACCCTGCCGCTGTCGCGGATCTCGCGCATCCGGGCATTGAGGAACTCGGCCGCATCGAGCAGCGCGGAACGGTCATCGTACGGGCAGGCGATGACGTACTCCTTCTCCATGATGCGCACGCTGACCCGGGCCTGGTCTTGCTGCGTCATGCCCCGTGCTCCATGGTCTTGAGCCGCCCGATCATCGCCTCGACGCGCGTGCGCACCTGCTCGTTCTTGTGCACGAGTGCGGCGCGCTCGCCGGCGAGCGATTCGTGCCGGGCGCGCAGCGCGCGGTTCTCTTCGCGCAGGTGCTCCACGATGACGAGCAGCTCATCGAGCCGTTTACCGAGACGCGTGAGCTCGAGATCAAGTTGTGTTTTTGTGGCGTCGCTCATGGCAAGACTATAGGGCCGCGTTCTCGGCGCGGTCAAATTGTGAATACGGATTATATAATGAGCTCACCAGTGATGACTCCGTCCGACTATCACCACATCCAGCAGCTGCTCGTTCAGGAGCGCTCGCTCCTCGAGGCCGCCGAGGCGCACGGCACGCTCGCGGGCTGCCTGTGCGCCACCGCAGGGTATCGCCTCGAGGATTGGCTGCGCGAAATCCTGCCGGAAGGACGCGCTTCGCCGGAGACCACCGTCATGCTCGAGGAGCTGTTCACCGCGACCGTCGGCGCGCTGCTGCAGCCTGACATGGAGTTCGAGCTGCTGCTGCCTGCCGATGAGCAGCCGATCGATGTGCGTACCGCGGCGCTCGCGCAGTGGTGCCAGGGCTTTCTCTACGGTCTCGGTGCGGGCGGGATCACCGACGCCACCGGGCTGCCAGCGGACGCGGGCGAGATCGTGAGTGACATCACGGAAATCAGCCGTGCCGGGGTGGACGAGACGCAGGGTGAGGAATCGAACGAGGCGGCCTACGCTGAGCTGGTCGAGTTCGTTCGGGTGGGCGTACAGCTGTTGTTCGAAGAGCTCGCAGGGTTGCGCCAGCCATCGGCGCCGGCATCGACGCCGCTGCACTGAGGAACCGCACGCCGATGGCGAGGGATGAATTCGCGCGCCGCCGCCGCCAGTTGATGCGCCTGATGGGGCGTGATTCGATCGCCGTGCTGCCGGCGGCGCCGGTCAGGCATCGCAACAACGATGTCGAATACGCTTTCCGCCAGGACAGCGACTTTCACTATCTCACCGGGTTCGGCGAACCTGAGGCCGTGGCGGTGCTCGTGCCCGGTCGTGCGCAGGCCGAATACATCTTGTTCGTGCGTGAGCGCGACCCGGCGCGCGAGACCTGGGACGGACGGCGCGCCGGTCCGGCAGGCGCAGCACGCGACTACGGCGCGGACGACGCCTTTCCGGTGACGGATATCGACGAGATCCTCCCCGGGCTCCTCGAGAACCGCACCAGGGTCTATTACACGATGGGTGTGTACGCGGACTTCGATCAGCGCGTGCTCGGCTGGGTCAACGGGCTGCGGACACAGGCGAGGAATGGCCGCCACCCGCCGCAGGAGTTCGTGGCGCTGGATCACGTGCTGCACGACATGCGACTGTACAAGTCCCGGCATGAGCTCGAGCTGCTGCGCCGCTCGGCGCAGATCGCCACGCAGGCCCACATACGCGCCATGCGCTTCTGCCGGCCCGGAGCCACCGAATACCAGGTCATGGCGGAGTTGCTGCACGAGTTCCGGCGCCACAACGCCGATACTGCGTATCACCCGATCGTGGGAGGCGGCGCCAACAGCTGCATCCTGCACTACCACGAGAACGATCAGCCGCTCGCGAGCGGGGACCTGCTGCTCATCGATGCGGGCTGCGAATTCGAATACTACGCCTCGGACGTCACCCGTACCTTTCCGGTCAACGGTCGTTTCACGCCGGCGCAGCGCGCGGTTTACGAGATCGTGCTCGAGGCCAATCGTGCGGCAATTGCCTGCGCGCGGGCTGGCAATCACTGGAATGCGCCCCACGAGGCAGCGGTGCGCGTCATCACCCACGGGCTCGTGAAGCTCGGCTTGCTGAAGGGCCGCCTGCCCGCGCTCATCAAGAGCGGCGCGTACCGGCGCTTCTTCATGCACCGCACGGGCCACTGGCTGGGGCTCGATGTGCACGATGTCGGGGACTACAAGGTCGGCGATGAGTGGCGCGTGCTCGAGCCGGGAATGGTGATGACCATAGAGCCCGGGATCTACCTGCCGGCGGGCGCGCGCGGAGTGCCGCGGCGCTTCCGCAACATCGGCATCCGCATCGAGGACGACGTGGTCGTCACGAAGCGCGGCGCGGAGGTGCTCACCGCCCGCATCCCCAAGGACCCCGATCAGATCGAAGCGCTGATGGCGCGCCGCGCCGCGTGACTCATGTGTGCCGCAACCGCTGCGGAGGTCTTGGAGGTCGATGTCGCCATCATCGGTGGCGGCATGGTTGGAGCGAGTCTTGCCGCCGCGCTCGCCGGCGCCGGGCGTCGGCTGCTGCTGGTTGAGAGCGTTCCCTTCGGCGGGGCCGGACAACCGAGCTTCGATGAGCGCACCACCGCGCTCGGTAATGTGAGCCGGCGGATATTTGAAGGCCTGGACGCGTGGAGCAGCATTGCGCCCGAGGCGGCGGCCATCCGCACCATTCATGTCTCGGAAGCAGGACGCTTCGGATTTGCGCGCCTCGACGCCACGGAGCAGGGCATCGAGGCCTTCGGCTACGTCGCTCCCAATCGCTGCATTGGCGCAGCGCTCTGGCGGGGGCTGGGCGAGGCGCCGGAGCTCACCCTGCAGGCACCGGCGCACGCCGAGGATCTCGCGCTGACACCCGAGTCGGTCCGTTTCACGGTCGTAAATGAGTCGGGCCGCGCCGTCCCCGTGCGTGCACGGCTGCTCGTGGCCGCCGATGGTGCGCATTCACAGGTTCGCGCTGCCGCCGGAATCGCCGCGGACGTGGTGGACTATGACCAGGTCGCAGTCGTCGCGAATGTCGGCAGCGATCGTCCGCACGAAGGGCACGCGTACGAGCGTTTCACTCCTTCCGGACCGCTCGCCGTGCTCCCACGGCACGATGGTGGGCTCGCGGTCATCTGGGCCTGCCGCCCTGAGCGGGCGCACGAGCTCCTCTCGCTCGAGGACGACGCGTACCTCGGACAACTGCAGGCGCAGTTCGGCTGGCGTGCCGGACGATTCGTGCGCGCCGGCCGCCGCAGCTCCTATCCGCTGAAGCTCACGCGCGCTCTGACGGGTGTGGCATCGCGCACCGTGCTGATCGGCAACGCCGCCCAGGCACTGCACCCGGTAGCCGGGCAGGGGTTCAACCTCGGACTGCGCGACGCTGCGATGCTCGCGGAAGTCATCGTGGCCACCGCAGGAGACGTGGGAGCGCCGTCCGTGTTGAGCCGGTTCATCGAATGGCGCGCACGGGATCGCCGCGGCGTGGTCGGCTTCACGGACGGTCTCGTCAGGTTGTTTGGCGACTCGCGGCCGGGCTACGCACTGTTGCGTAACCTGGGGCTGCTCGTGTTCGATCTCGCACCCCCCGCCAAGGATGCGCTGGCGCGCGTCAGCGCGGGCTTCGGGGGACCGACTCCGCGCCTCGCGCGCGGCCTGCCCCTGCGTCGTGTTTGACATCGTTATCGTAGGCGGGGGTCCGGTCGGTGCTTGCGCGGGCGCATTGCTCGCTCGCGGCACCGCAGGGGCCCCGGGACTGTCGGTCGCGCTGCTCGAGCCGCGGCCCCCCGGGACGGTTCCAGCAGATTCGCCGCCAGATCCGCGCGTCGTGGCGCTGTCGCGAGCCAGCGAACGCCTGCTGAGGCGCGCCTGTGCATGGACGCGGATACCACGGGAGCGCCTCTCAGCTTACGAGCGCATGCGCATTTGGCACGAGAGTATTTCTGCCTCGAGCGCCGCCGTGCTGGTGTTCGATGCCGCGGATGTCGGTGAGCCGAACCTCGGATACATCGCCGAGAACCGCGCGCTGCAGATGGCGCTGCTCGCCGCGTTCGCCGAGGCGGGTGGGCACGTGGAGTCCGCCCCGCTCAGCGCGCTGGTGATCGGGCAGGAGGACGTGCAGGTGAGCACACCGCAAGGCACGCTGAGAGCGCGCCTGGTGGTGGGAGCCGATGGTGCGCAGTCGGCACTGCGCACCGCTGCGGGCCTCACGGTCGATATGCGCCCCTACGGCCAGACGGCCATCGTCGCCAACGTGGCAACCGAAAGGCCGCATGAGTCCACCGCCTGGCAGCGCTTCATGCGCGATGGCACGCTCGCCTTCCTGCCACTCGCGGACGGTACCAGCTCGATCGTCTGGTCGGCGGACGATGCCCGGGCCGCTGATCTGGTGAGCCTGAACGATGCGGCCTTTGCGACGCAGCTCGATCGAGCGTCCGATCTTGCTCTCGGGCAGACGCAGCTCCTGAGCGGGCGACTCTCCTTCCCGCTGACGCGCCTTGCGGCTCAGCGTTACGTCGCGCAGCGTGTGGCGCTCATCGGCGATGCGGCGCATGTGGTGCACCCGCTCGCCGGTCAGGGGGTGAATCTCGGGCTGCTCGATGCCGCGGCGCTCGCGCAGCAGGTCAAGGCTGCCGTCGCAGTGCATGAGGATCCAGGCGCGCTACGGGTGCTGCGCGCGTACGAGCGCTGGCGCAAGAGCGAAGTCGCCGCCATGGCGATGTCGATCGATACTTTCGACCGGCTGCTGGCGCACGGTGCAGGACCCATCGCGCGCCTGGCGCAACGTGGGCTCTCCTGGGTCAATGCCAGTCAGGAGCTGCGGCGCTTCTTCATTCGCCGGGCGCTGGGGCTCAGCGGGGAGCTGCCCGAGGCGGCGCGATGATTCGGCGTGATGATTCGGCGCGGGAAAAGGTCACGGGGAGCGCGAGTTCCTCAGGTGTCGCGCTGGATAGTTAGGTATTTGCCTAACTATGGGGGAAATGCATGTTGACTGCGCGCCCGCCGCTTTTACAGTCGGGCGAATGCTCAACTGGGTGGCGCTCGATAAAGTTTTCAAGTCTCTCGCCGACCCGTGGCGAAGACACATGATCGAGTGCCTTTGCGACCGGCAGGCCTCGGTGAGTTGGCTCGCAGAGCATTTGCCGCTTAGCCTTCCCACGATTCTTCAGCATCTTCAAGTGCTTGAAGAGAATGGACTGATCCATACGGAAAAGATCGGCCGCAAGCGCGTGTGCCGCATAGAGCCGCAGGCACTGCGCCTGCTTGATCAGTGGATCAGCCCACGACGCCGGCTGTGGAACCGCCGGCTGCAGCTGCTTCTTGAAACGCCCGATGCCGGCTCCCCAGCAGCCGGTTCACGCTAGCGGTATGAGGTCGATCTTCGCCGCGCACACGAAGTCGTTCTCGGACAGTCCTCGGACGGCGTGAGTGGTGAAGGTCACCCGGCAGTAGTTGTAGCCGACCTCGAGATCGGGATGATGGTCCTCGATGTTCGCGATGTGCGCGAGCGCGTTGACGAAACTCATGGTGCGGTAGAAGTCGCGGAACTTGAACTCCCGGCGGATGGCATGAGCGTCCTCGGCCAACAACCAGAGGCTGGAAATCTGCCCCAGCAGGCGCTGCGCCTCGGCAGGCGTCAGGGGGGGAATCCCACCTTCGCAGGGCTTGCAGTGGCGCGTCGCCAGCTCGCTCATGCATCAACCGCCCGCCGCACGTAGTGCCGCGCCACGTACTGCTCGACGATCTCCTGGAACTCCTCGGCGATGCGCTCACCCTTCAGCGTCACGGTCTTGGCGCCGTCCTCGTAGACGGGCGCCACGGGCCGCTCACCGGTGCCCGGCAGGCTGATGCCCACGTTGGCGTGCTTACTCTCGCCTGGTCCATTCACCACGCATCCCATGACCGCAACGGTCATCTCCTCAACCCCCTCGTACTCGCGACCCCACTGCGGCATGCGCGCCCGGATGTGCGACTGGATGCGCGCGGCAAGCTCCTGGAAGAACGTGCTGGTGGTGCGGCCGCAACCCGGGCACGCCACCACGAGCGGTGTGAACGAGCGCAGCCCCATCGTCTGCAGGATTTCCTGCGCGACGATGACTTCCTGGGTGCGATCGCCGTTGGGTTCGGGGGTGAGCGAGACACGGATGGTGTCACCGATGCCCTCCTGCAGAAGCACCGCCATACCTGCGGTGGATGCGACGATGCCCTTCGATCCCATCCCGGCCTCGGTGAGGCCCAGGTGCAGCGGGTAATCGCAGCGGGCGGCGAGGTCGCGGTAGATCGCGATCAGGTCCTGCACACCGCTCACCTTGGCGGAAAGAACGATGCGGTCGTGCGGCAGTCCAAGCTCTTCGGCGCGCTCGGCGCTGCTGAGCGCCGAGAGCACCACCGCGCTGTGCATGACCTGCTGTGCATCCAACGGCTCGGCGCGAGCGGAGTTCTCGTCCATGAGCCGTGTGAGCAGATCAGAGTCGAGGCTGCCCCAGTTCACGCCGATGCGCACCGGCTTCCCGTAGCGGCAAGCCACCTCGATCATCTCGGCAAACTGCGGATCGCGCTTGCTGCCACGGCCGACGTTGCCGGGATTGATGCGGTACTTGGCGAGCGCCGCAGCACAGTCCGGATGCTCGCGCAGCAGCTTGTGGCCGTTGAAATGGAAGTCGCCGATGAGCGGCACGCTGACGCCCGCGCGCTCGAGACGCTCGCGGATGGGCGCGACCGCCGCTGCCGCCTCGGCCGAATTCACCGTAATGCGCACCAGCTCCGAGCCGGCGCGCGCGAGCGCCTGCACCTGTTTCGCCGTCGCCTCGACATCCGCGGTATCGGTATTCGTCATGGACTGGACCACGATCGGCGCGTCGCCGCCGACGCGTACGTGGCCGATGGATACCTGGACAGTGGAACGACGTGTGCGATTCATGCGGGTAACGTAACGTGAGAGTGTGCCGATTCTACCGTTGCCGCGCTTGGCCGCCACCGACGGAAGGCTGCTATCATGGCACCTGCCCGAATCGGTCTGTCCGGAGAGTGTCCGGCGCGAGCCGGAACGCCGAAGGCGCAAATTCCGCCCGGAAACGCTCAGGCACAAGAACGGCAGACGGTGGCACACGGGTGCCGCGGGGCTTCTGGAGAGAGGTGGATTGGTCAGCGAATCCACCCACCGAAGGGGAGCGGCGCCCCGCGCCTGATCTCTCAGGTCACAGGACAGAAGGGCGGCAGGCATTGACTTGCGTGCGCGCATGGCAGCCTGCCGCTTCTTTTATTGGCTGGGAGACGCCGCCGTGGCGCGACAGACCCCATTGTTCAGACTTCACCAGGAGCTCGGCGCCCGCATGGTCGATTTCGGGGGCTGGGACATGCCTGTGCAGTACAGCTCCCAGATCGGTGAGCATCACGCGGTGCGCCGCGCCGCCGGTGTGTTCGATGTGTCGCACATGGGAGTGCTCGATCTGCGTGGCCAGGGGGTGCGCGCCTTCCTGCAGCAGCTGCTCGCCAACGACGTCGGCAAGCTCAAAGTGACCGGCAAGGCGCTCTACAGCTGCATGCTGAACGAGCACGCCGGGGTGCTCGATGACCTCATCGTTTACTACCTCAACGATTACTGGTTTCGGATGGTGGTGAATGCCGGCACGCGCGCCAAGGATCTCGCCTGGATCCGTGAGCATGCGCGCCGGCTCGCCGTGGAGGTGACCGAGCGCACCGATCTCGCGATGCTCGCCATCCAGGGTCCGGAGGCACGGGCCAAGGCCGCGGAGCTGATGGCGCCGGCGGAGGGAGCCGCGGCCCTCGCACTCGACACCTTCGTCGGTCGTGAGCTCGGGCGCTGGTTCGTCGCGCGCACCGGCTACACTGGCGAGGACGGCTTCGAGATCATGATGCCGGCGGCGGATGCGGTGCCCGCCTGGCGCGGGCTCAATTCGCTCGGCGTCGCTTCCTGTGGCCTCGGCGCCCGCGACACGTTGCGCCTCGAGGCCGGCATGAATCTCTATGGCAACGACATGGACGAGAGCACTCACCCCTTCGAATCCGGCCTCGGGTGGACGGTCGCCCTCGCGCCGCCCGAGCGCGATTTTCTCGGCCGGGCAGCGCTCGAGCCCATTGCGCGCGAGGGCTCTCCGCGTAAGCTCGTCGGCCTCCTGCTCGAGGAGCGCGGAGTGCTGCGCGCGCACCAGAAGGTGCTGGCAGCAGCTGCCGGCGAAGGCGAGATCACCAGCGGTACCTACTCCCCGACCCTCGAGCGCTCGATCGCGCTGGCACGCGTGCCCGCGCGCACGGGCGGCCGGGTGCAGGTGGAGATTCGCGGCAAGCTTCTCGGCGCACGCGTCGTGAAACCCCCGTTCGTGCGCGCCGGCAACTCCCTGCTTCCTCAAGCGAAGGACACTCCATGAGTAACGTGCCCGCAGATCTCAGGTACACCAAGTCCCACGAGTGGGTGCGCGATCTCGGGGATGGCACGGTCGAGATCGGGATCACCGATCACGCCCAGCACGAGCTCGGAGACCTGGTGTTCGTCGAGGTACCCGGGGCGGGGCGTACGGTGAAGGCGGATGAGCCGTGCGCAGTGGTGGAATCGGTGAAGGCCGCATCGGACGTGTACGCGCCGATCGCGGGAGAGATCACCGCGGGCAACCCCAAGCTCGCCGGCGAGCCTGAGGTGGTGAATGCGGACCCCTACGGCGAAGGGTGGCTGATGCGGCTGAAGCCCTCGCCCGGAGCGCTCGCAGCCGCTGCGCTGCTGTCTGCGGCGGAATATCAGAAGGTGCTGGATACGGAGGGCGGCTGATGGCCTTCATTCCCCACACCGAGGCCGATGTCGCAGCAATGCTGGCCGCGATCGGCGTAGCGCGCATCGAGGATCTGTTCGATGAGGTGCCTGCGGAGCTGCGGGTGAAATCCCTCGCCGGAGTGCCCGAGGCTCTGAATGAGATGGAGATCGGGCGCCTGATGAGCGCGCGCGCGCGCAGCGATGGGATTGCCCTCAGTTTTCTCGGGGCCGGTGCCTATGAGCATCACATCCCGGCGGCGGTGTGGGCCATCACCACGCGCGGCGAGTTCTACAGCGCCTACACGCCCTACCAGGCGGAGGCGAGCCAGGGAACGCTGCAGCTGGTCTACGAGTTCCAGAGCATGATCGCGCGCCTCACCGGCATGGAGGTGGCGAACGCCTCGATGTACGACGGCGCCTCCGCGACCGCCGAGGCGGCGCTCATGGCGGTTCGCGCCAACCGCAAGTCGAAGTCGGCGCGCATTCTCGTGCCGCTCACGCTTCACCCGCACTACCGGCGCGTGGCGGTGGCGATCGCAGCCAACCAGGGGGTGAAGTTCGAGGAGCTGCCCTACGGTGCGCAGGAGGGCATCACGCTCCCCGATGCGCTCGCGAGGTACGACAAGGAGGACATCACGGCATTGCTCGTTCCATACCCGAACTTCTTCGGGCGGCTCGAGGATGTGGATGCGCTCACCGATTGGGCGCATGCACGCGGGATTCTCGTCATCGCCGTGGTCAATCCCACTGCGCTCGCGCTGCTGAAGCCCCCGGGCGAATGGGGTGCGCGCGGAGCCGACATCGCCGTAGGCGAAGGGCAGCCGCTCGGCGTGCCGCTCTCCTCGGGCGGCCCTTACTTCGGCTTCATGACGACACGCATGGAGTACGTGCGCCAGATGCCGGGGCGGATCGTGGGACGCACACTCGATGCCGCCGGCAAGGACGGCTTCACCCTCACACTGCAGGCACGTGAGCAGCACATCCGCCGGGCGAAGGCGACTTCCAAC
>Ga0210409_10006437_pt1 | contig 12222 bp, 10 predicted proteins | sample IncBWH17MmetaG_FD_161649 | JGI IMG/M metagenome (GOLD analysis project Ga0210409, IMG submission 161649) | Forest soil microbial communities from Barre Woods Harvard Forest LTER site, Petersham, Massachusetts, United States - Inc-BW-H-17-M | ecosystem: Environmental > Terrestrial > Soil >...
TGGGACGCCTCCGCTATTTTCAAGTGAGCCAAGGGCAGCGCCTGTATTCGGATCGAAGACATTAATGTGACCATCGCCAAAGTTACCGACCAACAAGTCATTGCTGAATTGGCCAAAGTTAGCAGGCGCCAGGGCCAGGCCCCAGGGAGAGTTGAGGCTACCGCGTGCAATGAGGCGACGAATCAAATTCCCAGAGGTGTCGAAGACATCGACAAACCCATTACCGGGACCCGCTACATCGTCGTGCTTGGCTCCATTCCGCTTCGCAAACGTGACGTAGAGGTTGCCTCCGATGTTCTGGATGCCGAAGGGTGCAAAACTTTGCGGAAGACGGTGATCGGTGAAAGAGCCTACGAGATTAAAATTCGAGTCGAACATCTCGACCCTTCCGAAGCGGAAATTGGTGGCAAAGATGAACGTTCCAGAGGCATTACTGCCGATAGCCAGTCCTTTGTAGACCGCGCCCTTGCCTACGTTCGAGCGATCCACTGCCAGGACGGCATGGGTCCGGTCGACGAAATTGGGGTTCCAGCCGGATATTGTGCCATCTTCGGTGTCAAAAATGAACAGACTTGAAAAGGATTTACCGTTTTCTGAAACATTGAAGCCACCGTTGCCGTTGAAGATAACGCCAGTCGGTGCTGCCGTAGTTCCAGCAGGACTGCCCGCGGGAACTGGGACGGTGACCGTCAGTGGGACTTTCACGCCCTGGCCAGTGTATAGTGTGGACACACCTGTTCCATTGTCCGCAACCCACCAGGGGGTGGCTGGTCCATGCACCAATCCCCAGGGATTTACCAGGTCCCTGTCGGTAAATTGGGCGACACCGGCGAGGTCGGAAACCAGGTTTGTCTGCTGGTAGAAGCCTGGCGAATCGATGGTAGCTGCATTGCCATGTGCGAATGCTGCACCTGGCAATGCAGCTAACACCAGCATCGCGAGAACGACTAAAGGGGCCATAATTCGTGAGCGTCGAAGAGTTAACCGGAAATGCATAAAGAGAACCTCCTTTGGCTGAAATAGTCTGCTAGAACTGCGCGAGTTCTAGCAGATGTGACACATGAGCGAAGCAGCATTTTACCGAAAAGTTTTCGGACTCCCCCATATAGAGATACGCAGAAGGTTACACTATCTAAGAAAAGATGAAAGACTCTATCAACGATACGCCTCGGCCTGCAAATTGAATAACTCAGCGTAGCGACCATTCACCTTCATCAGTTCCTCGTGCGAACCGTCTTCGAGGACAACACCGTTCTCCAGCACGAAAATGCGGTCGGCCAGGCGCACCGTGCTAAAGCGGTGACTGATGAAAATGGCTGTTTTGCCTTCGGTTAGCTCACGGAATTTTGCGAATACTTCATATTCGGCGCGAGCATCAAGGGAGCTGGTCGGCTCATCCAGGATCAGAATACGCGCATCGCGGATGAAAGCGCGGGCAAGCGCTACTTTCTGCCATTGACCACCGCTCAATTGAGTACCGTCCTTCCACCAGCGGCCGAGCATCGTTTCGTAACCGTCGGTCAGCTCTTCGACTATGACATCAGCCCCACTTTTTTGGGCTGCGCTATTGACCAGCTCAAGGTTATCGATATCATTCACACGGCCAACGCCAATATTCTCGCGCGCGCTCAGATAGTACGATACGTAATCCTGGAAAATGACGCCTATCTCCTCGCGCAGCGCTTTCAAGTCGTACTCTTTTATGTTGCGGCCGCCAATCAAGATTTCGCCCTCGTCAGGGTCATAAAGACGCGTAAGTAATTTGACGATGGTTGTCTTGCCCGCGCCATTGCGCCCAACCAGGGCAATCGCTTCACCCGCCTCAATGGTAAAGCTCACGTTCTTCAAGGTAGCTTCAGTTTCGGGATCTTTGCCTGGATAGGTAAAGCTCACGTTACGAAACTCTATTTCCAGCCCTTTGCCCTCTGATGAAAGCACTACAGGTCGTGGTTTCTCAGGCGAGGTAATCACAGGTTTATATTCAAGAAATTCAAACAGGGTGCTGACAAACAGATTATTTTCATAGGTATTGGATAATCCATCCAACAATGCCTGGAAACTCTGCCCAACCTGTTGCGCAGTCTGCGTATACAGCGTCAGACCTCCTAACGTAATACGACCCATCACAGCCTGTAATGCCACGTAGATGTATATGCCAGCATTAGCCACCAGCGACAGGGCCATCCAGTAAAAGCCAGTCATATTGCGGCGCACCAGGATACGCTGGTTCTCCTCGTAAAATTTATCGGCTAATTGTCGATAGCGACCGATAAAAAAGTTACCCAGGTTGAACAACTTGATTTCTTTGTTGTAATCATCGTCAGTCATTAACCTGTTGAAGTAGTACATCTTGCGACGCTCCGGTGATTCGCGACGCATGCGAACGTACCCCATCCAGCCGTAACGAGAACTTGCAATGAATGAGGGTATTGGCACAACCAGTGCTACCACAGCCAACCACCATGCAAGTTGCAACAGCAGCAGAATCATCGAGAACAACGTGATTACTGTTTGCACAAGCTCAAAAGTTTGCGAAATGATCAATACAGGTTTGTAAGTGGCTTCATCTGCGGCCCGCCGCAACTTATCATAAAATTCAGAGTCCTCAAAGTACGCCAGATCCAGGGTGTTCGCCTTTTCGAGGATCAAGAGTTGCACACGAGTAGAGACACGGTCCTGTAAGAGTTGCTGCACAATTTTACTGAGCGTGCTCAGGAGACGATCAAGTACGCTTACTACCAGTTGCGCGCCCACATACCACAATACCATGGCTATATGGTGTGTTTTAATGGCATTCACTACACTGTCAATAAGCTGCTTCGTAATCCAGAAACTGACGGCAGGTGTGAAGCCGCGCAAGATGCTTACGAGAGCCATCGCTACTGTCAACCGAGCATGGGTCGACCACACCAGGCGTAATACTCGCGGCAAGGCAGCTATGGCTTCAAAAACATGAGTGATTTTGAAGCTCTCCTCTTCATCTTGCTGTTTCTTGTTTTTGTCTTTAGGGCTTGAGCCATTCTGAGAGATATTGGTTTTTTTCATAGGCATACTCTTTCTCCTGCTTCGAGGGTGGGGATACGTTTTCGCAACAAAAACTATCCGTATGCATTCAGCGAAGAAAGATGAGGTGGCATCTCTCATCTGCATGCAAGGAAATAGAAATACCTATCCTTTGGGGAGGTTAAAAGACACACAAAGAAGAGCTTTGCTCAGCTTTATCCTGTCCTTGATGAAAACGGGTGGAAGTGAATATTTGCAGTTCATACTACCATAGACGTAGATACTGCTCAAATATAAAATTGAAGAAATTTTCTGAATGTAAGGACGTATTACTCGTGGCTATTGAAGATCAACGGTACGCTTCAGCCTGAAGATTAAACAACTGAGCATAGCGACCATCCAACGCTATGAGTTCTTCGTGCGAACCGCTCTCAATAATACATCCATTTTCGATCACGAAAATTCGATCTGCCAGGCGCACCGTACTAAAGCGGTGGCTGATGAAAACGGCGGTTTTACCTTTTGTTAACTCGCGGAATTTTGTGAATACTTCGTATTCGGCCTGGGCATCGAGAGCACTCGTCGGCTCGTCTAGCACAAGAATTCGCGCATCGCGCATGAAAGCTCGCGCCAGTGCGATCTTCTGCCACTCACCGCCGCTCAGTTGAGTGCTATCCTTGAGGTCTTTAAACCAGCGTCCAAGCATCGTGTCGTATCCATTAGGAAGTTTCTCAATTACAGCGCTGGCTCCGCTCTTGCGCGCAGCGCTGACCACCAGATCTCTCTGCTCAATCTGTTCTATTCGCCCTACTCCGATATTCTCTTGCGCGGTCATATAGTAATTCACATAATCCTGGAAGATCACGCCAACCTGTTCGCGTAATTCCTTTAAGTCGTACTCTTTGATATTGTGACCGCCGATCAAAATCTCGCCTTCATCCGGGTCATACAGTCGTGTAAGCAGCTTTACCAGGGTCGTCTTGCCTGCGCCATTGCGCCCAACCAGGGCAACGGCCTCGCCGGCGTGGATGATGAAACTGGCATGTTTCAAAGCCGCGTGTGTCTCAGGATCCTTCCCTGGATAGGTGAAACTAACATCACGGAACTCTATATCGAGTCCCTCCACTTTCCTGGGAAGCTCTACCGGTTGCGGGTTTGGCGGCGACACAATGCCTGGCTGGTATTCGAGGAAATCGAACAGCGTGTTCACATACAAAGTATTTTCGTAGGTACTGGAAATACCATTCAACAAACTCTGGAAGTTCTGTCCGACCTGCACTGCCGTCTGGGTATACAAGGTCAGTCCACCCAGAGTAATACGACCTGCTACAGCTTGCAGAGCGACATACAGGTAAATTGCAGTATTTGATACAACTGTGAGTCCAGTCCAGACAAAGTTAATATTGTAACGGCGCAGGAGCAGCTTCTTGTCCTGTTTGTAAAGCCTGGTTGCAAGATCCCAAAATTTACCGATGAAAAAGTCGCCAAGGTTGAAGAGTTTTACCTCTTTGTTGTACGTGTCAGTCGTCATCAATGTCACGAAGTAAGCCATCAGGCGGCGTTCAGGAGATTGTCGACGCATAAGCTGATAACCTCTCCATCCATAACGTGTGCTGGAGAAGAAAGCAGGAATAGGGACGATGATAGCCACGATGGCGAGCCACCATGCCAGGTGCACCAGCAGAAAAATCAGCGAGACCAGCGTTACCACAGTCTGGCCTAGACCGAAGGTTTGCGAGATCATTGAAACAGGCTGATAGCTGGACTGGTTCGCAGCCTGGCGCATCTTATCATAAAATTCAGGATTCTCAAAAAAAGCCAGGTCTAGCGTGTTGGCTTTCTTCAGGATTTCCAACTGCACGCGGTTCGACACCTGTTCCTGCAAGAGTTGTTGTACGATATTGCTCAAGTTACTAAGCAGGCTCGAAAGCAGTGTGATTCCCAGTTGCAAACCTATTGGCAACCAGATAGGCGACGTACTATGTATGCTAATTGCTTTTACAACACTATCTATAACCAGGGCAGTAATCGTTACACTGATGGCAGGCACAAAACCCTGTGCAAGATTCAAAAGTCCTAAGAGTATTGTCAGCACTTCGCTGGTGGACCATACCAGGCGCAGTACACGCGGTAGGCTTACAAACGCACCTGGTACTTTCCTGATACTAAATTTTTCATCCGCCCGTTGTCCTGGCCCTCGTTGGGAATTTACACGTTGATTCATAAGGTCGTTTGCTTCTCCACTTCTATATTTCCACAGCGATTAGAGAAACCATGAAGATACTGCTTACAGTGTACTCAAGAAATGTAGACAATACATCGTCTCTTTCGCCAGTTTTCCAGTTAGATGAAAGCATCAGGTAGATACTGCTAATTTCTACAGGTTGAGAGCTTATATGTGGATGAATGATAGCATTTTTTAAATACCGCTCATAATGATCGGTATTTTTTAACACAGCAATTGATTGCTTTCATCACTGGCATGACTGGGGTGTAGATGCAGAAGTGGGTGAAGTCTGCTCGCTATCAGCCAGATATCGCATGGCAAACTGATCAATCGCCTTTATAACGTCGACCAATGCCAACCCTTTCTCGGTCAGGCGATACTCGACACGCGGTGGGATTTCCGCAAAAGCAAGGCGATCCACAAAGTTGATCTCTTCAAGCATTTTGAGCCGTTGGGACAACGTTTTGGGACTGACGTTGCCCATTGTATCAAGCAGTTCGCCAAAGCGTTTGGGTCCACTTAAGAGAGTGTGTACGATCATGAGCGTCCACATATCACCAAGCAAACGAATAGCACGACCTATTGGATGAGTGTCGCAGGTTTCTAGCTGTTCGTTTGTTTGTGCATGGCTGGACGTCTTCATACGGAACAGTATACCATATTTTCCCTGACAAATACATTCTTGACAAAAGCAACTTCCTAATATATAATTACTTCCGTAAAGATAATAATGATATACAGGGAACCATATGAATTAGTCATTCCCTGTGTAACCAGGATTCCAAACTATATTTTTCAAGGGAGAAATGAACGATGAACATTGCGCTTTGGATCGTACAAATTCTGCTTGCTCTAGCGTTTGCGATGGCTGGTATCATGAAGGTTACACAGCCAATTGACAGGCTGGAGACAAGGATGGGATGGGTAAAGGACGTTGGACCCAGGGGAGTGCGCTTGATCGGGTCTTTAGAAATACTGGGAGCCATTGGGCTTATTCTCCCGGCTGTAACGGGCATTTTGCCCTGGCTGACACCTGTAGCAGCAGTTGGTTTTGTATTGACGATGGTGGGAGCGATGATCACCCATGGACGACGCGGTGAATATTCCGGTATCGGGGTCAACGTGGTGCTCCTGCTATTAGCTTTGTTTGTGGTATACGGACGTTTTGTCATTGTTCCCATAAGCTGAGCGGTTTCATAATATTCATGGTGGGGTTCCAAGAGGCAGTCAGCCTCTTGGAACCCCACCATTTTTTGCACCGCCATTTTAGGGGAAAGATAGTGTAGATTCATTATTACAACAGACAAAAATAGTCTATATTAATGATATGTTTTTCATATAAAGGAAGTATAATGAAAAGAGTCAAGGATGATACCTGAAAGCGAAGTAGGTGAAAATGGAAACAAGAGACGAATCGCTACCTACCGACGACGAACCAGACTCAGCACTGCAAAATACCGACGCAATAGCCCCGGTACTGCCACATGTTGACAAAATTGCACCGGTAATAAATCCAGCAACACCTGCACCACCTACCCAGCGGATAACGCGATTTATTGATGATATTCGACCTACGCCAGGGTCAAATGTCACGCGCATCTATGGTATAAGCGATTGTGTCATAGCAGTCGCATTCACGCTCTTCGTCGTAAACATGCCTCTCCCACCTGACGGCTTAAGCTCGTCTCAACTACAAAACTTCATCGGGCAAGTCTTGCTGCCAAAAATACTATTTTTTCTCCCTACCTATATCGTGGTCGCCAGTTCCTGGGTCTCCCACTACCGCATCTTCACCTATCTGAAGCGATCCAGCAGCCTCTTCATCATCTTGAATGTGTTGTTCCTGGCATCGATCGTCTTTCTTCCCGTCCCTGTTTTATTCTTCTATCAATATGATAACCAGGCGGGGGTCTGGCAAGTATTCGCAATCACACAAATGGTCACCAGCACGACACTTATCTTTATGTGGGTCGTTGCGAGAGTAGACCATCTGCTGGATCCAGATATACCTTCTGAATATCTCAGATACACCACGGCTCGACTGTTAGTCATCCCACTCGGTACCCTTTTATCAATTGGCGTCGCATTCTACAACGTCTGGATTGCTGAGGGTATCTTTCTCTCCTTTTACGTACTGGGCTGGTTCATGCGCAGCATCCTTTATCGCCGCAATCCCAGGGCGAGTTACCTGGAAGGAACCATCCGCATGTGCTCGATTACAGACAATATGACAGCGGTGGCGATCACCTTCCTGATTGCAACAATAACGAGCACAGTCGCGTCCAACAATCAGCAATCCTTTTCGACGGCGCTCAACGCGGTAGCGGCGCAATTGCCTGAGTACGGCTTTACCTTTTTGATTGTGGGGTTCTATTGGCTCTCACACCATCGCATATTCATGGTCATCAGACGCCATAACATGACATTAATCTGGCTGAACTTTGCCTTTTTATTGTTCATCGAATTACAACCTATCTTCAACGCTCTGCGCGTGAGCTATCCGAAATCACAGCTCACATCGATACTCTACGTCTCAGAACAGGCTGCAACAGGCCTGATGCTGCTCGTGATCTGGTGGTATGCAGCAAAAGGACATCGACTCATCGACAAGACGATGGATAGGTTTGAAATTATTACTTTTGCCTTACGTGCCCTCCTGGTTCCGATGATCTTTATCCTCTCAATAGCGATCATTTTATTTCGCAACGACCTGGCTTTTTATTTCTGGCTACTGGTGATTGTCCTCGAAGTAGCCGACCTCGTCTACAGGCGCATTCGGCTCAGATTGAACAAGGAAAACCTTGTTCAGGCTGAGACTAGTGCGTGATTCTTTGCAAGTTTTTTTTGTGCGCTATCTGTAAAATTTTGCAAAATAAAGTGTTTGAAGGTTGGTTATTCCTTCCCAAGGGGATACAATAAAGTCCTTGTTCTGGTTTTTTGAATATGGGGCGATGGAGATGAATCTGCATCGTAGTTGCGAACAAGTGATACATGCCTGGTCATGTAAAGAAGTTACAGACTCCCGGGGCCTGACAAAGAAGGTCACGAACGAAACAAACTCATGAGCGAAGATACTGAACTTTACTCTTCATTGAAGTACGTGTAGCAGTTGTATATGCGAAAGGAACGAATCCATGAGCGAAAAAAATGAAACGAATCTCGATAGCATCGAAGCCCTGTTTGTTCAGAGCGCCCACGGGCTGACGACCAATAATGGCTCTGTGACATTTCACGGACTAGCACACGCGACCCTGTTCTTTGCTGACCGGCCCCAACGGGTCGTGGGTCACCTGACTTCCAGGAAGTTCGTCGATCAGTGGGGTGAGGGCGAAGACAGCTTCGCCGACGATCCGCCGAACGCGGTTGTTTCCTTCCTGGAGGATGGCGACACTGTCCCCGAAGAAGTGACGATGACCATCAGCGATCCACAACTGAAAGGGGATACACTCACCTATAAGGTCGATATCCTTGACGGAACACTCCCGGCCAAGGCAGGACCGTGTTCGTTGTTCATTGACCCGATCGGCAGGCCATTGTCACCCATGTCGGTCGCGGGCGTACGTCGCCGTCAGCGCCGCCGCTAGCGATACTCTAATGAAGCAAAGTTCCAAGGGGTACACGGTCTGGGAAACCCGGCACAACTGCCCCTTGGCGGTGTGTGGGGCCGCGCATCTGGGGGATGCAAGAGCAATCCCCTCCATAAGCATCGACATCCGTAGGGGCGAGGGTGGATGACGTGGGGTTGGGAGGGCCTTCATGGTCGCCCGTTGGTGGGACGTGCTTCGCATTCATCTCGTTCACATCAAGGGAACTCCCATCCCCGCGGGCGACCATGAAGGCCCTCCCTTCCCAACCCAACCCCTCTCGCCCCTACGGATCATCCAGCCTTCTGCCTATCTTCATAGCTCAGGTTGATGCCTACCCTTGAGCATACACATCGTCATCTTCAAGCAAAGGATGAATGTGATATTCAATCTCGTATTCTTTGAGCAAATGCAATGCTTGCTCAGAAACTGTCTCCAACCGTGCGTCAAGTATTTTAGCTACAGGCCCGCGTTCGTGCAGGTCCGGGATGACCGATTTCAATTCGTCTAAGTGGCTCAGGTCTTCCTGGTAAAGATGAATTTTCAGCTCTAACTGCTTTTCACTCGAATGTGCCTGGAAGGCGTCCTTACGAGCAGACAGCCACTGCCATAAAGCGTAGGCTTCATTGGGGGCCAGGTGGATCTGTACCTCGTTTCCGGTAATACTTATTCCACCATCGCTTTGGTCTTCAAATTTTTTCATGCTATCCCTCGCTTTCTGCTATGGATTATACCACTCCATTTAAAGAGAGTAGAGGGCATTTCATATACCCTCTGTTCAGTCAGAGAGAAATTTCTGTTGTAAACGATTGAACTACACAAACGGCGAGTTACGTAGCGCGCATTCTGTTGTTTTTCGGGTTATGCTCTACTTCAGCAAGTCCTAATTCTTCCATAAGAGGAGGAAGATACATGCCAAAACGTCCTCTCAGCCCTTTCTTTAAACCATACCATCCACCAATGGGATTGTCGAGTGAACGTCCCCACGCTTCAACAGTTCCATCCTTTGCCGGCTTCTGTTCATCTGCACTGCCAAGCTCCATCCAATCACCGCGCTTCTTGAGCATTGCATGCAAGTCATTGATGCAACGAAGGTCATAGAACAAAACTGTTTTCCCCACCGTACAAACCAGAATTGGCGGATTGTGTGTTTCATCCTTATACATAGTGTATTCTGATGTCCCCGGTGGCGTTTTTAGAACCCAGGGCTGTTCTTTCGTTCCGTTTACTTCTGTCATAGTGACCTCCGCTTTATGTTAACAAAACGCACAACTTTATAGAGTTGTCTTAAAATACTGGCTTGCCCTGTGTGCTAACCCCATTATCGAAAGCATAGGATTCACGCCCGAAGCTCCCGGAAAAACGCTGCCATCACAAACATATAGACCTTTGACACCGTACACCTCATGATTGCCGTCTACTACGGCCTTAGTGGGGTCTGCCCCCATACGACAGGTTCCCATCTGGTGGGCAGTGAACATCATGACGCGGTTGGGACCCATGCCGTGGCGTTCAACCTGGCGATCATACTCGCGGAACTGTTGCTCACTGACTGCTCCTCCCTCTGGCCGATCAATGCGCGTGCGTTTGTTGTGCAATGTGATGATCGACTGGGCGCCAGCCGCGAAATGCGCACGCGCAGCCTGGCGTAGTCCGTGCATGAGGTGCTTGCGATCGTAAACGGAGACAACATAATTCAGGACAGGTTCACCATCACGATCGATAGTAACAGTTCCTTCGCCCTTGTCGCGTGTCAGTATGATAAATGTCGCAACGTTGGCGGTCTGGTGCATCTGGTCGCGGTATTCACGGGGAGAATACCAGGGAGTAGCCGATCCAATAAGCCCTGGATGCGCTGGCGGTACCTCCAGCTTGTAGCCGAAGTTGCCATCAAGATAGGCAAACTCGTTCGAATACGCTGACTGCATCACACCTTGCCAGCTATAGACCTTGTCAGGATAAATGCCCGCGACGGTCGTGGTAGGATGCAGGTGCAAATGGCGTCCAATGTGTGGATTTTCTATGCCTGAACGCAACAAGACAGCAGGAGAATGGACTGCTCCCGCCGCTACAATGACGGCTTTAGCACGGACATTCACGCTATATGTCTCGCCAGTCTCAGTATCGATGGCTGTGGCTTTCACACCTACTGCTTTCCCATTTTCGATGAGCACCTTTTCAGCGGAACAACGCACAATGATACGTGCACCATGATCATATGCATCCTGTAAGTAGGTCTTCATAGTTGATTGCTTGCACCCGTAACGGCAGCCAAAACCACACGAGCCACAACGCTGCTCGCAGCCAATGGCATTGTTGCGCAGTATATTGGCTTGATAGCCAAGGGCATTGCATCCATCAACCAGTAATTGATTCTGCTTGTTATGGGAACCGACGGTACTTACGCTAATACGTTGTTCAACCGCCTCGAAACTTGCCTGCAGTGTCATCTCGGTCAGATCACTCAGGCCAGAATCATGCGCCCATTCTTCCAATATCTCCCTGGGTGTGCGGAATGAGGTCATCCAGTTAACAACCGTGCCACCGCCAAGCGTACTTCCTCCCAGGACAATCACACCCAGGTCTTTTGTAGTGAGTGTACCGCGCTTCAAGTAAAGTTCGGGCGTCGCCTGTGCCTCCTGCAAAGTGAAGTTTGCCTCGTTGTTATAACCACCCTTCTCCAGTACAACGACGCTCTTGCCATCCATTGCGAGTTCACCCGCAACTACTCCACCTCCGGCTCCAGAGCCAATGATTACGGCATCTGCTTCCAGCATGATATCGTCTGTAATCCTGAGCGGTTTGATTGGCTGGGGTACATCAACTGGAGGAGGAGTGGGCGCCTGGTAGTCAAGCGCTTCCCAGTTTGGATTAACTCCTGTAGCATCTGGAGCAGCAAAGAAGACAAAGCCTGACAGGCGTTTGATTGACTGGTAGCCTTGCCGCAATTGTCCTATTGGACTGTTGGCCATCGCAGTCAGATACTTTTCGCGTTTCTCCCGTGGGAGCGCTTTGAATGGACGAGGAGTGCCCACTAGCATCAGACCAGCGGCAGTGTTGGACAATAAGCTTAGCAACTTGCGAAAGTCGGCTTTCGCTTGCTCATTCTCGAATGAGAGCGTCTCTGCTACAAGTTGCGCAACGTTCAAATCGCGAGCAGATCGACGATAATATGCACCTATTGCCTCGGAACTTCCCGCAGGAGGCTCAAGCGAGGGAAGTAGCGTTTCGCACACGGCTTCTAGAACACTGAACTCATCAGGTGTGAGCCAGCCTGCCACAAGGTTCTCGGTCGTTGTCATTCCTGGAGTCGGTGTAATAGCCATGATGCCTCCTTTGGGGAGTGAAGAAGATTCTTCTTGAGATGAAATACAGTTGTAAGCAGTATAGCATAAACATCGTTCCCCT
>Ga0210409_10006439_pt1 | contig 12221 bp, 8 predicted proteins | sample IncBWH17MmetaG_FD_161649 | JGI IMG/M metagenome (GOLD analysis project Ga0210409, IMG submission 161649) | Forest soil microbial communities from Barre Woods Harvard Forest LTER site, Petersham, Massachusetts, United States - Inc-BW-H-17-M | ecosystem: Environmental > Terrestrial > Soil >...
CGCGAGCAGGTCGAAAAATATGTGGCTGAGCACCCTGAGAAGAAGGCCGACATTTACAGTGCGACCACGCTGGTGCGGTGGCACGGCGATCAACTGGAGGCGTTGCCCTATCACATCGCATACCGATCGTTTCTCGAGCCGGCGGCCAAATCTTTGCGCGAGGCGGCCGACTTGAGCGCGGATCCAGCGTTCGCGAATTTTCTTCGTCTACGCGCCGACGCGCTGCTGAATGACGATTACTTCAAGAGCGATCTGGCATGGCTCGATCTGAAAAATCCGAAGTTCGACATTATTTTGGCGCCCTACGAGACGTATTCCGATGATCTGCTGGGAGTGAAGGCGACGTACGGCGGGGCGCTGCTCATCCGGAATGAGAAAGAGAGCAAGAAGTTGGAGATGTTCCAGCAATACGTTCCGCAGATTCAGGACGCGTTACCGCTGGCAGCGGAAGATCGACCCTCGAAGCAGGGGCTGGAAACGCCTATGGAGGTGATGGACGCGCCCTTTCGCTCCGGCGATCTGACCCACGGATACCAGGCCGTTGCCGACAACCTGCCCAATGATCCCCGCGTGCACGAGCAGAAGGGCAGCAAGAAGCTCTTCTTTAAGAACTTTATGGATGCGCGGGTGAATTACGTGATCATCCCGGTGGCGCGCCAGATGCTGCGGCCGGAGCAGGCCGCGAAAGTATCGGGCGAGGGGTATCTGCTGGGCACGATCATGCACGAGATCGCCCACGGACTCGGACCGGCATACGCGCGGACTTCGAGCGGGAAGATGGCAATTCGTGAGTCGATCGGTCCGATATTCAGTGGACTCGAAGAGGCGAAGGCCGATGTGGTGGGGATGTTCGGTTTGAAGTGGCTGGTCGATCACGATGCCCTGCCCAAGGACAAATTGGAAGAGTTCTACGCGTCGTATGTGGGCGGAATGTTTCGGACGGTTCGCTTTGGCGTCGCGGAAGCCCACGGCCAGGCGGAGATGATGGAACTCAATTATTTGATCGAGCGAGGCGCGGTGACGCGCGAAGCGACCGGGCGTTATGCCATCGACTACGACAAGACGACGGGAGCGGTTGCCGACCTCGCCAAGGAGTTGCTGGAGATCGAGGCCACCGGAGATCGTCAACGCGCCGAGAACTGGTTCGCGAAGTACGACAAGATGTCTGATGAGATGAAAACCGCGCTGCAGAAAAAGACGGCCGACATCCCTGTGGATATCGACCCGGTCTATTCGTTCAAGCGCGTGGTGAAGTAGTTTGCCAGCGAGACGCGGCGCTACTCGCGACAGGTGCCAGCCCCATAAGCTGCCTGCGCCTGTAGGAGCCCCGCGCTATCCCACAAACTCGACCTTAGCCGGATGCGGAATGATCCCGGCTTTGTGGCCCATATCGAGCAGGCGGCGAACGGCCTCTCGACCGTCAGGACCGTAGTCCAATGTTCGTTCGTTGACGTACATTCCCACAAATTTGTCGGCCAACTGCGAATCCAGATCGCGCGCGAACTGCATGGCGTAGGCGAGCGCTGCATCGCGGTGGTCGAGAGCGTACTGGATGCTGTCGCGCAGTGCTTTGCTGACGCTGAGCATGAGTTCGGGACCGAGAGCGCGCCGAATTGCATTTCCACCGAGAGGCAAGGGAAGTCCAGTAACCTTCTGCCACCACTTGCCGAGATCAACAACGCGATGCAGGCCCGCCTTCGAATAGGTCAGCTGGCCCTCATGGATGATAAGACCCGCTTCGTATTTCCCTTCGAGAACCTGGGGAATGATCTGGTCGAAGGGGACGACCTCCGCGGCGATGCCGGGAGAGAACAGTTTCAGCGCGAGGTAGGCCGTGGTCAGCTTGCCCGGAATCGCGATGCACTTCTTCTTGATCTCAGTCTGGGAGAAGGCGCGCGTGGCTACGATCATGGGACCGTAGCCGTCCCCGACGCTGCCGCCACTGGGCAGCAGTGCATAGTGATCCTGAATATAAGGATAAGCGTGGAAGGAGATGGCGGTAACGTCGTATACGCCTTCCTGCGCTTTACGGTTCAGGGTTTCGATGTCACACAAAGTGTGGGTGAAACGAAGTCCCGGAACACGAACCTTGTTGGTGGCGAGCCCATAGAACATGAAAGCGTCGTCCGAGTCGGGACTGTGCGCGACGGTGATTTCGCGGGTGGCGGAGTCGGCGATCTGCGGTGTGAATTTTTCTGAAGTGCTGGTTGGGGTCATGCCTGCACCCGGGGAGTGCGCTTCATTCGCGCGGCAACGCCTGCGGCCAGAAGGACCTTGATGATTTCCGCGAAGATGAACCAGTACAGGCCAAAGAAAATCGCCTTCTTGAACGATCCTGTCCAGATCGCCAGCCAGCTCAGGCCGGTTGCGAACAGCAAGACCTCGGCGACGAGTCCGGACACGGTGGCACGAGCAAACGTTGTTTGGCCGCGGCCGAACACGAATCCAGCCAAGGCAGCGACGAAGGGGTATGCCATGAGATATCCGCCCGTCGGTCCCAACAACTGCGCGATTCCGCCGACGCCGGCAGGATTAAACACCGGCAAGCCAGCAGCGCCTTCTGCAAGGTAAAGCACCATCGCCGCGAATGCCTTCCGCGGGCCAAGCAAGAGCCCGACCAGCAGCACGCCGAAGTTCTGAAGGGTGAGGGGCACAGGATTGCCCGGGATCGGTATGGTTACGCGTGCGCAGAGGGCCACGAACAAGCTGGCGCCGACGACGATTGCGATCTGTTTCGCCCACTCCGCAAGACGATCCTGCGCAGGATGCAGTGACTGAACTGCGATCTTATCCATAAAAACCATCCTTTATGAATGACAGCGAGACGTGCTAATGATGATCCGCGGGTTCGTGCTCCAGCGGGTCTCTGCCTTCTTGGGCGGCGGCTCCAGCAATTCGCCAATGGGTGCGGATACGCAAAAAGATAGCAATCGCCACGCCCACCACGAGAAGGCTGCTGAAGCCAAGGATGACGAACCACCAGATCATCCGCACGATGAGCTAGGATACCAAACTCTCGTAGGCGTGCGCCGAAGGACTCTGCGCCAGAATGCGTCTTTTTATTTGGGCGTTCCCTTTGCGGACTTGGAGGACTCCTGGAATGCCGCCACATTGTTCTTGTCGATGAGCACCGAACCCGTATCCACGAACGCTGGAATCGGCGCGAAGCTGTCACGCGACCAGTCGGTGTCCAGCTTCGAGGGCTTGTTGTGGTAGAGGTCGTCAAGCGCGTGCAAACCGAAGAACGCCATGGTGTAAGCCTTCTGGGAGATGGTGGCCGCGATCACGCCTTTCTGAACCCAATCCAGAGTGGGCGCGTCCGTGTCCATGGCAATCACCACTTTGTCATGAATGTTGTAGTTGTTTAGCACCGTGGCCACTTCCTGGCCGGATTGAGCCTCGAGGCAAACGAAGGCTGAACCTTGTCTTTCTCTTTTCCTAAAACTGCCGTGGTGGTATCGAACGCCACGCGAGGATCGCCTTTGATGTCGACCACACGGTCGATCTTGATGCCCGGCGAACTTTCCAGTGCGTCCCGGTAGCCTTGAAGACGTTCGGCGAGGTTGGTCTGCTCCGGCATCGTAAAGACCACCACGTTGCCTTTCCCTTTAAGCTCCTGTGCGAGGCGCTTGCCGCCGATGAATCCGGCTTGGTGATTATTCGTGCCGATGAAGAACAGCCGCTTGCTCTTGGGCGCATCGGAGTCAACGGTGAGCACAGGGATGCCGGCGGCGATGGCGCGGTCGATAGAATCTCTCAAGACCTCCGGATCCGTGACCGACACGAGGATGCCCGCTGGCTTCTTCGCGATCAGGTCGTCCAGTGTCTGCTTCTCGCCCTTTGCGTCGTAGGTGTCAGGGCCGACGAACGCCGCTCTTACCTGTAACTGCGAAGCGGCAGCCGAGAGGCCTGCGCCCGCATTCTCCCAGTAGGGAAGTTTTATGTTGGCGCCGACCATGTAATAGTTCTCGTCGCTATCGTGGCGGGAGCCGCAAGTGACAGTGAGCAGAGACAGCAGAACGATCAGAAGCAGAGAGCAGAACTTGTGCGCGTGGGACATGGGAGCCTCCTGTCGTACGATGAGACGCCTGCGCTGACGATGGCCCGGGAGCGGGACGGATTCTAACCCACACACTTGCGAAAGAAAAGGCTGGGCAGGAAAGAGCGAGCATTCGTTTACAGGTACAATGCCGCGGGCGAGCAAAACGCCCCTGGGGGATGACATGGCATCAGTACTGATTACTGGAACCAGCAAGGGAATTGGCCTGGAGGCGGCGCTCGCTTTCGGGCGCGCCGGCCACAAGGTCCACGCCACTATGCGCAACCCGTCGCGAGCTCCGCAACTTGCGGAGACAGCTGCGCGCGAAAAACTGCCGATTATGATCTCGACCATGGACGTGGACTCGGACCAGTCCGTCAGCCAGGCCATCGCCGCAATCCACAAAGATCACGGCCCGATCGACGTGCTGGTCAACAACGCCGGCGTGGAAAGATCTGGATCGATCGAAGAGCTTCCGTTGACGGACTTTCGGGCGGTGATGGAGACCAACTACTTCGGGGCCCTCCGTTGCGTTCAGGCCTTGACGCCGCATATGCGGAAACGTCGGAGTGGATGCATCGTTAACGTGACCTCCGTTGCCGGACGCATTACCAGCGCACCCTTAGCGCCCTACACGGCGTCGAAGTGGGCCCTGGAAGCTCTAAGCGAGGCGTTAGCGGGAGAAATGAAGACGTTTAAAGTGCGAGTCCTTATTGTTGAGCCGGGCATCATCGATACTGCAATGGCCCGGCGCATTGAAGATCAAGGCGCCGATTCGCCCTACGTCCAACAGAGGCGCTTCGCGGATCTCTTCACGGCATCGCTAAAAAACCCGGCGCCGCCGTCGCTGGTCGGACAGAAGATCCTGGAAATCGTGGAGAGCGGTACGTGGCAGCTTCGCCACCCCGTGGGGCCTGACGCCGTGCCCTTCCTGCAATGGCGCGGGCAAATGACCGATGAGCAATGGGTGGACCTCAATGCCAGCGACGACGAGACTTGGTACCGCAGAATCGAGAGCGATTTCGGCATGGATACGCGCCCGAAAAAACAACTGGTGTGATCGAGTGTGATCTCTAAAAGAATCGCTACCACCAGTCGCGTCACACGTCGACGGGAAAGGGCTTGGTATGCGTTTCGGCGCTGAGCAAGCGGCTGGTGAACCGGCTACGAGTCACAAAAGACAGTTTATTGCGGTAGCCCTTCCTACGAAGCCATTGCTGGCAGGCCAACCAGCTTGTCGGGATTGCTGACGATGAAAATATTTCGAATGTGTTCGCCGTCCATCTCAAAGCTCAGCGCGCTATAAGGTTGCCCCTGGAAATAAGTAAATAACCCCGGCCTGCCATTGATCTGCACCGCTTGGCGGACGAGCCCGTCGGGCAGGAATTTTTTGCGAGCACCGAACAAGAAGCGCGCCACGTGGTCCGCCCCAAAAATCGGGTTCGGCACGGCCGAAGATTTTCCTCCTCCATCGGCATAGAGGACGATGTCTTTCGAGAAGATCGCGAGTAGACCCTCCATATCACCACCGGCGCTGGCGTGAAGAAATTGCTGGAACAGTTCCTCGCGCTGGCGAGGGGAAGCATCGAAACGACGCTGCGTTTGTTTCACATGTTGTCGCGCGCGCCGCAAGACTTGCCGGCAATTGGATTCAGTCTGCTCCAGAATCCGCGCGATTTCAGGATATTCATAATCGAATATCTCGCGCAGAAGAAAGACCGCGCGTTCCATCGGAGTCAGACGCTCCAGAATCAGCAAGAAAGCCATGGACAACGACTCGTCCATCTGGGAGTTCGAATACGGATCGCCCTCGAATCCGGTGACGACGGGTTCAGGCAACCATTGTCCGAAATATTTTTCGCGTGCCAAGCGAGCAGACTGCAGGTGATCTAAACAGAGTGACTGACAATGGTGACGAGGAAGGCCTCGGGGGACGCGATCTCGTCGCGCGAGTTTTGTTGCCAGCGAATAAAGGTTTCCTGCACGATGTCTTCAGCGTCGATCACACTGCCTAACATGCGATAGGCAATGGCCAGCAGGCGGGCCGGTGCCTGGAGAAGACTTCTACGAGGCCTTCAACCGGAGTCGATGGTGCGACCAGCGTGTTCGGCTCTGCTCCAACAACATCGTTTTGTTGTGTCTCCCGCTCGTAATCGTTCCGCATGGCTATGCATCATGGGATGCGTAGCGACGAGCGCGAGGTTCAGTTTTCCGCAGGTTTACTCTCGCAAAAGGGAACACACCCCTAGGCTGGTGACCCTTCGCGCAGCCGGCGCGCCTCTTCCAGGCGAATCGCGATGACAGACAGAATGAGCAGTATGGTCTCTGGGATAAGCAGTCGTGCTACTTGGGCCGCCGAGTGATCGAACAGGACACCGAAAAGCCGGGCCGCCGTGACTACGCCAATGACAGTCAGCACCATGTAGAGGCCTGTCAGTAGCCGGCGCGTCGAGATGAGACAGCTAAAGGCCAGGATTGCGAAGGCAAGAGGAAAGGCACCAAAACCAATCCGCACAGCGGTGATGCCTCCCGGGGAATGGAAGGAGATGCCAGCGGCAGCGGCGTTGCCAACCGGGTTGGTGAGATTTCGGAAACCGACCAACGTAAAGATGAGTGTCGCCATGACAAGGGGCACGCGGCGCAGAATTGATAGAACGCGAGAGGTGCCGGCGGACGGTCTGGCTGCGGGGTAGGTTTGAATCGATGCGCTCATCGTTGATTCCTTTCCACATTTTGCTTGGCTGGCCACCACCGCCTGGATAGCTTCTGGGAAGAGTCCCTTCCACACTGGCTGGAATCCGAGCGGATCGTTGCGCTCGCCAAATACGGTGAGAAGAGGAAGGTGGCGAAACGGGCCGACCAGCGCGCGGCCTATTTCTTCATAGAGTGGATCAGAGTGCAGAGCATCATGCAGATAGTAGTGAAAAGAGCGAAGCCCGGAACTTCCAATGGCGCCACGAAAGGCTGCCCGGCTGACGGGATCCATGCGGCGGGCCACTCCAAACGCGGAAGCAGTGACGCGCGGAAGGAACTGAGTGAGCGCGTCGAATTCCCGGATGAGTCCACTGCCCATCAAAGTCAGCATGCCTCGAAAGAGCGCACCAGAAGGTCTCCAGCCGAAGGTGTTCAGCGCCGCGATTGCCGATACGCGTTCGGGAGTGCGAGCCGCAGCGGCCAGACCAGCGGGGCCGCCGAGATCGTGAATCACGAGGGTCAGATCTCTCAGTTCAAGAGCCTCGATCACTGCGGCAACCGAGCGCGCGGAGTGTTCGAACGTGATAGCACGCGGCGCAACGCGCGTGCTCAGGCCCGTCCCGGGCGCGTCCAGACAAACGCAGCGGAAGTCGTCCGATAGGCGAGCGATGACATCTCGCCACAGGAATGACCAAAAACCGGTGTGGACGAACAGCAATGCCGGGCCTTTGCCAACATCGGTGACCGCGATGGTCGAGCCGTCAGTCTTGAGTCCGAAGGTGTGGAAAGGCCACACCGTCTCCGGCAGCCAATCAGGGCGAGGGATTTCTGTTCTGGACGGTCGCCCGTTGCGTCCCAAACTGCCTTCATAGCGGCTGCTTCTACGCTGGACAGTGGAGTTTCCTGGAAACGGTTGTTCGACTGTGGCCAACTTGGTACCTCCGTCTGGTGTGAGCAGTTAAGGTTTCATTCACTAAGACGGGGTACCGACCATATTTGTGACACTTTCGAGTAAGTCCCGGCCGATGACACAAACGCGTTTCGAAGGTTTGTAGACAGTGATTTGCTAGACGCCGACGGGGAAGGGCTTGGTGTGCGTTTCGGCGCTGATCGAAAGGCCGGTAAACCGGCCCTGCAACAGAGACATCAACCCGGTGTACCAGTAGCCGATCACGAAGAGCAGAAGGAATGGCACGGTGATGTAGTTCTCGTTTTCGAGCGCGTAATAGACGGTCATGGCGAAGTAGGTGCCGATCAGCAATTCAGCCCATGGGATCCAGCCGAGACGGCGTCGGTACTTGGTTGCGCCAACTTTGTCTTTTTTGTGCTCGACGCGATACTTCGGCGTGCGCGCAAAGGCGCTTTTCTTGCCGATGAGAGCTTCGAGCACGGCTTTGGTGTTTGTGATCGTGAGACCGATCCCAAGAGCCATCAGAAATGGCAAATATAGGAGTGCGCGTGGCCACGTTCGCGGAAACAGTTCCCGTTGTGAGACGAGGTAGAAGCTCGAGATCGAGAATGTCGACGCCATGAATAGGGGCAGGTCGATGTAGAGCATCTGAAACCAGCCCTGGTAGAAGCGGATGATCATGGCCGGCAGCAGCAGCACTGATAAAACAATCATCAGAGGGTAGCTGAGATTCGCCGTGAGGTGGTACCAGGCTTCGATCTTGGTGTGCAGAGGGACGTCGCTTTTCAGAACCCGGGGCAGAATCTTCTTGCCAGTTTGGATCAGTCCTTTCGCCCAGCGCGCTTGCTGCGTTTTGAACGCTGTCATTTCAACCGGAAGCTCAGCCGGACACTCGACGTCCTGCAGATAAACAAATTTCCACCCGCGAAGCTGCGCACGGTAGGAGAGGTCTGTGTCCTCGGTAAGCGTATCGTGCTGCCAGCCCCCCGCGTCTTCGATTGCCTTCGCGCGCCACATTCCCGCCGTGCCATTAAAGTTGAAGAAGAGTCCTGTCTGGGCGCGGCCGGAGTGCTCGAGCACGAAGTGGCCATCGAGCAGGATCGCCTCCACTTCCGTCAGAAATGAGTAGTTGCGGTTGATGTGAGTCCAGCGCGTCTGGACCATGCCGATTTTCGGATCGGTGAAGTAATGAATCGTCTTCAACAAGAAATCTTCGGGAGGCGTGAAATCGGCGTCGAAGATCGCGATGAACTCGCCTTGCGCCGTCTTCATTCCTTCCTGCAGCGCGCCCGCCTTGAAGCCTTCACGATTCGTGCGATGGTGGTAGCTGATCGGGTGGCCGAGGGCCGCGTATCGCTCGACAAGATTGCGGACCACCTCGACGGTTTCGTCGGTAGAGTCGTCGAGGACCTGGATGTCGAGTTTGTCTTTAGGGTATTGCAGTCGGCAGATGCAGTCGATCAGGCGGTCGGCGACGTACTGCTCGTTGAACATCGGTAACTGCACGGTGACGCGCGGCAACTCGTCGAAGTGACCGGCCGGTGCGGTCGTCCGCCGGTCGCGATGCTTGTAATAAAGATAGACCAGGATGTAGCGGTGCACGCCGTACGAAGCGAGCAGAATCAGGACGATGAAGTAGGGAATCAGCAGCCCGATGTCGAATGCATTCGCGTGATAAAGCCCCTGGAACGTCCGATCAAGGAAATGGTGGCGGATGTAGGGCCCGATGCCTTTCGGGGCAGAGTAGGCGACCAGCGCAGCGAACTGCGGTATGAAGAACTTGCTCAGCAAACAGCTCCTGTACGGCGGGGCAAACGCAGGGTCTGTAAACTCCCTATTCTACCTGAAGAGAAATCAATGGCCGGAGCGGCCAAAAGACTGATCAAGGTTGGTCGGTTGGGGCGGGAATCGCCTTGAGGGCGATGCTCTGGTGACCGCCTTTTTCGACTTTCATTACCTTGTCCTGCGCCTCATAAGTTTTCAAGAAATCGGGGTCAAGATATTCATCGCCCTCCAACACCTCCCAAGCGAGGAACGTGTATTCACCCGGCCGCACGCCGCGCATGGTGAAATGCCCGGCTTGATCCGTCGTGGAGCGCGAGTACCGATCAACCTGCTTTCGAAACTGCGCTGCCGGAATCGCCACAACGACGGCGTTCGCGAGGGGTTCTCCCTTGCTGTTCGCCGCTGTTCCAGCAACAACGCCTGCGCCCGTACTCACCGTGACGTCAACGAAAAGGGTCCCTCCCGAGACATTCAGGCCGGTGTCGACGACCTCCTTCATGCCTGCGGCGACCGACTCGACGAAAGCATCAGCGAGAGCCTTGGAATCTGTGGACACATCGACCTCGTAGAGCGCGGGAGGCACATTCTTCAACTCGAAGCTGCCGTCGGCCTTGATTTTCGTCCCGCTGCGGAACGAGGACATATCGTCACCTTCGAATGCAGTATTGTCGAAGAAAGCTTCCTCATCCTCCATCCGGTGCAGGGAAATCATCACGAGTGACGATTCGGGACGAAAAGATTTTGGAAATCGAACGCGTCCGCGGAGGGTCGCTCCGGGCTGGGGAGTCAACCGCAGATCATCGATGTTGGATTCGGCAACAGTGACGTCCCGGCGCACGATTTGTGGCGGATCGGTCAACACGGTCATCGCCATCACTGTGTACGAACCGGGAGCCACATGAGGGATCTCATACTTGCCATCTCTTCCGATTTCCGCAGCGTTGAACATGGAGTTCGAATCTTTCGCACGAAGGATAACCACTGCCCTGGTGCCCGAAGCCAAGCCATCGACGGTGCCCCGAATATGCGCGGTGTGAACGCGCGCGAGAGAGAAATCCACTGGCATATCGTCGCCGGCGTGCAGCTCAATCGGAGACGCTTGCGCGCGATCGGTGGCGTTCGGGTAAAACGTCGGGACGTACGACAAATCAGGGGACAGTGCAGCGGGGTCCTGGGCATTTTTTGGGGCAGGCACCAGGCTTTGGAAATTCGGCAGCGGACTAGCTGACACGTAATACTTTCCCGGGAACAATCCTCCAATGCGAAATTCCCCCAGGTCGTTGGTTTGTGCCGATCCGTTGGGCTCGAACTTGATGTGTCCGCCAGTTGGCTTGCGTCGAAGAACCGTGATTTCCACGTCGGGCATGGGATCGCCTTCTTCATCGACCACGCGCCCGGTAATGATTGCCGCAGGCAGCATGCGCAGGACCTGATCCTTGATCTCCTGCCCGGCCTCAAACGAGAGCACGATGCCGCTCGAGTGACGGTGCTTGTCGTCGACCTCAAGAAAGCCGGCGCGCTCTACAAAAAGCCGGTACCGTCCGGGCTCGATAGCGGTGATCTTGAAGTGGCCCTCCTGGTCAGAGGTCGCGGTGAAGTTGCCGCTTTGTTCCTGGTTTTCGCCGATCAGTTCAACGATTGCTTTCTTCAGCGGTTCCCCGCCGGGCTCTTTAATCACGCTGCCTTGAAGCGATGCCTTGGCTGCTTCTTTGGAAGACGTAGGCTCCTGGGCGGCGGCACGGACAAGGAACGCAGCCGCGCACACAACGAGGGCCAGAGTCATTCGCATGAAAATCGCCGTGGGCAGGCTAGTTCAGGAAGTGAGTGCGATACAACGTGTCACGCTGCGCAGGCCGGAAGCCGGCATCGCGGATGATTCGGCGCAACTCTTCTTCAGTCGTGCAATTCGTAACGCCGGCCGCACGAACCACATTTTCTTCCAGCATCACTGAGCCTACATCATTTCCGCCGAAGCGCAAACCCATCTGGCATACCTTTAAGCCCTGGGTGACCCAACTCGACTGAACGTTCAGAAAATTAGACAGATACAGGCGTGAGATGGCGAGCACTTTCAGGTATTCCACGGCGGTGGCTTCGTCCCAATGACGCCCGCCGAGGGCGGTGTTGGCGGGCTGAAAACTCCAGGGAATGAAGGCCGTAAAACCGCCAGTCTCCTCCTGCAAGTCGTACAGTCGCTGGAAATGGTTAATGCGATGCTCGAACTTTTCACCCACACCAAACATCATGGTTGCAGTCGTTCGCATGCCGAGTTTATGCGCGGTGCGGTGCACGCTGATCCAGTCTTCGGTCAGGCACTTCAGGCGGGCGATCTTGTAGCGAACTTCGTCATCGAGAATCTCAGCGCCTCCGCCGGGGATCGAGTGGAGGCCTGCATCGCGCAGGCGAGAGATCGTGTCGTATAGGGTCAGGTTGCTGTACTCAGCGATCGCCAGAATCTCGGAGGCGGAGTAGCAGTGCAGGTGAACTTTCGGAAAGCGCTGGCGGATACCGCGCAGCATCTGCTCGTGCCACTCGATCTTGAGGTCGGGATGCAAGCCGCCCTGCATCAAAACGCCGGTGCCGCCCAGTTCGACCGTCTCGCGGATCTTGTCGTAGATCGTGTCGAAATCGAGGATGTAGCCTTCTTTGGCGGCGGGACCTTTCAGCGGACGATAAAATGCGCAGAATGTGCAATATTCGGTACAAAAGTTCGTGTAATTGATGTTCCGGTCAATGATGTAGGTGACCACGCCCTCGGGATGCAAACGGCGGCGAACCGCGTCGGCTTCCATG
>Ga0210409_10006440_pt1 | contig 12219 bp, 13 predicted proteins | sample IncBWH17MmetaG_FD_161649 | JGI IMG/M metagenome (GOLD analysis project Ga0210409, IMG submission 161649) | Forest soil microbial communities from Barre Woods Harvard Forest LTER site, Petersham, Massachusetts, United States - Inc-BW-H-17-M | ecosystem: Environmental > Terrestrial > Soil >...
GTGCGGCTCCAGGAATCCGATCAGGTAGTCACCCTCCTCAGCGATACGAAGATCGCAAGAGAGCGCGAACTCGAATCCACCGGCCAGGGCTGTGCCGGAAATGGCGGCGATTACCGGTTTTGGCATGCTCTCGCACAGCGCGATCGCCTTGTCCAGGAACCCCCCATTGTAGGTCGCGTTCTCGGGCCACTCGCGACCGGACGCGCGCAGGGACTCTGCGAGGCGGATAAGTACAGCGATGGAATAATGACGAATAAAATAACCGGGTGCGCCGCCGGTCACGACGACAACACGAACGTTGGCATCGCCCGCGAATCCGTCCAGCGCCGCGGTGACCGCGTCGCCCATCTCCTCGTCGAAATAAATTCGATTTGCACTGCCTAGAGTAACGACGGCGATTCCGTCGGCTACTCTCGTCGTCAGAACATCGGCGTTCATCCGTCCACCAGCATCGGCCTTCCTTCCATCAGTGGCGAAGCGCGTCAGGCGGACTTCAGTCCCACATTGGATCGCGAGGCACGGCCCGCCGCTTCCAAGATCAGATTCGCTGTCTCTTCCGGGCGCGCCAGCATGGCGACATGGCTTGATGTGATCTCGACCATCTTCGCGTTGATTGCCTTGGCCATCGCTCTTTCCAGGCTTGGCTGGATGGCGCGGTCCGCCGTTGCAACGAGATACCAGCTCGGTTTGGCTTTCCACGACGCTATCGAAACATTTTGGCCAAGAGCGGTCGCAGCGGTTGGCGCTTGCGCCGCAAACAGGATGCTCTTTTCGGTCGGGGTCAGATCCTGGGCAAAATCGTTCTTCACGCCGGCTTCGGTGAGCTTCAAGAAACCTTGCGCGTCGGGCCGGACCTCTGCTCCCATCGGCGCCGGTTCGACGCTCGCGCCGAGAGAACCCACCGATTGGCCCACATCGGGCGCAAAGGCGGCGATGTAAACAAGTCCCACAACTTTGGGATCATCACCAGCTTCAGTGATGACGACGCCTCCATACGAGTGGCCCACTAAGATGATCGGACCATCTTCAAGCGCGAGCGCACGCTTCACGGTCGCCACATCGTCCTTGAGAGATATCAGCGGGAGTTGGACTGCAGTCACGCGAAGCTCGCGGTCAAGCAGGAGCGGTATCACTTTCGACCACGAAGAGCCGTCTGCCCATGCTCCGTGTACGAGGATTACGTTCGAGGCCTTGGTCATTCCAATTCCCCCATTCGTGCGGCCAACAATCGAGACGAAGCGAAGGCGGGTGTACCGTCCGTGCGTCCACGTGCCGGCAATCCGGCCCCAATCGACTGCGGTGACAGTATTCGGCGATGCCGTTAAGCTGCTCCGTGTCCTCGGAAGTTTCAATTGCCGGAAGCGTCAAAATTTGACCGGGAGGGACAACGCGATGTCTGCAAGCACTGCACACGAAATTGGCATCGTGCATTATCCTGGCGCGCAGGTGGCCTGTATCTTGGGTCTGACCGATTTGTTCGGCGTCGCTTCCACGATTGCGGTCGATCAACGGCGATCTGGGCGGAGCCCACTTCGTGTCACGCACTGGCAAGCGCTCCATAGCCGCGACCCGAATCTTTCTTGCGTCTATGACAGCGCCCCGCGTGGCAGCCCAAAGCCGCGGATCCTGATCATCCCGCCGACCATGGTGGACCTTCCAGATCCTGACGTCCCCGGCGGCGTCGTATCCTGGCTCCGTAATCGCCATGCCGCCGGTGCCGCGTTAGCTTCACTGTGCTCGGGCGCGTTTATCCTTGCCGAAACGGGTCTCGTCGATGGGAAGTCGGTCGCCACACATCAGATCTGCGCAGAGGCTCTGGCGAAGCGTTTTCCGCAAATCGTCGTCGAGGTGAATCGGCGCATTATTGATCACGGGGACATCGTTACCGCAGGCGGATTTCTAGCATGGGTCGATCTTGGCCTATTTCTTGTTGACAGGATTTTTGGCCCGGCCATCAGGGCGGAGACGGCGCGATTTGTTCTTTCCGACCCAGCCGTAGGTGAGGCGCAACATTTTTCCGGCTTCGCTCCTCCTCAGACGCACGGAGATAGAGCCGTGTTGAAGGCTCAAGAGTGGGTGCATATGAGAGACGGACGAGGTGTCTCCCTTGCGGCCATGGCGTCCGCTGCCGGGCTACAGCGGCGCACGCTGCTGCGGCGGTTCGCGAGTGCAACCGGCATGACCCCGATCAAGTATTGTCGGGCCGTCCGCATTGCGCGAGCGCGCGAGCTCCTTGAGGGAGGAGACACCTCGCAGAAGCAGATCGCCGAATCGCTCGGCTATAAGGACGTGGCGTCATTTGCACGTATATTCCGGAAGGCCGTAGGCTCGGCGCCGGGAGGGTACCGCAAAAGGTTTGGCCGTAACGGAATCTCGCCGGCCGATGTCGCTGCGAAAGATAACTCACGTCAGAAGAAGCACATATATTCGAGGTCAGCCTTCAGACGAGCTGAACGAGGAACCGTCACTCGCCGACCGATCTTCCAGAATGCATTGTTACCGCGGACTACGCTCCGCTAACCCGGAGGCAAGATTCTCTCGTAGCGTGCTCGTGCGAGAAATGCATTATCGCGGCCGAGCGAAGTGGCGCGCATCTGCGGCCACACAACTGGACTCGAGCTCACAGCATTCGGCTGCCGCCGAAATTAGCCGCGGCTAGTTGCGTGAATCCTCTATAGTGCGAATCAGAAATTCGAGCAACTCAGAGGCTCGAATTTACCTCAGTTATGTCTCTCAATATACTAATAAAGAAGTAAAATCTGGTGCCCGGGAGAGGACTCGAACTTGAGGAATTTCCTCAACAGATTCGCGGTGTTATGAAGTCGCGCACGAATTTTACCCGCCAGATTACCCGTTAACGACTGCTTGCTTGAATGCACTTTTTCCTTGAGGCGTAGCGGGTAACAAACAATTCTCCGGCGCAGTTCGCTGCCGTTCGTCCAAGTGCGTTTTCGCCGAACCTACCGCCACCGCGTCACATCCCGACTCTACCCCAAGAGCAGCCGCTCACGAATCCCAATAGGACTTCCCGAAAGGTTCGTGGCTGCTCGAAACGGAGGCGAACCTAACGCAGCTCGCCCATAAGCCCAACCAGACGTGCGCTTCGGTTGCGATCGGGAGATTGTGAACTGCGGTAAAGCCGGTTGATTAGTTGGATCAGCTCGTCAGGCAAAAATGGCTTGACCAGGACCGACATACCATGCGAGGCGACCGCGTCCATCGTTGTCGATCTGATGTCTCCGGTCATTACGATCGCAGGAAGATTCCAGGCAAGAGCGGCACGCAGTGACTTGATGCTCTCAACACCGTTCATTGGACCTGGGAGGTTGTAATCACATAACACTAGATCTGGACACAAGTCTTTCTGCTTGATCAGGGTGGCCGCGTCACTCACGGTCGCAACTCCAATGACGCCGATTCCCCTCGATGTCAGCGTCCGGTTGATTGCAGACCGTAGAGACGTCTCGTCTTCGATGACAAGGACAGTGCCGCGGAAGAGCTCACAACCAAAATCAGACGTTAGTACGGAATCAGATACACCGACCTGTGCTCGCCCCCGCGGAACTTCAATGGAGAAGCCGCTGCCCTTCCCCGGCGTGGAGCGCACATCAACCCTGTGCTCCAAGATTTCTCCCAGTCGCCTGACGATTGCCAGACCTAGTCCAAAGCCGCCGCGCTCGGCATCGCAATAATATTCTTCAAATATGTGTGGCAGCTGATCCCCCGAGATGCCGATGCCAGTATCCCAAACTTCGATCCGAATCTTGTCGCTAGTGCGTCGGCAACCCAACAGGATTTTCCCTCGATCAGTGTACCGAATGGCATTCGACAGGAGATTACGGATCATCTCCTCGAGCATGCGCTTGTCGCTACGCACCACGAGATCGGACGGCACAACGCGCCATTGCAAGCCCTTTTCCTCGAGGGGCCGAAGAAGGTCAGTTGCTACCGAATTGAATATTTCATTGACGGCAAAGTCGCTCTTCGATGGGCGCAGATTTCCGGTTTCGAGTCGATTGATATCAAGCAGACTCGATAACATGCTAGACATGGTATCAATCGAGTGGCCTATGCCGGCGATAATCTCTTGCCCCTCGCGATCCGGATGCTGCTGTTCAAGTGCCCCGTGCAAGAGTCTCAAAGTCTGTAGGGGTTGTCGCAGATCGTGACTTGCGGCAGCGAGAAAAATCGATTTGTCGCGATCTGCCCGTTCTGCCACTTTCTGTGCACGCGAAATCTCTTCTTCGAACCGCTTTCGCTGGGTAATGTCGGTCGTCAAGCCCCGGATCCGCATAGGCAATCCGCCTGAGTCGAATTGCGCGGTAGCAACTTGCTCTAGCCACACTTCGCTATCGCCATCCCCCCGTTGGTAGCGGAATGTCACCGAATAAGAGGGTTTGTCGGGGTTGACGCCGTGTACGCAGGCTGTCACATGCGGGCGATCATCCGGATGGACTTGTCCTAACATTTCAGAGCCGCTGACAACATCTTTCGATCCGAATCCCAGGATTGGCACCGCGTTTTGGCTGTGGCGCACTTGGTCGGCGGCGAGATCCCATTCGAAGGCCATCACGCCTCCGGCCCGCAGCGCCTCCTGGAGCCGAGCCTCCCTGTCCATAAGTGCGATCCCTTGAAGCCTTCGCTCGCTAAACAGCGCAGTAAGAACCAGCGCGCCGAACGAGATTGCCAAAATGCTCGCTTGAGCAGACTGGATACGTTGCTCAAACGACAAGCGGGAATCGCCGAAAATGCCGATGGCAAATGTTGTTGTCGCGACGATCGTGATGGCGCAGATAAACGTTGCGGCAGTGGTAATACCAGGCGGCAGGCGCGCCGCGATCCAAACGAACAAAGGGCACAGGGAGATAGTAGCCAGCTCGAGGGTCCAGGGCTCATTGGGTAAGAACACCAGGAATGCGCATAGGACGCATACCACCGCGAGTGCCAAAGCGCTTTCTACGGTTTCCCGCGTCGACGGAACGTTGCGCATCAATGACGCTAAACCGATCACGAGCGGTGCGACCGTGAGGGTGCCAAGCGCGTCCGAGGCGACCCAGTGAAGCCATATGGTTGGGACGGATTCGGTTGCATCGTGGAACCAGACGAACCCCATCGTGCCGACAATCCCCGAAACGACCGTTCCCGCGATGGTCGCCGCAAACAGTCCGATCACGCGGCGTAGCGTATTGAGCTCAAATGGCGAGCCGTATGATCGCTCGATCAGGCCCGCAACTATGGCTGCCTCACTGGCATTGGCGACAGCGAAGAAAACGGAGCTCCAAACGTTGCGATCGCCCAGCAGATTAGCCAGGATGGTCGCAGCCATCACTCCGACGAGAACGGGCCACCGAGCCGCAGAACCCGCGACTATTAGGGCGCCGGAGGCTACGCCCGCAGCCGGCCAGAACACGGCAACGCCGTCGGACTTCTCGAGGAGGGCTAGGCTTAGCCGAGCTGCCAGGAAATAGACAATTGCCACTGCCACCGTGACGACGACAGCGATCGCCCACGGCGGCCTTGCCGTAGGCTTGCGTACCGCGGCCCATGTTCGTTCCGGCAACAGAACCATTAGTTGACCCCCCTACGACCGGCCAATCGTACAATGATCAGGTTATCGGTCTGGTCCTTTCTCGGCAATTCAGCGGGTTAGCTGGCCGTATTTCGGTGAGATATTGGACACTTCCGAGGCAAGTTTCGCCGTGTGGTTCTGTAGCGGACACCCACGGGCGGCGTCACAGTCTGTGCCGGCTGGCATGCTTCCGGTGTACAGGCTTAATGGTAGTGGAGTGGCCTGATCGCGGCATCTCCGGGGCGCCGGCATCCCTCTTTTTTAGGCCGCTTCGGGTTGCGTTCAGCCCGGCGGGTACACCCCGGGGATGCCGTAGCGCGCGCGAAACCGCGCACTGTAGCTCTGCAGTTTGAGCGCCTGCTGATAGTACTCAAAGTACGGGTCAGCGAACACGCCCGGGTCAGGATTGTTCAGCACCCGTACCACGGGTTCGGGGGTTATCCGCGGTGATCGCCCCGGCTATCAGGAACCGCTCCTGCGCACTGATGGGCCAAACCACATCACACAGCAGGCAGTAGGCGTCGATCGCTTGACCAGCACTGAGCGACTCAACTAGTTCAATCGGTTCGTATCCGCTTTGCAACCGCCCCTGCTCGCACCTTGGACAGGTCGAGAAGAACGCGGTCGTTTCACGCATGGTTGAGAGCCTATCCCACAACGTGGCTAACTTCTGCCGTGAATTGCCCGGGTCCACCCTAACGCTACGGCAAGCCCTGTGCGCTCGTGGGCGCTGATTCTCCAGTACTCATCGCATGTCACGCAGTACCCCTCCACCGGGTGGTCGCCGTTGAGCAGCCTTAGCAAAGCACTGCGGGTGTACCACCGCACCTGATTGTGCTTGCACTTGGGGCATATCGACAGGAGCGGGAGGCGTGCGGGTATCATCCCGTGAGCCTGGTGGACTCGAGTCGTGTTCATCTTCTCCCTCCTCTCCCTAAGGGTGAATTGACCATACGACTGCGCTACGGAGTCGGCCGTCGCGCAATCTGTTCAGGTTCGGCGTATTGATCGGCCACCGTAGCAACCGAGCTGGCCGAAGCCGCTGTCATCGATGACGATGAAAAGGACATTGGGAGCACCCGCCTTCGCGCAAAACGCCGCAGGCGACACTGACTCGGAATCCTCAACGGTGCGGCCCATGCGACCCGGAAATGTCGTCTCGGGTTTGTATTCCTTCAGCGTTATGATCACGCCTCCTTGGGAGCCCGTTTGAGATCCTTTGCGGCGCGAGCTTCCCCGGCGGGCAGGCCAAAGCACGGTACACGCACTACCGAAGTCGTCACCGAAGATCAGCAGAATACTTGGCTCTCTCCTTGCCGCCTGTGGTCGAGCGCGGTCTCTGCACTGATCCATATGCTGCGGCCGTCTTCCTCGGATTTGTTGGCTGCCGCATCCTTGCGCAGACGACGCTGATCTCAGACAAGACGGCCGCAGCGAATAGGTTTGTACGCGCCTGGCGGTGGAACATAAATAAGGCAAAGTGATTAGGCGCTTCGCCGCGAACCTTATTGCGGTGGATTTACCACCATGTAGGTGGTGGTCAAGCCGCTCAGCCGGGGCTGATCCCATAGCCCCCCGATCTCGGATCCTTGAGTTGCAAACTTCTTCGCCTCCGTCGTGTGCAATAGGCACTTCACCTTACTGCTGCCGATTGCGGTATCGAATGCGTTGAATCGCGCGAAAAAACGCGGCTCCAAGTAACACGGCGCGGCGAGCCGCCAGCGACCAGATTTCGAAGGGCGGTTCGGCGCGGCTGAAGAGGAGTACACTGGCGCGGGCCCCGCATCTCAGTCCCGCAAGACGGCGTCCAGCGCACAGCACCGGTTGTGTTACGCGCTGAGTGCCAACGGTGGATGAGGTGATCAATGACGGCGGTGAAGTCCATCGTCAGCGCCGAGCAGAGATCAAAGGACAAGGGTGCACTTTGAAAAGGCAATCGCCCGCATGACCCACCCGTTGCCCATCGTCGCTGTGGTCGATGATGAAGAGTCGATGCGGCTCGCGCTTGCACGCCTGCTGCGGGGTTGCTCGTTCGCGGTTTCGGTTTACGGCTCGGGGGAGGAATTCCTTCGCTCATTGGCCACGTCCCGACCCGCATGCGTAATACTCGACATTGAGATGCCGGGCATGAGCGGCCGGGACGTTCAACGTGCGCTATCTACGTCCGGCGCCTCGTTGCCCATTATTATCGTCACCGCATACGACCGAGCGGATTTACGTGCGGCGTGCCTCGCCGACGGAGCGGCCGCATATTTCGCCAAGCCGCTGCGAGGCCAGCACCTAATTGACGCGCTCGAGTCCTTGGTCAGACGTCCCTCTTAACATGGCCCGTGACACTTGTTCGTTCACCGCGCAGGTCGATTCCCTTCGTCGCCACAACGGTCGCGTAACGAAATTGACATTTCCATCGCGAGAACGGGACGGGCCACTATGTCGCATAATCGCGGCAGCGCTTCAAAGTTAGTCATGGAAACCGGTGCTTGCGAACTGGGAGATTTCGACAATGCACGCAGACCCAGCCGTATTTATCCTCGATGACGACGATTCGTTTGTGGCCGCTCTTTGCAGACTGCTGAGCGGAGAGGGGTTTCGAACCCGAGGCTGGACTTCCGCCAAGACGTTCCTCGCCGAGCATGATCCTGACCTGCCCGGCTGTCTCTTAACCGACCTGAGCATGCCCGAAATGAGCGGCCTTGAGCTGCAACGGGCTTTGACCGCCGCCGGGTGCGGCCGTCCCATCATATTCATCACCGGCAAGGGGACATGACAACGACCGTCGAGGGAATGCGGGCGGGCGCGCTGACCTTTCTGCCGAAGCCGATACGTGGTGTCGAGTTGGTTGCGGCAGTGCGTGAAGCACTCGCAGAGGATGCTGCGATGCGGGCATCCGAGGCGACGCGACGTCGCATGCTCACACTTCTGGATTCCCTGACACCGCGCGAGCGGCAGGTCCTGGACCTGATTGTTCAGGGACTGCCCAGCAAGCGGATCGCTACGCAGCTCGGCATCGCCGAAAATACGGTCAAGGTGCATCGCGACCGGCTGATGCACAAGATGCAGGTCAGATCCGCCGCGGCGCTCATCAATCTGTTGACGCGTGGGGAGCCGGCGGCGTCGCGCTCAAACTACCCGCGGCCGAAGCCGCGAGACACGCGTGTATAAAACTATGGAGTAGAGTTGCGCATCCAAGAGAAGGCAACCAACAGTTGAGGTACACGCGCGGGGTTAGGCGGTCATGCACGTCTAGCCACGAGGCAGTGCCTACGTCAAGGCACCTCCGTTACGGCTCCCTGCACCCAGTGGCTGCTGCTCGGGACAGTCCGCACCGTGAAGCGAACAACCGCACCGCCGCTAGGACGGTTTTCCGCCCAAATGCGGCCTTCGTGTCCTCGGATGATCGAGCGCGCAATCGAAAGCCCCAGACCAACGCCATCGGGCTTCGTCGTGAAAAACGAATCGAACAGCTTCGGCATCTCGTCGTCGGCGATACCGCGGCCGTTGTCAATTACGGCGATTTCGACGGTGTCATCTTCGTTTCGCCTTGTCTGCACGATAATCTCTCGTTCTCCGGGCGTGTCGCTCATGGCATCCATCCCGTTGACAATCAGGTTCAGTAAGACCTGTTCCAAGTATGCAGGGTCCGCTAACGCCTGCGGAAGGTCCGTGGCGAGTTCCTGCCGGATCACTACACCCCGTCGTCGGGCATCGCCCACCACAAGGTGCAGTACGTCCTCAACGAGTTCGTTAAGATCCGTCGGCCGCAGCTGCATCGCACTTCGCCGCGTCAGCGCTCGAATTCTGCGAATCGTTTGGTCGGCACGCAGGCCATCCTTGTAGATGGCAGCAAGAATCGTCTGAATCTCGGCCGACGGTTGGCCCGCGGTTTGCAGCAACCGTTCGGCAGCCTCGGCGTTTAGCAGCATGGCACCCAGTGGCTGGCTGACTTCATGGGCAACCATCGACGTGAGCTCTCCCAACGCGGCGAGACGTGCACGGTGCGTCAGTCTGCGAGTTGATTCCTCGACTTCCCTGCGGTCTGTAATATCGATTGCGCTGCCAATAAAGCCGAGAAACACACCGCCCTCGTCGTATCGCGGCAGTCCCCGGTCCAGGACCCAGCGGTACTCGCCGTCACGTCGACGCAATCGGTAGTCCATCTCGAATGGGCGTCGAGCATCGAAATCAGAGTGATAGACCGCGACACAGCGCTGCACATCGGCTTCGTGCACGCCCGCAAGCCAGCCGTTGCCCCGCTCCTCGTCCAGTGTGCGTCCGGTAAATTCTAGCCAACTCTTGTTGAAGAACTGATGGAGCCTGTCGGCGCCCGACATCCAGATGAGCACGGGCGCTGTATCCGCGATATTGCGAAACCGCTGTTCGCTTTCTCGCAAGGACCGTTCGACACGACTTGCGTGCTCCGTGAGCACCGCGATCAGATAGAGTGGCACCACTCGTAACAGCAGGAAGCCTTGGAGTTCGACTGCGGTATCGGTTGGTGAGCGTCCGGCAAAGGGGCCGCGGTCCGACAGCGCAGCACTCACGGCAACAATTGTGAGCACCGCCCCTGCTCCGGATGCGCCCAACATGCCAAAGCGGATCGCGGCCCAAAACAGAAACAGCACCGGCACATAGGTACGCGAATCGGCAAAGCCGGACGCCGGTGCCCCGGCCTTGAACGCCAGCGAAATGCTCAGCAGCAAGCCGCAGGTGAGCAGGATCGCTTCGACCGACCGTCTTCCGGAAAGCTGTCTGAGCTTGGGGGGTCGCAACACCCAGTAGAAGAGCGCCGGGGTGATGATCAGGCTCGGCAGGGCGGCGCCCAAGAACCAACTCTCCCAACTCGCCCAGTACCGGTGCCCAACCGCACTCCGTATCGCTGCTCCGGCAAAGGCGCTCGTCGCTGGGATAAGTAAGACGACCGTGAGGCAATAGAGCGCAAACTCCCGTATCGTCCCGAATCGGAGGGGGTCCCTCATGAAGCGGAGTAGCAGATACGCACCGACTACCGCCTTCGCACAATCGATCGAGAACGCACTCACCAAAAGCCATAGCGGCGCATCCGGAGGCACTGCAACGAACAGACGAATAGGCAAGGTTGCCAGCAGGAACAACCACCACCACCTCGGCGGAACTAGCAGCAAAGTACAGAGCAGGACTGGATCAGGAAACCAGAATGGAGCAGCGGTCGCATGGCTGAACGACATGCCGTACCGGTAAGCAAAGTAGAAGGCGCACTCGAATAGGCAGAACGCAATTGCATTGCGCAATGGGGGCGCACGGTCGAGCGCACTGAAGATCGGTGCAAGTTCGCACCATCGAGGCGATCGGTTTTGTGAAACGAGGCTCATGTGTAACGTATGCCCCATTTGACGCCGATAGGCCTGGCGTGAAGATGTGGGGTTGGGCTGACGTTGCCGGAGGTTGGAACTGCAGGAACGTAATTGCAGATCCGGGAGAAATCGTTGCCGCCTTCAACATTGCTCGGTGCGAGGGGTATCTCGCGTTGTTCCGCACGCTCAGGTGGGGCGAAGCCTGCGCAGCTCCCGCCAGGCGCGGCGCCGCCAAGGCGCTGTACATCGGGGGTCGGCACGCGGAACTCGTATCTGCATCTGCTACCACTCCGGCTGCTGAGCGCACAACGTGGAACTCGCCGCGAGCGCCAGTGCGGTGAGCAGATGTTGAGGCGCTTGCGCACGAGACATGATTAATGCTCCTGTGCCTCGCAAATCAGGGATAGACCCACCATTTGCCACCGACGCAGGCAACTTAGACTCTGCAGTAGTTTTGGGGTACTGCCCCTAGGGGAAGCGCTTAAGCTGGGGGATGCGGGGCGGCGCACGAGCGCGAAAACGCCGCCCGAAGCCCGCGCTCTCGAGCCGCACGCGGGCGCCGGCTGCGGTCAGCGCCGCCCTCACGGCAGCGTTCGGATGCAGTACGACTCGCAGTGCGCGACGCGCAAACGCTGGCCGAGTGGCGGGCGTCCGCCCTACTGCGCACCTGTACTCTGAGCTTTTGCACCCGCGCCGCGAGCCGCTTTGCGGCATGCCAAGCAGCCGCCTGCAGCACTATCTCGAAAGGCGAAGGCCAAGCAGGCCGCCACGGAGGCCGTAGGTTTTGACGCTTGGTTGCACGGCATCGGAAGCTCCATTGTCGGCTTTTGCGAGTGCTAAGGCGACGCACCCTTGACGAACTTTCGGATGTCCTGAGCCAGCCGCGCAGCGGCGGCCGGGTCGACTAGGGCTCGTGCCCTGCCTCGAGCAGCTCGAGCACCAGCCGATCCTTCGGGATTCCCGCCTGTTCCGTCGTGTAGCGGGCCCCGGCCGGGGTCGTGTTCAGATCGTAGTACCCCGTCGCGATCATCGCGTAAGTCTGGACAGAGCGCGACGACGGCGAGCGCCTGATCTCAGTTCGACGAGCTACTGCGCGGGAGCGCAAAGAGTATGAAAGCTGAGTACGATTTCTCCAAGGGGCGACGCGGGCCAGCTGTACCAACGAAGGGCAAAACCCGCATCACGATCTACATCGAGTCCGCGCGCACGGGGGTCGGATATCAGACTCTCATCAACAAGGCACTCGCGCATCAGACCGGCACGGCCGAAGAGCCGATGACTGCCGAGCAGATGCGGAAGATCGTTCGCGAACAGCTCGCC
>Ga0210409_10006441_pt1 | contig 12219 bp, 7 predicted proteins | sample IncBWH17MmetaG_FD_161649 | JGI IMG/M metagenome (GOLD analysis project Ga0210409, IMG submission 161649) | Forest soil microbial communities from Barre Woods Harvard Forest LTER site, Petersham, Massachusetts, United States - Inc-BW-H-17-M | ecosystem: Environmental > Terrestrial > Soil >...
GTCCAGCGGCACGCTGGCAAAGTGGGTGTTGAACGCTTCGATACGACGACCGGCAAAATTGGCCGCCAGCAGGAAGTGCTGCCCCTCGACTTCCACCCACGTCAGACCGAGGAACACCGAACCCTGCTTGGATTCGTCCACGACCGTGACTGCCTCGTTGAGCGGAGTCAGACCCTGGTTCCAGCCGGCGATCGTGCCTTCCTTGGTCGCGAACATGAACAGCGCCGGTGAGCTGTCCACGCTGAGTGCGAAATCAGCGGTACCGTTGAAGATGATGCCGGTCGGTTGCGAAGGCCCGCTGACACCTGTGGCGTTGGGAATCGTTACCACTAACGGTACGATGCCACCACTGCCGGTGTACAGCACCGCCGTACCGGTGCCTTCATTGGTCGGCCAGAACGGTGAGCCGGCGCCACGCGCCAGTCCCCACGGATTTTTCAGATTGGCATCGGTGCTGACGGCCATGCCAGAGATATCGGACACCAGGTTGGTTTGCGTGTAGTTCTGCGCTGCAGCGATCAGCGGCGCGATCGACAGTGCGCAGCCCAGAGCGACTCGGCGTACCGCAGGTGAGTATCGGATCATTTGAAGGCTCCTCCCCTAAGGACTGAAAACGGGATTGAAACGAACAGCCCTGGGGCTGTCGCGCGCTCGACTATAGGCGCAGCAAAAGCGCGCGGCACGCACTATAAGTTTGCGAACCTATCAAACTATTCCGCTCCCCGGGTGTACTCACATCCTTGGCAGCGTTGATAGGGTCTGTCACGCAGCTGTCATTGCGAACACAGCAATCAGCATTCGGCGATAGTTTATGCATCGCGCGCTGCATAGCCGGAAGGCGATGCCGAGTTTGTAAGAACTATCGTGTCAATGCTTGCGCGTTGAACTATTCAGCGCCGACGCATCAGCCCTCACTCAGCTGATCGATGAGTCGCGCGCTGTGCAAGGCGCGTCGCGCGGTGCCTTCCCAGATCTGCTGCCGGCAGCTGGTGCCATCCGCGATCACCACGGCATCCGGCACCGCGCGCACAGCGGGCAGCAGTGACGCCTCTGCCATCTGCCGCGAGATCTCTTGATGTGCGGCCTCATATCCGAAACTGCCGGCCATGCCGCAACACGAGCTCTGGATGAGTGTCGGATTCGCACCCGGAACCAGGCGCAGGACCTCCAGCATCGCATCCACCGCGGCGAACGCCTTCTGATGACAATGACCGTGCACCAGCACCGGCGTTGAGGTGCTCTTCAGTCGTAACGTGAGCCGCCCGCTTCGCTGTTCGCGTGCGACAAATTCTTCAAACAGCATGGCCTGGGACGCCACGGTATGCGCCGCCGGGCCCAGACGCAGTACCAGCGCCTCATCGCGCAAGGTCAGCAGGCACGAGGGCTCAAGTCCAACCACGGCAATGCCGGCACGCGCGAACGGCTCCGCGGCACTGATCAGTTCCTGCAGCCGCGACTTCGCAGCGCTCACCTGACCGCAGCTCAGATAGGTTCGCCCGCAGCAATAGTGACCGCCGGCTCTCCTCAGAACATGAATCGAGTAGCCCGCCGTCGTGAGCACTCGCGCCGCCGCAAACGCGTTCTCGGTTTCGAACAGACCGGTAAACGTATCCACGAACAACACGGCGACCTTGCGGTCAGAGGCCGCCCGCTGCAGTGCCTCATCGCGCGACACCGTCGGAATGAGGCGCTGCTGCCGCCAGTAGGTGTCGCGACGCCAGCGCGGCAGCGTGCGAGTTGCCGACAGGCCCAGCAAACGCTCGCCCAGCCAACGAGCACCGGGCACGCGCTCGCGCAGATTCGGCAGCCACGGGATGCGACTGAGCGCGTGCGCATAGTCCGGAAGGCGCGCGATCAGAGTGTCTTTGAGCGTGAGCCCATGCTGCGCTGTGTAGTGCGACAGGAACTCGATCTTCATCCTGGCCATGTCCACGCCGGTCGGGCATTCGCGCCGGCAGGCCTTGCAGCTCACGCACAGATCCATCGCCTCATGCACCGCCTCGCTCGCCAGTCCGCCCGGCCCGAGCTGTCCCGATAGCGCGAGCCGCAGTGTATTGGCGCGGCCGCGCGTCACGTGCTGCTCATCGCGTGTCACGCGATAGCTGGGGCACATCGCACCGGCATCGAACTTGCGGCAGTGGCCGTTGTTGTTGCACATCTCGACGGCCTTGGCGAAGCCACCGGTGTTGTCGCCGCCAGTGCCAGGGGCGGTGAGGGTCTGCGTCATGGGATCGTTCTGCACATCCCACACCGACCAGTCGAGCGCCGCCTTCAGTGCCTGGGTGCGATAGGGCCGCGGCGCCGATGGCGGCGCAAAGCGCAGCAACGCGACATCGTCCATTCGCGGCGGGTCGATGATGCGCCCTGGGTTGAACAGGCCGATCGGATCGATGTGTTGTTTGATGGCGCGCAGCGCCTCATACAGCGCAGGCCCGAACTGCCAGCGAATCCATTCGCCGCGGCACAGTCCATCGCCATGCTCGCCGCTGTACGCGCCCTGGTACCGGCGCACCAGTTCCGAGGCCTCCTGCGCGATGCGGCGCATACGCACCGCGCCGCCGCCCTCGCCGTCCCGACGCATATCCAGTATCGGCCGCACATGCAGCGTTCCGACCGAAGCATGCGCATACCAGGTGCCGTGAGTCCCATGGCGGGCGAACACTTCGGTCAGTGCATCGGTGTAGTCGGCCAGATGCTGCAGCGGTACGGCACAGTCTTCGATAAAACTGACCGGCTTGCCGTCACCCTTGAGGCTCATCATGATGTTGAGGCCGGCTTTGCGCACTTCCCACACGCGCCGCTGCGCCTCGGGTTCGGTCAGGCGTATCACCTCGCCTTCCAATCCGAAATCCGCCATCACAGTGCTGAGCTCCTCGAGTTGGCGCAGCAGCCGCTGCGGATCCTCGCCGCTGAACTCCACCAGCAGCACCGCTGCCGGCTGCCTCATCAACACCGGCTCGATCAGCCTCCGATAGACAGGATTGGCCGCACTGAGCTCGAGCATGATGCGATCGATCAGCTCGACCGCACTGGGCTTGAGTCGAACCAGATGCTGTGGCGCCTGCATCGCCGCACGAAAACTGGGGAAACTGAGCACCGCGAGCACCGTCCTGCGCGGCAGCTCGCGCAGCTGCAACCTCAGCGTGCGCGTCAAGGCGAGCGTGCCCTCCGAGCCCACCAGCAAATGGGCAAGATTCACGTGGCCGTCGCGGCTATACGGTCGCTCGCTCTGGTTCTCAAAGATGTCGAGGTTGTAGCCGCCGACGCGCCGCAGTAGCTTCGGCCAGCGCTCGATGATTTGCGCTCGGTGCTCGCTCGCAAGCCTGGCAACGAAGCTCGCGATCTGGCTGGCCCGTCCCTGGAGTGCCGGCACCGGTCCGAAATCGACAGCGCTGCCATCGGAAAGCCAGGCCGATAACCCGAGAACGTTATGCACCATGTTGCCGTAGGCTATCGAGCGCGAACCGCAGGAATTGTTGCCGGCCATGCCGCCGAGCGTAGCCTGTGCACCGGTGGAGACATCCACTGGAAACCACAGCCCGTGAGCTTTGAGCTGTGCGTTGAGATCGTCGAGCACCACCCCCGGCTGCACCAGCGCCGTGCGCGCGGTCGCATCAATGCTCAGCACGTGGCGAAGGTGCCTGCTGACGTCGATGACCAGCGCTTCACCGACCGTCTGGCCGCATTGGCTGCTGCCAGCCCCTCGCGGCAGAATCGGGATGCCCAGTTCGCGGGCGATGTCGATCGCCGCTGACACGTCGCTGTCTGCCCGGGGAATGAACACCCCGAGAGGCATGATCTGGTAGATCGAGGCGTCCGTGGCGTAGCGGCCACGGGAGGCCGGATCGCACAAGACCTCGCCCTGTGTTTCTCGCCTCAGGCGCCGTTCCAGGGTCCGGATCAGTGCGGGCTCTCGCATGACTTGGCAGGCATCTTAAACGCTTTGAATGTGGTGTCAGCTATTGCGACAATTCACGTTGATGCTACAACTCGACGCACACGCCAGCGGCCATCATTGGCTGCAGGTCCCGGGTCCTGGCCCGGTGCCGGATCGGATCCTGCGGGCCATCAGCTTGCCGACGATTGATCATCGCGGACCGGAATTCGGTCAGCTCGGCATCAACGTACTGACTGCGGTCAAGACACTTTTCCGCACCACGCAACCGGTGATCATCTACTGTGCGTCCGGCACCGGTGCCTGGGAGGCGGCCCTCAGCAACACCTTGAGCCCGGGCGATCACGTGCTGATGTATGACACCGGGCACTTCGCCACGCTGTGGTCGGCGCTGGCAACCCGGCTCGGACTGTCGGTTGAGCTGCTGGGCTGGCAGGGAGCCGATCCTGAGTTGCCGAGTGTGCCGAGCTGGCGACGCGGTGTACACGCGGAACTGATCGAGCAACGGCTGCGACGCGATGACGCGCACACGATCAGAGCAGTGTGTGTGGTTCACAACGAAACCTCCACCGGCACACTGTCGGACATCGCTGCCGTGCGGCGGGCGCTGGATGGTGCACGTCATCCGGCATTGCTCATGGTGGACACCATTTCAAGCCTGGGTTGCACCGACTATCGGCACGATGAGTGGGGTGTGGATGTCACGATCAGCGGCTCGCAGAAAGGCCTGATGCTGCCGCCCGGCCTGAGTTTCAATGCGATCTCCAAGCGTGCGCTGCATGCGATGAAGAGCGCGCGCCTGCCGCGCTGCTACTGGTCGTGGGACGAGATGCTCGAGTCCAATCGCAACGGCTATTGGCCCCATACACCGAACACCAATCTGCTCTATGGATTGTCCGAGGCGCTCGAGATGCTGCGCGCCGAGGGGCTGGAAAGAGTGTTTGCTCGCCACCAGCGCTGGGGCGCCTGCGTGCGCGCCGCGGTCCAGGCCTGGGGGCTGCCCATTGCGTGCATCGAACCCGAGCGCTATTCCCCGGTTCTGACCGCGGTCATCACACCGCAGGAAGTGGATGCTGAGGCGCTGCGCCGATTGATCTACCAGCGCTTCGATCTGTCGCTCGGCACCGGACTGGGAAAGCTCAAGGGACGGACCTTCCGTATCGGACATCTGGGCGCCAGCAACGATCTGACGGTGCTGGCGACGCTGGTCGCATGCGAGATGGGGCTGAAAGAGGCAGGGATTCGCCTGAAATCCAGCGGCGTGCAGGTTGCCATGCACTATCTGGCACAGCACCCTGCACCGGTGCCGATTCTTAAATCCGCCGCGCAGTAATCACACGCGCTAGGGCACCATCCAGGGCATGAGGTACTGCTGCGCCAGTACCAGCAGACCGAGCAGCAACGTAAGAATGATGCTGTGCTTGAAAGTGCGCGCCAGCACGACTCCTTCCTGTCCCTTGAGGTTCGTGACCGATACACCCGTGGCAATGTTCTGCGGCGAGATCATCTTGCCCATCACACCACCGGAGGAGTTGGTGGCTGCGATCAGCAGCGGATTGAGATTGAGCTGATGCGCGGCCACGACCTGCAGATTGCCAAACAGCGCATTGCCCGAGGTGTCACTGCCTGACAGGAACACCGCGACCCAGCCAAGGAACGCGGACAGAAGCGGAAAGAAGATGCCAGCCGACGACACGCCCAGACCGAGCGTGTAGTTCATCCCGGAATAGTTCATCAGGTATGCGAGGCCGACAATCAGCGCAACCGTCAGGATCGCGAGACGACTCTGGCGCCAGGTGTCAGCCAGTACCTTGATGAAGCGCCCCGGGCCGACACCGACCAGCGCGGACGTGATGATCGCCGCGACCAGAATGGCAGTGCCGGTCCCCAGCGGCTGGAAATTCCAGTTAGCCGCGTACTGCTTCTTGTACAACGTGATGTAGACCGCGTTGTGCAGTCCCGGCCAGTGAATGACTTGCTGTCCGATGAGGTAAATCTTCTCCCGGGTCCAGATGATGACCACGGCCGAGACCACCAGCCACGGGATCCATCCCTGCCAGCCGGCCACCGGTGCACGCGTTTGGCCCGAGGGTGCGCTCGGCGCGGGGCGCCGAACGGCATACTCCGGATCAGGGGATGGGGACCATAGGCGCACGAAGATCAGTGTCACGGCCAGTGAGATGATCGCGGACAACACATCCGTCAGCGAGTAATCCACATAGTTGGAGCAGAAAAACTGCGCCAGCGCAAAACTGCCGCCCGCCACGAACAGCATCGGCCACAGTGCGCGCATTGACTTCATGCCGCCGTAGATGCCCATCACATAGAACGGCAGGATGAACGCGATGAACGGCAGCTGACGCCCCACCATCGCGCCCAGTTTGACGGCAGGCAGATCCGTGACCTGGCCGAGTGTCGTGATCGGTGCACCGAGTGCGCCGAAGGCCACCGGCGCGGTATTGAAGATCAGCGTGAAGGTCAGTGCTTCCAACGGCGGCATCCCAATCAGGATCAGCAGCGCGCTGGTGATGGCCACCGGGGTGCCAAAACCGGAAATGCCTTCCATCAGACAGCCGAAGCAGAAGCCGATCACGACCAGTGCGACGCGCCGGTCATTGGGCATGTTCGCCAGCAGCCAGTCGCAGAACGCGTCGAAGCGCCCCGACGTCACAGCGATGTTGTAGAGCACCAGGGCGTTGAAGACGATCCACATGACCGGAACCAGGCCAAACACCACACCGGCCGCGACGCTGTCGAACGCGAGGGCGACGGGAAACTTCCACAGAGAGATGCTGGTCAGCAGTCCGACGATCAGGCCAGCGAGCGAGGCCTGCCAAGCCGGCCGTCGCAGTACACCCAGTGCAATCAGAACCGTCGCGATCGGCAGCGCCGCGCACACAAACGAAAGCGCCAGGTTGCCGCCCACCGGCGACAGGATCTGATTGAACATCGTGTTCCCCCTATTCTCGTTCTGTTGTTGGTCGTTGTTGTGGTCGGAACACGCCTATATTGGCCTTGAGGCAAGCGACTTTCAAACTTTCCTGTCAGTCCGCGTGTGTGGTCTGGATCGTTGTCCAGCGCAGCTGCGTGAAGGCCTCGATCGCGACCTCGCCGCTGCCGCGCGGGTGGCTACCGAGCCGTCGATTGGATTGCGACGTGTGAAGCTCCTGCCGCCCGCGGCATGCCTGTCACGGCCTGCGATCAGGAGCTGGACGTCTTGCACGCTTGTTCCCCTACTGCCAAGCCGATGCCGGTCATATAGGCGGACAGTAGTGCGCATGTTACCCATTCCCAAAAGGCAAAACTCAAGTAGAACGGCAGCCCCAGGGTTCGCCAGGCGGGTCCCACCCACGGGACCTCCGGCCGCCACCACGTGAGGTAGACCTGTGTGATGGCGGCCATTGCGATCGGGGAAAAGGCGATCAGCGCGAGCACGACCTGAGGGGCTCGCGTGGGATAGCGTCGCGGAAACCTGAGGTTGAGTGAGACCAGCACCAAACCGCAACACACGCCGACGAAGCCGGCTATCGCCAGGATCTCGTGACCGTTGCGAATCGAATGCCAGCGTTCGGGCAGCAGCGAGCTCAAAGTCATGCAGGCGTAGCCGGCGGCGAGTACCCAGAGCCTGCGGAAAGGCACCGTTGAGCGCACGGTCCACACCCACAGCAGGCCGGCCCCGGCGCAGGTCATCAGTGCCGCCGAGGCCCACAGATGCCCCGCTGGATTACGCTCCGGATAGATCAGCTGTGAGGTCGTGATGTAACGCCAGTCGTAGGGCGTCGGAAAGCGCCGCGCCGCCACCAGCATGCACACCCAGAAGGCGAGCGCACCCAGTGGCATACTTGCGTGTCGGGCAAAGCGACGCATCACGGCGTCGGATCAGCGCCCTCTTGGCGGTGGGACGGGCACCACCGGGAGGCTGGCATGGCCCGCCTTGTCGAGTGCGCGCACGGCGAAAATTACATTGTCCTTGGAGATCTTGAGCGTGGTCCTGGTGAGCGCGCCTAGCTTCTGGGCGTGCTCCCATTGCGGGCTGCTGGTCGCGCGCCACAGGACCTCATAGTCGCTCGCGCCCGGTGAGGCATCCCAGCTCAAGGCGCTATCGTTGTCGAGATTGGTCAGCTCGATTTTGACATTGGTGGGTGCCACCGGCGCCGAGGCAATCGATGCAAGGGTCGCCGCATTGACGCGTGCCACGTTGGCCACATAGTCAAAATCAACGTGGTCGAGCGTGTCGCCGTAGTTGATTCCATTTTCGACACGGATATCCTGATGCTGGCGGGTAAAGTCCTCGCGGTATTCAGTGAAGCGCACGGCGCTGAAGCCCTGCTCGTTGAAGGATGCGTGATCGCCACCGCGCAGGAAGCGATCGAGCCGGAAGATCATCAGTGGCTTCACGCTGGTGCGATAGGTGTCGGCGGTCGCAGCGACGTAACGCGCCAACTCACGGGAGGTGGAGTCATTTTCGCCGCCAAGCGCTTCGATCGCACGCAGATGCTGTTCATCGATCTGACGCGGCACGCCTTCCGAGAACACGCGTACCACCTGCGCATCCTGATCCGGTCCCTTGTTGCCGCCGACGATATCGTTGTTGAGTACGGCGTCGAGCGGCCAGCCTTCCTGCCTGGCTATCTGCGCCAGATGCTTGCTACCGAGCAGCCCCTGCTCTTCCCCGGGGACCGTCAGGAAGATGATCGTCTGCCTGAATTTCAGCTTGCTCAGCACGCGCGCGCATTCCAGGCTGACCGCCGTTCCACTGGCGTCATCGTTTGCGCCCGGCGCATCCCTGGAGACGTTGAAGTTGTCGCTGTTGCGCGAATCGTAGTGCCCGGTCACGAGCACGATGTGTGGCGACGGGTCAGTGCCCTTCAGCACCGCGTAGATGTTGGTGAGGGGCGTGGGCTCCTTGACGCGCTCCACCGCGGGCTGGATGAATGCATCCACTTTGACCTCGAGGCAGCCGCCACACTCCTTCGAGTAGCGTTCGAACTCGGATTTGAGCCATTCACGCGCCGCGCCAATACCGCGTCCGGCAGCAATGGACGCCGGATCCTGCGCGGACAGCGTTGAGCGGGTTCCGAAACTGACCAGTTTGGCAATCGTGGCGTGGACATGCTCGGCCGAGATTTCCTTCAGGGCCATGCTGATTCTTGGATCGGCAGGAGTATCGAGGCCTGCGGTCTGCGCTGCGACTGCACGGCTCAGAAGGAATGCGAAGATCAGCGCCGCTATTTGACCGGTCTTGAGCACACTCATCACGCTGCGTTCCCCTGGTGTGAAGTGAAGGCAGTCTATCAATCTGGCGTTCAAGCCCTGATTGGATCGACCGGCATTTCAAGCTCGCACGTCTGTGCCCATACTGCGCCGCTCAGGCGACGCGGCGCGAGCAAGCCGCCCTTCGGCAGGTCTTGAAGAAAGTCATGACGGCGCGTTCTCTTGGCATGAAAATCGATGATTTATATATATGTTTTAAATGATTACAATGCATTATTACCAATTAACTCGAATAGGAAACCGGTCAAACCCCGATTCAGAACACAGCGCTGACACGAAATGTTGCGGCGGACACCTGCGGCTAGAATATCTCTCACCCATGTCCAACCGTCGACGTTCAGCGGGCACCCGGTAGTGCTGCGGTTCTGCATGCCGCGCGTGCGTCGGCGTGGACACGGCCTCGGCAACGAACTGTTGCCGTGGGCCCGCGCTTTTCTGGCCGCGCAGGTACTCGATGCCCGACTGCTGGCTCCGGCCTTCGGGATGAACCGGCGCGGTTACTGGCGCGATTTCTACACCGCTCCGGATGACTGGATCTATCAGCGCGCGCTCGAGCACCTGCTGCCCGTGGTTGAATTCACGGAGAGCGATTGGCTGGCGCACGGCGGCGGCGATGTCGTGAGCTCCTTTCGCAGCTTCGCGACTGAGCGCAAGCTCTTCGACCGCGACTTCTTCGTGCTCGTCACCGACGGCCTGTGGGGAGGGTTTCGGCATGTGGAGGCCGCGCGCGAATTCATGCGGTCGACGCTGTATACGAGCCGCTACGCGGCCCACAATCTGATCCAGCTGCACCAGCGTTTGGACGCGCGCAAGATTCAGGTTGCGATGCACGTGCGACTCGGTGATTTCGTGCCACAGGTTGCGGTCGATCAGTATCGAAAAGTCGCGAACGCATCGCTACCCATTGAGTGGTTCTGCAATGTCGCGACCGCTCTGCGTCAGGCCTTCGCCGATGACTGGCAGTTGCTGCTGATCACCGATGGGCGCGCCGAGCAGCTCGCACCACTCACCAGCGCCTTTCGGTGCATCACCACGGCTGACATGACACACAACGACTGCTCGGATGTGCTGGCACTGGCGGCAGCGGATCTGCTGGTCTGTTCGGCCTCAACCTACAGCTCGCTGGCGGCCTTTCTGTCCGAATCGCCGTATCTTTGGTTTGCGCCGAGTCTGTACGCGCACCCGGAGGGCTGCTTCTCCACCCACGGTTTTGCAGCCGAAACACAGGATCCGAACGGGCCCACGCGCCAGGCGGTCGACGAATACGTCCGACGCGCGGGCATTTGGCCAGCGCGCGGGGCGGTTATCGCTCTGGAGGGACGCATTCCCGCTAGCGCACTGGAGGCGGCCGCACAACGCCGGGCGCTGCGGCGGGCCAGCTCGGATCTGGTCCGATCCGGCGTCGCGGACCGACAGCAGGCTGGGGACTAAGGACTGGTGGCACCCTGCGGCGGCAGACCCTCTAAGCGCCTTCAACCCTGGATTCAGAACTGTCCGACAGCGGCGTTGAGCTCCGCCGACACACAATTCATACGCGCAGTCAGCGCAAGGATCAAAGCGTGGCGAGCGAAATTCTGGGCGTGAAGCTGTCCCACCCCGACAAAGCGCTGTGGCCGGACGGTGGCAACGGCAAACCGGTGACGAAGCTCGAGTACGCGCGCTATCTGGAATCGGTGGCTGACTGGATGATGCCGCACCTGGCATCGCGTCCGTGTTCCCTGGTGCGGGCACCCGATGGCATCGCCCGGCAGCTGTTCTTCCAGCGTCACGCCATGAAGGGGGCGTCCGAACATTTCGGATTCGTGACAGTCAGCGGCGAGCGCGAGCCGTATCTGCAGATCGATCGGGCCGAAGGCCTGATCGCCGCGGCACAGATTGCGGCGCTCGAGCTGCATCCTTGGAACTGCCTGCCCAAGTCGCCGGAGATTCCCGGGCGTCTGGTGTTCGATCTGGATCCCGCACCGGATGTGAACTTTGTGCGAGTCATCGAAGCCGCGCTAGAGCTGCGCGAACGGCTGCACCGCCTTGGCCTGACGAGCCTTTGCAAAACCACGGGTGGCAAGGGACTGCACGTGGTGTGTCCGCTGGCGCGAGAGCGGCCCGCACTGGATTGGACCGCTGCCCGACAGTTTGCTGAAAGCCTGTGCTCGCAGATGGCGCGGGACACCCCGGACAAATACCTGACGAGCATGGTCAAGAAGGAGCGCACCGGGCGCATCTTTCTCGACTACTTTCGTAATGAGCGCACGGCCACGGCGGTCGCGCCACTGTCAGCGCGCGCACGCCCGGTAGCAACGGTGTCGATGCCGCTGTCATGGCGGCAGGTTCGAGCGGGTCTGGATCCGGCGCGCTTCACGCTGCACAGTGCACCCGCACTCATGGCCCGCGACAAACCGTGGGCTGGGTACACACAGGCGGCGGGATCGCTCAGAGCGGCACTGGCGCATCTGACGAGGGGCGTGCCGCGGGTACACAGGGCACGTCCCGCTCGCAGCCCATCGCGCGACGCGCGCTGAGCACGTAGTATCCGCTCCGGTGCCGGCAGCGCGACCGGCGTGCGGCCGCGCCGCAAAGGAAATGAAGCATGTCCGTGGCCACCCGCACCGGGGTCCAGCGCACCGCTCTGCCGCTGCTGGGTCTGTCCGCGCTCGGAATCGTCTTCGGCGACATCGGCACCAGCCCGCTGTATACCCTCAAGACGGTGCTCAGTCTGGGCGGCAATCCTCCGACCCAGGATGCCGTCCTCGGCGTGCTGTCGCTGATCATCTGGACACTGACGCTGATCACGACTGTGAAATATGTGATCGTCGCGATGAGCATCGATCACGATGGCGAAGGCGGCATCCTCGCCCTGATGTCGCTGCTGTCACACAAGCGACACAAGCGGCCGCTGATCGTCGCGGTCGGTCTGCTCGGCGCAGCGCTGATCTATGGCGATGGCGCGATCACACCGGCGATCTCGGTGCTGTCCGCGCTCGAAGGCTTGAACGATCCGCTGCCGGCGTTTCGCCCATACGTGCTGCCCGCAGCCGTTACCGTCCTGGTGGGGC
>Ga0210409_10006442_pt1 | contig 12218 bp, 9 predicted proteins | sample IncBWH17MmetaG_FD_161649 | JGI IMG/M metagenome (GOLD analysis project Ga0210409, IMG submission 161649) | Forest soil microbial communities from Barre Woods Harvard Forest LTER site, Petersham, Massachusetts, United States - Inc-BW-H-17-M | ecosystem: Environmental > Terrestrial > Soil >...
ACACCTCGAAAAGTACCTGATTCGGATATTGCGACCGATTTATCCTCACGTCGATAAAGGAGCCGGCGCCGCAATCAGAGCGTTTCCCCACAAGCCCGCCCCCGGTTGTTGTCCTGGTCCAGGTAATGATAGTGAAATTCGAGTGCCCGAAATTGGCCAGCGTTGGGCTGCACTGGATAAAGCTGGTGCCGTCCAGATGAGCCGCAGACCCCTGAACGCCCGGGACGAAGCTTACGGTTCCGACCAGTGTCCCATTATTGCCGTTACCACTGGCATCGTTAGCATCCCCGTTGAAGGGAAAGTAAGCCACCAAACCGTAGTTGGGGACCTGGTAGAGCAGTTGAATCTCCATTTTGGAAAGAGCACGATCATAGATGCGCATTTCGTCGATTTCACCCACAAAGTTGGGTGTGCCGTCCACGCCGGTGCAAGAGGAAATGCCAATTTGGAGGGGCGCGCTGTTTTGCAGTTCATCAATTCCTGGGGTATTGGTTTCCAGCGATTCGACCGCGTCAACAAAACATTTTAACCTGGTTCCTTGGCGGGATACCGCGATTTGATGCCAGTTTCCGTCTGAGAGCGATATTGGAGCGGCGACAAACGGAGCATAAGGCTCGTTGCCGGACACCTCGAAAAGAACCTCATTCGGATATTGCGGCCGGTTTATTCTGACATCGAAAAAAGAGCCGGCGGTGCAGCCGACACGTTTACAGATCAGGCCGCCGCCGTTTGTTGTTTTGACCCAGGCCACGATCGTGAAATCGGTCTGGCCAAAGTTGCATAGGTTGGTACCGCATTGAACAAAGCTCGTGCCATCCAGTTGCAGTGCCAGTCCACTCATTCCCGGCGCGAAGTTCGCTGTCCCAATCGTCGCGCCATCATTCCCGTTGCCGCTTGCGTCGTTTGCATCCCCGTTGAAAGGGTAATAGGCCACCAGGCCGTCGATGGACACTTGAGAGAGTTGTTGGATCTCCACATCAGACAGGGCTCGGTTGTAGATTCGCATGTCGTCGATATCCCCCACAAAAGCCGGGGTCCCGTCAATCCCAGTGCAACCGGAAACGCCAATCTGCAAAGGCCCGTTGTTCTGAACGTCATCAATCGACACTGTATTGGTTTCCAGCGATTCGATGGAGTCGACGAAACACTTCAAGGTGTTTGCTTGCCGTTCAACGGCGATTTGGTGCCAGCTTCCGTCGGAAAGATCGATCGGCGCTGTCACAAACGGAGCAAATGTCTCACTTCCTGAAACTTCGAAAAGGACCTGGTTGACGTAGCCCGGACGATTTAGCCTGAGGTCAAAGAAGGAGCCGGCCCCGCACCCAACCCGTTTCCCGATGAGTCCGCCGCCAGTCGTCGTTCTCACCCAGGCCACAATCGTGAAATCGAACTGACCGAAGTTTCCAATACTCGAACCGCACTGAATAAAGCTGTTGCCATTGAGATGAGCCGCCAGGCCGTGAACGCCCGGAACAAATGTCACTGGTCCGATTAATGTTCCGTTGTTGGTATTGCCGCTCACATCCATGGCGTCCCCGTCCAACGGGTAATAGGCCACCAAGCCGTTGATGACAGTCTGCGAAAGTCGCTGGATTTCAATGCCTGAAAGAGGGCGATTGTACAGCCTGACGTCATCAGCCTTGCCTTTGTAGTAATTTCCTGGGGCGCCGTTTGGGGCGGCGATAGTCAGGGGCTGATGCGCGGGGGTGTATCCTCCGGGCAGTGTACCGTAGCCCTGCTGGGCGCCATTAACATAAAGCACAATATTCGAACCGTCATAGGTTGCGGCGATGTGCACCCAGTTGCTAAGCGAAATGGACTCCTGCGCCACAATATTAGTTGCTGGCGAAGCCGAATTCTTTATCGCGAACGCCGGCCTGAGATCCGGGCCAAGGCTGAGAACCCAACCATCGTTATGAATCCAAATCGAGTCGTTTTCGGATTTGAAAATGAGCGTCGATGTGGAATTGGATACTGCGGCTGACTGCGGCCAGAACCACCCCGCCACGGTGAGGAATTGCGGGTTTATCGAAGGGGAGTCAAGTGCTGATACATGCGCATCCTGACCGTTGAACCAGAGCGCGTTGCCCATTATCCCGTTAGTCCAGATCGGAAGGCCCGAAAAGCCATAGAAACTGGCTGTATTCCCATTTCCGCTCGCGTCTGCAGTGCTGGTCCCCACCCCCTCGTCGAATTTCCACCAGGCGGCTAGACCGGTGAACAAATCGCAGTACGCGACGTTCAACGACATCACCAAAGCCAATCCTATTGCAGAGAACTTAAGGTTCTGATTCCGGGTTTTCATTCGTCACTCCAATCATGTTGTGGTTTGGTTAACAGCGAGGGCTCCGAGCCATTTTTTTATGCAATTCCATTTTCCCGACTGGTCCGATTAGCTTTACGCGACCCTGAGAAGAATCCTGCATTGGGTGATCGGGTTTATTATCGGCTGATTCTCCGCGACTTTTCGTTTACATGTCCCCTGGAGTCTGGTGTACTTGCGGCAATCTCTGGGCGCAGGAGTCTGCAATGGACGAACTTGGCGCAGTTCAGAAGCCGCTCTATCCGACCACGATCTGGTCAGAGGTCCAGCGTGCGGAGGACTCAACGTTAGCGCTTGAGCGGCTCCTTAAACAATATTACCGCCCTCTTCATGCTCACCTTCAGTTCAAGTTCCATGTCGATGAGGGCCAGGCGTCGGACTGGTTGCAGGAGTTTATCAGGCAAAAGGTCCTGCTCGACGCACTGCTTCCAAAAGCTTCAAAAGCTCGAGGCCGCTTTAGGACGTTCCTCCTGAATGCGATGGATAACTTTGTCATCAGTGAGCTTAGACGACAAAATGCTCAAGTCCGGCGGCCCGCCGGTGGGCACGTCTTGTTTGACGAACTCACATCTAACGAACTCGCCGAGATCCCGGCCTCCGAAGGGCAGCGGTTTGATGTCGAATGGGCGCGGGCCGTCCTGGCCGAGACGGTCGCGCGTATGGAGGCGGAGTGCCAGGCCAAAGGCCGGTTGGATCGCTGGGAAGTTTTTAAAACGCGCTTATTGGAACCGCTCTTTGATGGCGCGGAAGCCCCTAGATACCAGGAACTGGTGACCAAATGGGGATTTCGTTCACCGGCCGAGGCTTCCAACGCGTTAATCACGGCAAAACGGATGTTTGATCGGCTTCTTCGAGAAGTAATCAGCGAGTACGCAGGTGAAGGCGCGGATTTGGATGCCGAACTCCGCGAACTGAAGCAGGCATTGAGTGGGGCTCGTTGAACCTCGCGCTGGGGCATTCGCTCTGGCGGACGGAACGCCGTAAGAAGGTGACGGAAATGGGGCAGGATTTGAGAATGATTTGCGTAAACAGGATTTGAGGCAAATGATGTCTGAGTCCACGAATCGCATCATGAACGCCAACCCGAGCAAATTGGCGGACGCTTTGGGATTAGGCAGTGCTCCCGCCCGCGTCTGGTTGCCGGACGAACTGGGGGCGGTATTCCAGCACCAAATGGCGGCACCGGTTTCGGTGGACCTTGCAGCGATAGGCCCTGAAAGTGCGGCCCTGCTGCGCATGCTGGCCGATGCCCAGGGACTCTTATTGAAGAGCTTCCACGACCTGTTTGAGCACCCACAGCCGCCAGTTGAGCTGCTCCAGCTGGTAAAGGATTTCGCAAAAATGAACCGGGACCGCACTGATAGCCTTCTTCCCAACGAAGTGGCTACTGTGCTCTACTTCTTGTCCATCGCTGCGGCTCTCGTGAAGCTCGCCCGGCGGATTACCACGCTCAGTGATCCCGAGCTTCGGCAAGGCTTTCAATGGTGCTCAAGCCAACGCTGGATTGATGCGCCAGCACGCAGCCTGATCGAAGACGCGTCAAAGCTGATCTCGCCGAAACAATCCGCGCCGTAATGAAGATGGGGACAACCCGAGGCACTTCCGATATGGCCGAGGACAAGCACGCGAATCCGGACGCCCAACCGACGCCGGCCCCACAGGCTACCAACCCCGGTGCCACGGCGGGCTCCATCCCCGTTTCCGTGATGGCGGAGCCGCTCGCCATCATGGCCAACACCGGTTTAATAGGCCCGCCTCCTCGGCCAGGGCTGCTTGGGATAGTGGAGCATTTTGAATTAGTCCGTCGGATTGGCAGCGGAAGCATGGGAATCGTTTTTCAGGCCCGGGACATTGAAAACGGTCGAAACGTGGCGCTCAAGATCTTGCGACCTGAGTTTGTCGAGGAGTCTCGAGTGGTCGAGCGCTTTCTCCAGGAGGCTCGCCGGCTGCAACTTCTGAAGCACGACCATTTGGTGCCTGTCCTGGAGGTTCGCCGGCTCCACAACGGAATGTTCTTCGTCATGCCCTTTTTCGACGCCGGCAGTCTCGCCCAGAAAATCAAATCGGGTGTTCCATTGGCCTCAGAAGAGATATCGCAAATCACCGAGCAAGTGGCGCAGGCGCTCTCTTTTGCACATCGGAAGGGGATCATTCACCGTGATATAAAACCCGGAAACATTTTGCTGGGCAAAGACGGTTTGGTGTGCCTGGCCGATTTCGGCCTGGCCCGAACCCTGTTCAATGACGTCCTGATAGACGTTGAACGGGATCAATGTGAAGGCACCGCCCCGTATATGTCGCCGGCAGTCGCCGCTGGCGAGGCCGAAGACACACGATGCGATATTTACGCCCTGGGAGCGGTGATGTATGAGATGCTGACAGGCGTGCCGCCCTACAGCGGTGACACGACCAAGACGATTCGCCAGCGCATCCTGGCTGGTCCGCCGCAACCGATCCGGGAAGTAAATCGAGCGGCGGATAATCGCCTGACGCAGGTCGCAGAATGGGCAATGGAGCGCGAGCACCGAAACCGCTATGCCAGCATGGCCGACTTGGCCGTTGACTTCCAATTCATTGCAGCTGGCAAACCCCCGTTAGGCCCACATGGCTTGGGTCGGAAAGCCTGGTTTCCACTGGTTAGCTTACAGCCGAGGGCCAAGCGGGCATTTTATCTGTCGGCCGTTGTTGGGGTCTTGGCAATTGCCGCCTGGCTGCTTTGGCCCCGCGTAAGATTAGAGGTGATTAGAACCATTAAAGTGCCTCAAGTGACGTCCTGGGTCGAGGCAGTGCCTGTGCGGTGGGATAGCCAGCCTGGCGAAGAACTGCTCGTTACGGAGAACAACGATCTGCTGGGGTTTTCTGCCTATGGCGATCTCCTGAATAAGTGGTCTTGCGATGAACCCGGGGCCAAGAGTTTCGCCGTGTCGATGATCGCACAAGTGGAGAGCAATGCATTTGACGTGGCATTTGTCAATTGGGCACGAGGAACCAATCTCAGCCTAGCGGTGGTCAACTGCAACCCTTATGAATTAAAGCGATTCCATGCTCAGGGGAGGGAACCACATCCGAAGAGCCTCGGCGCCACAAGCATGCTTTTTCCGTTGGCGTTCGTCCAAGCGGACCAAACCCGTGACGGCCATCGGAGGGTGATCGCCGCGCTCAAAACGGCTCAGGGCGGTAGCCCGCGTGCTCTTCGCTGTTTCGATTTCGAGACCGGAAAAATGCTCTGGGAAACTCCAGTTGGTCCCATCCTGGTCGGCTGCGAGATGGTCGATGTTAATGGAGACGGATTCGCTGACTTTGTTTGCGGGAGCATCTCTGTTAACAACGGCAATGTCGCTCCGGACGGAAGCGACGATACTCACGCTTACATTTTCGCAATTTCCGATGAAGGTAAACTGCTCTGGCGACAAGAGTTGGCCGGACCTGGAGCGGTGGTCACACCCATTGTCGCGGAACTCGGCGGAAACAAAAAACCCGAAATCCTCGCGTGGGTCCATAGCGACGAGGCACTTCATGGCAAGAACCTGCCCGAAATTGGGCGAATGGTCCGCTTGGGTTTGAACGGAAAACCTCTCAAAGACTTTCAAGTGGGCGCGTGCCTTAAAAGCTGTTTAGTAGTCGACCTGAAAGGAGATAAGCAACTGAAAGTCTTTTGCACCGACTGTGAGGGGACCCTTCACGTACTCACGCCTGACCTTACCCCTATCAGGACCGTTCCCATGTCAAAGCGAGTGCGCGAGCGGCTGGGGAGATTGGGTCGAGTGGAGCTACAGCTGGTTGGCGCGGCCAGATTGCTCCGAGGTAAAGACAAGGAATTGGTCCTGAAGTCGACCTTGGTAACCGAGAACTCGCGGACGAATTTGGGCGATCCGACTGTGGATCCCGGCTCAATCCGCCATAACAAAGCGCGCATTGTGGTGTTGAATGCGGCCCTCGATACAATCGCAGAATTCCCTTTCCGCGAAACCTCCGGCTGGAAGTTTAGTTGGGGCGTCAAGATCGCGGACATGGACGTTGACAGACTGGACGAAATCCTTTCGTTCAGCGATCACGTTGATATTCTCAAGCTCAAGACACACTGATCTGCCCCCAAGTCAATCTGCGATGGTGTCAACTCCACGATTTAGGCCCTCGCTCGAGAAATCGGCAAACCGCGAGGATCCAAAGCAGCTAGAGAAACCAGGGTCGCGATTTTGCCGTCAGGCACGCCCTTGCTTGGCGAGCCGTCGTTCTCTGAGAATTCGAAGCACTGCCTCCAAGACCTCGGCGGGATATTGATCCAGTTCGGATTGGACTGATGGCTCGGCGGACACCGTTTCTGGTCCTTGGTTTTTGTCTGCTGCCGTTGGCGGTGTCGATGGTGGGCGCTTCATTAGAGCCAGAAATCCCCGCCTTCCTAATAAATCTGCCGCACATTCCCTTCGGAACGCATGAATCAGCAGCTTCGAAGTGATATTATGAATTGCCCGAGAGGGGCATTTGTAGCCGCTGCTTCTCATGTTCATAGAAAACCAGACATCGCTTCCTCGCATCCAGAATCGCTTGCGAGCGAATGACCGCTTCAAAATCCGAGTCCGCTGGAATTGGCTTTCCTGCTAAGGCCGGTCCGTGGGCTGAGGCTTCCGATTTTCCTTTGCCAAACGTTGCTCCAAAGTCAAACAGCGCGCTGAATGGATTCGGGTCGTCAGGCTCCTGGACTTCGGCCACTTCAGGGGAAAGCAGTGTTTCGATTTTGCTAATAATATCGCTTAAAGTTCCCTGCGCATTTTCGACCACAGCGCCAATTACTTCTCGGAAGTCGTCATACTCGACTTCCCGGCGCAGAAGAGACAACTCGTCCTGATTCAAAGCATAACTGGTTGCCACTACTTCAACCCGGCCTCGGTAAGTATAGCCGCCTCCGGCGGTGCGCTCCGGAGCAGCGCGAATCCTCAATTCGATCAGGATAACCGGGAAACATTGGCGTTCTTTTGCCTTTAACAAAACCTTTGGCAGCTCTCCCCGATCGACGGCCTCTTTTAGGGGGTATGGCCGTTCCGCAAGCAAGGTCACCTCGATGGCAGCTGTATTAAAGGCCTTGACCAAAGTAGCGCCGCCAGCCGATTCCTGCTTCAAACGCTGAACTTCCCTGAGGTACGGGCCGAGCCACCGCGCGTAGAGGGCCAGAGTCTCCACTTTCGACTGCAATAGTGTCCTTTGGACTTCATCATTGCCGGGCCGTTTTGCGCGTGGAGTCTCCGGTGCTGAGGAAGTGGGTCCCAACTCTTTCGCCGAACGCAAAATCTCGGGCACGAGTCTATGGATTTCCCGCAGCATTCTTGCGGCCTGCTGCTGCGCTCGCAGTCCCTGTTGGCCATGGTCGGGACGTAGTCCTGAACCAGGTGCTGCCTCAAAATTGTCCAGAAGCCTGGTAACGTTCCAGCCTTCCGCCTCCAGCTCATCCAGAACCCAAAAATAGAACCACTCGATACTGTCATCCATGCAGTCATAGGCCAGGCTGTGCCGTTCCACAGGACTTTTGAACCCGGGCAAAGAAAACGCATTTTGGAGTGCCAGTTTTTCGAATGCGCATCTATTGGGTTGCACAATGCGGGCTTTCTCTGCTGCCTTGTGATAGGCCAGGCGGTCACCGCGTCCGAACCCATCTCGAAGAATCCCCTTCACTTCTTTTCGTGCCGCTTGGTCGCAAAAGACGTCAGGGCTAATTGCGGCGATGAGATTATGAATGTCCATGAAACTGCACCGGAGGTATGACGCCGGTGGACTTTTTAACCTTTTCGGTCGTCAGCGGCGCAGTTGATCAATGATTCTCTGGCCGGCAGGCGTCACCCGATAGAGTTTGCAACACCGCTGTTCCGTCACGCCCGCCTCTTTGACCAGGTCCAATCGCACGAGGTCCTTCAAAGCCTTCAGGACGGGATTCAGGGCCACCCCGTGTTCGGAGCGCAAATGCTTTCGGATGCTGGTCGCGGTTTGGGGAATTCCGCTCTTTTCCTGCAATTGGTCCAGACCGATGAGCGTCAGTCGGCGAATCTTGGCTCTGACCACCCAGGAATATTTGCGCCAATCGAGCTGCACTGCAGTAGGGGCGATGGAAATTGCGAAAGCAGAAGCAACAGCCTGTTGTCCTTGCGCGGTCAGTTCATAGAGTCGACCGGTGACCAGACGGGGATTGCGACACCAAACCAAATTCCGATTCTGCATTTCTTTGAGCAGATACCAGATGTCGCGCAATTGGATGTGAGGGTTGATAACCCTTGCTGCCGCACAGATTTCCGTCGCCGTCATCGGCTTTCGTATCACCTGCGCGACCGCCACACGCTGCGTTCCGCGTTTCAACCATCCTGTGTCGTCCCTTTTGTGTGACATCTTTTCTGTCACCACTCTCGGGTTTATAAAGTTACCGGTCATTTCAACCGGATTTAGACATGTGGTTCACCTGGGGAAACCATCGGCCGTCGCGACCGGCGCCCTCATTCCCAATGGCAGCGACGTAACGAACGCTCAAGAAACCGCAACTGCCAGAGTCCGAACAATTCCCACAGCAACTATTTAAGCCCCGCTCGTTTCGCCAATTCATGCCACTAAACGAATACACTACGCCACTAGAAATGCCGTTGACCGTCCTTTCGCAAGACGCTTCCGCCCCGCTTGACAATTTGTTGCACTCAAAATCCAGAATTCTACGAGGCAAACTCGAAGTCTTGGCTTCTGAGATTTGCACCAGGCTTAACATGTGGGATCGAAACCTTGCCCGCATTGATTCGGACAAAGCGACCGTAGAGAAGTCGCTGGAGCGGGTTATCAGGCTGGCCCGGTACCATCTGCGTGAGAGCAGGGACATCACGCGATTGGAGGACTCAAACCTGCGGCTCGAATCGCAAAGGCGGGATGAGGACGTTCAGTGCTGGCGGGATGTCGTTATGGTCATGCGCGATTTCCTTGAGACTTGGGAATCCCACGAGCAAGCCAAGGCTCGTTCCATCTTCTTTAACCATGCGGGATCAGGAATTGAAGACTCTTTGTAGGAAACTGAAGCCCCTTTTGGGCAAACGCGCCGACGCTCTGTGGATGGCCTATATCACCGCCGAGACGCCACGCTCGAAACAGGAAGCGGAAGCCCTCATTCAACTGCTGGCCAATCGATACCTTTCCACCGACGTGGCCCATGAGCCGATCCTGCTGCCACCACCTTCGCCCGAGGCTGCCGCCGGTGAATTCCTGCTGGGCACCCTCTGTTATGGATCTGAGAAACTTGGCGCGCTTTACCTGCGTCCCGAGAATTTTATTAAGCACATTTGCATCTGTGGCGTCACCGGAGGCGGCAAAACCAACGTCGCGCAGCTGCTGCTCCTAGGCCTCTTAAACAAGGACGTTCCATTCTTGGTGGTGGACTGGAAGCGCAGTTACCGGACCTTGCGATCTCTACCGCTAGAAAAGGTGAAGAATATTTCTGTGTATTCCGTTGGGCGCAAAGGCAATATGACATTTAACTGGAATCCATTGCGCGGTCCCCCTGGCGTGCATCCCAAGACCTGGATCAGCACTGTCGCCGAGGCATTGGAAAAATCCCATCTCTCGGGGCCAGGAGTGGCGGACATACTGATCGAGGAGTTGGACAAACAATTCGAGGACGCGGGGTTCTACTCAGGAAAGCACGACCAATATCCTAACTTCTTTGACGTTACCGAGGCCCTGGAACACGTTCAGTTCAAAGGTAGAAGAATGTTGTGGCAGGACAGCTGTCTGCGAATCCTTCGCACCTTTACTTTTGGGCCCGCTTCCGGCGCTTTCAACGCGCGGCACCCGCTTAAACTCGAAGAACTGCTGAACCGCCCGGTGGTTATTGAACTGGACCAGGAATTGCCTAAACCTCTTCGCGTTTTTCTGAGTGATATCTTGTTGCGCTGGATTCACTTATATCGGCTCGGCCAAGGCGAAACGGACCGCCTCCGGCACGTGACGGTGCTGGAAGAATCGCACAACCTCTTTCCCCGAAGCCAGGCCGAACACCAGACCACCAACAGCCTTGAAAACGTCTTTCGTGAGATTCGAGGGTTCGGCGAAGGACTGGTTAGCATTACCCAACATCCATCACTGATGCCCATCTATGTGCTAGGTAACTGCAATAGCCAGATACACTTAGGACTTATTAACGCAGAGGACATTTTCACAGCCGGCCGCGCCCTGTTTTTAGACCGTGGGGAAGAAGCATTTCTGGATCAGCTGCGTGTTGGAGAGGGAATTGTCAAAATCAAAGGCCGCACCGGGCCATGCCTGGTCAGATTCCCGCTTGTACCGATCAACCGTGAAAACGATCAGGACGACGCTTTTACGGCCGGAGGTGGGGGGGATGGAGAAGCGGGTCTGGATTAAATCCGGTGTGGTGGAGGACCTGGACGAGAAGCAAGTTCGGCTGATGAACCTGGTTTATGAGAAAATCCTGGTTTACTACCGCGAGCTCTATCGCACCCGGCCCTGCTATCAGTATCCTCTCAGCCTTTCCCGGCTCATGAAGCTTTGCAATCGTGGCAGCACCAGTGTTTCGTTGGCCCTGCGTTACCTGGCCAACACGGTTCCCGTCCGGTCCAACGAACTGCCGCGCATTTATTACGATCGCGTCAGCGCCACTAAGAATAAATCACACCGCCCGTACCGGATTTTCCTGCGCAAAAAGTATGATTGATTACACATGTATATGTGTGGGGGAATCCAGTTCAGCCGGCGAATTAGCCAAGCCAGGATGATCGTTGTTTACAAAGGCCTGATTGCCACTGTCACGTTTCGTTCCCGTTCCCGAATTTCCGAACAGGTCGTCCGCCACCTTCTTTAATCTCACACTGTTTAAAAGCTGGAGACTGAGGACCACAAACTACTTGGACAGCGAAATAAGAACCGACGAAATTGAAGACGATGAGATCGAGCTAGAGCACTGTCCGATCGAGGTTCTCCAAGCTGTTCTTGGCATTCTGAAAGCGCAACGTGAACAATGTTCTTCACCTGAATTATAAACCCAAGAGTTCCAAAAATGAGAAACCCATGAAGAGGAGGAACCATTTATGGAACCAATGGGTTTATAAATGTGCAGTGCCTTCCATTGGAGATGAAACAAACATACCCTCGCTATGGGCGTTTCGCGTTAGCGAAATTGCACAGAGATCTTTCGAGCTCCGAAAAAACGATACTCGAAGAATTCCTCTCTTACTGCGCTATCACCGCGGGGCGGCGAAAACTCGACGATATTCGAAGAATCCTTATTCAGTTTAGGGACATTGCGGAGAAGGACTTCGACGAAATCACTCTTCAGGACTTGAGACAATTCCTGGCTCTTCTCAACGGCAGTGACCGGAAGGAATACACCAAGAACGGAATCAAGGCCCATGTTCGTAGATTCTTAAGGTGGCGCTTTAAGGATTGGAGCGAGCGATTCGAAGAGTTCCGAGACGTGAGGCTGAGGGAAGCTTTCAATGAAGAGAAGATTAACGAAGGAACGCTACTTAAGCGTGAACAAATTGAATCCATCGTAAAGAAGGAGAAGAACTTTGTTCGGAAGGCATTCTTTATTACGTTGTATGAGAGTGGCCTAAGGCCGATCGAATTGCGCAAGCTGACCTGGAAGAGCGTGCATCTCGGTGGCGAGGGTGCAATTTCTGAATTACACGTTTTTGCGACAAAAACTGGAAGAGCCAGAACCGTCTTTGTTAAAGAGGCAACTGCGTATCTCAACAGATTATTTGAGAACCGTGAGGGCAATTATGTCTTTCCCGCAATTGACGACAAGAATTCCCCACTTTCAAAGTCAACATGCACCAGGTGGGTCGAAGAAATGGGAAATGCGGCCGGGCTAAAGATTTTCCCCTACTTGTTGAGGCACACCCGGGCACACGAGCTG
>Ga0210409_10006443_pt1 | contig 12218 bp, 7 predicted proteins | sample IncBWH17MmetaG_FD_161649 | JGI IMG/M metagenome (GOLD analysis project Ga0210409, IMG submission 161649) | Forest soil microbial communities from Barre Woods Harvard Forest LTER site, Petersham, Massachusetts, United States - Inc-BW-H-17-M | ecosystem: Environmental > Terrestrial > Soil >...
AGGGGGAAGCATCCTTTACGAGCAGATCAGTTTGGACGCGTTTAACGGACAAGGCAACTTTCTGGGATTGCGGATGATGCCGACTGGAGCTCAGCTCTTTAGCCAAGGCCTGGCGGGCGCTCCTGGAGCCCCTTGCGATGCGGCCCATGGTTGCGTGCAGGGTCCGGGCACAATCAACGTGGTCGATACAGCAGGGCTGGCGGGACCCATTAACAACTGGGGCACCAATTCGCCTACTTCGCCGCTGTATTCGCAGATCCCTCAATGCGGCACCGGAGTTGGTAGCGATCCGGGGCAGTGTAACATTCTCGGGGTGGACCGCAATCTACGCAGCCCATACGTCAGCACATGGACGCTGGGAATACAGAGGGCGCTCACCAACAATATGTCATTGGAAGTCGCATATGTCGGGAATCACGGCACCAAGCTCCTTGGCCTGACCAACCTCAATCAACCGCCAGTTGGCTCTGGATATTCAGCCGCAAGCCTTACGGCATGCGCCGCAGATCCCACTACGTGCGGATCCGATCCAAACCTTGAGCGGCAGCACCAGCCGTACACCATGTCGTGCTCCGCTGCTACAGTCCCCGGGACAAGTCCTGCCACAAGCATCGGACTCGGCGTCGGGAATAAGCCTTGCCTCCCGTACTTAGGCTACATCGAGTTTTTCTCGAACCATGACAAATCTAACTACAACGGCCTCCAAGTGACTCTGACGCAACGTACGTCCCACGGTCTATCCTTTACGACCGGTTACACGTACGCCCATGCCCTCGACGATAATGGCGACAATGAGGGCAATGGACTCCATGTCCCGATCGACAGCGCGAATCCCGGAGCGCTGTACGGGAGCAGTGATTTCGACATCCGTCATCGCCTCACGTTCTCGGTCGACTATGCCATCCCCGGAAGGAAGGGCTTCGGACAATTGCTCGAGGGTTGGGCGCTCAACTCCATCGTGACAATTGAAACCGGCGCCGTATGGGGAGTGAACGATCAATCCGATGACCTGAGTGGAACCGGCTCTGGCGCCGACCCTGTGGGAAGCATCGGCGAGCAATGGATTTTCTCGGGCAACCCCTCCGACTTCACACCCGTCCACGGATGGACCGATACGAACGGCGGTTGGCAGAATAGCGGAGGCGGGGTTCCTTTCTTTCACCCAGGTGCGGTGCCTTCAACCGATCCTAACGGTCCGAACGATCCGGCGTATGCCATAAACAATTCGGCCTGCGTTGCGCGTGCCGGCGCTCCGGGCACGCTTGGATATGCATCCATGTTCAACCTTGGGTGCTACAACGTGAATGGCTCTGTTCTGGTGCCTCAACCGTATGGCAGCCTTGGTACAACCGGCCGCAACATTTTCCGGGACCAAGGGTTCAAGAACTGGGATATGTCGGTGACCAAAGCGTTCAAGTTCAGGGAGCGGTTTAGCGCTGAGTTCAAGGCCGAGGTCTTTAACGTCCTCAACCACCCGTGGTTCGCTAACCCATATGGCGGACCCGGAGGCGCTGCCGCCGATCCTTCGGCGGGAGGCTACGGCTTTACCGGCGTGACGCCCGATGTGCAGGCTTCGAACTCTGTGCTCGGCTCAGGCGGAGCGCGCGCGATGCAGTTGGGCTTGAAGCTAACTTTTTGACCCGATCCTCACGGAGCGGCCAAAAAAACCGAAGGGGCTGGATTCAATTCCGGCCCCTTCTTTTTTTGAAATGGATGTTAGGATATGCGGTGAATGAACATGACGGAAACATGTCCTCCGCTCATGGGAGGCAGGAGGAACGGCAATGCGATCTGAAAAAATTCCAGTTTCCACGAAAAACAATTTAGTTCAGAGGCGGGATTTTCTTAGCGGCGCGGCAACTTTGGCCGGAGCTTCGCTTGTGGGCGGACCCGGATCGTCGTTGCTCGAAGGCGCGGCTAGCGCAGCGCTTCCACCTGAACCTACGCCGCCTTCGATGACTCCCGGTGTGGAGCGCAAGCTGGCGCGCTGGCAGGACCAGCGCTGGCTGCTGGACGCGGTGATTGCCGCGCTCGGCCCGGAGTGGGATCAGGGCCGACTGGGCGGCCTGGCCAACATTCCGGGCGGCGCCGCCGATGCCGCCGGATTGCGCGCGCGCATTCACAAATTCAACGATATCTCGCGCGAATTCACGCGAGCCGCCGTGCGCCGTGAAAAAGAGGCGCGGCAATTCGAGAAGGACGAGCGCACCGTTCCCGCGCGCGAAAGTTATTTCCTCGCCGCGCATCTTTATGCCGGCGCGCAGTGGCCGATCTTCGAGAACACCCCCGACAACATCGCGCTCAACGACAAGAAGAACGCCTGCTACGCCAAGTACATCCAGTTCGCGGATCACGAAATTCGCCGAGTCGAAGTGCCGTTCGGCGGCGGCGGCAAAACTTTGCCGGGATACTTGCACCTGCCTCCCAACCGCTCGGGCCGCGTGCCTTGTGTATGGTCCATCTCCGGCCTGGACAGCAACAAGGAAGGCGGCGCGGGCATTTACGGCGACCCGCTGCGCGAGCGAGGCATCGCCACGCTGGCTCTCGAGGGACCCGGCCAGAACGAGAGCGCCATTCGCGAAATCTATCTGACGCAAACCAATTGGCAGGAGGCGGGCCGCGTGGTGCTGGAGTGGCTGCGTTCGCAAAAGGAAATCGATCCGGACCGCATCGCGCTGCGCGGCGTGAGCCTGGGATCGTACCTGGGGACGCAGGTCGCTTCGATCGACTCGCGGTTGCGAGGGGCCGCCCTGCAGGCCATGGCGGTCGAGCCGACCATGCACACGGCGTTTGAAACAGCTTCGCCTTCGTTTAAATTACGGTTTATGTATTATACTGGTATACAAACAGAAGCGGAGCTGGACAAGTTCCTGCAATCGTGGACGCTGCACGGCGTAGCCGAAAAGGTCAAGTGCCCCTACCTGCTGGTCGGCGGCGAAGACGACCAGCTCTCCCCCGTCGAGTACGGCTTGCAACTGATGGATCTAATCTCCGCACCCAAGCAGATGCTCATGTATGAGGGCGCCCTGCACAGCGTCAGCGGCTCAGCCGCCACAACGAACGGGCCGAGCACTGGCACATTCATAGCGGAATGGTTCAAGGACCGCTTTGACGGCAAGCCCATGCCCAGCAAGCTCATGAAAGTGGACGCGGGCGGCCAGGTCCACGATTTCAAATTCGAGGACTCGCGCAAATCCCTGTCGGTATCGCTCCTGTGGCAAGCGGCCGAGCAGCGAGCGAGCACACCGGAGAAACCGACCCAGGTGCAGGAGCCGTAAGGCTCGGCGAACTTATTCCCCCAGCGCTCTCGCAAAAGCAGGTCAGCGGAAGGAGAAGATCCCATGAGTGAAATAACCCGGCGCACATTCACAAAAGGGGCTGCGGCCCTGGCGCCACTCGTATTCGCACCCTTCAGTCTGGTGGCGCAAACGGCGCCTTCCGATAAATTCGATATCGTCGTTGCCGGCGCGGGACACAACAGTCTGGTCACGGCGGCCTACCTGGCCAAGGCGGGCTACCGGGTCGTTGTGCTGGAATATCGACCGGAAGTCGGCGGCGGCGTGAAGACGGAAGAGGTAACGCTGCCCGGATTCAAACACGATACCTGTTCGACCGCGCACGGCGGCATTCAGGCGAACCCGGTGATGCGCAACGATGAGCTCCACCTGATCCGCGATTACGGAATTGAATACATCCAGGCGGATCCCATCTACCACATGCCCTTCCCCGATGGCAGCTACATCACGCAGTGGCGCGATCTCGACCGCACGTGCGAGGAATTTGCCAAGTTTTCCAAGAAAGACGCGGCGGCCTACCGGCGCATGCATGACGAAAATGAGGCCATAAGATCGGTCTTCGACGGCAATGGTTTGACGCCGCCGGGATTTGGCGGCAAGTCGGTGGCCGAGCGCCTGGCCGAACATCCCCAGGGCAAAATGTGGCAGCGCCGCATAGCCATGTCACAATGGGAGGTTCTCCGCAATAATTTTGAGGACGACCACTGCCGCGCGTTCATGATGGGCACTCCGCCGAGCATGTCCCCGCCGCAGTATCCCATGTCCGGCCGCAGCGCCTATTCCGCGATCCGCACCAGCCGGCCCATTCCAAAGGGAGGCTCGGGGATATTGACGCAGGCCCTTGCTAAATTCATCGAGGCGCACAACGGAGTAATCCTCACCAACAAGGCGGTCACGCGTCTGATCATAGAAAACGGCAAATGCGCCGGCGTCGAATGCACGGACGGAAGTTCGTACCGCGCCGAAAAGGCGGTGCTGTCCACGATCCACGTCAAACAACTGGTGGACATGGCGCCGAAGGATTTGTGGGGCCACGACTTTCTCGACGGAGTGGACACTTGGGAGGGCGAAATTTCCGAAATCGTGGCGCATTACGCGAGCAAAGAACCGCCCAAATATCCGGTGAAAGGCGGGACACTTGCTGTTTGCGAATCGGCCATTCTGGTTTCTCCCGCGCGCTTGCTGCGCTACGCCTACGACTACCCCACTGCAGTCGTCGGGCTTGACGATCCGCCGTTGACTATTTTCAGCAGCACCGTTGCCGATCCCTCTCGAGCGCCCGCGGGCATGCATACCATCAAAGTCATCGGCTTGCAACCTTACGATCTGAAAGAAGGGCCGAATCACTGGGACGCGATCAAGGATGAGGTCGCCGAATCCAATTTGAAATACCTGCGGCGTTTTGCGCCCAACCTGACCGACGACAAAATCCTCGGCAAATTTGTGGTCAGCCCGCTCGATATCGAGCGCAGGAATCCGCACATGTGGCACGGGAGCGTTCATTCCGGATCGGGAGAACCCTCGCAATCCGGCAACCTGCGGCCGATGCCGGGCTGGGCGCAATACCGGATGCCGATACCCGGCTTGTATCAAACGGGCGCCTGCACTTATCCAGGAGGGTCAGTGACTGGAGCGCCGGGGCGAAACGCGGCCATGGTGATGCTCAAGGATTTCGGGACCAGTATTGAAGAGGTGGTGAATAAGACTTAGTAGGACGGGCTTCAGCCTGTCAGCCGTTTCGGGCCAAGGAATTTCCAGGTCAGGCAGTCTTTACCCTATCCATAATTTTTGATCTTGAGGAAATCTGAACCAGACAGGCTGAAGCCTGTCCTACTTCTGGCCGCTACACATCTGCGCCGAGAGTTTTTGCCGCCCAATCCGGAAACACGATTGGCCGTGAAGCGCGCGGTCCGCCGGCATTGGAGGCCTGAACGTGTCCGGTGCCCTCGACCATGTCGCGTTTGGAGTTTTTGGCAGCCTCGTAGAGCCGCAGGGCGCCGGCCGGGTCCATGATGCGGTCGTCCTTGCTGTAGCCGATCAACATGGGTGCTTCGATCTTTTCTGCTCGGCCCTCCGCGAGGTTATAGTCGCCAAGTTTCTTTTTCGCATCGGCTAGATCCTTCGCCCCGATAATCCAGCGGACGCGCTCCTGAATGGGAGGATAGTAATCGAACAGGTCGGATTTCAGGTCGTAGGAACCGCTGCTCATGAACGCAGCCTTGATCCTCTTTTCGCCGCTGGCGGCACGCGGCACGCCATACCCACCCATGCTGATTCCCTGCAATCCGACGCGGGTGGCGTCCACATCCGGGCGCGTCTCGAGATAATCGATCATGGCTTTCACTACTCTGTCGGTATCCGGCGGAAGGTGCAGATCGTGCAAGCGCATCGCGCCTCCCTGGCCCGGGAAATCGACTGCCAGATACGCCATACCACGGGCCGTGTAGGCGCCTCCTCCCAGAATGGTCGCTTCGGCCATCGTGTCGGCGCCCTGGAATGGGATCACCACGGGAAATTTCTTGCCCTGAGGAGCATTCGGTTTCCGTAAATAACCATCTAATACTTTACCTTCATAGTTAATCTGCACGCGCTCGAAGGGCGGCCGCGCCAGCTTCCAGGCCTTGTCGTAGGTTTCCCGCATCTTTTTATAGGTCGCCAGCATGCGAGGTTCATCGACCGGCTGCGGCCAGCACGCTTCCCGGTAAAAAGTGGAGGCCTTGAGATAGTATTCGTTGGCCGTGATTTTGTAACCCTCCGCGGCGAACTTATCGGCCAGCACTTCGTTCTTCTCCGCGACTCGCGTCCATTCCACGATCCAGGACTCCAGATCGAACGGCTTCATCCGCTGCGCGACTTCGAGCGCGTCCGGATCGCTGGTATAAATGGATTGGGTCAAGCGGATTTCAAGCTGTCCGCCGCCCTGCAGTCCTTTGCCGGTATAGAGTTCTTCTTCGGCCCTGCCGCCGATCGCGCCTTTCTTCCCGGCTTCGCCGCCCAGATCCTGGGCAAGCGCGCTCGAGCCGAGAGCCCTGGTCAACATGGGCATTCCAGCGGCCGCCAGGCCCCACTTAACCAAGGCCCGACGGCTTACGTTCAATAAAGAATCCATAGTTCTTGCCTCCAATTATCGCGCAGATTTCGGTGCCGGGAATGGAACCCACTCGCTCTGCCGGCTCTTGAGCAGTAAGACTGAGCTCGAAGGGAATTTAGTTTCAGACATTTTCAGTCAGCGCCCTGCCAGGATTCCCCGATTCGCAAAACGTGAGTGAAGCAATTTTGTTAAAAACATACGGCAGGGGCTACCGGGTGTCAAGCAGCGGTTTCCAGCCCGCATCGCCCTCATTCTCTCCAAGCACAATTTAATGGATCCCTTCAACTTTTCCGGAGAATTGCGATAAGACCGCGCGGAATTCATCCCCAATGTAACGGCCATCCGGATTGACACGTCTACTAGAACAGTGCGATATTCCACGCCACGGGGAGGAGTTCACCTATGAGGAATGCGCTGCCAGCCGCTGTTTTTGTAGCTGCGTGTCTGTTCGTATTTTCCGGACCTGCGCTGGCGCATCACGGCGGCGGCGCCTACGACGCAGCCCATCCCATGACCATGACGGGAACCGTGAAGGAATTTCTATTCATCCAGCCGCACCCGCTCATCACTCTTGAAGTAAAGGATGACCAGGGGGCCGTCACCGAATGGTCCGTCGAAATGACCGCGCCGAATCATTTGGTCCACTATGGTTGGAATGGAAAGAAGCTAAAACCGGGCGACCAGATCACGATTGTCGGCCTCCCCTCCAAAAATGGTTTAAAAGTTTTGAACCTCCGGAAAATCTCCTGGGCCAACGGCGAAGTCATTCCACTGGGTCCGCCTCCCGAACCCGGCCAGTAATAGATCCGGGAGGTCCTTGCGAATCGCGTGGCCGCATCATCGCTCATCCCGGGACCGGCAATGCGGCATGCTATGCAACCGTTTAATTCGTTCCGAACGACAGGAGGAATTCCAGAAATGAAAAAATATTGGGTGGCCCAGATTCTTGCTCTGGCTGCTGCTTTGATCTTCTCGTCCGGACTGAGTGCGCAGACCTCCCCGAAAACGAATTCAACGGCGGAAAAAGCAGCGGCGCCGCAAGGACTTCCCAGAACGGCCGATGGCGTGCCGGATTTCTCCGGCGTCTGGGAGGGGCATATGCCTGCAAGCTCTCGAAAGTGGGCTGGTTATTCATTTACGGGAGTTATTCCGGAGATGACATCCTGGGGGAGAGCGCAATATGAACAGACCAAGCCATCCTGGGGAGAACGCGCCGTAGTCGATTCCACCGATCTTGTCAATCCGACGACGGGCAATGAAATCGGATGCTTCCCGACAGGCGTGCCGCGAATTTACGTGCATCCTTTCCCAATGGAAATTATTCAAATTCCCGGGCGCGTAGTTCAACTATTCGAATTCAACCACTTTGTCCGGCAAGTTTATACGACCGGCCCGCACGAACATGCCAAGGACCTGGACCCCACCTGGATGGGCGACGCGGTCGGCTGGTGGGAGGGGGACACGCTGGTGATCGACTCGGTCGCCTTTAATGAAAAGACGTGGCTGGACCGCGCGGGCCTGCCGCATTCCAATCAGCTCCACGTCATCGAACACATTACTCGCCCCAAACACGACACCCTGTTTGTGCACATCACCATTGACGACCCGAAAGCGTATACCAAGACCTGGGAAGGCGAGCGAATTTATCAACTCGAACCGGATTGGAAGCTGACGGAAATGATTTGCGAAGATAACATCACATTCAATGAACTAAAGAAGGCCGGAAAAGAACAGTAGGACGGGCTTCAGCCTGTCTGGATTTTGCGAAGACCCGGTTTGTCCAAAGCAGACAGGCTGAAGCCTATCCTACCAAATTCCTATCGCACATTTTTATCCAGCCATTGCGCAAAAAATTTGGCGATCTCGTCGCTGTTTTTGTCGAGCATCAGCTCGTGTTCGTTGCCGGTGAGGCCTACATCCTCGAGCTTGACGTATTGCGTCTTCACGCCCGCCTGATTGAGCCACTTGGGAATGCAGGAATCGAAAACGCGGTGGTAGCTCGCCTGCGTGGAAACATCCAGCACCGGAATGTCCTTCATGTTGACGAGTTTGTGCGCGGGTTCCTTCTGCAGATAACAGGGCACAGTGTCCGGGTCCTCTGCTTTCTCTTCTAGCACGGGCTGCAATTCGGCAGGATCGCTGACAAGCGGATCGTAATGGAGCGGTAGCGACGTAATGCCCCAGGCGTAGCCGCTAGCCGCGCTGTAGGCGATCTTGGAAATGTCCACGTTCTTGATCGGCGGACCGCCCGGTTCAGCGGTGATGATCGCTTTCACCAGCTTTGGCCGCGCATCCGCGATTTGCCAGCCAAATTCTCCGCCCTGCGAGTGGGTGATCACGATGACGGGAGATCCGATCTTTTCCAGGAGCGCAATGTGCGCATCCAGGTTCAGTTTGGCCTGTTTCCCGCCCGCCAGAAATTGGACCTGCGTCTTGGCAAAATCGTCAAAGATCGGATCACCCATCTTTCCCTTGTTCGGGCCTTCTCCCGGCCATTGCGTGAATTTCTTGGCTTGAGGCCAATTCCCCTGCGCACCGATGTCCGTGAAAACTTGCTCGAGCTGGAGCGCCGTGCGCGTAGTCAATGTTCCGTCGCCATCGGGATTGGGATTATAGGGGGACCGGCCGCGCGCAGGATAATCCACCATGTAAACCGTATATCCCTGCTTGATGAAAAAATACGCCCAGCCCGGACGCCCGTCCGGAGTTTGCAGCCAATCCGTCGCGGTCTGCCCCGCGCCATGAAAGAAAACAATCGGATACGGATGGCGGATTTTCTTCGGCACCATCACTTCCACGTATTCGGCGCCGTCCATGACTTCTTTGCCCGGCGCTCCGACATACTGTCCGCCCACATAAAAGAAACCTGTGCTGGCCATATCTTCCGTAGAAAATGTGTGGATCGAAGGGGGCGGCGCGCCGGCGGCGCGGTTCTGCGCCCGCGCGCCGAAACAAATACCGCAAATTGCAATCACCAATGCGACCGGCGCGCAAACCCATATCCTGATTCTCATAAATCCTCCCCCTTGCTTGCAGTGCCACGTAAAATATTTTGGCTGGAATATCGTTCCGGGGGAGTATACAACACCAATGCCGATCCGCCCTGCCTGAGAATGCAGCGGGGCGGCCTCCGAAATCCCTCTCATCGGGAGGTAAGCGGAACTACTTTGGTCCTTTTCCCCGCTGCCGCAAAAGATTCCCGCTCAAGTCCTTTCCCATTTTGCCGACTGTATATAAGGCGAGAGATTTTCTAGTTTCGTAAACTCGCAACCACATTCTTCATGGAGAGGAATCGACAATGCTAAACAGGGCTGCGAAAATCGCTTTCTTAATTCTCATCCCTCTTTCTGCTTTTGCAATACCGAAAGAAAAAGGGAGCACGACACTTCAAGTCGTCACATCAAGAACGAAAATCCATGGCTCATCCCCGGGAAACATTTTCACATACACAGACCTCATATTCACCGAAGTCAACGGCAAGAGGGTAGTGTATGAATGCATCCAGCGTGGGAATGTCTGCCCTATATTGGAGTCCGGAAAAACCTACACCGCCGACCAGAAGGGATCCTACATATACATACTGACGAATTCTCCGCAGGACAAAAAAGAGTTTTCCGCGAAATTCAGGCAAGTCGGGAGTTGGTGATGCAACACGCACGGGATGCCAGAGAGCGATGAATATCTCTCCGGCATCCTGTCAGCTTCATTGCGCATCTCGATAATCCTTATATCGGGACTTGGTCATAGTTGATTTACTCCCCGCCGTATCGATCTGCAGCATCCTTCCATTCATGCGTTCGGCGACAACGAAGCTGGTTGCGAACCCCGCCCAGGCCTGAACGCCTCCTCGCGCAGTTGTCGGCATGCAGAGATCAAAACTCTGGACGGATAAACCACCGCATAAGGTTCGATTCAACCTGGACGATTACAAGTATAACGCCTGACAGGCATTAGCATCGGCTGCATCCCCATACAGCCCCCTCGGAATCCGGGCTACTGCACGGAAATGGAGCGGTTTCTTCCGAGACAGAAGCAAGGTATAATTTGACCAGTGGCCTAGCTTGTTCGCCGGGAGTAGTGACCTCGCCCATGCCGAAGATTAGCTTTACGCTGAACGGAAAACGCACGACTTCCTCTTATGAGCAGGGGATGCACTTCCTTGATGTATTGCGCGAGGAATGTGGCATTGTGTCTCCCAAGAATGGCTGCGCTCCCGAAGGCACTTGCGGCTGCTGCGCGATCCTCGTGGATGGACGGCCTGCGCTATCCTGCCTGCGGAAACCGGAACAAATGGAAGGCCACGATGTGGTCACGCTTGAGGGCGTCCCGGAAAATATGAGGGAAGTGCTGGGCGAAGCGTTCGCGCACGAGGGCGGAGTGCAGTGCGGCTTCTGCATCCCGGGGATTGTGGTTCGGGCGTCTTCCATGTTGCGGCAAGGCTGCACGCATGATCGCGAGGCGGTGAAGCAGGGGTTGGCCGGGCATCTCTGCCGCTGCACAGGTTATGCGCGAATCATTGACGCCATTCAAACTGCCGGCGAAGCATGGAAGAACGCCGGAAAGTTGCCGCGCACGGAACCTCGCCGCCATTCTTATTTCGGCGAAGATTTCGGATTGAGCCGCAATCCGGTGTTTGCTAAAAACAAAAACGTAAATGGAAACGGCAAGCGGAATGGGAATGGATTTGGAATCGGCGACTCCCCCTCCCGCTATCGCGGCTTCGAGCAGGCTCTCGGTGAGCGGCCGTTCGTCGACGACATGAGCGTGCCGGGCATGTTGCACGGCGGAATGGTTCTCAGCGAACACCCGCGCGCCAAAGTCAACGCGATTGATCTGTCAGCCGCGCAAGCCATGCCGGGTGTGGTGAGGATTTTCACCGCCGCCGACGTTCCCGGAGAGCGCGGCACGGGCCTGAATTATCCCGACTTGCCGATTTTTGTGGCTGTCGGCGAAATCACCTGCTGCGTCGGAGATTTTCTGGCGATGGTGGTCGCGGACACAGCTTTTCACGCGCGCCAGGCCGCCGACAAAGTGAGAGTCGATTACACGGTCCTCGAACCCGTCACCGATCCGTTTGCCGCGATGGAACCCGGCGCGCCGCAGGTTCATCCCCCCGGCAATTTGTGGGTGCACGACAACGTTCTCGATACCACCGCCTTTTCGCGCGGCGATGTGGAAGCTGCCTTCGCCCAATCCGCGCATATCATCGAGCAAACGTGGACTACGCAGCCGATTGAACCCGCGTTTCTCGAACCGGAAGCTTGCCTGGCCATGCCCGAAGGCGACGGCATCAAGCTCTACTCGCAGAGTCAAGGCTCGACGTATGACCAGAAAATGGTCTCCGACATCTTGAAACTGCCGCAGGAAAAAGTGAATGTCGAGTTGGCCGCGAGCGGCGGCGCCTTTGGCGCCAAGGAAGAACTCACGATCCAAGGGCAAACCGCGCTGGCGGCGTTTCTGCTGCAGCGCCCGGTGAAGACAGTTCTCACTCGCAAGCAATCGACGCAGCATCACGTCAAGCGCCATCCCATGATCCTGAAATACAAAGTTGGCGCGGACGCGGATGGCCATCTGCTCGCCGTGCGCGCACGCATTGTGGGCGATACCGGAGGATACGCAGGCACGGGCGGCAAATGCTTACTGCGCGCGGCGTGCCATTCTTGCGGCGTCTATCGCGTTCCCAATGTGGATGTGAACTCCAGGGCCGTATTCACAAACAATCCGACGAGCGGCGCCATGCGCGGATTTGGCAGCAACCAGGCCCAGTTCGCGATGGAAGGCGTCATGGATATTCTCGCGGAAAAAGTGGGCGTCGATGGCTGGGAAATCCG
>Ga0210409_10006444_pt1 | contig 12218 bp, 7 predicted proteins | sample IncBWH17MmetaG_FD_161649 | JGI IMG/M metagenome (GOLD analysis project Ga0210409, IMG submission 161649) | Forest soil microbial communities from Barre Woods Harvard Forest LTER site, Petersham, Massachusetts, United States - Inc-BW-H-17-M | ecosystem: Environmental > Terrestrial > Soil >...
CTTCACGGTAGTGAAGACTGCATGTGCCAGCACCCTCCGCGGATCATTCGAGTCCGTTTTATCCCACGCCGTCTTTCCAACCACGCAGGCGGTTGCCACGACGGACGCAAGCGCCGTCCCGAGAAGGATGATCTGCAGACGCGGGGGAAACGACTTCTTCTCAGGAATATTCGGAGAATCGAGCACCTTTACTATCGGAATCTCTTTTGCTTCCTGAACTTTTGCTACCTCGTATTCATTGGTCAGAGTCTTGAAAACCGCTTCTTGGACGCTCGTGCGCCGGTAGAGGTCCGCATAGGTGACGCCAAGCAGTGGAAGCCTGCGTATCGATGGGTAGAGGAAGTCTGCTTGCTGACTGGACGGATCCGAGGCCTGTTCGCCCTTTCCGCCGAGTTTTTCGAGCTGGCGTTTCAGCTCGGCAATGCGCGCTCTCACGGAGCGGACGCGTACGTTGTTGTCGGTATAGATCTGCTTGAGCCCTTCCAGTTCTGATTGAGCCGCGATGTACTGTCCCTGCAGGGTGGCGGCCGCTTCCACCATGGCTTTGCCCTGCTCCTTTATGTCAATCGCGGCATTCTTGCTCGAGAACTGACTAAACTCCTTCTCCGCGGCTTCCAAATCCTGACTCACAGCTTTCAGCCGCTCCTCCAGAAAGATTCGCTCCCTCCTTGCAGATGACGTGCTCAATTCTGCGACCAGGCGGTTGAGTTCGGCGACGTAGGCTTCGCCCATAGCAGCGCCGCGTTTCGGGTCATGGTCGGTGACCGTCAAAGTAATGATCTGGCTCTTGCGGTCCACGGAAATGTCGGTGTGTTTACCAAGATCCTTGCGCGCATCTTCCATGCGTCGGTCACCATAAAGCTTCCTGAGATCAAACTGCTGGATCAGTTTGTCCTGAATCGTGCGGCTCGAGAGGATGCCAACAAAGATCTCACTCGTGCTCTTGAGACCGAGCATTTGGCTGGCGATTCCTCCCAGTCCGCCGGAGCCGCCTGAAAGCGCGGCCGCGGCCATGGCGAGGCCCCCTGACTGGTTGCTATCGGGAGGCATGAGGCGCGTTGTGGATTCGAACTGCACGGGGATGAGAAATGCCAAAAGCGTGCTGGCGAGGAGCCCACACAGGGCGGCGCGACCAAGCACCCGACGGTGCTCCCAGAGAAGCCACAGGTATGCGAGCAGGGTTCCGCCGCCTTGTGAGGTTTTCTCGGGTCCAGGCGCGACGGGAAGGTCGTGTTCAGGAAGCTCGGGCACTGGCTGACGAGCTGGAGCGGTGCCTGTCATGTCCATGGCCGACCTCCGCTCAGAGACGCCCTTGCCACCTTCTTCGTGGTCGATCCAATGAGGGTCCATCGCAGCAGGAATCGGCGATGTTCCCAGAACAAGCGCAGGTTAGAGGCGGTGCGCTCGCGGGCAGCGCGCAGTTCCTCAGGAGACGGTTCCAGAAATGTGGTGCCAGCCGGCTGGGTGAATCCGAGGTCGTTTTGCATGCGGCGCTCGGTCATGGCGTTGTGCCCACGTCTGACCTTTCCGTTAAGGTCATGCCCCGCGGATGTTGTCCGCGCGAGAAAAGCCTGTCGGGTTGAACAGTGATCCCAACCGACGAAGTCCAATTCGTTTGTGGCGTCGGCGCCAGCAAGGGCGCGGTCCATTGCTCGTGCTGAAGAAGCGCGGTCACGTTCAGATTCCCGCTCACCCACAGATTTGCCTTTACAAATTCGTCGTGCAGCTTCACGCCGTGCGGTATGAAATCACTGGAAACCTGCTGGTGCCTATATCCAAACTGCAGGCTACTCTTCGGGCTGAACCAGTAGTCCAACCAGGCTTGTTGGCCCACTGCTTCGCGTCCGATCCAGCTGCCCATTATGATTTTGTTGTTTGTGTACGCGTCGTGGTAGAAAGACTCCCAATACTCAAACCGCCCGGCAAGGCTCCGTGATCCTGTAGTGTCGGTATACAACCCTTCGACACGCAAATCTAGTTTCGGGATGCGGGGAAACCTTGCCAGATACAAACCCGAATCGACGGCCGCGTGGCGCGGCGCATCAATCGGGTTGGGATCATCGCTGGTCATCGAGTCCGCGTATAGCGTCAGCCAGTTCCTGACAAATGGCAGCTTGTACGAGAAATCGAATCCACCGACGCGATGGCCAGGATTTACGTTGGCTGCGTAATTGAACGAACTCGTATACGCCACATAGCTGTGCCAGATTGCCCCGAGCGTCATGGCTCGCCCATCCCCGCCAAATTCCGTCGTGCGGCTGAATCCAAATTGGAGATTCTTCGTCGGCTTGAAGGTGATCTTCTCCCCGTGGAAAATCGGATCCGACGGATAATCGTTTCCACGCATTCTTCCGACAAACAAATCAATCTTCATCGGGCCTATGTAGCGGAAAATCCACGGCAGTGTGAACGGCCTAACCCGGCTCAACCGGAACATGTAGATCGGTTCGGCGTTGTTGCTGAACAGGAACGAGCTTCCGTACTCGGGCGACCACCACAAGTCCTGTTTCCCAAACGAAAAATTCCAGCTATCGAGATTCGTGCTGAGGTACGTATTCTGAATCGTGAAGCGGTCCGTTTGAGCGACGGGAGTCGCAGGTAGCAGTGGATTCTGGTCCACGCTCGCGATCACCTGCCGCACTGCCAGCGGATACGCCGGCGCGCCGGGCGCGTGTTGGAATTCGCCGCTGAAGTAAATGGCGAACCGGTCCGAGGTTGCATAGCTCGAAAAACCGGTAATGCTGTTGAAGCCCTCCTGGTAAGGCCGGCCTTCGTCGTTGTAGATCGTCTGCCCAAAGTGATAGCTGTCGGCCAGCGGGGTTCCGCTGATGCCGGTCATCCGCGTGTAGACCGATTCCACCCGGGCTGATTGGTTCTCTCCGGTATCCATGGAACGGAGTTCAGTCGCGAATTCGGTGCGCAGTGCGGCAACAATTCCCGCCGTTTCCTCCCCATGCGGATCGCTCTCGTCTATCTTGCCGGCCGCCTCATTCATCAACTCCACGCACTCCAGGCGCGTCCATGGGCGCACATTCAAGAACTCAGACTGGACCAACCCTTGCGCGGCAAGCCGTTCGATCGCCGGGTAAACCCAGGAATCCAACGGCACGTTTGGCGATCCCATGCTCTCCGGCTCGGGTTTCCAGTGTTCGCGCATGAATTGCGAAGCTGAGATCCAAGCTTCCCCGCCCAATTCCGGGTCATGGTGTTGGCTATATACGCTCTGTGCCACCATATTTCCCAGGACGCTGCCAACGAACACATCGGACGGGAAATGCTGGCGAGCTCGAACCCGCGAGTAGTCCACCAGCCCGGCCAAGGCGTAGACGGCGATCCTCGTAAGCGGCCCCGGATATTCATGAGCAATTACGCCGGCGGCAGCAAATGCCGCTGAAGCATGTTCCGAAGGAAACGAAACGCCGCCGTGAAAGAACGGGCCGTTCCCATTGCCCTCGTTGGGCCGTTGGCGGCCGAGCGAATATTTCATTGCCTCGGTCACCGCCAGACTGTTGAGGACCGCTTCACCGGCCAGGAATCCAGTCTCGCGCCAGTGCTCGTTATGCTTCGGGTAGCTCAACATCCACATCCCCGCGGCGCCGCCCAGGATGGCGGCGATCCCGGCGTTCGAAATGGTGTCGTAATGGCTCACTGTGCTTGGAACGTGCGAGATGTGGCCACTTGCATCCTTGTCGGTGAAGAGCAGCATGGAAGTAACGCCGCCCTCCGGAATGATCCATCCCAAATCGGTGAATCGGAGTCTCGCCGGACTGACCCAGATTTCCTTTTGATCCAGCAGGAAGCGTTCACCGAGTCCGCGGAAATTGTGGGACAGCTTTACGGAGGTGTCTTTTTCTGTGTCCGTGTCGTCTGCCATGGCTTTAGCTTCAGGTTCAGATTTCGGTTCTGGCAGCATTTTTTTGCTTTTTTTGGCTTCCGCTCCCGGTTCTGGATTGTCGGGCGTTTGCGGATAAGCCATCACGACCCCCGCCGCCAACAGGTCCATCGCTAGCATCGAAACCAAAACTGTTTTTCTCCCTGTCATCCCCTGGCCTATTTACGGATGGATATACGCCACTGCAAGAGCGACCGAAGAAGCCACTTGAGCCGTCTGCATAATCGCTGTCCAGTTCACGCCGCCAATCTTCGGCGGTTTCTCTGGCACGACGACCGCGTCTCCCGGGCGCAGCGTGGCGTTCAACGGATCCCCCGAGAACCAACCTCCTCCGCCATTGTTTTTCGCGGAAAGGACAGAACCGTCCGCACGGATCACAAATACGGCCTTCTTGTCCGCAATCGGAGTCAACCCGCCGGCTTGGCCCAAGTACCACTTCGCGGAATGCCCTGAGGACGCGCTGATTGCCGTGGGATTGAATACCTGCCCGTTCACTGTCACCACGTTGGCCTTCTTCGGAATCATCAGAATGTCGCCGTCGCGCAGGACCACATCCGACGGAGTGTCTTTCCATCGGTTGATATCGGACTGGATGTGAATTACGACCCGGCCGATAGGAGGATTTGTCGAAAGCTGAGTTATCGTCGAATCGGTTTGCGCAATCGCGTTGAGCTTGGCGTTCTTCTCATCTTGTGTATTTCCCTCCGGCAGAGCCTTGAGCTGCGCTCTCTCCGCCTTCATTCGGTTGATGAGCTCCATCTGATTTCTGGTTTCCATCTCGCGGACTTCACGCCGCATGAGTACGGCGCCGTAGGGATATGCCTGGCCTGTAAATCCCCCGGCGCGCTGGAGGACTGAACTGAGGCGTTCTCCAGGCCGGATCCCGTAAGTGGACGGATGCATGACCTCGCCGTTGATTTTCGCCGCCGCCCCGATGTCACTCCATCCCGGAACCTGACGAATTGCCAACACATCTCCGCTGTGGAGAGGCAGGTCCTCGCTCGCGTTGCCGTTACTCAGCGACGCCAGGGAGACCTGCAGGTGTTGCGATGAGCCACCAGAAGCCGCATAACGGGTCAAGTCGGCGGTGTTGGTATCGGCGCTGCGCTTCAGGCCGCCGGCGGCGCGAATCAGATCCTCGGCGCGCATATTTTCCGTATAGGGATAGCGGCCTGGTTTCGCCACTTCGCCGGTAATCTCGATCGTGCTGGGTTCCACGCGGGAAGTGTTCTTGTGGATCAGGAGCCGGTCGCGGGGCCGCAGCAAAATGTTGTCCTCGGCGTTTCCGTTGAGCGCTGAGCCGAGATTTACGCTGAAGATCCTGGAGCTGCCGTCCGGATTGATTCGAAACAGTTGCGCCGTGTCCAGCGCGGCATCCGGTTTCAACCCCCCGGCGAGAAATACTGCGTCGCGCAGTGAAGCCTGCCCCGAAGTCCTGTAATTTCCGGGCGAGCGAACTTCCCCGACGACAAAGACGGTCGGCGCGGGCTCAAAATCAAACCGGCTGAAAATGCGCACCGTATCCAGCGGCTGCAAGGCGGGAGCCGCAGCAGGATCGGCCATCGCGGAGGCCAGGTCAAAACTCACCACGGTCGGATGAAAATCCGGCGGATTCAGCCGAATAATTTCGCCATAGTGCGCCGCCGGTTCGGGAAGAATGTCTTTGTACGAGGCAAGCAGATCGGTCAACTTCATCCGCTCGTGATAGGAATACCGCCCCGGCCTTTGAACATGCCCTTGCAGATAGATCGTGTCCTGGTTGTATTGGGCGATCGGGAAAATGTGGATTTCATCGCCTTCCTGAATCTTGAACGAGGCGAGTTGTTCTGACGCGGTGTTGTCAGGCGAAAGGTCCAGGCTCAACATGGTGCGCTTTTCGTGTGCTTCCAGTCGCTGCACCTCGACGTGCCGTAAAGCGGCCGCGGGCAGGATGCCTCCCGCAAGTTCGAGCGCATCCTCGACCGTTTCTTCCCCGTTTAGCTCATAAATCGCCGGCCGCCTCACCATTCCGGTCACTGTCACCTGCGACCCCACCGGCGGCACCATCAACGTGTCGCCGTTTTCCAGTTTTTTCGCGTCCGGGGAAACTCCGTGCAACAGCAGGTCATACGCGTCGATCTCTTCGATCTCCTGCTTCCCACGCATGTGCTTTAGTGAGCGCAGAGATCCCCGCGGGGTCACTCCTCCCGCTCCCACAAGCGCGTTCAGCGCCGTCGAGAGCGAACTGATGTCGTAAGCTCCGGGCTCTTCTACTTCACCGACGACGTAAATGCGAATCGTCCTCAGGCGAGACACCGACACATCGGTTGAAGTGTCGCGATACTGTGTTGCAATCGCTCTCTGCACCACTTGCTGGACTTCCCCCAACGACCTGCCGCTCACCAGCACCGGTCCTGCCTCGGGCAGCGTGACTCGCCCCTGCCGGTCCACGGTACGCACCAACTTTGTCGAAATACCTCCCCAAAGGTCTATGGTCAAGCTGTCGCCCGGGCCCACCACGTAATCCGGACCCACGGGCAGATCCATGGGGATGCTGCGGGGGTCGCGAAGACCGTCGCGGAAAACTTCCGTGCCAAATCGCTGCGGCGGACGATCCTGCGAGGGTGCCTGTACATAAAGGTCGTACAAGGACGGAATATCCGCATAGGGATTTGGCCGGTGGACTGGCATTCCCGCTGCCAGGGTGCGATCCGTCGCGAGTCGTGACTTCCGGCGCGAATAAGTTTCTCCAATCATGTCGGACTTCGTGTTCAACGATGCGGCAGTTTGGTCGGCAGAACTCCCGCTTCCCGAGTTTTGCGGGGAGCCAGCACGCGCCTGGTCCAGGAGAGCACTGCTTAAAGGATCAGAAGGGGCAATCCCCGAGGATCTGGGATCAAACGGCTGCTTCATGGGGTCGGAGACATTCAAGAGTGAATCGGTGGCGTCAGTGGACGGGCTGAAAAGTGAGCCGTCCGGATTACCGCGCGCCTGCATGATTCTCGGAGAGGCAGGCACTGGCTGCCCATCGTTCGGATAGTTGGGAGAGGAGTCTTTCTGCGGAACATTTTCATCGGGGGACGAGATTGAGCGCCGGAAGCGGGAGGGTATTCCCTGCGGGCAATCCCTGTCCTCGTTCAAATCGCAGGGCGCGTTTTTCGTTTCGCTGGTTTCGGTCTTCCGCGGTTTGTTCGACTCTGCGTCTTCCTGGGCTTCAATTTGCACCAGGTGCCTTACGCGCTCCTTCATCAGGAGCTCTTGTTCTTTTCCCAACTCGGAGTCTGGATTAAAGTTTGGGCGCAGGTAGCCGTAACGCTGGACAAGCCTGGTGGCGACCGAGCGAAAGGCCACATCGGTGGTCAACCGGTCAAATACGGCGGTATCGGTGAGATCTTCCTCGCTGACGACCTGCCCGTTGTCACTTGCTTCCCTGGCAATCCAGCGCTTCAACTCCACGAGCAGACCCGGATCCTTGATCAACACTTCCTTGATTTGAGCTGGCGCGGCCGCGACGTAATTAAGGTTTTCCTTTTCGAGTTCAGACTGCCCGGCCTGCTGACGCTGAATGGCCATGGCATTGTCCGGAATCCGTTTCACATCGGACTGCTGTGCCATTAAGGGAAGAACAAAAGGGGAAATAAAAAGTGCGACGACAATCTCGAAGACGATGAGAAGACTTCTCGATTTGTAAGACCTGAGAATTGAATTTGCCTGGATCATAAAATTGTGCGCCCGTATCATTCAGAAACAGCTTCATGGCCAGAAATAGCTCCATGGCTTTCCGCCATGTGGCGGATAGCGGTGAGCAACCCTTCTTCGGAGGCCTCGACATCCCTTGAATGAATTTCGAGCGAAGCCCAGTAGTAAACAAAACAATTCTTTTCAGGCGCGACCGCGATAACGCGCAAGTCCGGGTGTTCGCGGAGCAGCTCTTCGCAAATGGCCGGTCTTCTGCCGGGGTGGTCAAGCGCGATGACCACGAAATTTGGGAGGGTTCTCTGTACGTTCTCGGGGATCTTCGACTTTTCGGCGACTTCGCCGACAATCTCAAAGTCGGGTTGATCCGCCAGCGTCTCAAGAATTAATTCCCGCATGAGGCGAGGTTGGTTAGCCACGAGGATGCGAATCGGCTTCTCCATTGGCCTTCTCCTTCTTGTGTCGCACAGTATGCGTTTCCCTGTGGAAATGGGAAGACTCAATGAGGCACTTTTCAGAGAGACCAAAAAAGACTAACCGTGTCGTCCTAAATGAGCAGGTGGCACCAAAAAGCATTAAAAAGCACTATCGAGCTGCCAACCCGCGGACAATACTAGGAGCCGTTGGATAACCTGACTTTCGCCCAATGGGATCAATGACTTCGCCAGGTTACGCAATACGTTCCGGGGTTTGCAGTTGCTGCTGAAATATTGAAGCAGTGGAACAAGCATTTGCAGGCCATGTTGATAGAGGCGAAGATGGCGCCGCGAAACACCTTGCACGTGGGAGAAACAAGAGGGGCTACGCGAATCGCGCGACCCTCGCCGTGGCATAGAAGCTCGTAGCGTACTTGGTTGTCGTGGATCGTCGGCCAAGAGAATCCCGTTCCCTCCGACAATTTGGGATCGCCGCATTCTGGGACAGGGTGGCGGTAAAAACCCGATTGACAACAGTTGTCCAGTAGGGGATCGGCAGTTTCCGATGGCTGGTGCGCATAGTGTTTCAAATTGGCCAGTTTTTGAGCATCATGTCCAAAATTGAACAGCTTTGCGCCTGATCTTTTCGCACTGTATCCAAGGATGAGCGATACCCCTCGCTTGGTTGCAGACCGGCCCCTTGCCTCTGGGTGCCGCCAAATCCAATTTCACAGCCCCTGGCTGTGACGCAGACTCTTTCACTGAAACTGGTACAAGAACTCGGACCGGTGAATAGCGTTGCACTATTCCTCTAATGTAAGCGCTTATCTTGTGACAGAGAATCGTCTGCTTCGTGAAACGCTGGTGCGTCTCCTTCAGAAGCGCGCGGGAATAAGAATAGCAGGTGAAAGTCGCTCTTTTGAGACCGCGTCGGAACAGATTGTCAAGTCTCAGTGCGACGTTTTGCTCTTAGACTCTCCTGGGACAGCCCAGGCGGCTCCTTTGATCCAAGGGCTTTGCGAGGAGGCTCCAGAGATCAAGACTGTCCTGTTTGGGATGGACGAAAACACCGATAGCTTCCTGAAGGCCGTGCAGTTAGGGGTTCGCGGATACTTACTGAAAGATGCCTCCTCCGCGGAGATCATCTCTGCAGTCCGGGGAGTGGCTGATGGAGAAGCTGTCTGCCCTCCAAAACTCTGCTTGGCCCTCTTCCATTGCGTAAAGCAGGAGCGCCAGTATAAGCCAGAAATGGCCGATCAGCTTGCCTTTGCGAAGTTCGGGATGACTTACCGGCAGCGCCAGCTTATAACCCTTGTTGCTAGGGGCCTGACCACGAAGGAAATCGCTGCCAAGTTGAATTTGTCACAATATACGGTTAAGAATCACATGTACCGCATTATGAAACAGATGGCTGTCCGAAGCCGCTACGAAGTGGTCGACATGGTCCGGGCCAGCGGAAACTACCCAGACACCTAACAGTCAATTGCGGAAGGCGCCGGAATGGACAACGAACCTTCCATCGGGGAAAAGTAGACTCGCAGTATCGCACTTTGCGAATCAGTTTTCGGTACTTGCAGATCCCTGTGAGACTGACACGAAAGCTGCAAGGAGAGCCAGCAAGCTTGCTGATCGTTAGACTTGATAAAAGAGCTAGGCCCGCCAATACCCGAACAGGCCGCATAGAACCGTTAAGACCACCGTGCTCGCATAAAGGATGTGAAAACCACTCACTACCGCAAACGCATTCGCAAGCTCGGCAGTTGCACGCACTCTTCGGGAGTTGGCCGCAATGATGGCAAGTTCTACGGCGGCGGGCACCGAAACTGGCTTGTTTTCCAACTCAACGGATGTCGGTAGAGCTGCCTCCGACAGGCTCCAATGAAAATGCTCCTTTGATCATAAGTCCTGCTTTGAAAATAGGGTTCAGCGGGCGGACGTGGTTGGGCATCATGCAGCTTTCTGCTCAAGTGTGACGGTGTAGCCGAGACGCTCCAAGCGATGAACCAAGTTTCGAGTCAGATGGTGTTTGTTGAGCTTGTCCAGGTAGAGATCACCCAATTCGTTGTAGCAGACTTGGTGGGAAAACATGTGATAGATGGCCACCAAGATCTTATGGGCCACCGCTACCGCCGCTCGCTTATACCCCCGTCGAGCTTTGAGTCGGCAAAATTTGTCCCTCAAGTAGGTACCCTTAGCTTTCGCTGCTGCGTTGGCGGCCTCTACTAAGGCCGTCTTCAGGTACACATTGCCCTTGGGGATGCGGCTGCTCTTGCGCTTGCCGGCGGACTCGTTATTGCCAGGACAAATGCCGGCCCGAGAGGCCAGCTGCGAAACACTCCCGAAGACACTCATATCCACGCCCATTTCGGCAATGATGCCTGCGGCCAGCGTTCCATCCACGCCTGGGATCTCATCTAACAAGGTGAGTTGTGAAAGCCAAGCCAAAGAAGCCACAAGTCATCACGACAATGAGAGTTGACCGTGAGTTCTGGGGAAAGGTGCGGTCTCGCGCTTTTGCCGAAGGGCTTAGCGTCACCGCTCTGGTTGTGAAAGTTCTATCTGACTATTTGAGAAAGGGGAACTGACAATGCGCGGAGACGGAACGGTTTATCTCAGGGGCCAAGTCTGCTGGATTAAGTTTTACCGGAACGGCGAGCCAGTCCGCGAAGCTGCGCGGGACAAGGACGGCCACGGCATCACGGATGCGGTCGCCGCCCAAAAATTCCTTCGCAATCGGTTGAAGGAACTGCACGGCGAAGAAGTCGGCGGTCCGGCGTTCATAACTGCCAGCGCCAAGAAAACCACTTGCGGCGATTTGTTGGACGGATTGAAAGCCGACTATGAGTTGCGCGGCAAAGACTCAGCGCAAAATCTTTCCTACATTGAACTCACGCGCGAATATTGGGGCGGCAAACTCGCGGTGGGGGTCAAGGCGGAACAGATTGACGCCTACATCCAGAAAAAACTTGCGGAAGAGTACCGGCCGGCCAGCATCAACCGGCGGCTGCAAGTTCTCTCACAAGCGTTCGGCCTTGCCGTGCGCCGGGGAACTCTCGCGCGTGCGCCCTACATCTGCCACTTGTCGGAGAAAGGGAACGAAAGACAGGGCTTTTTCTCCGAACAGGAGATTATGGACGTACTCGCAGCCTTGCCTGATGACGGTCTCCGCGATTTCGCTGAATGGGCGGGCGAGACAGGCCAACGCAAAGGCGAGATTGAGCAACTGACCTGGAACATGGTGGAAGGCGACGAACTCCGCATCCCCACCCCAGTGTGCAAAAACGGACGCGGGCGAGTGCTTCCCATCGGGCCGGAACTCCGCGTGATCCTAGACCGGCGCAAGAAGGCCCGCCGCGTGGTCTCGCTCGATAAGACTGAGCAACTCTCCGAACTCATCTTCCATCGCGGCGACGCTCGGCCCGTCGGCGATTTCAAAAAGTCGTGGCGCACGGCGACCAAAACCGCGAAGTGTGCCGGCCGACTCTTTCACGATTTCCGGCGCACGGCGGCCCGGCGATTCATCGCCGCGGGCATCAACCAGAACACGGCCAAAGCAGTGACGGGCCATCTCACAGACTCGATGTTTTCCAGGTACCAAATTATTTCGAGTGCCGACATGCTCGCGGCGCAAACCAAAGTCGCGGAGTTCCGCAAGGCGGTGAGCAAGTGACCCGCGGAAAGTTATCGCGCTGGATCGCGCGGGGTTTGAGGAATGGCTCGAATCTCGAAATGGTCTTCGAAATCCGTGCCGAGATAGCTGCCAGAAAGCTCAATTTCGTTGACCGATTGCATGAGTCCCAGAACATGCTGAATAGTCTGAGCACTCGCCCCCGTTCGCTCCATCAGCGAGCGAACACAGGTGTCCTTCGGCTGGCCATCGGTGAGCCATTCCCGGATCTTCTTTCGGGCCATTCCATCTGGTGAGTACATAGTCTCCATCTGATTTTTTTCTCCTACTCAGAATATGAGGGAGAGCTTGGCTTCTCCCTATAATTGCCAGAGAATCCCGCCTTCGTTCACTTTCGGAGTTGTTTTCCGCCTTTATCCTAGGAGGCAAGATACTGTTCGCTTTCGCGGGAACAATACGGGAACAACCTGAGGAGGAAACCATCCCAAATAATCCCAAACCATACTAAATCGGTGATGCACTAAACATCATTCGTTTCAATAGGGTCCGCTGATTCCAGACGATTTAGCTCCATTGGTAGGGGGCCCTGAAAAGGCCGGCGTCGCCG
>Ga0210409_10006447_pt1 | contig 12215 bp, 13 predicted proteins | sample IncBWH17MmetaG_FD_161649 | JGI IMG/M metagenome (GOLD analysis project Ga0210409, IMG submission 161649) | Forest soil microbial communities from Barre Woods Harvard Forest LTER site, Petersham, Massachusetts, United States - Inc-BW-H-17-M | ecosystem: Environmental > Terrestrial > Soil >...
AAAACCGGCGTACCTGCAAGGGTACCGTGAGTTCGAATCTCACTCCTTCCGCCAAATTTGTCCTAGGGCGGCCAATCTATCCGATTGCCGCCAGCCTTGCGGTGAACCGCTCCTTCCGGACGTGCCGCCCGCGTATTTCGCAAAGTCGCCGAACGAGGTCCTCGATCGCGCCCTGTTTCCAGGCGAGCGCCCGGATCCGCGCCGAATCCTCGGACTGGCCGACGAGAAGCCGCCCTGAGGCAAAGCTCAAAAAACTCAGAAACGTTTCCTGTACGCAATCCAAGGGCATCGTTAGCCCGTACGCCCTCCCGTCTCGCCACCCGAACCAGTCTTGTCCGGTTGGCGTGCACGAGCGCCGTTGCCCAACCAAAAAATTCTTCCGTGCCAACCTGATGATCCATGATCACGCCACCTCGAAGCTCAGCGCTGCCTCCGCAAGTCGCTGCGCCAGTGCCGGCGAGACCTGTTTTGCCAACCTTGCGTGAGCCCTGCGCCAAACCGGGATCGCAGCCTCCAATCGGCGGGCGCCTGTTTCGGTAAGCCAGACCATCCGCCGTCGAAGATCACCATCAACTACGGCAATTTCGACGAGGCGTTCATTTTCGAGAGTCCGCAGATTGCGCGAAAGCGTCGACTGATCGAGTCCGGTGCGGCGCGCGAGCGCGCCGAGCGTATCATCCGATGAGGCCGCGATCTGCGCCATTAGTCCGAGTTGGGCGACAGTCAATCCGGCTTGGGCCAGCTCCCTGTCGAGGAACTGGGTGATCAGCCGGGCCGCCAATCTGCTGTTGCAGCCGGCGCATTCCGAGACGAGCTGGGCGGCGTCGGTGCGGAGCGTCTTTCGTGCTTGCGAACGGATTGTCATAAGTGTATGCATATACAACATTTGTAGATACATACAAGGGTGGATTCAATGACTGAAATGAAGTTCGGACTGGCGGCGCCCGCCGACTGTGCGGGGAAGAGCGGCAAAGAAATTCTTCAGGCCATCATCGATGGCAAATTACCGCAGGCACCGATTTCTGAGGCGATGTCGTTCTGGATCACGGAAGTCGGTGACGGGTTTGCCGCCTTCGAAGGCGATCCGGGCCCGCACCTGCTGAACCCAATGGGCAGCGTGCACGGAGGCTGGGCGTTGACGCTGATCGACAGCGTGGGCGGCTGCGCTGGACATTCGCTACTTCCGGCGGGGTCAGGCTATGCGACGATCGAGACCAAGGCGAATTTCGCTAGGCGGATAACCGAGGATACGGGCCGGGTTCGTGCCGAGGCTCGCGTGGTGGCGCAGAGCCGTCAGGTCATTTCTTCAGAAGCCCGGGTGCTGGATCGCGGCGGCAAGGTCCTCGCGCACGGAGTTTCGACCATCATGGTGCTGGGTGGCGCGAAATGAACATGGTCGAAACGCGCCTGCGGGCGAGCCTACACAGGATCGAGGTCGCGACATCATGAACAAGATTGTGTTCGCACATGCTGCGGCCGCGACGGCGGCGTTGAGTGCGGGAGCTGGCGTTGTCGCCACGCGCTTTGTAATCGGTGAAACAGACCCGGTCTCGCTGGTGTTCTACCGGTACGTCATCTCAGTGATCTGTTTCGCGCCGATGCTGCCCGCGATCTGGCCACGAAGCAGACTTGCTCCATCCGAGTACGTGAAGATCGCCCTGTTTGGGGTTCTCTTCTTTGTATTCTTTCCCTGGGCGTTCAATGCGTCGCTCCAACACAACCCCGCGGCGCGCGGCGCGGTTGGGTTAGCGACCATTCCGATTCAGACCCTGCTCGTGGCCGTAGCTTTTGGGCGGGAGCCGTTGACGGTAGCCAAGGTTGCCGGCGTCTTGCTGTCGTTCTCCGGGATCGTTGTGGCGCTTGGTCCGGCTGCATTCGGACACGGCAATTCCGATTACCTGATCGGTGATGGGTTGATGCTCCTCGGCGTCTTCTGTGCCGCAATATATTCCGTCTTCAGTCGCCCAACATTGATGCGCCATGGACCGCTTTTCGTGACAGCATTGGCGATGGCATTCGCGGTCGCAGCTTTGTCGCCGGCTGTCGCACTCCATCAGGGTAGCTTGGCCCTCCCAGCATTCAGTCCCAAAGGATGGATTGCGGTGGTGTTCCTGGGGACGATTTCTGGCGCTGTGCAATTTTCACTCTTCATGTGGGCATTGCGGTGGCTGCCGCCGACGACCACAGTCTTGTATATCACCCTCAATCCCATCGCTGCCATGGTGCTGGGGATTGTCGTGTTGGGAGAGTCGCTAACCGCGGAGTTGGTCGCCGGTATGGCACTCGTTCTTATGGGAATCTTGGTTGGCAGCGGTGCCTACGTGACCCTAAAGAGGATTGACCTGAGCGGGTTTTTTAGATTCGGCTAGGTCGGCGGCACGTCAGTTCGTGATATCAGCCGGCGACCGTTGGCTCGAAGCGACCTGGTGTTGCCGCATGTCCGCGCTTTTTTGGCCGAACTTCGCCAGTAGCGATTGCTGCGTCCGCTTCAGAGCCTGGAGATCCTCGACTGCAAACTTCTCGAGCGCCTCCTGACCGGCCGCGTTAGTTGGGGAAAAGCACGCTTCTGTCAGTGTGCCTGCATTTTCCGACTCAGCGAAGGATGCTGCTGCTCGAAAATTGAGGGGCTGCGGAGCTATGGCAATGAGTCGGCTTTCCCTGGCATTTCTTATCGTGACGAGCTTGGCGCTTACCGCATATTTTGGTTCGGTTGCTTGGCGACTTTCCGGTGATGGCAGCGACGATATAACCGGTGGCATCTCGGCAGGACAAGGCAACGGTTGGAGATCGCCGCCGGCAAAATGAGACGCTGCGGCGCAAATAGCGCCTTCGAGGTTACCTCGGCCGGAACACGCCGCTATCGCGGCTGGTCGGGCTTGCCCGATTTTTTGCCCAAGAAATCGATCGCCATCAGCATGGCCATGACGATTGCGGTGATCACGGCAGTGTTGCGGATTTGGTCGTGTGAAAAGCCGAGATCAACATTGGCGACATGGTCTAGCATGATGGCGACATAGGCCGCGACGCAGATCGCCGTTGCAATGGTTAGGAAGTCGACCCTGTTCTTCATGTTGGCCACCCGTATTTGCACGGGCTTCGGTATAGCCCGCGCGGCCCATTAAGGGATGTGAGCTGGTTCACAATCGGGCGGAGCGCGCGCTTGCGCGCCGCCCAATGACGAAACCCACAGCTAATTTCGGTTCAAGCGCACTGTGACGACGCAGCGCTATTGCGCTGGTTCGCAAGGTGCGAAACAGTTTGCCCGGGTGCAGTGTGTGTTCGCTGGGGGGCGTTACATGCGTTCGCAGGACGCGGAATTCGATTATCGTCGCTATCAGCAATTGCTTGCCGAGGCTGTCGACGAAAACAAGCGGCTGGCATTGATCGCCTTGCTGATCGAAGAGCGCGCCAGGGATCGCCTGGCGGCGCAACGCGCTTCCGACCGCGCGGCGACGACAGCGAGCACGATCGCCAGGGTCGTGGGTACGCCAGCCTCGGGCGCTGATTTTAAATCGTCTCGGCCCCCTGCCCCTCCGAGCCCCCTTCGTTAGCCCATCAAGACGCATTTTTTGGCATTTGATTAACGATGCCTGGCAATCACCCATCAATCTGTCAGGCGTACAACCTCCCCGCCTGAATGGACTTCAGCGCCAACCAACAGGGGGCTGCCATGACCATGATTTCCATCGTTTCGGTTCCAGCGATCGCTGCTGCCGATCAGTCTCTCAAGATCATCGCGCTGTTCTCTTGCATCGGCCTGATTGCGTCATTGTCTCTGATGACCGCCGGCATCGACCTCAGCACCGCCTGGGCCTGAGCCGCCGCCAATATCCCGCCTCTGTTCCAAAAAGCCGGCTGCCCCATAAAGAACAGCCGGCTTTTTCAATGGCGTTTCACATGGCGTTTTTCTTGGCGTTTTTCTTGGCGTTCTTTTTGGCGTTGCCGCGCAGGATTGCCAGACCATCGGTTTCAGGCTAGCGAGCGCTATATTTGACCCGCGTATCGATGCCCGATTTTGGAGCACGCCGTTGACCGTCATCCGTCGCATCGTTGCCGCCGCTTTTCTCGGCCTGCTTACCGCTTTCCCATACAGTGCCCAGACCGATCGCGCCATGGCGCAGGACGCGGCGATGGCGGCGCATCCGGTATCCCTGCCCGACATGGCGCTCGGCCCCGTCAACGCGCGGGTGACGATCGTGGAGTTCTCTTCCCTCACCTGTCCGCACTGCGCGGCATTCGAGCAAAACGTGTTCCCGATGCTGCAGTCGAGATATATCGATACCGGCAAGGTGCGGTTCGTGTCCCGCGAATTCCCGCTCGACATCAAGGCCGCGTCGGGATCGATGCTGGCGCGCTGCGCCGCGGGCGGCGATGCGCCGAAATATTTCGAGGCCATCGACATGCTGTTCAAGCGGCAGGAAGGCCTTTTGGAGAATACGCTTGAGACCATGAACGATATCGGCCGGCATTTTGGAATGAGCGAGGAGGCGGTCGCTGCTTGCGTGAAAGACCAGACGCTGCTCGACAAGCTGTCGGCCGATCAAAAATTCGCCTATGAGCAGTTGAAGGTCGACGCGACGCCCTATTTCTTCGTCAATGGCGAGAGGTTGAGGGGCTCGATGTCGTTCGAGGAGCTGGAAGCAAAGATCAAGCCGTTCTTGGCGCGCTAAGCCGGCTACACCGGCAAGCTCATGTCGCGTCGACGAAGGTCAGGCCGATCCGGTTTTTCTGGATCCAGGCGATCCTGCACTCGCGCATGCCGGCCGGTTCGTTCGCGATCACCAGACGAAAGCGCTCGGGAACGAAGGCCGGGTTTTCGACGTCGATCGCCGCACCCTCGGCCGAGATATTTCGCACCACGCAGCTCATCACCGCACCACCCGAGCAAACGTAGCCGGGCTGGTTGATCTCGGTCCGCGGATGCTTGCGTCTTTCTTCCATCGCATTCTGCCGGGCCGCAGGGTTTGGTCGACGCCGGTGTGGCGAATCCGGAATTCGCCACCATAGCGGCAAACCTTTAATAAATCAGGTGCCTTTGCGTTCCCCGCACTGCGAAAAGGATGCAAAACGCAACCGCAGGCGCGATCTTGGCGGGCATCAATCGGCGCAAGCAATTTTCAGTCGCCCCGATTTCGTGGCCGTTCCGGCTCTTCGCGAACTCGCATGTAGCGCACCTGCCCCGCGTCCCGCTGGGCTTGCCGTTCGCTGCATCGGCGGAGTAGCTTTTCGGTTCAGGCGGTGCGATGGCGCGACGGCCGCCCAAAAAACGAACAGGCGCCAAGGGGAAACGCCATGTTCGAGATACTCGATCGCCGGACGTCTCTGACCGGCAACCAGATCAGGATTCTCACGGCCGCCATCATTGGCGATGCGCTCGAATTCTTCGACTACTTCCTGATCGGCTTCGTACTCGCCTTCCTGATCGGGCCGTGGAAGCTCACCTTCGGCCAATCCGCGGTGGTGCTGTTGAGCTCGGGCGTCGGCGCCATCATCGGCGCCTATGCATGGGGCTGGCTTGCCGATCGGATCGGCCGTCGCGTGGTCTTCATCGGCACTGTGCTCAACTTCTCGATTGCGACCGGACTACTCTATTTCACCCCGGACAATGGCTGGATCTATCTCGCGATCATGCGCTTCTTTGTCGGCACCGGCGTCGGCGGCCTCTATTGCGTGGATCTGCCGCTGGTGCAGGAATTCATGCCCTCCTCCAAGCGCGGCTGGGTCGGCGGTCTCGTGACCTGCGTGATCCCGCTCGGCGTCGGCCTCGGCGCGGTCATTGGCTCACTCATCGGCAGCGGCGACTGGCGGCTTTTGTTTGCGATCGGCGTGCTGCCCGCGCTGCTCGTTCTGCTGGTGCGATTGTGGGTTCCGGAATCGCCGCGCTGGCTGTGCCGCCAGGGCCGCTACGAGGACGCGCGCAAGTCGCTGGCGTGGGCGTTGCAGATGGAACCGTCGTCCTTGCCGATGCCGACGGCGGCCGACGCCGGCCCCATCATCAAGAGCAACTGGCTCGACCTTTTCAAATATCCGCGCAGCCTGATCGTCTCGTGGCTCGGCAACGCCGGCGCGCAGACCGGGGTCTACGGCATCACGTTGTGGGCGCCGTCGCTGTTCGTGCTGCTTCTGAAGGTCACCCCGCAGGAAGCCGCCAAGATGATGATCCTGCTTTCCGTGTTCGGCTTCATCGGACGACTGTCGTTCTCGTTCTTCTCGGAGCTGATGGGACGTCGCAACGCGGGCGGCCTGTTGGGCTTCGGCGCGGGGGTGCTGACCATCGTGGCAGGCTATAATTACGACGTCATGTGGATGGGAGTGTCGGCGTTCTGGCTGATACTGGCGGTGGCGTTCTTCTTCGCCGACGGCGGCTTTGCCATCGTTGGGCCCTACGCGGCCGAAGTCTGGCCGTCGCACCTTCGCACTTCCGGCATGGGCTCGGCCTACGGCTTCGGCGGCATCGGCAAGATCATCGGCCCGCTCGGGCTCGCGCTGATCGTCGGTTCAAACAACTACCTCAAGCCCGACGTGCCGTTGCCGCAAATCCCGATGGCCTTCGTTTATCTCGGCTGCTGGTTCCTGATGGCGGGTGCCGTCTATTATTTCCTTGGCATCGAAACCAGAGGCAAGTCGATCGAGCAGATCGACACGGAATTGAACAGCGCGGTCGCTCTGGCGACGGCCAAGGTTCGGCAAGCATAGAGACTTGACGATGCTGGTTGCGACTTCCGTCGATCTTGCTGGCGACCCCGGCGTCATCGCGCGCGCCAATGCGGTCAGTGCGGCGGTCGCGGCTGCCTCGGACGAAATCGAGGCTAGCCGTCGCCTGCCGCCGGCCCTGCTCGACCGCTTGCACGAGGCAAAACTGTTCCGCCTCCTGCTGCCGCGCTCATCGAATGGGATCGAGACCGATCCCGTCACCTTCTTCCATGTGATCGAGACCATCGCGCGCGCCGATGGCTCGACCGCCTGGTGCCTCAGCCAAGCCGGCGGTTGCGCGATGTCGGCGGCCTATCTGGACCTGCCGGTGGCGCGTGCGATCTTCGGCAACGATCCGCGCGCGGTGCTCGCCTGGGGCCCCGGCCCCAAGGTCAAGGCAATCGAGTGCGACGGCGGGTATAAAGTCACCGGGGTGTGGGCGTTCGCCTCCGGCGGCCGTCACGCCAGCTGGCTCGGCGCGCATTGCCCGATCTTTGCGGCCGACGGCTCGCCGCGGTTAGAGGCGAGTGGCGTTCCGGAGGAGCGCACCATGCTGGTGCGCGCCGAGGACGTCGAATGGACCGACATCTGGAACACCGTGGGCCTGCGCGGTACCGCCAGCGACCAGTTCGCGCTGAACGATTTCTTCGTCAGGTCGGATCATTCGATCACCCGCGAATTCGACCGGGAGTGCCGCGAGAGCGGGCCGCTCTATCGCATGGGCTCCGGCACCTGCTATCAGGTCGGCTTCGCCGGTGTCGCCTGCGGCATCGCGCGCGGCGCGCTCGACTGTTTTGTCGATGTCGCGCGCAACAAGGTGGCGCGCGGCACCAAGAGCCCACTGCGCGACAATGCCGTGGTGCAGTCCGGCCTTGCGCAGGCTGAAGTCAATCTGCGCGCCGCGCGCGGCTTCGTGCTGCAGTCGATGGCCGAGATCTGGAAACATCTGTGCGCCGGGGCCTTGATCACGGTCGAGCAGCGCATCACGGTGCGCATGGCCGCGACCCATGCCATCCACAAGGCGCGTGAAGCGGTCGACTTCGCCTACAATGCGGCCGGCGCCACCGCGATCTTCGAGAACCACCCGCTCGAGCGCCGCTTCCGCGATATCCACACGGTAACCCAGCAACTGCAGGGTCAGATCAGACATTTCGAAACCGTCGGCGCCTGGATGATGGGCGTCGAAGTCGACCTCACATTCGTCTAATCAAGGAGAACAACCATGCCACTTGGCGGACTGCAGCACTACACCATTGAACCCCAGGATCTCGAGCGCACCAAGAGTTTCTATGTCGACGTGCTTGGACTGGAGGTCGGCGACCGGCCACCACTCGATTTTCCCGGCTACTGGCTCTATTCGGGCGGCACCGCCACGGTGCATCTGATGGGCACGCGCAAACCGCGCGAAGGCATTGTGGTGCGCGGTACCGAGAAGAAATACCCGGACACCGGCCGCTTCGACCACATTGCCTTTGCCGCCACCGACGTCGAAGGCGTACGCAAGCGGCTACAGTCGAAGAATGTCAAATTCCGCGAGAGCACCGTGCCGCGCACCGGCGACACCCAATTCTTCCTCTACGATCCCGATGGCGTTGGAGTTGAATTGAATTTCGCCAAGACCTGAACGCAAGAAAGCCAAGACTTAGATACCAAGACTGAGGCAGCAGGACTTTGACGCGCCAAGACATGGACCGGGCGTGATATCAGCTGCCTAGTGGCGACAAATCGACCATCGCGTCGTTGATCGATCTGTGCCTGTTCGACGAGCACACGTTTTGGGCGAGTTCCCGACAAGGCCGCGAGTCAGCCATCACTCGGGCGTGAGTCGGCCAGTTTTTCTTCATCATTGCGTGACGAATGAAAGAGCCGCGCCGCTGCGGCAGGATAGCCGGGTCTGTGCCTTTCAACCTACCCCAGGGCACGGGCGCCCGGCTATTCGCCGCCGGCGCTTTGGTTGCTGCGCGCCCAGCCGCATTTTCCAGGTCGGTGGCTTCATCCTTCGAGACGGGCGCGGCAGCGAAAAACGTTAGTCGAGCCCGCGCTCGTGGCTCAAGCGCACCATTTCCTCGATAAAGATCTGCTTCTGCTTGTCGTCGAGGCTGGTGTAGAGCGGCTCGGCCGCGTCGGCGACGCTGCGCTGATCGATGGCGCGGTCGTTGAGGAATTGAGCCTCGTTGCGCATCTGCTCGATGATGTCGTCAGGCGGATCGCGCTTGGCGCGCGCAATTCGCAAGTTGAGGCGGTCGGCGCCATTGTGGCCGAGGTAATGCATCGCGCTCGAGAAAGCGGACCAGTTCTTTTCCTGTTCGGGCGTCAGATTCAATTCAGCCTTGATCCGGTCGATATTGGCATCGCTGTTGGCGACGATTTGTTCGGCGGTCAGCGCCGGAGTGCCGTCCTGGGTGAGCACCGCCGGCGTCTGCTTGGCGACTTTCGTGCCCTTGGGTGTCTTCGTCTTCGCGTTGTCCTTTTTGGCGTCGTTGGCCGCCGGCGCCTGCTGTCCACCCTTTCCGGTGAGCACCCCCGTCACCCCGGTGACCACGCCGACGACGCCGCCGATCGCGCCACCCAGGACGCCGCCGACCGGACCCGCGGCCTTGTTGCCTTCGCGGGCCCCTTTCTCCACGCCCTGGACCACTTGGGCGTCGACCATCGCAGGTACGCCAAGCAGCATCGCAACCACAGCCCCAAGCGCAAAACGCAATCTCGCTCGCGCTGTCGGTGTCGAGCTGCTCATAATTTAATCTCCATGGTCGGTTTGATCGTTTGGAATGGAAGTTTTCTGGCGGGCCGCAGCGTGCTGGCGAGTCGTGAGTTTAGCGTTTCGACGTGAGCCACGTCTACCGCGGCGCGGTTTCGTCCAGGATCAAAAAAAGCGCAAGAAAGGCTTTTGACGCGAACCCTTTAACGCAAATTGCCCGCGGACTGCGGCGGGATTGCGCAACTGCCTGACTGCGACGCCGGAAGATCAACGTGTGCGGCGCAATATCGACGCATGTCCCGATCGTCCATTGCGCGCGAAGATTTTGCCACAGGCTGTTTTGTAAACGTTAGTTCTAGGAGCCTACCGACCTGATTTCTCGACAGAAGCTATCAATTCTGCTCTGATCACACAACGATATCCCCGCGGGGGCTCGCGCGCGAGCGTGCATTCGGCGCGAGCCCAAGCGGAGGCTGAAAACAAAAACAACAAACAAAAATTTGGGTCAGACAAAAAGGAAACGCCATGTCACGGAGAAAGCTCACTCGCCGACAATTCGTAGCCGCCACCGCCCTGTCGTCCGCAGCGCTGATCGCAGCGCCCTATGTTCGAACCGCCCACGCGGCCGGCAAGCTGACGATGGGCTTTTGGGATCACTGGGTTCCCGGCGCCAACAAGGCCTCGACCGATCTCGTCAATGAGTGGGCCGAGAAGGAGAAGGTCGAGGTTTCGATCGACTACATCACGAGCCAGGGCAACAAGAACCTGCTCACGATTGCCGCGGAAGCCCAGGCCAAGTCGGGTCACGACATCCTTGCGATTCCGACATGGTGGGCGCATGCCAACTCGGAACTGCTCGAGCCCGTCAACGACATTATGGGCCCGATCATCGCCGAGAATGGCGAGGTGAACGGCACCGTCAAATATCTTGGCCAATCCGAAGGCAAGTGGCTCGGCGTTCCCGCCACGATCGGCAGCCAGATCAAGGGTCCCTGCTCCCGCATCGATCTGATGAAGCAGTACGCCGGGATCGACGTGCAGGAAATGTATCCGGCAGGCTCGCCGCCCAAGGCCGACAATTGGACGCTGGATACCTTCCTGAAGGCGGCGGAAGCCTGCCAGAAGGGTGGATTTCCCTTCGGCATCGGGCTCGGTGAAACCACCGACAGCGTCGATACCTGCGGCGCGATCTTCCAGTCATACGGCGCACAGCTCGTCGATGCCAAGGGCAACCTGACGGTCAAGACCGACGCGGTGCGCCAGGCGCTCGACTATTACAAGAAGCTGATCGCCTTCCTGCCGCCGGACGTTGCCGCATGGGACGACGCTTCCAACAACAAGTGGCTGGTGTCCGGCAAGGGCGCGCTGATCATGAATCCGCCGAGCGCCTGGGCGGTTGCCAAGCGCGACGCACCGCAAGTCGCCGAGCAATGCTGGACCCATGGTTTTCCGTCCGGGCCGAAGGGTCGTTTCGCGCCGTTCCTGCCGTTCTTCTGGAGCGTCTGGAGCTTCTCCAAGAACAAGGAATCCGCCAAGAGTCTGCTCGTGCATCTGTCGAAGCCGTCCTCGATCGAAAAAATGGTTGTCGCCAGCGGCGGATATGACCTGCCGGCGTTCGCGAAACTGACGACGCTGAAGGTGTGGCAGGAGGAAGGGCCGCCAAAGGGCACGCTCTTCAGCTACCCGGACCCCTATAAGCACCAGACGCTGTCGATCGCAACCTCGCCTGCGCCGCCCAAGATCGCCCAGCAAATCTACGCACAGGCGACGCTGACCAAGATGTGCCTGCGTTACTACCAGGGCGAATCGATGGAGAAGACGCTGGCGTGGGCGGAGGGCGAGTGTGAAGGCTTCATGCGGACCTGAGGCTTTGGGGGATTGCCCTTGAGCCCGCTTGCTCGCGGGCGACCCGGCGCATCCGCTCCGGCATAAACCTGACCGCTAAGCCGGCATGTGCCGGCTTAGCGGACGAATTATCCCAAGAGGGATATCGCGAGGGACATGCATCATGGTCGACGTCGCATTTCAGCAAGGCAGCCTTGTCCGCGAGGCGAGCCCACGCAAGCGCTCCAGTCTAAGGGCCTCGCTCAGGCGCAAATCGACCACGGCATTTCTGATGACGCTGCCGCTGATCCTGCTGATTTCGATCCTCGTCCTCTATCCCGCGTTCTATTCGCTGCATTTGGCGACACTCAACAAGTCGATGTCGAAGTTTGTGGGGCTGGGCAATTTCGAATTCCTGTTCAAGCGCGAGACCTTCTGGCTGGTGGTGAAGCAATCCTGTATTTTTGCGATCACCGCCGTCATCTTCAAGGCGCTAATCGGCTTCATCGTCGCCCATTTCGTTCATAATATTCCGGCCAAGGGCCAGCGCAAATGGCGCGGCATGCTGCTGGTGCCCTGGGTGATTCCGCCGGCGATGAGCACGCTGGCGTGGTTGTGGCTGTTCGACCCGTCTTACAGTGCGTTCAACTACAGCCTTTCGTTTTTCGGCATCGGACCGATCCCTTGGACTGGCGAACCCAACTGGGCCCGTTTTACCGTCATTCTGGTCAATATCTGGTTTGGCGCGCCCTTCTTCATGATTCTGTACCTGGCATCGCTGAAATCGGTGCCGGAGCAGCTCTACGAGGCCGCCGCTATCGACGGCGCCAACTGGTGGCAGCGCATTTGGTACGTGACGCTGCCGATGATGCGCAACATCATCGCGATCACGACGCTGTTCTCGCTGATCGTCACGTTTGCGAATTTTGATATCGTCCGAATCCTGACCGCCGGCGGCCCGCTCGACCACACCCACATCTTCGCCACCTGGGCGTTT
>Ga0210409_10006449_pt1 | contig 12211 bp, 16 predicted proteins | sample IncBWH17MmetaG_FD_161649 | JGI IMG/M metagenome (GOLD analysis project Ga0210409, IMG submission 161649) | Forest soil microbial communities from Barre Woods Harvard Forest LTER site, Petersham, Massachusetts, United States - Inc-BW-H-17-M | ecosystem: Environmental > Terrestrial > Soil >...
GCGCAGCGGATTCGCTCCGTCCTCGTTGTGTGCGTTCGCATCCAGCGCGCTGAACGTATGCAGCACCGTGAACTCACCGGAGGTTGTGATTTTGAAGATCGTGCCGTTGCCGTTCTTGCCGCCGAAAGAGGCCATCGCATAGAAGACATCGTCGGGACCGCGCGTCAGGGCAACGCCCGGATTCGCTCCGTCCTCGTTGTTTCCATTCGCATCCAACGCGCTGAACGTATGCAGCACCGTATACTGATGCGACTTCAAGTCGAACCGGTAGATGACGCCATTGCCGTTGTTGCCGCCGTCGACGGTCATTCCGTAAACAGTATCCCAGGGACCCAGCACCGGCCGGGTGTCCGGTTGGGATCCGAGAAGACTCGTGAATGTGACAGGAGCTGCGGCTTCGAAGGTGTAGAGCGCCGAGAACTTTTTGCCATCCGCTCGCGCTTGGAAAGTTAAACCTGCGACGAGGGCCATTACAACACAAATCGTCAACAAAATAACTCGCTTCATTCTCAAGCCTCCTTTGTTACATCGATTCAGCCTAAGACGCGACATACCGCTGGATTTTTGATTGGAAAGCGGAACCGGGGCCGGATCAGACGGACTTCGTCCGGTGAGTGCGGTGGACAGTTCGGCTGAGCGGCTAGAAGATACTCTGCTGCATACAATTGTCAACAGAAATAAAATCTAATTATCGTGATAAATGTTCTTGGTACTAGAAGTACTACTAAGTAGAAGTAGGTGAGTTTTGCGGATGTCCCATAATTGGCACAGAACAAGTCCCATAGGCATCGGGGTATAGGGATTCATCCCCATCCCCAATGCGGACAAAACTTGTATCGAATCGAGTCACCGGTCGTGACCATCTTGGGCTCGGACCGCGCCGTCATTCTCTAAGCTGGAACGACCGGGCAGTTTCTGAACAATTGCCTGCAACTTTCGTCAAACATATGTTGCAGCTGCTTACGGCTGCATCCAGCAACCCATACGAATCGGCTGACGTTGCGATGGAAGACGTTCAAAGTGAGATTGCAAAGCGGTATGCGAAAATGTGCCGTCACGTGATTTTGAAGAGTGACGATGCAAAACAAAAAGGGACTTGCTCGACGCTGATTGTTCCTGAGAATGGCTTCGCTGCTGTATACTCGCCACTCCCGCTTGGCTGGTCGTACTCGCGCCGAGGGTTTTCTACGTACCCTCACGGGTGACCGATTTGATGTCGTGGGCGCGAGCGTTGAAGCCAGCGCTTTGGATCCTCTCGCAGGTGATGTGATGAAGGAAGCAGGCATCGATATCTCGGGTCAGAAGCCGAAGAGCATCGCGTATTCATTGAAACAACGGTTCGGGCACGTGATCGCCATCTGTGACACGGCTAAGGAAAGAAGTCCGATCTTTCCCTTCGCGCTCGGCGTACTTCACTGGAATATCGTCGACCCACATTTTTCCGCGGGACTGCCAGAACAAAAAACAGAAGTTTTCCGCCAAGTGCGAGATGAAATCAAAGACAAAGTTAAACAATTTGTGGCTGACACTACTGATCGGCCCCGGTATTTTTGATCCATCTCAAGAGTTAGTTTCCGGCAAAATCTAATACCCAAGGAAGGGAGATTTGCCGTGAAACAGAAACGATTCAGTGTCGAGCAGATTGTGGCAGTTCTGAAGCAGGCGGAGGCAGGGGTCCCACTCGTTGAGTTGATCCGGCGGGTTGGAATTTCCGAACAGACCTTTTATCGCTGGAAGAAGCAATACGTCGGGTTGGAGGTCGACCAAGTTCGTCAGCTCAAGCAACTCCAAGAAGAAAACACACGGCTGAAGCAGTTAGTCGCTGACCTGACGCTCGACAAAGCGATGTTGCAGGATGTTCTATCAAAAAAATTCTAGAGCCCTCGCGGCGCCGGCAGGTGGTCGAGTACCTGCATGGCAGCTACCGGGTAAGCGAGAGGCGAGCATGCAGGGTAACCCGGTTGAATCGCGGGACATTCCGCTATCGCGGTCACAAAGATCCGCGGACCGCTCTTCGCATGCGCATCCGGGAGATTGCGCAAACGCGAGTCCGATACGGATACCGAAAGGTCCGCGTGCTGCTGAACCGCGAGGGCTGGAAGGTCGGCAAATATTTGGTAGAACGCCTCTATCGGGAAGAGGGATTAACGCTGCATCAGCGGCGGAAACGCCGTCGCCGGGTAGCCGAGCATCGGCGGGAACGCTTTCATCCGACAGGGCCGAACCAAGTGTGGTCGATGGACTTTGTGGCAGATCAACTGGCGGACGGCAAAAGGTTTCGTTCGTTGACCATCGTGGATATCTATACCCGGGAATGCTTGGCGATCGAATCAGAGCAGAGATTGAAGGGTCAAGATGTAGTGTTGGCGCTGAACCGGATCAAAATCCAACGCGGAGTTCCGAAGTTTCTGAACTGTGACAACGGAAGCGAGTTTTCCAGTCAGGCGATGGATCTGTGGGCCTATCAGAACGGAGTGCGAATGGCGTTTTCCCGACCAGGGAAACCAACAGACAACGCCTATATAGAATCATTCAATGGAACGTTTCGGGCGGAATGTTTGAATGCGCATTGGTTCACGTCCTTGACGGAGGCCCAACAGATCGTGGAGACTTGGCGTGGAGAATACAACGAGAGTCGGCCTCACAGGGCTCTCGGGGAGAAGACGCCCAACGAATTCGCCAATGAGATCGCGGCTAGCCGCGATCTCATTGGGTTGCAAACAGCCGAAAACTCACCCTAGGGTTGGTACAAAAAAGCAGGGCCGATCAGTTGTGCTATAAACTCTCTCAATCACCTGGTACAAAAACTCCATCAGGTCACGTTCGCCGCCCCATTAAATCCCCTGGCAATTAAACCCAGTCCCAGCCGTCCCTGTCCGATCAATACGCGCACCCCGTCCCCGTCCGGTCAATCACCCCTCCCCGTCCGATCAATCACCCCTCCCCGTCCTCGCCCGATCAATCACCCCTCCCCGTCCTCGTCCGATCAATCACCCCTCCCCGTCCGATCAATCAGCCCTCCCCGTCTGCAGCAATAAACGCTTCCTGTCCCCATCGGCGGGAATTCGCGCTTCCCACCGCTCAAATATGCACCAACAAAAAATCAAAACCCCGTCCCGAATCGTTCCCCCTACCATGCGCACATTTCAATCCCTCATCGCAGAGGTTCTCGCCTCCACTCCACTCATAAGCGCACGCCTCCCCCACTCTTCCCTTCACGATTAATCTCCGCCTCCATCTCCCCCACCATCTCCCACTCCATCTCCCACTCCATCTCCGCCTCCATCTCCCCCACCATCGCGCGTCTCCCCTCCCCAAAGTTTGCGTTTCGCAAAACCCAAACAACCACCTCTCCCCCAAAACAATCCCCACTATTCCTATGCCCTCTTCACCTCTTATAGCTTAAAGTCCAGATTTTGCGAGGGAGGCTGGGCGCAATTGGGGGTAGGGAGAAATATGGACTTGAAGAGCGTGGTTTACCGGGACATAGAATGGTGATGTCTGAGTGGCATTGGCGGCTGAGTGGGACGGGGTAGGTCTAGCTTGCATCTATGGAACTGAGAACGCGATGGCTAGGAGAACTCGCAAATGAAAATGAGATTGGAAAAGGACTCACTCGGCCAATTTGACGTGCCTTTTTATGCGTATTATGGAATTCAGACGCAGCGGGCGGTTGAAAATTATCCGATCAGCGGGTATCGGGCGCATTCGCAGCTCATTCGGGCGATTGGCATGATCAAGAAGGCTGCAGCAACTGCAAATCTTGAGTTGAAACTGATCGGCACAAGAAGGGCGAAGGCGATCCAGCGTGCGGCCGAAGAAGTGATTGAAGGAAAGTGGGATAGGGAGTTTGTTGTCGATGTATATCAGGCAGGGGCCGGTGTGTCGTTTCATATGAATGCAAATGAGGTGATTGCGAATCGGGCGATCGAATTCCTTGGCGGCGAGAGAGGGGACTATTCGCTTTGCCATCCGAACGATCATGTGAATTGCTCACAATCGACCAATGATGTCTTTCCTACTGCTATGCGGTTGGCGACTGTGTTTCTGTTCGATGAAGTGCTTCTCGAGGTTGCCGAACTTGCCAAATCATTTTCGCGTAAGGCGAGCGTCTTCGATCGGATCTTGAAATCGGGGCGAACGCATCTGATGGACGCTGTACCAATTCGACTCGGGCAGGAATTTGCCGCTTACGCGACGTCCATGCGGCGGTGTGAGGGATTCTTGGAATACGCCGTGGGGGTACTAAAAGAGGTGGGGCTAGGGGGCTCCGCGGTGGGGACGGGTGTGAATACGCATCCAAAATTTCAGAAACTTGTCGTCAAACACTTGAGCAAGATATCGGGACAGTCGCTTCGACCAACCGACGACCTTCGCTACGCAATGCAATCGAACCTGGCGATGAGCGTTGCGTCTTCGGCGCTTCGCAATCTGGCGCTCGAACTGATTCGGATCAGCAATGATCTTCGCTTGCTGTCGAGCGGGCCGAATACGGGGCTTGCGGAAATTGAATTGCCTGCACTGCAACCGGGATCGTCCATCATGCCGGGGAAAATCAATCCGGTGATGGCGGAATTGACGGCTATGGTTGGATTCCAAGCGATTGGAGCGGATATGGTCACGGCGATGGCTGTCCAAGCCGGGCAACTTGAGCTGAATGTGATGATGCCGGCTATGGCGTGGAACGTATTGCATTCTGCGGAAATTCTGAAAAACACGATGCAGGTCCTTGCAACAAAATGTGTCGATGGCGTTTCGGCAAAGGAAGAGAGATGCCGTTACTATGCGAACGTCACGATTTCCATCGCGGCCGCATTAAATCCCTACATCGGATACGCGGCAGCGGCCGAAATCGCAAAGGAAAGTGTGAAGACGGGGCGGCCCGTAGCGGAAATAGCCCTGGAGAGGAATTTGCTGGATGAAGGAACGATGAGAAAAATTCTGGATCCAATGCGAATGACAACACCTGCTGCGCCGATCAAGCAAGACATGCGGAGAGTAAAAAGGAAAACGGGAAAATCCTAGGGCGCAGTGGGGCCTTTTTCGAGCAGCTTTTCCTTGCGGTAGATCATGGAATTGATGTTGGACGTGGCCAACTCGAATCCATGGCCGTGCGTGATGGCATCGGTCGGACAGGCTTCGACGCAATAGCCGCAAAAAATGCAGCGCGAATAGTCGATGTTGTAGACGCGAGCGTAGCGCTCCCCGGCGGAAATCCGTTGCGTATCGGTGTTTTCCGCGGCCTCGATGTAAATGCACCGCGCGGGGCAGGCTGCCGCGCACAAGAAACAGCCAACACATTTTTCCAACCCGCTTTCATCCCGGTGGAGAACGTGGATGCCGCGATAACGAGGTTGGAAATGGACGGGCTCTTCCGGGTAATTTTCCGTGACGGGTTTCCGCAGCATGTTGCGGAAGGTCACGCTAAAGCCTTTTACGAGCGTGACGAACGTTTCGCCAGCTTCTCTGAGGATGGAGGGCATCGAACGTCAGTGTAGCAAAGCCATGAATGCGGAGCAAACTTGGATAGCGAACAGATATTCGGCCAATTACGTGCGCGTCCGGGCTTTGCGTCGCCCCTCGGGGGCTCATGCATTATGGAGTGGATGTTTTCCCACCGCTCCCGCGGCGGGCAACGGTATGACGTCCCTTCGGGACTTTCGGCAACAAACCGTTCGCCTGCCCCACGACTGGTTCACGCATTACACTTGCCGAACAATCTCCTACTGAACGCCTGACGCTCACCAACCACTCGTCGAAACATGCCTGGGAGTTACATTCCATTAGCGGCTCCAACGGGATGGGAGAGAAAAGCCGGCTACTGCGAAAAAGGGTACATCAGCCAGCCGATACCTATCGCTACGAGCAGGAATGCCAGAAACGCCCACAGTGTGTATTTCGCGCGCTCCACGATGCCGCGCTTGGAAAGAAATGCGAAAGTCACCGACACTACGAGCGCGAAAAATAGCAGCGCCTCAAAATGAGTGAGGCTGCCAAACAAAAAATTCATCTCGCATCGCCTCCACGGCCCAAATCGTAGGCTTCGAGCACCGTCAGGAGATTGAGCATGCCCGCGGCAGCGAATAGCCGAGTGCCATAATCACCCGTGGCGTGGGCGACGTCGGGCCCGGCCGACTGAATCTGGTGCGCAAGAAAATAAAACACTCCAGCGCCAAGATCCGCAAAAAATCCAAGGCGATCGAATACGTCTGCCGCGCCCGGGCCAAAAACGCCTCCGCGCATGGCCAGGCCGGCGCATGCCAATCCGCCGACGCAGAGAAAATAGACCGCGGCTTTGCTCCACCGCCGCAGCACCAGATGCCCGAGGCCTGGAACCACCCAGCCCGCGAGTCCGGCCACAACGCCCATCATATGATTCCCCTTGACCGCTTCCCTTTTGATCGTTTCATCCACGCTGGTTGCCCCTTCGATTATGCCAACAGCTTCAGAATTTCCGTCTGGACGGCGCCGGTCACTTCCGCCTTGCCTTCCGCGATGTAAACATTTACTTCACTACGCACGCCGAACTCGGGCAGGTAAATTCCCGGCTCGATGGAAAAGCAAGTGTGCGGGATGATGCGGCGGATGTCGCGCGTTTCCAGGCCGTCCATGTTCGCGCCCGCACCGTGAACTTCTTGCCCGATGTTGTGGCCGGTGCGATGCACGAAATATTTTGCGAATCCCGCCTTGCGGATCACTTCACGCGCGGCGCGGTCCACTTGCCAGCCTTCGATGGCACGGCCGGCGTTCACATTTTCCTGGACGAAATGAACGGCCGCGTCGCGGGCTTGACTGACGATCGAGAAAATCTTCGCACACTTTTCGGGGACTTTAGGGCCGAGAAATCCGGTCCATGTGATGTCGTAGTAGACGCTGTTCGATGCGAGTGTTTTTGCCCAGATGTCGAGCAGCAGCAAGTCGCCACGTCGCACGGGCGACGAACCTTGGACTCGCGGTTCGTAATGGGGATCACCCGAGTGAGGCCCGACGGCTACAATCGGCGGAGAATCGGAGACCACGCCGTTCGCACGAAACTGGCCGATGATCCATTCTTGCAAGTCGAACTCGGTGAACGATTCTCCGGCAGATACGCGCCGCGCCGCTTCAGCGAAAGCCGCTTGCGTGATCGAGTCGATCACGCGGCCTGCGGCGCGATGCGAATCGAGTTGTTCGGGAGTCCATGCCGCCTCGAATTGTTGGACGAGGTCCGCCGAGCTAACCACTTTGCAACCCTGCGCACGAATCAGCTCGACCGTGCCTGCGTCCACCAAAGAGATATACGGAATTGAATTCTTCGGCGAATACTGCATGGCCACTTTTTTCGCGCCGCCGACAAGCTTCTTCAAGTTTTTTTCCAGCTCTTCCGCGGCGGCATAGAGCATCTTGTCGCCGGGCAGCGAGTCGAGCGTTCCAGCTTCGATCCTGTGGACGAGTTTTCGCGGCGCGCCCTTGGCCGGAATCATGTAAAACCACCTGCGCTTAGCCAGAGCATGGTCGAGTCCGAGGACGCGGTAAGCAATCGGGTCGCGGTGAAGAATGTCGTAGAAGAGCCATCCGTCAAACTTCTGCTGGCGGAGAGCCGTCTGGATGGCATCGATGTTTAGCATCGTGGGACTAATTAGGAGGTCTAACCGCTACTGACGGTTTATTGTTTCAGTCAACCTCGGACCTGCTTCAGTTGGCGAGCCGGCGAATCATGGCGGCTGTCACGCCGTGAACTTCCACATGTTTTGCACGGCTGCGGTGGCCAGAAGTGATTCTAACAGCCGCCAGCGGCACTTTCAAACGCGATGCCAGCAGTTTGCGCAGCGCTTCGTTCGCGCGGTCGTCGATCGGCGGGGCGGTGAGGCGAATCTTTAACCCGTCCTGGTATTCGCCGACAATCTCATCGCAACTGGCGCGCGGCTGGACGCGAACCGCAAAACTGACCGTCCCATCTTTCTCCGCGATCTTCACGGGGGCTTACAGCCTTTCTCTCTCTCCGAACAGAGCCGTTCCAATGCGCACCTCAGTTGCGCCCTCTGCGACGGCGATTTCGAGATCGTTGGACATGCCCATCGAGAGCACGGGAAGTATTTCCGGGCCCAATTGAGCGCGAACGGCATCGCGCAATTCGCGCAGGCGGCGGAAGTAGGGTCTGGCTTGCTCGGGGTCATCGAAATATGGCGGAACGCCAAACAGGCCGCGCAAATCCAGATAGGGCATGCGCACTACGAATTCGGCGAGGCGCTTTACATCCTCGCCGGCCACTCCGGATTTCGCGGGTTCTGGATCGAGCTTCACCTCGATGAGCACGCGAAGGCGGTTCGTCGCGGCGAACACTTCCGATTCATTCCTCGTTTTTTTCTTCTCTGCGTTCTCTGCGCGCTCTGTGTCGAGATCGTTTCTTGCGCGATCGAGTTTTTCAGCCAGCGCGGCGCTGTCCACGGAATCGATGCTGTCGAACAGCTGGACGGCCCGCGCGGCCTTATTCTTTTGCACATGGCCGATCATGTGCCAGGTCGCGTCGAGCCCGGCCAGATGTGCGCGTTTCGCTTCCCTCTCCTGCACGCGGTTCTCGCCGAAATGGCGGACTCCGGCTTCGTAGAGCTCTTGAATTTTCCGTGCGGAATGTGTCTTGGAGACAGCAACGAGCGTGATCTCTTCCGCGCGACGACCGGCGCGGGAAGCGGCAAGCTCGATTCGTTCGCGCACGCGCGCAAGATTTCCGGCCATTTCTGCGGACGTGGAATTCATCGCGCGGATTTTAGCATGTGGAGTGGGCAAAGCCGGCTTTAGTAGCACAGGCACTCTTGCCTGTGCGAGGCTTGCAACTGCCGCTCGATTGGGCGGCTTGCGCAATCGACCACAAAACCGCACAGGCAAGAGTGCCTGTGCTACTAAGACCTTCCGCACTTCGGCGCTCGCAGCGGCAGGCGCGTAGGCCGAATCTCCCGCAAGTGACTTCCTTGCGGCATTGCGGCGCTCACGCTAGACTGACCAAACCAATATGGCGACCCGCGGAAAATTGATTGCTCTCGAGGGGATCGACGGTTCGGGAAAGCGCACGCAGCTTGAATTGCTGGCACGCGCACTCGATGCGCGAGGGCTCGCTACGTTCCAAATCAGCTTTCCGCGCTACGAATCGTTCTGCGGAGAGCTGGTTGGACGCTACCTGAACGGAGAATTCGGTCCACTTGAGGCAGTCGACCCGCACTTGTCCGCGCTGCTGTATGCCGGGGATCGACTGGAAGCGAAGCCTGAGATCGAGGCGGCCTTGTCGTCCGGGAAAATTGTGCTCGCCGACCGGTATATCGGCTCGAATATGGCGCACCAAAGCGAACGAGTGCCCACCGACCGGCGTGAAGAATTTATCGCGTGGTTGAAGCGCCTCGAATATGGGCTCTACGCGCTGCCGGTGGAAGACCTGGTGATCTACTTGCGGGTCCCGGTTGCAGAGGCGCACCGCTTGATCGGTCAGAAATCCGCGCGCGCGTACACCAACCTTAAACGTGATATTCAAGAGGCGGACATCAAGCACCTCGAACAAACTGCGATAATTTACGATCGGCTGGCAACCGAAGCAAATTGGATGCGCATCGACTGTAGCAACGCGGCTTCCGGCGCGTTGCATTCACCTGAGGAAATCCACCGGGCCGTACTTCAGGCTGTGGAGACTCGCATTCTGTCCCAGACTTTGGCCGGGCCAGCCCGTCCGGCAGGCGGGCGTTGAAAAGGAAAGTGCTTCAGTGAGCTTCTCAGAATTTCTCGGCAACCCGCGCATCGTCACCGCGCTCCGCGGCATGCTGGCCTCGGAGCGCGTGCCGCACGCAATGCTTTTCTCCGGCCCGCGCGGCGTCGGGAAATTCACGCTTGCCCGCATGTTCGCGCAAGCGGCCAACTGCCAGAGGCTGCCCGACGATTTTTGCGGCGAGTGCGAGCCTTGCCGGAAAATCGGGCTGCTCGCCGACGTGCGGCCCCCCATCGAACAAGGACTCGCGCAGCGGGGCGAACGCCCCGACGCGGCGGCCGTTGAGCGCGTGCCGCTTCTGCTCGAAACGCATCCGGACGTGTGGGCAATCGTTCCCGACCCGATACGGGCGAAGGAACCCGTTGCGCGTCCCGTGCTGCACGTGGGGCAGCTTCGCGCCGTGCAACGCGCCGCCTATTTCAAACCGCAGGGGCGCCGCCGCGTATTCTTGATCGATGGCGCGGATACGATGCGCTGGGACCTCGCTAATATTTTCCTGAAAATTCTGGAGGAACCACCCGAGTCCGCGACGTTGATCTTGCTCGCGCCCAATCCGTTTCAACTTTTGCCCACGATCCGGTCGCGCTGCCTGCAATTTTCCTTTACGCCGCTCGGGACTGCGGAAGTTGAAAAAATTCTGAGCGTGCGTACGGACATGGAGGCGGAAGAGCGAAAGCTCGCTGCGCAGTATGCCGAGGGCTGCCCCGGCGCCGCCATCGGATTAGATCTTGGCGCCATCGCGAAGCTGCACCGCGATGCGCTGACAATTCTAGAACGCTCCGTAGAACTCCGCGGCGTCTCCGATTTATTCGCGGGCACGGCCGCGCTTGCCAAGAGCCAGGAAATCGCGTTTGAAAATGTCCTGGAAGTGTTCTATAGTCTGCTCACGGACCTGCTCGATCTGTCCAGTTCTTCCACGAAGAAGGTGTTGCGAAATCCAGCGTTAGGCCGGGAACTCGAGACACTCAGTAAGAAAGTGGATGTGGCGTGGATCAGCAAAGCCGTCGAAGGATTCGACGTGCTCCACGCCAGGACGCGGCGGAACATCAACCGGTCATTGGGATTGGACGCAGTGGCCATTTCCCTGACCCGCCCCTCGAAGGGCACGAAAAAATCTATTTCTCGCTAACGGAAGCGTAACCTGAATCGCCTGTAATGCATCATAGCTGGTGAGAAACCTCACCCTGGCCGCAGAAATTTATAATTGAAGGAGTTGTCATCGTGAATCGCAAGCTGTTTCGCCCTACTCTGACGGAAATGAAGGAACCTCATACCAGTTCGAGCCGTACGCACTCTTCCACTTCCGGGCCGCAGCCGCACAAAAAGCCGGCTCCCCCGGAACAGACCCACGCGGAAAATTTCTATTGGATCAAGCAGATGCAGGCCCGCACGCCCGTGGTCGTTGTCATGACCGACGGAGAAACCTTGCACGGCAGTGTCGAGTGGTATGACCGGGACTGCATCAAGCTGACGCGAACAGGCAGCCCAAATTTACTGATTTATAAGCAATTCATAAAGTATATTTACAAAGATGGGCCAGAGGCGGCTCTCGGCGGCGCCAACGGCCAGTAATTTTTCTTTCCGTTGTAAATCTGGGTAAATTTTTCCCTGATTTCATTTCCTCGTGTAGGACGGGCTTTAGCCTGTCTGGTGTTGGTTTTTGCCATGCTGGCAGAGATCAAAAGCAGACAGGCTGAAGCCCGTCCTACTTCGGGCGAAGCACAGAGAACGTCATGAGGGCTTTGCTGACCAGGCGCCCGTCCTGGTCGGTCACATCGCAATCCACGACGCAGGTGGTTCTTCCCAGGCGCAGGACGCGCGCGTCGGCCTTGATTTCACCGTGCTCGACGGCCTCCAGAAAGTTAATCTTCATTTCGATTGTGACGACCCGGGAACCTGTGGGGGCCGCAAGGAAGGCCGCGAAGCCTCCAGCCGTGTCCGCCAGCATGGCCAGTACGCCGCCGTGAACCACGCGGTGAATCTGCTTGTGCAGATCGAGCACCGGCATGCGGAACACGGCCCTGCCGCGCTCGGCCTTCACCAATTGGAATCCAAAGTGGTTGATGGGATTACTGTGGCGCAGGCGTTCGGCGGCTCGCGCCAGGCCGGCTTTGGACAATTTTCCTCGCGGCTTCATGATGTTCACTCACTCCTTGGTGGAATCTGAGGTCCACCTCTTGCAACAGATAATGTTGTCACCCGGCAACCCTGCGTCGCGTCCAATAGCGTGAACACCTGGATGCGTTCGAGGCTCGGGAATCTAGCATCCCCTCCGGCGGGGTGCAACAGATTCCCCGCCAAGTCTGAGACTGTCTTTGTTAGACTTCTTCCAGGCGGGAAGTTTGCACGGCGGCGGTTCCGCAAGCTGCAGAACGACGGCAAAGGGGCAAAACGCCCGGAGCAAGATGAAGATTGGTATCACATGTTACCCAACTTATGGCGGCTCGGGCGTGGTCGCCACTGAGCTGGGGATGGAACTGG
>Ga0210409_10006450_pt1 | contig 12211 bp, 16 predicted proteins | sample IncBWH17MmetaG_FD_161649 | JGI IMG/M metagenome (GOLD analysis project Ga0210409, IMG submission 161649) | Forest soil microbial communities from Barre Woods Harvard Forest LTER site, Petersham, Massachusetts, United States - Inc-BW-H-17-M | ecosystem: Environmental > Terrestrial > Soil >...
ATCGCCACGCATCGACATCCTCGTTAACGATGCCGGGTATCTCGGTAGCTACCAGCCTTTCGAGCAATTGGATGCTTCAGAATGGGAACGCATTGTTCGGATCAACCTGATGAGTGTGTTTGAGGTCACACGCCAAGTCCTCCCACTCATGCGGCGTGCGGGATACGGGCGGATCGTCAACATGGGTTCCCTTGCAGGCAAGGAAGGTCTACCAAATCTCGCAGCATATTCTGCTGCAAGCGCAGGCGTAATCGCTTTCACAAAGGCTCTTTCCCGTGAGGTCTGCGATACCAACATTCGCGTAAATTGCCTTGCACCCGGCCCAATAGACACTGACCTAATTCGAAGGTTAGGTGACAACGTGGTCAATGAGATGATTGCTGCCAGCCCGCTGAAGCGTCTGGGGAGTGTGGATGAGGTCGCTGGAATGGTGCTGTGGCTTTGCTCCGACGCCAGTGCGTTCAACACTGGGGCTGTGTTCGACATGTCTGGTGGTCGGGCGCGATATTAAAGGTGGTTGACGAACCGGGTCAACTTCACGGCCGCGAGCTTCGCAGGCTCTGATGCGACTGGCTCAGAACCTTTACCCGCCTGACCACCCGAACCGCAGAATTCCGGTGCTTGTTTTTCATTGGCTTGCAGGGCGTGCGGCGAAACCCTTTTGAAACGCAGTTTCACTCTATGACTTAGCGTGATCGTGGGTAGAAAACCACCCAAGCACGCGGCTGTCGAACTCCTGTGGAACCACACTAACCGCACCACAGTGACCTGCGCCCGGAACTTCCCAGAGCTTTACATCAGCCGGGTTGTGGCTACGAATCCACTCGGATTGCTGAAAGGGGATGTTGTTGTCTGATAGTCCGTGTATCAGGAGAATGGGCACGCGGCTTCCAACGACCGATTCTTCGGGCGAGGCGTCAGTCAGAGAGACACCCCGTGTGATCCGTCCGTATAGGAACGCCAGTTCGACGGCAGGACGCAGTGCCACTTTGCCCAACCACGTTCCCGTGCCGACAAACTGACCCACGCGCACGTAGGCGATCTGGCGGAAGCTGGCGAATGGTGATTCGGCCACGACCGCACAGAATCGGGTTTCTTCTCTCACGGATTGCAGCAGGATGGCAGCCCCCATCGACTCACCCATTCCAAAGATGCACCGTGGGTGTTGCTGAGCCGTCAGCCATTCAAACCAACGGCGCACGTCATCAGTTTCCTTGATGCCATACGTCGGAAATCTGCCGCCGCTCTCGCCCTCACCACGAGAGTCGGGGAGCAGGACGGCGTAGCCTTTGGAAAGGAACAATTCGGCAAACCCGCCCATTCCCTCGCGGTTGTCTCCAACACCATGAAGCAAGATTACAGCGTCTCCGTTCGCATTTGCTGGGCTCGCGAACCAGCCCCGAAGTTGGACTGCATCGCGGGCACTGATCGAAACGTCTTGCAAATCTGCGCCGAAGCGGGCGGCGATAGCTTTCGCTGACTGGCGCTCTCTCAAAGGCATTCTCTGGGGTCGGAACGCCAACTCTCCAAGAAAGGCTGCGAGGATCGTGCAAAGCAGGGCATAACAAATCGCCACAGTTCGGATGACACGCCATGCTCGCATTCATGCCCTCTCGCGTGATGTTACGTAGAATCGGGTCGGAAAGTTCGCGGTCGCGTACCGTTACGTCGAGGCAATCTCATTAGGCTAGGAAAGGTTCCGGAAGCCTTACAGAATATGGTTCTTGGCAACCACAGTCTCCCGTCTGCGAGCCATTGCGCGACGTCTGCCTGAACCGGTCCCCGTCGCGGATCACGCCGAAAGCGATCCGTAGGCTATACGCATTCCCTTCCAGTGGAATCGCCTCATAGCTGCCGCCGTTTAAAAATCCGCGAGTGTGAAGCTCCGAAAAGCACGGAATACCAAGGTGCCGATACTGCTCTACGTGCACGAGTTCATGAAATAGGAGACTAGCCGTGCATCGCTCGTGCGAAACGACAACCTCGCAGAAAGTAATCGCGCCCATTGCAGATTGGTCAGGCAGGTTCTTGAAACCCAAACCACGCAGCATCGGGTAAAACTCAGGGTTTGGCACTCGCTCGCCTTCGAGCACAAGCACGCGGACACTGTCGATAACCTCTCGCGCAAAGAATGGCTCCAAAGGCGCTCGCTGTTGTGCGGACAGCGGGACAGCACGAGGCCCATATTTCTCGCGCTGTGCCGAAATGTACCCGGCGACCAGTTCAGAGACTTGAGCAATTTGGTCAGGTGTTAGTTTTGGGGTTGCCATTTTGCTCCTTAAAGTCTGGGATCGACGGGCTCGCTTTCGAGCGCCAGCACACCGAACACACACTCGTGCACTCGTCGGAGAGGTTCCCGCTCGACAAACCGCTGCAACGCTTCTATGCCGAGAGCAAATTCTCGCAAAGCTAGTGACCGCTTGGTGCCGAGACCTCTTGCACGAAGGCGTTCAAGGTGTTCTGGCGCTGTGTACTCCGGTCCGTAGATGATGCGAAGGTATTCCCGACCACGGCACTTTATGGCTGGCTGAATCAACCCCCGTCGATTTCTACCAACGAACTGAGAGGGCTTTACGACCATGCCCTCGCCTCCTGAGGCGGTCAGTTCTTCCCACCAAGCAATGCCTTCCTGCTGACCGCCATCGTCGTTTAGGTTAACGACCTTGTACGGCGTTGCCAAAAGCAGTCCGGCATCAGCAGCGCAAAGGCGACCCAGCGTTGTCATGTGCCACACGTGATCTTTGTCCGTGTGCACCGCCCGCTCGCTTGCCAGCAAATGAAAAGGCGCGAGCTTTAGGTCATCCAACGAGTGAACCGTCCAGCAGTAGCGGCGATATGCCTCGATGTATTGTTCTGCCATCACGCGGCGTTCCTCGTAGCGTCCTGCCAGTTCGGAAGCTTCTCTTAGATGTTTGCTGGTTGTCAGCAGCGCAGCTATCGAGGCTGCAAGACCAGCGCGGGCAGCCGCCCCAGTCGGAGCGTACTGCTGGCGAAGCAAGTCCTGCGCCTTCGACGACCACGGCATCAGTTCGCAGTCGATGCACAACCAGTCAGTCTCAAGGTCGTCCCACATACCGGACTTGGTTGCGGCTGCCTGAATGCGAAGTAGGAATTCTCGCTCTAACGCCCGCTCGTTGAAGAACCGCCTGCCTGTCCTCGTATAGCAGACGCCAATCTCGTCCTGCTCGACCCCGAATCGACGCAACGCTGCATCGCGGTCGCGGCAAACGATCACTACAGCTCTTGACCCCATGTGTTTCTGCTCGCAGATGACCTCTACCGCGTGCTCTTTCTGGTAGTACGCAAACGCCTCAGCAGGGTGCTCCAACAAGCCCGGATGCTTGGTCGTCTCGCTGGGAGACATTGTTGGCGGCAGGTAGATGAGCCACTTTGGATTTGTGGCAAATCGGCTCATCACTTCCAGTGCAGCGATGGCATTTTCTTCCCGGACGGTTAAATTCCCGTGGAGCCGCGTTTCTACGATCCGTTTTCCCATGACATCGTCAATGTCTAGAACATCGTCCTGCTCGTGCTGCTGGGACAAAGCGGTCGTCGGTTGCGCTGACACCAAGGCCTTCGCGGGCTCGTAATAGGTCTTGTGAGCCGACACGGAAACAAACTCCTTCTCCGGGTAACGGAGCGCCGTCAGCTTGCCGCCGAACACACATCCGGTGTCGATATTGACGGTGCGGTTCAACCACTGCGGCTCGCCTACTGGCGTGTGCCCATAAACCACCCTCGCCTTGCCTCGATAATCTGCCGCCCAGTTGTAGCGAACCGGAAGCCCGAATTCATCCGTTTCTCCTGTGGTCTCACCGAAGAGAGCGAACGAACGGATAGCTCCAGAACCGCGCCCCTGCATCTCTTCCTTCATTCCAGCGTGGGCTACGACCAGCTTTCCCTCATCAAGGACGTAATGACTAATGAGACCATCAAGGAAATCAGCAACCTTGCTCTTGAATTCGGGTGGTTCGACCTCAAGTTGAGCAATGGAATCAGCAAGACCATGTGCGATCTTCACATCCTTGCCGCGTAACTTCTGAAGCAGCTTCATGTCATGGTTTCCGGGTACACAGAGTGCCGCCCCCGCGTCAACCATACTCATCACGAGTTTCAAAACTTCAGGAATTTTCGGCCCACGATCAACCAAGTCGCCGAGGAAGATCGCCTTTCGGCCTTCGGGTGTTACGACTCGATGCGCCCCACCGTTCCCCTCTATCGAATAGCCAAGGGTCGTCATCAGTTCCCGCAGTTCATCGAAGCAACCATGAACATCACCGATGATGTCGAACGGCCCATGCTCGGTGCGTCGATTGGTCCACATCGGCTGCCGCACGATTTCTAGTCCGTCGAGTTCCTGAGGAGATTTGAAAACGTGTACTCCACGAAACCCTTCTCTCTCCAAGCCCCGGATCGAACGTCGTAGCTGCTGCGCCTGATTGCGGACGACATGTGGGCCGAAATCTCGATTCGGTCTGGTCCGATTCCGTTCTTGGCAGACCTTTTCCGGGAAGTCGAAAACAATGGCAATCGGAAGCACATGGAATTCGCGTGCCAAAGCGACCAGAGGCTTGCGGGAATCAGGCTGCACGTTGGTGGCGTCAATGACGGTCAATCGACCCGCAGCGAGACGTTTCCGTGCAATGAAATGCAGCACTTCGAACGCTTCTTTGGTTGAAGTCTGGTCGTTTTCGTCGTCCGATACAAGTCCGCGACAGTAGTCCGACGACAGAACTTCGGTCGGCTTGAAATGCTGGCGAGCAAAGGTAGATTTCCCGCAGCCCGAAGGACCGACGAGCAAGACTAGTGAGAGTTCGGGGACCGTGATCTTCACTGTCGGAACACTCCCATTTGGGTCGGTGCGCCGACTTGTTGATCCTCCTCACCCACGGACCTGAACTCCACCGCGTATCCGAACCTCTCCCCTATCCCATTCGCCCATTTCTGGAACTGCTCACGAGTCCACTCGAAGCGATGGTCACGGTGGCGGAACTGTCCAGCGGGAAGCGTCTCGAACTTCACGTTGTATTCCGCGTTAGGTGTCGTCAGCACCGCCGTTTGCGGACGGGCGAACTCAAACAGCACCCGCTCGAATGCCGCGAGTCGCGGTTCATCCAGATGCTCGATGACCTCGACGACGGCGGCAGCATCGAATCCTGTCAGCCGCTTGTCTCGATACATGAGTGAGCCCTGAATGAGTTTTATCCGCTCCTTCTGCTTCGGCGGCAGGGTGTCTAAGTGGAGCCGCTCGGCGGCTACTTCGAGGCTGCGGTATGACACATCCATTCCGACGATCTCCTCGAACTGTTTCTGCTTCAGTAGCTCGCGGATGAGTTTCCCTTCGCCGCAACCGAGATCGAGGACCCGCCTAGCACCGCTCGTCCTGAGTTCCGAAGCGACCTGCTGGAGTCGGGCGTCATGGAGACGAATGGGAGCTTCAATCGCTTGTTCCTGCTCCTCCTTGGTTTCCTGTTCCGCTTCGGGATCGAGCGATTCATCCTCCGTGAGCCGAGCCAACGCTTCCCGCGTCAGCTTTCGGAATCCGCGCAGGTAGCGGCTTACGATTGCCTCGCGTTCAGGATGCGACTGTAGCCATCCCTCTCCGTGCCGAAGGAGCTTTTCGACTTCATCCTTCCCCACCCAGTAGTGTTTGTCCGCGTCTAGTACAGGGATCAAGACGTAGAGATGGGTCAGCAAATCCTGCAAGGTAACGTTCTTGCTTATCTCCACGGTGTAGTAGGGCCCGTCGCCCCATTCGGGAAACCTCTCATCAAGCGGATGATGTTCTGCCACGACGTGATAGCCGAGGGGTTCGAACAGTCGGCGGACAAACTCCTCCCCGCCACGGCAGGGCAGGACAGCAATTCGCGCACTGAGAGGCAGTGAAACTGTTACGAGTTCTGGGCGATCTTTACTGTTCCCCGCCAGTGCGGAATTGAAAATCCGAGCTATTGCGACACTCATGAACGATGAAGCCACGTATGGACGGTCATTGACGTACTGATCCAGCATCCCACCTTCGCCCGCAGGCCCTCGCCGAGCACGAACGAGACCTACCGGATCAACGTCGAGAAGAAGCGCAGCCGTGCAACGGTTATTGGTCGCTTCGGGGTAAAACACGTGCACTTTTCCGAAAGACAATTCAAAAGACTGCACCCGGCTTGGATTCTTATGGAGCAGGTAGCCCAAGTCGGTGGCTGGAGGCTTTGTGTTGGTAATTGTCAGGAGCATGGCCGAACAGCCATTATGCCTGAGCGGGTGCTGATCTCTGCTACGAGATAGGATAGTCGTTCCAGTCCAATGCTTACTGACGCTCCATCCCGAAAGCACCGTGCAGAATTCTCGGAAAGCGACCGCATCAAAACGCTTAATCTGCCGCGAAACGGCGCATTGACGGAGATTGCCCAGCGGCTCGAATCCGCAATGAAGTCGGACAAGATTCGAGATGTTCGGAGTGCCTGCACCGAGTTTCTGGCGACCGCCTCAGATTTCTATGAAGTCCCAACCTGTGGCGTCCGGGTACTAGCCGAGAGACCCCTACGAACCCGTGAACGTGGGACATTCGAGCTTTTTGGCGACTACGCACCAGAATCCATGCTGATTCGCGTATGGATGCGAACGGCGGTTCGAAAGGAGGTCACGTCATTCGGCACATTTCTGAGCACCCTGTGCCATGAGTTCTGCCATCATCTGGACTTCAAGAAGTTCAGCTTTGCAGACTCGTGGCACACGCGGGGTTTCTACGGAAGGGCAGGCGTGCTCTATCACTACGCAAGGGGAACGCCCCTGAAGAAATTATTCTGGGTTCCTATGGCGGGCGGACGTTGGCAGGTCGACTGGCAACGCACGAATCGGGGGGCGTGATCATCCTGCCATTTTTGGCTAGTTCGACCTAGCCTGCCAATGTGACCTCGAACGATCCCGTATTGTCGCGCATCAGACCCATTGCGCTTAGGACGCGCCCAATCTCAATGATAGGTCGAAACATCCAGTACTTCCGTCGAATCGCAGCCATCGCTCTTTCGTGCTCGGCACGGTCGGTGAGGAAACGAGCAGTGCCGTCGAAGCTCTCACCAGCAATGGACAGCCTGATTTTTGACATCTTCTGAACGTTGCGCACCCACTGACGGTTGATGTGTGCGGTGCCGATGTACAGCTTGTCCCTATCGAGAACGAACCAGATCGTGACTTCGTGCGGCTCCCCGGTTTTGCGTCCATAATGGGTCAGCCGCGTGGTCTCCTTTCCGGCTACCCGCCTTAATCGCGCAAGTTCGGTCGATTCCATAAGCTCTCGTGTGGAGACTCCAACATGAATCAGGAAAAGGTCTAAACATCCCTAAGCTGTTCTTCAGTCATGCCGAAATAGTGTCCCAGTTCGTGCATGAGTGTTTGGCGGATTTGATGGCGGACTTCTGCCTCGCTCGAACAGACGGCTTCGATGTTCTTTTGGTAAAGCACGATGTGGGCTGGACCTGTCGGTAAGTCAAAGACGCTCTTCTTAGTGGCTGGCACGCCGTGAAAGATGCCAAGAAGCAATTGCCGCTGCCACCCCTGCTGGGGTGGTGACTGGTTCGGCGGGAAATCCTCTACGAGAATCGCGACGTTCTTTATACGGCTGCGAAATTCTTGCGGAAGCGAGTCTAATGCTTCCTCGACCACTTTGACGAATTGTTCCCGCTTCATCCTTCACCCACTGAAATAAGCAAGGGCAGGCTCACTCCGAGTAGCCATCGTCGTCATTGTCGTCATCATCGTTATCTTCTTTTCCGTCGCCTTCGTCTTCCTCTTCGTCTTCCTCGTTTGGCTCTTGTCGAAGGACGACATCGGCGGCTGCCGACCGATGAAAAGGGTCTGAGTCGGGGCATTCCGGATGTATTCTGCTCATATCCAATGGTACGCCTCAAATTCTTTTTGCAACCGGAACAACGGGCACGGCGCACTGCCGGGGGGTGGGGCGGTACGGCGTAGACCAGCGGTACAATCCAAAATGAGTAATCAAAATCAAAAGGAGAACCGCAATGGCGCAAAAAGTTATTGACGTAGTCGGAACATCCAAAGAGAGCTTTGCCAAGGCTGCGGAAAACGCGGTGGCAGAAGCTGCAAAAACGGTTCGAGGCCTGAAGTGGGCGCGAGTGGCGCAATTAGAAATGGAACTCGACGGTCAGAAGATAGCCGAGTACCGCACCACAACCAAAATTTACTTCGACATTGAACACTAGATCAATCAGTTCAACTCCCAATTTCTGCCAATTCGCACGTGTGCTGAGGATGTGATGCTTACAGACGCTCCGCCGCGCAAGGCGAACCGGGCTGGTTTTCTTGAGAGTGACCAGACTAGGACACTTGACCTGCCGCAGGATGGGAGTCTGCTCACGATCACAAAATCCATCGAGTCGGCGATGAGGAGAGGAAGAAGCACGGATGTCCGCCGCACCTGCGTAGACTTTCTGAAAGCCGCATCAGAGTTCTACAAAGTCGCGGAGTGCGGCATCCGCGTCCTTGCAGCCCGACCATTGCGAGTTCGCGAAAGCTGGAGCACAGAGCTTTTCGGGGACTACACTCCCGAAAGCATGCTGATCCGCGTCTGGATGCGGACGGCAGTGCGAAGGGAAGTCACGTCCTTCGGTACATTCCTCAGCACTCTTTGCCACGAGTTTTGCCATCATCTCGATTATCAGAAGTTCGAGTTTCACGATTCGTGGCACACACGGGGATTCTACGAGCGGGCGGCTGCGCTTTATCACCATGCGCGGGGAACGCCGTTAAAGAAGCTGTTTTGGTTGCCTGTGGCAGGCGGGCGCTGGCGGATTGACTGGCCGCGCACGAATCGCTCAGGAAAGACCAATGCCGCTTCTGTTTGACCGATTCCCGCTTCGTACTAGATGATTGTGGCGCATGGACGTTGAACGCATTATTGACGAGATTGAGCAGCTACAGGAAATGTTCGAAGCGCCGGACATTAGGCCACTCAGCGCAAGCGACATCTCTGCTGCCAATCGAAGGCACGACGAAATGCTCGCACACAGCCCGTGGTTTAGGCTCTGGCAGCGGTATGGCGTGTGTTGCCGACCAGAGCCTCCCGAACTCCGATTAGACGGATCGAACGGATAGCAACCTCCGGCGAAATCGAGGGCTAAACGTCCGCTAGAATTCGCCCACTCCCAACAGTGAACCAACAAAACATGCGGCTTCAGTTCCGCAGTGATTTTGGAGACCGATTAGGTTAGATTTTGGTTGCGTCCTGTTCTAGGAGGGGCAAATGATTTCCGGCGCTCACGTAGTGGTCTATAGCAAGAACGCTGAAGCGGATCGCACCTTTTTCCGCGAGATTCTCGGCTTCAAATCGGTGGATGCGGGTCACGGCTGGTTGATCTTTGCCTTGCCGCCGACAGAAGCCGCTTTTCATCCTTCTGAGAGCGATGTCCACGAACTCTACTTCATGTGCGACGACCTAAAGACCGAGATGGCTTCGCTCGCGAAGAGGGGTGTTAAGTGCTCAAAGGTCGAGGAGGCTCGATGGGGTTCCATTACGAAGATGCGGCTTCCCAGTGGTGGCGGCGTCGGACTTTATCAGCCAAAGCACCCAACAGCCATAGTTTCGAAATGAAGTGTCCGTCAACGAGGACGCTATCTAAGCGTTCGGCGACTGAGTGGGCTACGGTGCTCTGGCTTGCGAAGAGGGGCAGACCACCCAACGAGCGTTCGATGCAGGCTCGGATGCGAGATTGGTGAGGAGGGTTACGGATGCCCAGAGAAGCACGGCTGTTTACGTCAAGCGAAGGTTCCGTTGTTCGTGGCTACCTGAAATTCCGGGCGAATATTCCGCCACGCTGGATAAAAAATGCGCGGGGTTCGCGCAAGCGGATCGAGCCGGAGATTGCCGAAAGTTTCCGTTCTCTCAAACGTCTGCGGATCAGGAGACCAAGGGCAAGAGTCGCGATTCGGAACGCGAAGCGGGAATTGCGCTCGGTCTTGGATCGCTGGGAGACAGCTTACCGCAAGGAGAACTTCTATCGGGGGATACGAATTCTCTTGGAGTTGCAGCGCGACGGCTCCTCCATTTTGTAAATCCTATTCCTTGTCTACTCGCTGTCCTCGTGTATCCTGTCGCTCATGTCCGCCACGGCGAACGTGGCATGCTCGACTGGAGGGCTGCAATGCAAGGAACACAACTGAGGTACGCGATCAAGTTTGTCGCCGACATGGACAAAGCCGTAAAGTTCTACCGAGATGTGGTCGGTCTCCAAGTCAAGTTCGAGTCGCCGGGTTGGAGCGAGTTCGTGACGGGCGAAACCACTCTCGCACTGCACCCGGCTTCCGACAAGAACCCGGCTGGAAAGGTCGAACTGGGCTTCACTGTCGCCGATGTCGAGGTTTTCTACCGGGACATGAGCGCCAAGGGCGTTCTGTTCACCATGCCTCCCAAGAAGCAGGATTTCGGCGGTGTGCTGGCGCAGTTTGTCGATTCCGAAGGCGCACATTGCAGCGTGGGCGCGGAGGCGGCGTAGTGGTCGAACGGCATCAGCAAGGAGATCAGAATGGAAAGCACAATTTCGACCAAAGACCTGAAGTCGAAACTCGACCAGAAGCAAGGAATCACCGTAGTCGAGACGCTTGCACCGGAACGCTACCGAGAGGCGCACATCCCCGGAGCTTTAAACATCCCGCCCGAACAGATCAGGGAACTTGCTCCACAGTTATTGCCCAACAAGAACGCTGAGATCGTCACCTACTGTACGAACACGCATTGACACGCCAGCGAATACGCTGCCCGTGAATTGGCGGCGATGGGTTACACAAACGTGGCGCATTACCCAGAAGGCAAACAGGGCTGGATGGAAGCGGGGCTTCCGGTGGAGAAGGCTGCATAGTCTGATCGCAGCGAGGGACTCACAGAATGAAAGCCGCTTGGTATGAGAAGCAGGGCGCTGTGCGGGATGTGCTGGTCGTCGGCGAGATGGATGATCCGCAGCCTCGCGCAGGCGAGGTTCGGATTCGAGTCGCTTTTTCAGGTGTAAATCCGGGCGATGTCAAGAAGCGCGAGGACGCGTTCCGCGTCGGGATGCCATATCAACGTGTCATTCCGCACAGCGACGGTTCGGGCACGGTTGAGTCAGTTGGCGAAGGCGTGTCACGAGACTGGATCGGTCGGCGCGTGTGGTGTTATGGCGCTCAATCCTATCGCCCGTTCGGAACTGCTGCCCAATACACCGTCGTTCCTTTGAAACTGGTCGTTCCGCTACCCGAAGGCGTGCCGCTGGAGCAGGGTGCCTGTCTCGGCATTCCCGGCATCACCGCTCATCGGGCAGTTACGGTCGCGGGTTCAATCGAGGGAAAGACCGTATTAGTCCAAGGCGGTGCTGGTTCGGTCGGAGCTTGTGCTGTCCGGCTTGCCCATCAGGCGGGAGCACGCGTCATCGCCACGTGCCGCGCCGAGAGCGACAAGGGAATTGCTTCGCGAGCCGGAGCGAACGAGGTTTTGCTCACTGGTGATAAGTTGGCGGAACGAATCCGGGCTTTGGTTCCCGATGGAGTCGATCACATTGTGGAAGTCGCTTTCGGGGTGAACATCAAGACTGATACGGAAGTGTTAGGGCAGGGCGGTTCAATCGCGACTTACGCTACCAACGCCCCGATGCCGGAGACTCCGGTCTGGCAGCTTGTGTTCGTGAACGCCCGACTCTTCTTCGTGGGCAGCGACGACGTGCCGACCGAGGCAAAGATCGAAGCGACTCAGGACATCAATAGGGCGCTTGAGGCTGGGTGGAAGGGGCTAGACGTTGCCGAGATTGTGCCGCTGGGTCAGATAGCACGCGCCCATGAGTTGGTCGAGCATCCCGCGAAACCGGGGCGCGTGATCGTGGCGATCCCATAAGCAGTGATGTCGGACTTCACGACTCTTTCGCACACATCCGGTTGATGTCGCGATTCTCAAGGACAGGCTTGGGGAAGCCTCGCTTCGTTACGATCAGCATGGCGCGACCCACACATTCAGTCGTTGTCACGTAGTTCGGGAAGAGCATTTTCAATAAAGGATAGAGGGGTCTCATCAAAGCGTAAGCCGCGCCGTACCATCTGGTCTTTGTGCGAATGCCATGAAGGAGCTGAACGTAGCCGGGGCGAAACAGGAACACAGCTTTAAATCGCATCTGCAAGAGTGCGTTTTCTGTTCTGCCTTTTACCCGCGCCCACATTAATCTGCCGCGCTCCG
>Ga0210409_10006451_pt1 | contig 12206 bp, 6 predicted proteins | sample IncBWH17MmetaG_FD_161649 | JGI IMG/M metagenome (GOLD analysis project Ga0210409, IMG submission 161649) | Forest soil microbial communities from Barre Woods Harvard Forest LTER site, Petersham, Massachusetts, United States - Inc-BW-H-17-M | ecosystem: Environmental > Terrestrial > Soil >...
CGCGTGCGGAGATCGGTGACTTGTTCGGAATTTTTCAATCGGGCGCATACGCGCGTTCAGCGAGTCCTTTGGGCTTCTTGAGTCATGCGGCCCCTCCGGAAATATGGGTCGATGCCGGCAATGACACTCTGATCCGCCGAAGGAGCGACTCTTGGGATACGCTCGTCAGCCAGTCAGCGGAATCGAACGTGGTTTAAGGGTCGAAGAACAGAAAGAATCCGTGGGACAGGTCTTGATTATCGCGTATCACTTCCCACCGTGCGTGGGCTCAAGCGGGCTTCTTCGCTCGGAGAAATTCTCGCGGTACCTTCCCGAATTTGACTGGCAGCCTTTTGTCCTCACACTTCATCCGCGGGCATACGACGCGATTGACCTCCGGTCCAGCGAAAGGGTGCACGTGCCGGTGGTTCGGACGTTTGCTCTCGATACAAAGAAACATCTCAGCGTCCGGGGCTTCTACCTTGGCTGGATGGCGCTACCAGACCGCTGGGTGAGCTGGGTGCTTGGAGCGATCCCTACCGGTCTCTCGATGATCCGGAAATACCGCATCGAGGTAATTTTCTCCACATTTCCGATTTCGACCGCGATTCTCATCGGCCTCCTGCTCCATCGATTGACGGGAAGACCCTGGGTGGTCGATTTGCGTGACTCAATGACTGAGGAAGACTATCCAAAGGATGCCCGGAGCAGAAAAGTGCGGCGTTGGATTGAAGGTCAAGCCATGCGTCACGCATCGCGGGTGATCTTCACAGCCGCATCCACTCAGAGGATGTATCTCAGTCGCTACCCGGAACTCTCGCGGGAGAAATGTCTCTTGATTCCAAATGGATACGATGAAGATGACTTTGCATCACTGAGTCTTCGTCGGCCACAACCCGTTCCCGCCTCCAGACCCCTGGTCCTGCTCCACACCGGTCTGGTCTACCCGGAAGAACGTGACCCGCGGCCGTTTTTCCGTGCAATCGGCCGTCTGAAACGGGAAAGAAGAATCAGCGCTGCGGACCTCGCTATTGTTTTTCGAGCGTCCGGATCTGAAGAGCTCTTCCAAAGTATGATCAACGAACTCGATATCTCCGATATTATCCAGCTTCAGCCGCATATCCCGTATGCGCAATCCCTGCAGGAATGCGCGGACGCAGATGGTTTGCTGTTGTTTCAGGCGGCGAATTGCGATCACCAGATTCCGGCCAAAGCGTATGAATACCTTCGCATGGGCAAGCCGATTCTGGCGATGACGACGCACACCGGCGATACAGCCGCACTTCTCAACGAGGTAGGCGGAGCGACCATCGTCAAGCTCGCAGAAGACGAAGACATCTATGGCGGACTGGCGGAATATATGGCAGCAATCCGGGCGGGAATTCACCCTTTGCCGAGGCTGGCCGATGTCCGACGGTATGCGCGAAAAAGCCAAGCCGAGGAATTGGCCAAGTGTCTCGCGGAGGTTAGCAGGGGATCGTCGAAGCCAGCAGAGCAACAAGCGGAGAGTCTGGCGCGTTAGCGGTTTTTGTTATTCTGCAAGACTAGAAAGCAGAGCTGCCGATCATGTGCGGAATCTATGGAGTGATGAACTTTAAGGAGCGCGAAGCGCCACTCGCGCCACTCCTTGCCTGCATGGGAAGCGTCATCGAGCACCGCGGGCCGGATGACAGTGGTACGTACGTTGGCCGCGGTATCGGACTAGGCATGCGGCGTCTGAGCATTATCGACGTTGCAGGCGGTCACCAGCCGATCTCCAACGAGGACGAAACGGTGTGGCTGGTTTTGAATGGTGAAATATATAACTTCGAGGAATTACGTGTGGTCCTTGGGAAGAAGGGGCATCGTTTCCGGACCCATAGCGACACCGAAGTCATTGTGCATCTGTACGAGGAGGAAGGCCCGGCGTTTCTTAAACGGCTTAGGGGCATGTTTGGTCTTGCTCTGTGGGACGTCAAACGCGAGCTTTTGATTCTCGCTCGCGATCGCATTGGAGAGAAACCCCTCTACGTCCGGCGGGAACCGCACCGATTGCTGTTTGCATCGGAGTTGAAGTCCATTCTCCAGGTCGAAGATGTGCCAAGACGCCTGAACCAAGAGGCACTGCAAGAATACCTAGCACTCGGCTACGTGCCGGCCCCGCTCACCATGTTGCAAGGAATCGAAAAGATTCTCCCTGGGCATTGCCTCGTTATCGAAAAAGACCGCATTCAGGAACATGAATACTGGGATGTGCCATACGGGCCGGTGGAGAATCATTCGGAACACGAATGGATAGAACGCATCCGTGACAAATTGCTCGAGACAGTTAAGATGCAACTCGTGAGCGACGTGCCGCTTGGGGCTTTCTTGAGCGGGGGAATAGATTCAAGCACGATTGTCGCGGCAATGGCTCGCCTAACGGGCCAGCCAGTAAAAACGTACTCGATAGGATATGGGGGCGATCAGAGTTACTACAACGAGCTTCCCTACGCAAAGATTGTCGCGCAAGCCTTTGGGACAGACCATCACGAGATCATTGTTCAGCCGGAAGTAAGTGAATTGCTGCCGAAGATGATGTGGCACTTAGATGAGCCAATTGCGGACTCAGCCTGTCTGACAACGTATTTAGTGTCACGGTTAGCGCGCGAGAGCGTGACCGTGATTTTGTCAGGCGTGGGTGGCGATGAGCTGTTTGGAGGCTATCGGCGATATCTCGGGGACAGTCTGCATCGGTGGTACCGTTTGCTGCCTGGGGCAATCCGGCACAGTTGGCTGCCGGCACTGCTCCGGCAGGTCCCGCAAGACCGTGGCTCTGCCTGGAAAGACTACGCGCGTTACGCAGCAGCGTTCGCAAAGACAGCACAACAAGATCCGGCGATGCGCTACATGAGTTACGTAACGCTTTTTTCGCCCCACGCCCAAGCAGACTTGCTGGCGGAGGGAGCGCGCCGGAGCTTGAACGGAAACGAGGCTGCCGCGGCGGCTCTGCGCAGATACTTTGCCCGTCGCACTGAAGATGATTCCCTCAATCGGATTATCTATACGGACTTGAAGACTTCACTGCCAGACGATTTGCTCGCCCTTACCGACCGGATGAGTATGGCCGCCTCGGTTGAATGCCGGGCGCCCCTCGTGGATTATGAACTGGTCGAGCTAGCAAGCCGCATGCCCTCCTCTTTGAAAGTGCGCGGGCTCACCTTGAAGTACCTGTTGAAAAAAGCGGTGGCGCCATGGCTACCACGTGAGGTCATTGAACGGAAGAAGCGCGGCTTCGGGGCGCCGGTCGGCGGGTGGCTGCGGCAGGATTTGAAGCCGCTGATCCACGAGCTTCTGTCTGAAACACAAGTGCAGCGGCGCGGGCTATTTCACTGGCCAGCCATCCAGCAACTCCTCACCGCTCATCAGGAGCAGCGCAGCGACCATACCGACCACATTTTCGCGCTCATTGCTCTCGAAACGTGGTGCCGAATCTACCTCGACGGCACCTCGTGGAAAACGGAAGAGTCTCGTTCGGTAACACGGCCCGAAAGCGTTCCAGCTGCGAGATTAAGGAGTGTGTAAATAGAAGAGCGACACCCATGTAGTAAGCCCTAGCCAGCCAAACAAAGATAAGACTCTCAGCGCAATAGCGTGCGCTCCACCGCTCCGCCGGTAAAGAGTCAGAAAGAGTTCTTGAAAAGCAAGAATCATCAAGCCAAGCCCGGATGCTCGAAGCCGGTAGAGAAACAGTTCGCGAAAGCGGGGATAACGTAAAGCCGCCGCCTGATAATTTGCGCGAAGCATCGCGATCTGGGCAGCCACATTCGCTGCCGGAGCCTGCAAAACCCCCGCAATCGAGCCGCGTGTGCCCGCGGACACTTCGTCGATAGAGATCGTTTCGTCTTGGCGAGAAATAAGTTTTGAGCCGGTCTTGAGCGGCAAAAGGATTTTCCAAGATCGGGCGTCGTTCCACTGAAGGACGCGAGCCTGCAATTGAGAAGAGCCGACCAGTGGCATATCGCCATCCAGCACCCATATCGTTACAGCCCACGCACCTGCGGCAGCCTGATCGGTTACCACGGCTTCGGTCGGTTGAGGTTTCCCCGCTTCAGATATCCAACCAGCAAAAGGGTCACGATTCCCTCGGAAATTTCTAATCGTCAACGAATCGGGACCGAGAAAATAAGCTCGTAGTTGCCCAGGCACGCCCTCGACAGAGAGCCTGAACATGCCCGGCGCCGTCCCAGGCTCCAAGCGAACGCTTGGAGCAGACGTCCAAATTGTCTGCAGATTCTTCTGGGGAGCTCCGGCACACTCATCGACAAGCACCCAAATGGAGGGGACAGCGTGAATCACCAATCGTCGAACTACGAGAGCATCTGGCCCGCGACGCTCCACCTCAGCCGCCACTAGCCCGGGCAAATGAAGGGAGGATAACAGACTACTTGTTCGCGGTTGAGAGCAACTCTCTCCGATCAAGTGCGGTGCATTGGATCCCTCCCAGCACTCTGCATGGCGGCGATCAGGATCTTCGTAAGACCAGTAACCGGCATTCGTCCACCATTCATGTCCTTTTGCCCATAGGAGAACACTCGTCTCGTCGGCGTGTTTATGACCATGCCCGGAATAGTACGACCAGCTCAGGACGGCCTGCGAAAGAGGATCAAGAGAAGGCCAACTCTGAAGCCCATCCCAAAATACGGCATATCCAGCCACAGGATAAGAGCCAAATGATTCGCGCGGCTTTTCTTCCCTGGATGACGTCAGCGGACCGAACCGGCCATTCTGGTCCGGCTGCGCAATTCGCACGCCGCTCTTTTTCATTCCGAACCACGTGTCGCCAAACGGGGGTAGGGAACCGTCGGGCCGCCGAATCTCGTCATAGAAATTCTTCGCTTCTTCATACTTACCGCTCCATTCAGGCGGAATATCCAAATTGAGGAGGGTCGCGTAGCGGAGCGCGAGGCCGAAGAGGAAGAGCCCAAACTCATGATATCCCGCCGAATGCTCAAGGATTACTCCATCGGGCCCAACAAAAAAAGAGAGCTGATCTCTAAGACGAGAGAGCGCCGTCTGCTTGTATTCTTCAACGCGCGGCAAGGAAGGAAAAGCGAGGCAGATCTGCCAAAGCGCAAGATTCTGCATAGTTCCATGGTTGGTGGCGAAGTTGTATTGTTCAGGCTTGGCCAAAAACGCTCCAGTGCGTGCGGCAAATCCCCATAACTCGGCTGCCACGTCGGAACGATAGTCTGGCCGTCGCCGGTAGATGTTCCAAAAATCAGCCAATGTGCGCGCGCGGGCGGCGACAGCATGGTCATTCCATAAGAACCCTTTATCCAACCATGCCTTTCTTTCGAACCTGGCCCAAGCCAAAATTGTATCTCGGGCCGCTTCATAGAACTCCTCTCTTCCCGTGTGCTCATAGGCATCCAGGAAAATTTCAGGAACGATAAGCCCAGCGAAATGCAACTGCCATTGGCCAGAACCGCGGTCGAGATCGTGCGGATCAAATGGAAGATGAATCTCCATGACCTGGAGGCCGGGAATCTCCGCCTTTCCTCGTAAGAGCTTCTCGGCCGTGGCAATCAGTTGGGCTTCACTCAGCCAATCGTGCTCCAAAAGGCGGTGCGAGCGCATTTCATCGAGCGCCGCGTCGGGGGGGTGCGTCCGGCCTTGTTCTATCATTCTTTGAGTGACGACCTCGCGTGGTACATAGTAGCGTTTGAATTCGGGATACCAAACGAGGCTTAGATAGAATGTGAAAAACAGGATCGTAAGTAAGTAAACAAGCTTGCTCTGGTGAGAGTAGAAAGTCACAGAACGAGTTTATACCACGGGTATCGTAATAAACTTTGCTGTCGCTGAAGGATGAAGAATCAGAAAACCTGCTGCATTCCAGGATACTCCGTGGAGAGCAGGAAGGAGAGGCGGCCAGCTTTCCGCTTTCCTCGGACATTCTTGTTCGACTCGATTATCAAAAGGGCGCTCAATCAACGTTTACTTTGGACGCGTAATAGGATCTTGGGACACTAGCAACTCATCGTGCCGAGAATTGGCTTGAACAATGGAGTGAGGCTCCACGGCAGCCGCTTCAGTCAAACGAAGCGCATAAGCATCCTGGTTCCAGGCATTAACAAGTGCAAAGACATTGAGCGCTGGAAAGTATCGGAAGCGACCATAGCTCCCCTTTGGCTGGGCTTTGGAAGGGCCGCCGGGGAAGAGTTTCTCTGCGCAAGATTTTCGATCAGGGTCGAAAAGATAGACAGAATCGCCGCCTGCCCATCCGACGATGACGTGTTGTACGGCGTCAAATGCCAGCCCTGGAGCGGGAAGGTTCAAGAGCGATTCACAACCTCTTACCTGCTTTGACCAATCCTGAATGGTGTAGGTGGAATGCGGGCCAATATCAATCACCCAGAACTGGTGGGGATATCCGATCATGATGAATATCTTTCGCTCCGGGTCAATCACGCCGGTCTGATGGTAGTCGACCCCGTGCAATTCAGAGAGCCTCTTAACTGTATTGGTGGCAGGAACATAGCGGAAGAAGTGCTCGGTATCGGAAAAGAAGATGTTGTGCGTATTTGGATCATAGTCGGCCGAAATCCCAGGCGCGTACAAAAATGAGTCGCCATGATGCGGCTCCATGAAAGTCCATTTCAAGGTGGATAGATTCAGTTTCCAGATCTTGTCGCTCATGGACCCGCAACTTGACTTCGAGCCCCCCAGGGAAAACATCGCGTCTTCCTCGGGCACCTGTACCAAACCGTTATAAGTGTGGCGGGCGGATGGGCGCCCGTCCGGGTATTCCTCTGGACAACTATTCACATTTGAGACCGGGCTCGGGTCGGTGAGGCGCTCCATAGTGAGTCGTCTCAAGTCGAGAGCGTAGACCTCGTTGCCAAAGTAGTCCGAGTGACCCCCTCCCCAGACTATCAGGCGATCGCGTTTGACATCGGCGACGCCGCCATTCCACGCGATGATCACGGATTGGCATCCAGTATTGCCTTGAATCTCCGGATTTGAAGGACAATGCGGAGCCAGCTGAGTGTTCGGGATTTCATGCCAGCCGAGTCCCCTGAAGAGGTTCTCGGCGGTCCCAAGATGTGTAGCAACACTTTCTGCCAATGGACGCTTAATAGTCGACGCGGGGAAATCCGGTGGTGCACTTTGCTGCACGATCTGAGGAATCCCTGAGAATTGCCAGAAGCCATCAGAAGAGCTACTGACCTTCTGTGTGACGATCAAGAACAAGATAGCGAAGAGGAACGCAGCACTCGCCAAGATCATACGGCAGCATGACACTAGAACAAAACCAATGATTAAAGATACGCTGTGCCCACCCGGCTTCCGAAACCAAAATACCATCTTCTTATTTCCAAAAAAAGCGTCAATGCTAACAGACGCGCAACTGCAGCGTTTATGTCCAGCCCGCTAGTTCAGCACAATTATTCCGTACCGGGGTAGATGCACTTCCTCACCGACTTTCGACTCTATCTGCCGCGGTCATGCGAAAAGCCAGCAGGCCTGGCTGACTGGTCCGCCCGCAGTGGTACTGCTCTATGGTGTTGGACCGGTGGGCGCCTGAATGGAGCGTGTCGAGACAATTAGTTCGTCATACCAGACATGTGCCGTCGGGTGTGCGACCGACGATTGCTTCCCGGTCATGTACTGAGTCAGCGTCAAGGTGTCGAATCCCGCAGAGCCTTTGTCCTGATTCAGCGTATAGCCCATGACGTTGATAAACTTTCGCATGCTCTGCCCTTGAGGAGCGAACCAGGCCTCCACGCTGCTGTTCGGCTGTCCCCAGTCTCCTACGTGAACTTTGAAATAAAGCGTGTACCAAGTGTTCGGCTGAATCTTAAAACAGGTCCCAGTCGGCCGGTCATCTTTCCACTGGCACTTTTCTCCGGTGAACGGCGCAGGCGCCGTAAATCCCTGCTGCAGGAGAAAATCTCCCTTGGATGTATACGTCACGCCATCTAGTTTGGTTATGAACTGTTTGTTCCCGCAATCGGAATAGCCCGTGGGCATCGTCCAGGAATTGTGATCGTGAATGGTGATCTCTTCAGCCGCGCAGGTGGAATCGTGGTTGTGGAAAATGGAGAGTTTAGGCGCGGTGTTGCCGCCCCTGGGGCCCGTCTTGGTCCAGTCAATCGAAACCCAGTTGGGATCGGCTCGAAAGGCATATTGGACATAAAAAGTAGAATTCCGCCCGAAAGTCTGTCCGAAGTTCTGTAACCAATTCGCCTCGAAATTTTCACCGGTGTTGCCATATATGTCCCACCGAGCAGAACCGGTACCAGAGAAGGAGACATCCCTGTCTTGCTGAACACATGGTGTTGGCCACGTCGGGCACTCCTTTTTGTAGTAAAAGCCCGTGTTGGGCCACACCGGCTGTAGGAACGCTGATGCCTCGTCGAAACCTTGGCAGACGATCACGCCAGCGTGCTTGCATCGCGCTTGGAAATTCTGGAGGGCTGAACTTGATTGTTCCGACGTTGTGGTAGAGGCCATACTCGAAGTATCTTGGTGGCCTGCCGCGCGGTTTAGCTGTGCCGAAAGAGAACGCTTGGTATTGCCAGCTGTTGAGTTACTTATTAGGCTTGCTTCCGCCGTTGCCGGACGAGGCAAGAGATTATCCATCCATGGAATATGGGCGACACTCTCGCGACGACTGAGAAGAATCATGGTAACGCATAGGAAAAGCCCGAGAGTTAGGAAACATTGGCGCAAGTTCAGGCGGCCGGTCACATCTTGAGGCATCTGAGGAATATACCGCGGAGCACTCACTCGAACAAGGGAACTGTGTCCCTGAATCGCGGTCGCGTGAGTCTGAACCGAGAGTCCGCGTTTGAAGATCGCCGACCGAGGCCAGTACTCCCGCTGAGAACCGCTTTCGGTTTCCTGGGCCAGGCTGCCTATTTCACCAAACAGGTTGCCCACCTCAGAAGAGGCGACGGATTCCATCCTTCAATAGCCAATGCACCTGTCCGTGGCACGCAAGCAAACTGCTCGACTTATGGATTGGATCCCGCGGGCGCTGGAATTGGCTGGCTAGAGATGATTAGTTCATCGTACCAGACGTTTGCGGCAGGTCCGGTTCCGGAGATCTTCCCGGTCATGAACTGGGTGAGCTCCAACGTATTAAAACCAGAGCACGGAAGGGATCCAGGACCGGTACCACTTGCGTTGCATAAGTTTTCAGTATTAAGAATGTAGTTGTTCGCGTTGACCCATTTCGTCATCTGCTGGCCGTACGGCGCAATCCATGCCTCGATGGAAGAATTGGGGCTGCCCCAGGTCCCGACGTGAATCTTGAAGTAGATCGTATACCACTGATTCGGAGCGAAGTGGAAGCAGTTCGGTCCTGAAAACGCACCGCTGTTGTATTCGCACTGATAGCCCGTGAATGGAGCAGGCACGGTCCATCCTTGCTGGAAATAGAGCAACGGGCCACCCTCGTTGTAGGTCGCACCGTCGGAACCTGTGACCGCTGAACGCGCTCCGCACTCAGTATAGATGGTCGGCAAGTCCCTGCCGTTGTGATTGTGCGTCGTAATCTCTTCTTCGGCGCAGCTTCCTGCGATGGAGTTGTGAAATATGGATAACTTAGGCGCCGTGTTTTGACCGGAGCCGCCGAATTGTGTCCAGTTCGTCGAGGTCCACGCGGCATCTGCACGGAATGCATATTGCACGTAGAATGTAGTGTTCTGTCCGAAGAACTTGTTGTTGGCACCTTGCCCGAAAAAGCTCCAGAAGTTTCCTGTACTGTTCTCTCCCGCGCCGGCCGGGATGAAGAAATTCGCCGAGCTTCCACCAGAAATAAAGACAGACGTGTCCCTGGTCAGATTGGGATGCGAGGCAGTGCCAAATCCATCGGTGAGTGCCGCCTCACTCACCACAGTACTGAAAATGGCCGGATCATCAAATCCCTGACACGTGAGCACACCGGGCTGCGCGCAGCGTGCCTGAAAATTCTGGGTGGCCGTGCTGGTCGAGTTCGAGACCAACGCGGAAACACCGACTGAGGTACCTGTATTTCCGGCTGCATCGCGCGCTTGTGCCGAAATGGTGTGGCTGCCATTGCTGCTTGTGGTGGTGTCCCACGGCAAGCTATATGGTGCGATTGTCAGCGGGGCGCCAACATTTGCACCGTCGAGCAGGAACTGTACCGAAGTGACGCCCACGTTGTCCGTGGCGTTGGCCGTCAAAGTGACAGTGCCGGACAACGTGGCGCCGCTTGCTGGCGAGGTGACGTTGACCGTCGGTGGTGTCGTGTCCACAGTGCTGTTGGTGGAAAACGCAAAGTCACTGCTAATGGATTCTGTGCCGCCTGAATTCTTTGAGTGGACCCGGTAGTGGTACAGCGTGCCAAGCGACAGCCCGGACAGGACTGCAGAATGGGATGTAACGAGACTTGCATTCAGCGTCGTTGACGTGCCGTACGCAGTCGTGGTGCCGTATTCGACCTGCGTCGTGGCGCTTACATCCGTTGTCCAGGTTATGGCCGCAGCTGAAGTGGTGATCGAACCTACACTGATGTTGGAGATCGTCGGGCCCGTGGGACCGGTACCGCCGCTCGTAAGTCTAAGCGAGAAGCAGTCCTGTGCCCAGTCGTTGCACACGACGTAGATCCCCATGCTGGAGATATAGCGGAATCGCCCGTTTGTGCCGTGGGCCTGCTGTGCGCCCGGCCCCCCGGCGTACGTGACGGAACTGCAACTATTCGTTGCCGGATTGTACGTATTGACGGTATCCCCGCCATGCCATTCAACGAGCATCTTGAGCACAGGGTCGTATTGGACGCCAGGGTGATGTCCCGATGCGAAGGTCGTGCAGCTCGCCGGTGCGAGATCTACGCGCGAGGGATAAGGCGCGGTGCCTGAGATGTCAAAGTACCCCAATTCTCCCCCGCCGACGAGATAGAATCTCTTGCCGTCATAGTCCACAACCGCCGACATCGAATCCGCCGGGAAAGAACCATGTGCCGGACTCTGTGAAGACATTGTGTTCGCCGCGGGATTGTAGACCCACAGGTCTCCATTGGCGTCATCGAAGCACAGCCCTTGGCTATGGATGGGATCGTAATCACAGTATGGAATACCGTTGGCCCACGCTGCCCCCGGCCCCTGGGTCCACGACAGAGTGCTAGGAGCAAATAGCCAGTTGTCGTTGCCAAAGCACCCAGAGTCAATTTCCGACCCGCCCTGGACGAACATCTTGTCCTGCGTCGGCAGGTAGATCAGGCCTTCGTAGGTGTGCCGCGAAGATGGATTCGAGGAACCGGGCTGAAATGGGGAGTGGCATGTTCAATCAGGAGAATATTGATTGGGCTCGTTCAGGCGCAATGGCGCTATCGGCGTAGCATTCAAGTCCAGTGCGTAGACCTCGTTGCCCTTATAGTCGCCGTGTCCACCGCCCCAAATAATCAAGCGATTACGCTTTGAATCGTAAGCGCCACCGCCCCACGCGACCATGACCATCGCTGGGTCGCCTGCAGCAGGCCAGCTAGTCTGCTGCACAGTCTGGAACTTCGTGTTAGGAATGTCGTACCAGCCAAGCGCTGATGGGATTCCACCGCCGCTCGTAACCGCTTGTGTCGTGGCAGAAGCTCCCGTCGACTGAGCTGACGTATTGCCGGCTGCATCAAACGCCGACACGTTGTACGAATAGCTGGTCGACGCGCTGAGTCCTGCGTCTTGGAATGAAGCGCCCGGCGCCGTGCCGATCTTCACTCCGCCGCGGAAAATATTGTAACCCGTCACGCCGACGTTGTCCGTCGAAGCCGTCCAATTCAGATTGATTTGCGAGGAAGAAATGGCCGTGGCTGTGAGGCCCGTGGGTACCGTCGGTGGAGTCGTGTCCGCCTGGACAGTGAAGCTGACGCCGTTGCTGGCTACGCCGCCAACCGTCACGACGACGTTACCAGTCGTCGCTCCGTTAGGCACCGCTGCGGCAATGCTCGCCGCACTCCAGCTCGTCGGCGTTGCCGCCGTTCCGTTGAACTTTACCGTGCTCGTTCCCTGCGTTGCGCCAAAGTTGGTGCCCGCGATGGTCACCGATGTGCCCACCAATCCCGACGCCGGATTCAAACTCGAGATGCCTGGCGGTGGAACCGGCACCGTGAAGCTCACTCCATTGCTGGCGACGCCTCCAACCGTCACGACGACGTTGCCTGTCGTCGCTCCGCTGGGCACCGCTGCGGTAATGCTCGTCGCGCTCCAGCTCGTCGCGCTCGCCGCAGTCCCGTTGAAAGCTACCGT
>Ga0210409_10006452_pt1 | contig 12201 bp, 14 predicted proteins | sample IncBWH17MmetaG_FD_161649 | JGI IMG/M metagenome (GOLD analysis project Ga0210409, IMG submission 161649) | Forest soil microbial communities from Barre Woods Harvard Forest LTER site, Petersham, Massachusetts, United States - Inc-BW-H-17-M | ecosystem: Environmental > Terrestrial > Soil >...
CCATCCGATACTTTCAAGTCGTGGCGTTGTCAGGTGCCTGATTAACGCGGAATCAAGTGCCGTTCCGAGAACAGAACAAGGCGTTCCGAAATCGGAACATGTCCGGTTATGCGACTTACCAGGCACTAGCCGAGTTCGCGACAAAAATTCGCACTTCGCAGGCATTTCAATTAATAGCATCCTTCACGGTAAGTGCAGCCGAGCTATAGATTCTCCTTCGGCCTCTTATCTGCGGTGGTTTGAAGCCGCCACGAAGAGCGGAATGTCTGTAGAGGCACTTCCAATTTCCCGATGCGCGATATTCACAGCGGAAGTCCCAAGATAGCCAGCCTTTTCGCTGGATGATACGCGTTTCGTGAGTTAGCAGCGCCTCTAGTTTTTCGCGGAAAACGCTGATCAAATCTTCCTTGGAACCTCTGAATTCGGCTAGCTCAAACGGTCGATACCAAAAGTATGTGGCTTCACGGCTATCCTCGACCAGTCTTGCGCTAATTTGGCGCTCACCGTCCGGATGAAGCCACAGACGAAAGAAGTAGTCCGCGCCGTGCGCCGGCGGAAGGTCGAGTTTGCCAATATGGGCCCCATAACCTTCAGCCCCGGCCGGTTGAATAACCGGATTGAAATCCGGCAGAAGGAAGCGTAGCAGTCCTAGCGTCTTATCATCGAGCTGGGGAATCATGGCCACTATTACCCCTAGATTCCTAAGTCATCGGCACGCGTGGGGGCGGCGGAGGCGACGAATTGCTAATGAACCGCCTGTACATCCACCACTGAAATCCTGTGTACCAACGGCTGAAAGACTTTGACCGTTTCGCGAGCGCTTCCAGTGGCGAGTACAAGACCCCTGCGAGTCGTGAAGGAAAACGACGGCCGATCCGGTACATCAGGACGAACGCCACTCCAGACGAAAGGACGTAAACGACACAACATGCTAGACCGGTGGCTGCTATTGTGAGCATGCTTCACTATCGCATGGGTCGCTATTTCAACCGCCGACGAAATTCGACGCTAAGTCCTGGTTAACGCGCTGCTATGAAAATAGCCGGAATGCGTCGTGAAAATGAAAGACTTAGGAATCAGACCGACTATTTTCATGTTCGGTGGCGCGCCTACGGCGCATGAAGTCTTACCGGAAAAGTGGATCGGCCCGGTTCCCATTGTCCGGTAAGGCGACTAAACCAGGACTTAGCCCCGGAATCTGTGCTTTAATCATCAGGCGGGCGTTATGAAATTCAGCTTATTACCCGTGCTCCTCGTTCTGCCTTCCCTTGGTGCGCAAGTGTCGGCGGACAAATCCAAAATCGTCATTGACGACGTCGATTTGCAGGGAGCGGTTCATCTTCCTGAAAGCACGAAAAGGCAGCTGGTGGTTGACTTGATGTACAGGGAATACCCGGAAAACTCCGAGTGGGTCGCGGATGTGGAGGATAAAGCCGTTCGTGCGGAAATAGAAGGTTGGCCGGACCGGGAAAACCAGGGATACATTGGATTTTCAGTGGGAGCGACTTTCACGACGCTCAGGCAAGAGCCAGGGTTGCGTCATGTTCTGGTCACGATTCAAGTGGACGAAGGCCAGCAAAGAAGGCTGAAGGAAATAGGGTTTCGATACGTTGGAACTGAACCAGCCACGGTTAGTCTTGACTCGGTCAATCTTCGGAAGCTGATTCCACTGAACGATGGTGAAGTCTATAACCGCGACAAATTCAATGCCGGTCTGGACGCTGTGTCACGCGCCTATCACGAACAGGGATTTATCGACCTTGCGTGTAATGTTGAAATGCAGTCTGACGACACGGGCCGGAGTGTTGCGATTTTCGTCGAGCTAAACCAAGGCAAGCAATATCGATGGGGGAACATACAAGTGATTGGCCTCGACCCGAAGGTGGAAACGCTCCTGAAGTCGCAACTGAAAATGGGAACCCCGGTGAATCCGAAACTCATAGAAGATTTTTACCGAGGCAATGAATCTCTTTTGCCGGTTGGTGTGTCCCCCAAAGGTGTCAAATGGCAACGTGACGCCGAGCGGGCAACCGTCGATTTGACGTTTAACTTCAGCACGCCTATTTCACCATGAGTCCACGGGCGGGACCGTTCAGTCCCTGGTAAACGCGGAAACCGGAATCTCTGCCAAAACCACTTGTCCGATAATGCGACTTACCAGGAGCTAGCGTCAGTTCGCGTAATTTTCTAATGGCTTGGAACGTGTTGTAGACTTTTGGTGTCAAACTCCACAGGTGAAAAAAGGCCTCAAAATCGCCACGATTTCGGTCCTAATTCTAGTCGGGGCCTTGATTGCCCTCGAAGCATTCTCTCCTTATACAGCTTGGTACTTCGTTGTTCCCAAAGCCCAGCTCACCGTTGATGGCAGGCGAGAGCAAGGATGGCTGCATCGTGGGAATCATGGAGAAACTCTGTTTCTAACTCTACGCAATAAGGGGAAAACAGAGTCCTATATGATTTGGGTCCCCCCCGATAGGAAAGGAGTTGTTTGGAGTTGTGGGAACTGGACAGCACCAAGGTTTTTTCCAGCATTTCCAATCGGCGACCTGAATCCGCCGTGCTGGACTTTTTCCACCAGCGAGGCCCCCACTCCAAAACCAACTCTCCCTGCGCGTAACCTTGCCGTAGGAGCTGACTTCGTGGAGTTCACAGCCGACGACGGTAGTCGAATCAAAGCGACTTGGTAAAGCTCGCTCGGCCCTTTTGGTGGCCTAACATCGCATAAGTCCTGATTAACGCCGTTACCGTACAAGTCGAATTTAGAGCCAGTCACCCGCTGTACTGCTAGGGCAACGGATTGGACTCCCCGGCACCAGAGCAGTAGACTCGGCGCACGATGGCGAACAATTCCAGGAACCCTTTATGGTTGCTTGTACTGAAAGCCATCGCCTCCATTGTCGCTTCTTGGGTTGCCACGATTGTAGGGGTTTTCTTGTACTACTTCAGTTGGACGGGGGACGGCCTGCTATCTCAATCACAGCTGTTCCTTGCCTACCTATTGTGTTGGCCAATATTTCTCATTCAGCTGACCGTTTTTGGCACGGTTAAACACGTTGGCAATTTTGACCCCGTCGTATTCGGAAGGCTAGGATGGTTCGCAATGTGGGTCTACTACTATGGATTGCTCGCTTTGGGAATCTACTTTGTAAGGCTTGGGCGCAAGAAGGCAGCAGCGCGCCACAACTAGCAGGTCACTGAGTCTCCTAGGTCCTGATAAACGCCGTAATCGGAAAAATGAATCCTCATTGTCCGGTAATGCGACTAACCAGGAGTTGGCCCGAAGGCTCTAACAGAAACAGTCCCGTTTCGGTATGATTCGGGGCCATGAGCAAATCGACTCGGCGTACTTTGCTCGTACTCGCCATCGTCGGAGTCGCACTTATCGCTTTATGTGAGCCTTGGGCAAAGTTTCTTTATCATGGCGACGGCATTTTTTCAGATTCAACTGTACTTAACCGTCCCCGCTATGTGATTCACTTCAACGAAATTCCTATCTTTCAAACGGGTAATTATCAGTACCATTTTCGAGGGCTACCACGCGAAGAGTTCACCCTAGTGCTTCACGTAAACGGGAAACCGCCGTGGCCTGATGAAGAGCTGAAGAGCCTGCAAACTGTAATTGAAGCAGTCCTCTTGGACAGCCACGGCACAGATGTTTGCAAGTCCTCAAGGCCACGTTCTCGCACCTTACCTGCACTGAATGACCCGGACAGCGTTTGGACTCTTGCCGGAAATACAGAGGGGCCCATGTTTTGGTACGGGCAGTGCCAAAACGTTCAAGCACACCCGCGGGAATCTTATGAGCTAACCATCCGGGTTACGCGGGCCGACCCACGCGGCGAGAAAATTTTCATTACCCCGAGCCTGGAAGGGGGCGGCATCGAGTTTCCATAGCTTAATTCCGGATAAACGCACAAACCGGAAATTTAGAACGAGGCCAGAGTCACACCGTGCGAGATAATCCGAGGGAGGTTGTGAAATGAAACTGAGGAGAGACTGTACCTGCCCATGCCACCGGGGCGGGGTCGCAGTGCATGTCGTGGCCTGCTGTGATGGAATGCCGTTGGGCGTGCTTAGCAAGCGCAAGCAATCGAGAAAAAGCGCAAAGCAGTCCAAGAAAAATCCTTCTCATCGGTCGCCGACAGTCTAACTCTGATAAACGCGGAAACCAGACATGTGATTTTTCAATTTTTCCGTTTAGAGGCAGCCGTCCAACGAGTGGTGAACGGTGATGCTCTTAAGCTTGTCCGAATCCTTAGCGGAGCTTCGCAAGCCCTCGTGCGGTTCCTCGACGAATTGAAACGCAATGTAGACGTTATGTTCGCTGCAATACCAAGGATGTTTCTCTTTTCCGATTCTAACTAGGTCGGCATACGCGCTTCTCTCGTCGATGCAACACATTTTTTCGAACTTAATGCCCTTTGATTGAAGATAATCTTCGACGCCCTTGCGAGTCATTCCAGGTTTGAGAACGTCGGAGTACGACTGGAGCGTTGCCTGGTAGACGGCCTCCCGTTTTTGCTGTGCGCTCTGTCCTCTGGCATCGCAGTTCCCACTCGCGAACAGCAGCACGAATAGCGCGAAGCATCGTATCGATAAGAGATTTTTCCCCATGTTGGTTCAATTATATGAAATTAGTTACGCGGCTGCGGCAACGGACCCAAAGTCAGGTCAACTCCTGGTTAACGCGCTAATCGGAAAAGTCGGCCCCGATCCCATTGTCCGGTAAGGCGACAAACCAGGCACAATTCACTTCACGCGAGCAACCCCAGACTGCTGAGATGATTTACATTGTTTTTTGAAACGGAGCCTCAAGGGTGACTGAGGGAGAATTGTCACTTTGAGATGCGCTACTGCTTGAGGGAGTGGCATAATCTTGCCCATGCGGAAACTCTTAACCATACTTCTGATCTTTTGCTCGCCGCTGGTGATTCGGCCTTCCTTCGCCCAAGACTTCAGCTCATTAGATCGCGCCGCAGCCGTCGCCGCTACGAAGACGATCACAGTGGAAGCGGTGCGCGCGCACATGCGATTTCTCTCGGACAGCCTGCTCGAAGGCCGCGATACGGGTAGTCGCGGATACGACATTGCCGCCCGTTACGTGGCTGCCCAGATGGAAGCTATGGACTTGCAACCCGCAGGCGAGCAAGGTACCTACTTCCAGAAGGTCCCACTTCGGAAGGCAATTAACGACGGTTCAAAAAGTTCCTTGGTGCTGGTTGGTGCCGGAAAGGAGCTGCGGCTAAAAGACGTCGAGGATTACGTCTTTGGGGGCGGTCTCGCACACACCGAAGGCACTGTAGAAGCACAGATTGTGTTCGTCGGATACGGCGTAACGGCACCCGAACTGAACTATGACGATTACGCTAGAGTGGACGTGCATGGCAAGGTCATCGCCCTGCTTAGTAATGCTCCAGCACGCTTCTCATCAACTGAACGGGCGTATTACGCAGATGGAAATACTAAGGCGAGAAACGCCGTCGCTCATGGGGCGGTCGGAATGCTCGACATCTTGTCGTCGGAGGACCGGGAAGATTCTCCATGGCAGTGGGTTGTCCCGCAGGTTCAAGCTGGGAACCGGGAGTGGCTCGGCACTGATGGCGTTCCGCACAACTCCTTTCCTGAAGCGCGTGCTGAGGCGCTTCTGAGTTCCCACGGAGCAGACTTGATCTTTGCGGGTGCGCCCCGGTCCCTGCAACAGGCCTTTGAGACGGCTCGTGCCAGTCTGCCGCAAGCCTTTCCCTTGGCATGGAGCGCAAGGATGAGCACGTTGAACTCACACCAATCTATTGAGAGTCAAAACGTCGTAGGAAAGATCCAGGGTTCCGATCCAACACTCAATGGGCAATACGTTGTGTACACCGCACATTTGGATCACGTCGGCATATGTCCGCCCGTCGAAGGGAGTAACGACAAGGTATGTCACGGCACCTTAGACAACGCTTCGGGCGTTGCCACGGTTCTGGAAATCGCGCGAGCGCATATGCGTCTGCCACAGAAACCCCGCCGCTCCGTCTTATTTCTGTTTGTCACGGGCGAGGAAGGTAATTTGGAGGGTTCTGACTACTTCGCGCATTATCCCACTGTGCCCATCAAAGACATCGTCGCTGATGTCAACATCGACATTACTCCCGGCATGCGCTACCCCTGTGAGGATCTGAACGCCATAGGCGTGGAGCATTCGAGTCTGGACCGAAATGTGGAAGCGGCGGCACAGCTTACCAGATACAAAATCACGCCAGATGCGATGCCGGAACAGAATTTCTTCATCCGTTCTGACCATTATTCCTTCGTACAGCAGGGAATTCCCGCAGTGTTCTTCCGCAACGGCGCTGACGGAGCCGAGGCGCTCAAGAAATGGTACAAGACCCGATACCACACGCCACTCGACAACATGGAGCAGCCGATCTACTACGAGGCTGGCGTGAGAGCAGCCGGACTGATTTTTCTGACGGGGTACGGAATAGCACAACAGGATCAACGTCCTACGTGGAATAAGGACGACTTTTTTGGCAACAGGTTCGGTGTAAGGCGCTCTGCGGCACCACAACCGACACAATAATCTTGCGACCTGTGATTCCTGCCTGTGATTCTCACCTGCCTTGCTCGCCAAGAAAAATTGGGGCAGGTCAAGTCCTGGTAAACGCCGTTACCGGACAAGTTGCTTTGCAAGACGTTTTCTGTTTCGCAGATGATTTAGTTTCACTCTTCTCTTTGCCCAGTTCTCGACAACCCCGTACGGTAAACCAATCAACAAAAAAATGCCTAGGAACTGCCAGCGCGGCAAATGGTGTTCGGTAGTCCACCAGATGAGGAAACCTCCCCCAAACAGAATCACAACCCAATTGATGACATGGATGGCGATTGAAGACCAGGGCAAAGTGCCCGTTTGATGTTTGTATAAGGTCCACCAGTGAACAGTCTTGGGACCCTCCCGGTACACAGATTTGATTGTGGAAGGTGTTGTAGTCCATTCACGTTTTGCCTTCCGCACGCGTGTATCCGATTCAGAGAGCTCTTGCACCAAATCCACTTCACAGTCGGAGCAGCGGGTAAATTCAGCACGGTACTCGGCTCCGCATTCGGGGCAGAACATGGGGGGAATGATATACCGGATGCGATTGTCCCTGTCAGGTCCTGGTAAACGCGCTAATCGGAAAAGTCCTAGGACTGGACATGTCCGGTTACGCGACTTATCAGAGTCGAAAAGAACTATGGTGGCAATCACGGCCGACCTGAAAACAAAGGACTTGGTGCAGCGACTGAGCCATCGTTCCTCTGCACTTCTTTCATGAAGTTTCGCGGGCCGGAGGCCCTAAAGAACAGTTGGACGCTGGCACGTTCTCCCAGTGCATCAGCCGCTAAGATATTGGGGCTTCACGTAGCTACGAGTACTCCGGGCGATGCCACAAACCCGTTGCACAGTGTTGTCCGGCCAGAACCCCAGGAGTCGCTGTCCTTCATCCAGGCGGAGAGAGCGGTCAAGCGACAACGCAAGAGAATACTGCGATGTGTCATTGTCAAGGCATGATCTTTTTCACTTGGCCGTCTATCCAAGTGAACGCCCAGGATCCCCAGTTTATAAAGATAATCACCGGGTTCTTGGCCTGAATCGTGGTTCCCCCGGGGTCTTCCCTATACTCACCTGGACCCTGGCTCATGATGACCGGCGAATCCGCCCCATCGGAAACCTTTCCGTCGCCATGATAGCGGAATGTATTCCACGGGCTCCAAGCCATGAGAATCACTAGCGCGAAAACACTTGAAATCACCGTGAAGATTAGCCTTTTTCTTGACATGGAGCTTATGTTAGTTCAGCAAATTGGATGCAGCAATTCAAAGTCCCGATCAAGTCGCGTTACCGGATTTGGGATTTGGGCAGATTTCACTTGTACGGTAACGGCGTTTACCAGGCATGTGAAGGCCGCGGTAGGAATTGCATTATACTTTCTTCGATGGAATTGCCTGATTTCAAATATCATCCCAACCCTATTGCGACCGGAAGTATCGTTCCGTCCGTGGAGGTCTGTCCCGTTTGCGGGGAATCCAGGGGGTTCGCGTACGACGGCACCCCCTACGGCACGAAGGAACTCGAACATATCTGTCCGTGGTGCATTGCAGATGGCTTAGCGCACGAGAAATTCGGGGTCGAGTTCACTGACACGGAGGGAGTCGGTGGATATGGCCAGTGGGAAAAAGTTCCGAAGGAAATAGTAGAGGAGGTTGCTTTCAGGACCCCTGGCTTTGCAGGTTGGCAGCAGGAACACTGGTACACCCACTGTGATGATGCGGCTGAATTTCTCGGCCCGATGGGCAAGGAAGAATTAGAACAAATGGGGCCAGAAGCAGTTGAGGTAGTCCGAGAAGAATCCGGGCAACAAGGTGCCGACTGGGAATGCTATTTTTCAAAGCTAGACCGCAAATTCACAGCCACGGCCTATCTCTTCCGGTGCCGCCGCTGTGGGCAACTGGGTGGCTACTCCGACTGCCATTGAAGAGTCCCGTGGAACACTGCTGAATATACCGAAGGAAGGTTTTGGGTTTCGCAACTGAGTCGGATTACCGGAAAAGTGGAGATACCGACATGACCAATGAGTTTTTGAAGAAGATGGAAAATCATGCGACGGCAGAAGCAAACCGCTTAGGCAAAAGTAATCACGGTAAACTCCGACTCATTGGCACCGCCATCGGGATTGTTGTCGTGGTCTTGCTGGCGCTTTGGATGGCTTATCACCCATAGGAGCGATTCAACTTGCCCAAGTCCCGATTAGTCGCCTAATCGGACATGTGGTTTTGGGTCGATTCCACTTCTCCGGTAAGCGCGTTTTATCAGGACCTAGAACGTCCAGAGTGGGCCGTCCGCCTAAAATACAAAACGACCCGCGTAATCAACTCAGCGATAAGAAAGGTTTCTATTGAGGCAAAGCCAGCGTAGGGAATGCCCGGAAGCTGTCCTACGACTTGACGAAAACCAAAACTGATTACCAAGTGTAATAGGCCTGCGACGAGCACGCAAACAGCTATGCCAGCTAAGGTTGAGGTCACTCTGCGCGCTTCCCGAGCGACGAAGTACCCCACCAAGACCATGGTGGTCACTAGGCGGACTGCAAATCTCGACGGAAACACAAGTGTTTCGCCGTGGCTATCCGCATAAAAGAACAATCCCACTACAACTCCAGCGATACTTAAGCCTATTGCTAGGTAGATGAGATTGTCCCGAGTTTTTGGTTTCATATGAGTTCATCTTGCATCAGCGACGAGCCGCTCTGCGATTAGGCTCCGGTATGATTCTTGCCAAGCAGTGTGGCCGAGAACTGAGCATGAGAAAGCCGAATCTATCACGTTCTGGGGCTAATGCCTGGTAAGTCGCCTTACCGGACAAGTGGTTCCGGGACGCGGGCGCGCTTCCAATACCTCCTAAAGGCTATTCAGGAATCCCTGGAGAGCCGTGCTGTATTGAGTTGGGGCGATGAGGGAGGATTCTTCGTGGCAATAACCGTTGATTTGAAGAAAGTTCTTGGGAGGAAGGGCTTCGTCATACACTTCCTGGCCAAATTGAAAAGGAATAACGGGATCCTGACTGCAGTGGACGATTAAGACGGGAGCGTGGGTTTCCTTTAGCCAGGCTCCCGTATCGAACTGCCCATGTGTAAGTAGGCTGAGTCCTGGTAGAAACCAAAATATCTTGCGGGCGACTCGAGAGGCGGAAGGGAATGGGGCCTCAAGCACCACACCACCCACTTGGCGGTGAGTTGCCAAATGAGTCGCAACAGCAGTGCCGAGGGATTGGCCGAAAGAAATGATCGTTTTGCGATCGATACCCATTGAGTTCACAAGGTATTCGTAGGCGGCCTCTGCATCACGGTAGACTCCGGCTTCGCTCGGCTTTCCTTCGCTGCGGCCGTAACCGCGGTATTCCAAGGCAAGTACATTTACGTGTGCGCCGTGGAGAAATTCATAGGTCGGTGTCCGGTTGGCGATGTTAGAGGCGTTGCCGTGAAAAGCGAGAAAAGTAAATCTTGCCTTCTCGTCGGGGATCCACCACGCGTGGAGTTTGACGCCGTCAGAGGCTTCGAGCCAAACGTCTTCAACGCGCAGACCGCGAGGATGCCAGTCGCCTTCGAGGCGGCTGGGATAGTTTGGGAAGAAGATTAGACGCGATTCGAACACGCGAACGAGCACCAAGACCAGGAGGTAGGCGAGAAAGATGGAGAGAAAGAGGCTCAATAGACGGCGGTGGAGAGGTTTTCTTGCGGCATTCGGTGCTTCCACTGGGGGTGACTTGAGAATAGTTCAAAAAAGATGGGAAAGTAAATGCGTAAATTGAGGGAAGGCTGGGTGTTGTGGGCCAAGCGTGAGAGTTTTCGAGGTGGGTTTGGAGAAGTTGCTGGGATGGCTGGCTCGCGGAAACGTGGACAGCGGCGAGACTCCACGCAAGAAATGGCTGAGGAGATTGCTGGACGCGAATATTTGGGGACCGCCGACCGAGGAGGAAGAAAAGCGCGCTGGGAAATTCTAACGCGACCCATGAAAACCATTTGATGTCCGGTAAGCGCGTTAACCAGGACCTGAGGACCTTAAGTCAGGTATCATCGGCATGCGTTTATCTCGTTTATTCGGCGAGTGAAGTTCACGACAGATGCGCCTACGTAGGTGGCACCTTGCGCTGACAGCGATCCCCCTAAGCCTGGTCCTCGGGCTGTGGGCCACTACCGGCGCCCCTCTTCGTGGTCGACTAATAGGCATCGCCTGCATCCTCTCCGTTTGCTGGTTTGTTTTGCTGAGGGCTAGTGACCTGGGTGTGCTTGTGAGATTTTTCTCGCGGTTTGGGATTAAGGGCAGTCCTGAAGCTGAAAAGTGCAGTAATAAAAAAACAGACTAGTACCCACTTTACCGGTAAGCGCGTTTTATCGGGACTTGGTGTAGCAGCGGTGTCGGAGTACGCTTCCTAACGCATCACATATGAGATTCAAGCGCAGCGGACTGGTCACCAATGCCCGAAAAAATATCGAATGAGCAACAGCACGAACGCTTTTGGTGCGCATTTACGCACACTCGGGTCGCTTGGTTTTTCGTAGTTTTCTGTGGTTGGGAAGTTTTCTTGAGTTGGAAGGGTTTGGATAAACCTTTTTCGCGGCCCAGCCTTGTTGAGATTCCGTTCTACATTCTCGTTGTCGCAGTCTACGCTCCAATATTTTGGATGGTTCTTCGATGTTTCACAGAGCGATTCGTGATTGCAATAGCTACCGTTGATACGGCGATTACAGTAGTTTCTTGGTTGCTGCCAACCCTTCTTAATCCAGTCGCAGGCTTGTTTCGCCGGGCGTTTCTTGTCCTGTGGGGCCTCGCTTTTCTAATGAGCTTAAACATGCCTATCCAGTCAGTTCGGCATCCATACATCGAGCTTGAGAAGATCGAAACCAAGGCGGGAAATCAGAGACTGTTATTCCTGGGTGCTGTCTTCGCAATCGCGTTAGTCCTTGGTGCGCTGTTGTACTTCCTACCTTTGCGATAGCCACTATCCCGGCAAGTACTGCCTCCAAGTGCCTGGTAAGTCGCATTACCGGACATCAAGTGCCGTACCAGGCGGCAGCATACACGGATGCCACTGGTCATCCTCGGCGTGGGCATCACAGAACCACTTACCACAAGTCGGGCAGCGCACGCTCGCCGGGTAGGTGCAAGCATCATGGCCTGCTGAGACACCTTGACAGGAACGTTCCAGGTCCGCGCTCTCGTCTCGCTTTTCTTCCATCGAAACGACTCGCCTCGTGCCGCCATTCTACTCGCGTATCGGTTTGCTGGAACAGGGAAGGCACTTGTCCAGTTTCGGCGTTTACCAGGAGTTGACAGTCGGCCTCGGTTACGTCGGAAATCCCCGTGGGATAATTGGATTGTATTGGCAAGGCTAAGGACTGATCCAGATGCGACTTAGGTTTGTAATGACTTGCGCGGTGAGTGCTTACCTGTCCCTCTTCATTCAGGTTGTCGCAGCCAGACAATTGAATGACCGATGCGTATATCCGACCGGCCTGCGTGAAGAAATGGCAAGGAAATATCCGGGCACACGCCCCATCAGATGGGAAGATCTGGATGAGTACGACCGACAGTACTTCCAGAAGGGCATGGGTACTCGCTGTCCTGGTCTCCTGAAGGTCAATTTCTACGGCGACGGAAAGCCAACCTGGGCTGTTGGTTTGG
>Ga0210409_10006453_pt1 | contig 12201 bp, 9 predicted proteins | sample IncBWH17MmetaG_FD_161649 | JGI IMG/M metagenome (GOLD analysis project Ga0210409, IMG submission 161649) | Forest soil microbial communities from Barre Woods Harvard Forest LTER site, Petersham, Massachusetts, United States - Inc-BW-H-17-M | ecosystem: Environmental > Terrestrial > Soil >...
CATCGAGAAACGGCAAGGCATTAAGATCGGCTGTCCCGAGGAAGCGGCGTTTCGGAACAACTTTGTCTCGCTCGAGCAGTTGGAGGCGCTGACGCAGAAAATGCCCCGTTGCGAATATCGCGACTACCTGGCCACGGAGGTAATCGCGGAGGCCAGGCGCCTGGCTTCTTAACACGATGAATGTCCTGGCCGGCCAACTCGAGGGGCTTGTGGTCATCGAACCGAAGGTTTTTGGCGATGCGCGCGGCTTCTTCATGGAGAGCTGGAACCTGCACAAGTATCAGGATGCCGGAATCCGCGTTCCTTTCGTTCAGGATAATATTTCCGTCTCGCGCCGGGGCGCGTTGCGGGGCCTGCATTTTCAAAATCCCCATCCCCAAGGCAAGCTGGTCTCGGTGTTGCAGGGCGAGGTGCTCGACGTGGTAGTGGACTTGCGGCTGCGTTCCGCAAGCTTCGGCAAGTGGGAGGCGGTCCAATTGTCCAGCGAGAACAAGCGGCAATTCTATATTCCTCCCGGTTTTGCGCACGGGTTCTTGGTGTTGAGCGACACCGCCATGTTCCATTACAAATGCACGGAATTCTATTCTTTCAAAGACGAAATGACTCTCCGCTGGAATGACCCGGAGCTGGCAATCCGTTGGCCGATCGAGAATCCCATTGTCTCGGAAAAGGATGCCAAGGGAATGTTGCTGAAGGATGTGCCCCGGGATCGGTTGTTTGATTTGTCATGAACCCTCCTGTCGCGCTGGTCATCGGCAAAATCGGGCAGGTGGGCTGGGAACTGCGCCGCACGCTGGCGCCAATGGCGCGCGTGGTTTCGGTGGATTACCCCGAAATCGATCTGACCAACGGTGCTTCGATTCTCAAATGGGTGCGCGAAACCCGGCCCCAGGTGATCGTCAACGCCGCGGCCTACACCGCGGTCGACAAGGCAGAGGGCGAATACGAAAAGTGCCGTCAAATCAATGGGGTTGCTCCCGGAATTCTCGCCGAGGAAGCCAAGAAGCTGCCCTGTTTGCTGATCCATTACTCGACGGATTACGTTTTCGATGGGACCAAAAGCACACCCTACACCGAAGAAGACGCGCCCAACCCGCTGGGCGCTTATGGCCGCTCCAAACTGGAGGGCGACCAGGCGGTGTTGCAAGTCGACGGATTTCATCTCATCTTCCGCCTCTGCTGGGTGTATGGCGCGCGCGGGCAAAACTTCATGCTCACCATGATGCGCCTGGCGCGTGAGCGCGAAAAATTGCGGGTTGTGCGGGATCAGTTTGGTTGTCCCACGTGGTCGCGAATGATTGCGGAAACCACCGCCTTGGCAGCGAAACAGGTTCTTGCGGCGCCGGAGCCCATTTCGTTTAGGGGCGTTTATCACCTGGCGGCTTCAGGTCAAACCAGTTGGCACGGCTTCGCCGAGGCCATTGTTAAGCACATGCCCGCAGAAGGAAAAAAATGCACGCACATCGAGCCGATCACGACTCAGGAATATCCGCTGCCGGCCAAGCGTCCGGCATACTCGGTCCTCTCCTGTGAAAAACTGCAGCGCATTTTTGGCCTGCGCTTGCCCGAGTGGGAGGAGAGTTTGAAGCAGGTCTTGGAAATCGCTTGATACAATGAAACTCTTAGTTACCGGCGGGGCTGGATTCATCGGGTCCAATCTGATTCATCACATCATCGAGCATCCCGAGATCGAGCGATTGGTCAACCTCGATTGCCTGACTTACGCGGGGCACCTGGCCAATCTGGCCAAGATTAGCGCCCATCCCAAATACGCCTTCGAAAAGGTCGACCTTCGCGATAAGAACGCTGTGCTGACGGTGGTTCAGCGCCACGGCATTTCGCACGTGATGCACCTGGCCGCCGAATCGCACGTCGACCGGTCGATCAGCGGTCCTGGAGATTTCATCCATACCAATGTCGTGGGGACCTTTAACCTGCTGGAAGCCTGCCGCGCTACTTGGGCGACGATTTCAACGCCGACGCGATTTCATCACGTTTCGACCGATGAAGTGTACGGCAGCCTAGGATCGACAGGCTTTTTCACCGAGACCACGCCCTACGCTCCGAACTCGCCGTACTCGGCCAGCAAAGCCAGCAGCGACATGCTGGTGCGCGCGTATCACCACACCTACGGACTTAACACGGTCATCACCAATTGTTCGAACAATTACGGGCCTTACCAGTTTCCTGAGAAACTGATCCCGGTAGTAATTCAAAGCGTGCTGGCGCGGAAAGCCGTGCCGGTCTATGGGGACGGGATGAACGTGCGCGATTGGCTGTATGTGCGCGATCACGCGCAAGCGCTTTGGCTGGTCCTGACACGCGGCAAGACCGCCGAGACGTATAACATCGGCGGGCACAACGAGTGGGCCAACCTGCGCATTGTGGAACTCATTTGTGATCTGATCGACGAGCTGGCGCCGCAGTTAGGCGGCCATTCGCGCAAGCTCATTACCTTCGTCAAGGATCGTCCCGGGCACGACCGCCGCTACGCGATCGACGCCAGCAAGATCCAGAAGGAACTCGGCTGGGTCCCCGCGCACAAATTCGAGGAAGGCATCCGTGAGACCGTGCGCTGGTACATCGACAACCAGCAGTGGGTCCGCGAAGTCGTCGCGCGATAGGCTTCGGATTGAGTCGAAAACAGCATTTAAACCACGGATGCACACGGATAAACACGGATGACCGAGAAACTGCACTCAATTCGCAGCTCAAAGGAGGAGCGAGCTGATTGAGGTGGCCGTTAATCTGCATCGTTTTAACGTTTCAAGTTTCAAGTTTCAACGATTTGGGTCCGGCTTCACTTCTGGCCGCCCGCCAGGATGGTCTCAAAGTGCGGCGGTTGGTCTTCCCGGGCAACGACGCTGACTTCAATTCTCTTGAACCCGGCCTTTTCCAACCACTCCTGCAATTCACTTTCGGCGAACCCAAGCCAGCGGTCTCCGTACAGTTGGTGGGCTTGCTCAAATTGGTGCCGTGCCAGGTCGAGGATCATGACCTGACCTCCCGTTTTTAAAATGCGGTGAGCGGCGGCGATCGCGCTCGCCGGTTCCTCGGCGTGGTGCAGGGCCTGGCTTAGGATGACCAGGTCAACACTCTCGGCTTCAACGGGTGGTTCCTGCAAGTTGCCCAAACGAAACTCGAGGTTCTTGAGGTTGTTCTTTTTCGCCTTGGCGGCGCCGAACGCGACGATCTTCTCCGAGTTGTCCACGGCGATAACCTTTTTGCACCGGCGAGCCAACAACTCGCTGAGCAAACCCTCGCCGGCGCCAAGGTCGGCCACCACCAAGGGAGGCAGGACCCGCAGCAGCAAGTGGCCGAATGCTTGCCAGGAACGGCCGGGACCATATACCCGATCGAACCGGCCGGCCACGTGGTTGAAGTAGACTTGAGCCTGCTCGCGTCGGCGGTTGAGAATGCGCTTGAGGTTGATCTGGTCGCTCGCGTGCTCGGGCAATTCTTTGGCGCCCTTAACCGCCAGGCGCATGACTTCATTGCTGCCGTTGGCTGCTGCCTGGAGCTTATAAAAGGTTCGTTTGCCTTCCTTGCGCGAGTCCACCAGACCCGATTCCTGCAGCAAACCCAAATGGGTGGAGATCCGTGATTGGCCCATTCGGGTGATTTCCTGCAGCTCGTTGACTGAAAGCTCGTCCTTTTCCAATAGCGAAACGATCCGAAGCCGCGTAGGGTCGGAGAGGGCGCGCAAGTATTTGAGAGTCGAAGGCATCAGATTTTTTGCGAAACGTGTTGACGTCTGGCATAAAGTATATATCATCCTATCTTGATACGTCAATATGTTTAATGTCCGTTCATTCAGCTTATCATGAGTAAGAACTTTATTTTTTCTTCCGAGTCCGTCGGCGAAGGTCACCCCGACAAGGTCTGTGATACGATTTCCGATGCCGTGCTGGACGCTTGCCTGGAGCAAGATCCGAACAGCCGCGTCGCTTGCGAGACCTACGCCAAGTGCAACCTAGTGGTGGTGGGAGGTGAAATCACGACCAAGGCCAAGCTGGATTTCAATGCGATTGCGCGCCAGGCCATCCGGGAAATTGGTTACACCCACGAGGACGACGTCTTTCACGCCGATAAGGTGTTGATAATGAATGCGATAACCAGCCAGAGCCCCGATATCGCCCAGGGCGTCGATGCGCGTAAAGCCAAAGGCAAGGACACGGCCGAACAGGGTGCCGGCGACCAGGGATTGATGTTTGGGTACGCAACCAACGAGACGCCCGAGTTGATGCCGGCTCCGATTATGTACGCCCACCAGTTGGGACGAGCGCTGACCAAAATCCGCAAAGCCGGCAAGGTCAAGTGGCTCCGCCCGGACGCCAAGAGCCAGGTTTCGGTTCGTTACGTCAACGATCAGCCCGTGGAGATCACCAACGTGGTCATCTCGACTCAGCACAGCGCTGACGTCGACCACGAAACCATTAAGAATTTCTGCATCGAAGACATTATCAAAAAGACTTTGCCCAAGCATTTGCTGACCAAGGAAACCAAGTATCTCATCAACCCCACCGGCCGGTTCGTGGTGGGTGGTCCGCAAGGCGACACCGGGCTGACGGGCCGCAAGATCATCGTGGACAGCTACGGTGGCATGGGTCGGCACGGCGGCGGCGCTTTCAGCGGCAAGGACCCCTCCAAAGTGGACCGCAGCGCAGCCTATATGGGGCGGTACGTGGCGAAAAACATTGTCGCTTCGGGATTGGCCTCCAGCGCCGAGATTCAATTCGCCTATGCCATCGGCTACCCCGACCCGGTATCGGTGTGCGTCAACACGTTTGGAACCGGCATGGTTTCGGACGAGGAGATCGAGCGGGCGGTCTGTGAAGTCTTCAGCTTTAAGCCCGCCGCGATTATCAAGCAATTGAACCTCCTGCGGCCGATTTATTCCAAAACGACCAATTACGGCCATTTTGGCAAAAACGACCCGGATATTACCTGGGAAAAGACCGATAAAGCCGAGGCGCTGCGCAAATCGGTTGGCAAACCGGCCGCCGTCGCGGCAGTGACACTTCGCCGGGCGGCAGCGCTGGTGAACGGAAGATCCGGGGCGGGTGCCACGGACCGTCCGCAGGTCAGCGCCTAGGTTCAATCACTCCAACGCATAAATCTCTCAGGCTCTTCTTCAACACCACAAATAAAATCTTATGGCTACCATTAAATTGAATCCAGGCACTCAGCGACCGGCCAAGGCAGCTGCTCCGCGCGAGGCGGTCAAAAACGGCAACGACAAGGCCCGCAAGGACTATTATGTAAGCGACATCTCGCTGGCCGATCTTGGCCGCCGGGAAATGTCGGTCGCCGAGCAGGAAATGCCGGGCTTGATGTCCGTGCGCGAGAAGTACGGGAAGGACAAGCCTTTGAAAGGCGTGCGGGTTTCCGGCTCGCTGCACATGACGATCGAGACGGCGGTGCTGATTGAAACGCTGGTCGAGCTGGGCGCCTCAGTGCGCTGGGCGAGTTGCAATATCTTCAGCACGCAAGACCAGGCGGCGGCGGCGATTGCCAAGACCGGGGTTCCCGTGTTCGCTTTCAAAGGCGAATCGCTGGAAGAATACTGGGATTTTACGCTGGCGGCTTTGACTCACCCTGGGAACAAGGGCCCGGAACTCATTGTCGACGACGGCGGCGACGCGACGCTTCTGCTTCATCGCGGTTATGAAATGGAGCGCGGCAGCGACTGGGTAAACAGCCCGAGTTCCAGCCGTGAGGAAGACGTGATCAAGAAGCTGCTCAAGCGGTGCGCGAAGGAACGGCCGGGTTGGTTTACCCAAGCCGTGAAAGAATGGAAAGGGGTGAGCGAAGAAACCACCACCGGGGTCCATCGTCTGTACCAGATGCTCGAAGCCGGCAAGCTGCTGGTCCCGGCGATCAACGTCAATGATTCGGTCACGAAGTCCAAGTTCGACAATCTCTATGGTTGCCGCGAGTCGCTGGCGGATGGCCTCAAGCGGGCGCTGGGTGTCATGATCGCCGGCAAAACCGCGGTCGTCTGCGGCTATGGCGATGTTGGCAAAGGCTGCGCCCATAGTCTCCGCGGGTTTGGAGCGCGGGTAATCATTACCGAAATTGATCCCATCAACGCGCTGCAAGCCGCGATGGAAGGGTTCAAAGTCACGACGATCGAAGAAACCCTTGGCGAAGCGGACATTTATGTCACGACGACAGGCAATTGCGACGTGATCACTCTGGAGCATATCCTCGAGATGAAAGACCAGGCGATCGTATGCAACATCGGGCATTTCGATAATGAGATTCAGGTGGACCGGTTGAATGAAGCGAAAGGAGTTTCGCGCCTGAACATCAAGCCGCAAGTCGACCGCTACGATCTTCCGGGCGACCGGAGCATTTACCTGTTAGCCGAAGGGCGCCTGGTCAATCTCGGTTGCGCCGAGGGTCACCCGAGCTTTGTCATGTCCAACTCCTTCACCAACCAGGTCCTGGCTCAACTGGACCTGTGGGCCAACCGCGAGAAGTACAAGCCCGCGGTTTACCGCTTGTCGAAGAAGCTCGATGAAGAAGTGGCCCGGCTGCATTTGGGCAAAATCGGAGTCAAGCTGACCCGGTTGACCAAAAAGCAGGCCGACTACATCGGTGTGCCGCTGGATGGTCCTTACAAGGCGGAACACTACCGCTACTAGTTCACGAACGAGGTTTCGTTCGCTTGCAAGAGGGCGTGTGCGTATTCCTCCCAGCCCTTAAGCGGCGCACGTTTTCCGCCGAAAGCCCTGCCCTTTCGAGCAGGTTCACCTAGAGGCATTGGCCTGGCCTGATCGCCTTCGTTGGAAATAGGGCGCAGCGACGCTTCGCGGCCCGGCACACGCTCGGGAAGCGGCGCATCGGCGACAAATTCCGACCCCAGCTTGACCTCTTCAGGCCGGGGCGGCCGTTGGTAGATTCGTTCATATAGGAAGTCGATTCGCGCCGCATCATCCAGGCAGGCCATGAATTCCGGCAAGGCCACCAACTTCTTCGCCTGCTCGATCACCAGCGGGCTGTTCATAAGAAAGAGAGCTTGCTGCGGAACTGTTGTTTCATGACGCCGCCCGCTCGGCAGATCCGGATTGGCAAAATCGAAATTGACCAGCACATCCGCCAGGTCCGCCCGATCGACCAGGCCATAAATCGTGCGCCGCGTTGAATAGGGTTCCTTTTCGATTTCGACCGGCCGCCCGTACATGGTCGAATCCAAGTCACCGCCGATGGCCAGTAGCGAATCGCGAAGCTCTTCAAATTCCAATCGGCGAATATTCGCGCGCCAGAGCAGGCGGTTATCCGGATCCACTTGGGCAAAGCGCGGGCTATTGGCGCTGCTTTCCTGGTAAACGCTCGAGAGCATGATTAAGCGGTGCATTTTCTTGAGGCTCCAACCCTCTTCGACAAGGCGCGAGGCCAGGTAGTCCAGAAGCTTGGGGTGGCTGGGCGGTTCCGAGCGCATTCCAAAATCGTCCGGCGTGGAAACAAAACCTTCGCCAAAGTGATGCAGCCAGAGCCGATTGACCAGGACACGCGGCGTGATCGGATTGTTTTTGCTCACGATAGCCCAGGCCAGATCCAGCCGGCCGCTGCCGTTGGTAAACGGAGGCCGGTAAGCGCCCGAAAGCACTTCGAGGAAATGTCGAGGCACTTCGGGGCCTTTGTTCCCTGCGTCGCCGCGGACTAACACAGGAGAGTCGTGAGGACGGCGAATGTCCTGGAGAACCATCGCTCGGGGCGGGGCGCCCGGGTGCGTCATCTCCAAACGGGCGATCTTTGTTTCCGTTTCGCGCATGTCCCGCAGGACCTGTCTGAGCCCCTGACGATCCTGTTTACGCCGCAGTTCGCGCAGCTTCTCCTGGAGGTCGTCCTTGGCCTGTTCCAGCTCCATGCGCTGCTTGTAGTAATCTCTGTAATCGGGACTGCTCAGGTCTTTGGTAATCACCGGCTCGAATTTCGGCTCCACGCAATTGGCGAAGACACCAAAGAGCGAATAATAATCCTTTGTCGGGATGGGATCGAATTTATGGTCGTGGCACCGCGCGCACGAAACGGTTAAGCCGAGAAAGCCCTTGGTCACCACATCGACCCGATCGTTGATGATATCATTGGGCATCTCCATGAACCGGTCCCCGACCGTCAGGAAACCCAGAGCACAAAGGTTGGTTGGATTGCGCGTGGTGGCCGGAAGTTTATCGGCGGCCAGTTGCTCGATGACGAATAAGTTGAAGGGCTTATCCTCGTTGAAACTGCGAATGACATAATCGCGATAAGTCCAGGCATAGGGATAATTGGAATCCTCCCGCTGGCGGCGAATTTGGCCCTTGGTGTCGCTGTAACGAGCCACATCCAGCCAATGGCGTCCCCAACGCTCGCCATAGTGGGGCGAAGCCAGCAACCGATCCACCACCTTGGCGAAAGCGTCCGCAGAATCGTCTTTGAGAAAGGCATCCACTTCCTCGGCAGTAGGCGGCAGACCGGTGAGGTCAAACGTCGCGCGCCGAATCAGCGTTCGCTTATCCGCGGGCGGGTTGGGTTTGAGGTCCTTCGCCTCCAACCTGGCCAGGATGAAATTATCAATCGGTGTTTTGCCCCAGATTGGATCCTTCACTGCTGGAACCGCGGGCTTGGTCAGGGGCTGCCATGCCCAGTGCGTTTTGCTGGAATCGGACCAGGTCTTTTCAGCCACCGTGGCCTCGCGCGGGTCAGGGGCTCCCATTTTGATCCAGGCAACCAGGTCTGCGATCGTCGTATCCGGCAGCTTGTTTCCCTTGGGCGGCATCTGGAGATCCGGATCGGTGTATCGGACCGCCTTAATCAAAAGGCTCTTTTCAGGATCGCCCGGAACAATGGCCGGGCCAGTGTCACCGCCTTTCAAAACACCGTTTCGGCTGTCAAGCAAGAGCCCGCCTTTGATTTTCTCAGCCTGAGCGCTGTGGCATTTGTAGCAATTATCGGCGAGCGCGGGCCGAATACGATTTTCAAAAAACTGGAGCTGAGCCGGCGTGGGCTCGGCAGCCGAGGCGCAGAAGGATGCGACCAAGGCCAAAGCAACCGAAGCGAAAAATCTCCTTCCGATCAAAAGCCCTGATTGGCCCACTTCGTTGGTGGGGCGAGGCTCCTGCCGAGCCCTATTTCTTTCAGGGCTCTGATCCTGCCTCTCTGAGGAGGTAACATCCAGACTGATCAGGGCTCGGCAGGAGCCTCGCCCCACCAAGTTCATAGGTAGAGGTGTTGGCACAACTGAGTTCACGCGATCACGGGAGTTACGACCTGGCCGGAAACGTCGGTTAGACGGAAGTCGCGGCCGTTGTAGCGATAGGTGAGTTTTTGGTGATCAAAGCCAAGCAAAGCCAGGACGGTGGCATGCAGGTCGTGGATATGGACTTTGTTCTCCACCGACGCGGCGCCGAATTCGTCGGTCGCGCCGTAGATCGTGCCTCCGCGCACACCGCCTCCTGCGAGCACCGCAGTAAAGGCCTTGGCGTTGTGGTCGCGCCCTGGATTGTCATTGCCATTGCGGTCTTTCACCGGCTTGCGGCCAAACTCGCCGCCCCAGATGACCAGCGTGCTGTCGAAAAGGTTGCGTTGCTTCAAATCGGTAATGAAGGCCGCCAACGGCTGGTCGATTTCCTTGGCGCGCTCCGGCAAGCGCTCCTCGAGATCCTGGTGGTGGTCCCAGCCTCCGGCCCAGACCTGAACGAAACGCACACCGCGCTCGATGAGCCGGCGCGCGATCAGCATTTGGTTGCCTTGGGGTGTGCGGCCGTAAAGGTCACGGATATTATCCGGTTCCTTCCTTAAATTAAAAGCATCCGTCGCCTCAGTCTGCATTTTGAAAGCCATTTCATAAGCCTGCAAGCGCGCCTCAAGCTGGGCATCCTTCTGAAGATTCTGGCTATGCAGTTCGTTGAGTTTGTGCACCAGGTCCAATTGGCGCCGCTGCTCGGACAAGGGCGTGTAGGGATTGCGTATATTTTGGATGATCTGATTAACTCCCGGGGACTTGGTGTTGATGCTCACTCCCTGGTAAAGACCAGGCAGGAACGAGGCCTGCCAATTGGAACTACCGCCGGGCGGTGTGCCTCCGGGCCGCAGTGAAATGAATCCCGGCATGTTCTGATTCTCGGTCCCCAAGCCATACAGAACCCACGAACCCAAGCTGGGCCTTGAAAAACGCGTTGAACCCGTGTTCATGAAAACCGTTGCCACCTCGTGCGCGGGGATGTCAGTGTACATGGACCGGATGACAGTCATGTCATCGACCAATTCGCCGAGTTTTGGGAAAACCTCGCTGACTTCGATCCCGGACTTGCCCTTCTTTTCAAACTTGAAGGGCGACGCCATAGCCAAACCGTCCATCCCCGGAATGGCTTTTCCGTCGTACTGTGCCAGCGCGGGCTTGGGATCCCAGGTATCCACGTGCGACGGCGCCCCCTGGGCAAAAATGTGGACGACTTGCTTGGCCTTGGCGGGAAGGGGCGGGCTTTTCGGCGAAAGAGTGGCTATTTCCTCAGCCTGAGCCGCCGAGTTGAGGCATTCTTCGCCCAGCAACGCCGCTAGGCCAAGCATGCCGAAACCCATGCCGGCGCGCTGCAGGAATTGTCGGCGGGTGATGAAAAGGTCTTCGAGCCTGGGCGAGTGCTCCCGGATAAACTTGTTGTCAGCGCTCATAACTGTATCAATAGCACACTAGACGTCCTAGGCGAGGACGTGGTTTCGCAGATATTGCAGGTTTGATGCCAAAAAATGACCAGGACCAAGTATTTAAAGGGTGCCTGCCAGCATTGCGGTGGCCATATCGAATACCCGGCTGAACACATCGGGATGGTGGTCGCTTGTCCTCATTGCCAGCAGGAAACCGAGTTGCTCCTGCTGACAGCGCCGGAAGAGCCTACCGTGCCGCGGCGGGTGCTGGTTTGGACGGGCATTGCCGTGGTGGTACTGGGGTTGGGATTCGGGGGCGCTTTGGTGGCGCTGAAGCGCGCGCAGCGTTGGGCGGAGAAACAGAAGCGCCAGGCGGCTGACGCTGTCGCCGTTGCTCAACTCCAAACAAACGCTCAGCCGCCGGCGGAGGAAACCAACTCCCCGGCTCACGACGAGCTTACGCCGTCAGCGGTGACTCTTGAAAGGACCCCCGACTCTTCTTTGGTCTATGCTGTGGGAACACTCAAGAATTCGTCCACCCGTCAGCACTTTGGAATAAAGGTTGAGCTGGAGCTTTCGGATGCCGCCGGCCAGAAACTCGGCACGGCCAGCGACTACCGCCAGGTCCTCGAGCCGGGCGGGCAATGGCAGTTCAAGGCCCTGGTCATGGATTCAAAAACCGCCTCGGCCAAAATAACCGCCATCCGGGAAGACCAGTAGATCGGCCACTCTGCGTTCTATGCGTTCTTTGCGGCTAAGTTGCCGTTCTCAATCCCAGCACTTCCCGCCTTGACCAATCGGCGACACCTGGGCCAGTCTCTCTGGGGCAGATTGGATGTGGTTTTTGCGTCGCCCGCATAACTTTGTTGGATTTGTTGGAAAGGCTTTGCGCTGTTTCGGATTGCAAATTCAGCAAGATAAGCTTCATGGACTCATGGGTTTGCCCCCATAGCTCAAATGGATAGAGCGGCGGTTTCCTAAATCGTGCAAGTACCTTTTTAGGGAGTTTTTGCTGCCTTTGATTATAGCATATTCCCCTTGATTTCATTGTCGATTCTGCACTTTTTGCCCTCGGCCGCATCGTGCCCAGGTTTGGCTTTGATTTGCCATTTTTTGCCCCAAAAAACTAAAACGGTATCAGATGCGGTATCAGATTTGCCTGTGTGATTTTTTGAGGGAAGAAAAGTGGTACCCCCGCACGGAATCGAACCGTGATCCATTGTTTAGGAAACAATTGCTCTATCCATTTGAGCTACGGGGGCAAGCCGTCATTCGCATTCAGGATAGCAATTTAGGTGGCGTTGACAAGCAACCGCAGCGATGGAAATCGTTCACGCGAAAGTACTCAACTGAGCGATCCAACGAGGTGTAACGCCACGCTCTCTTACTCATTTGCTCCGAAAGTTACCGGAAATCCGCTCCCTCCGGTTCGATTCCGACCTCCGCCTCCAGCCCTTTTGCTGGGATTTTGGAGGAAAAACGGGGTGAGTTTCAGTGGATTCTTCAGTGAGTGGCGTACCCCGCCACCATTCTAGTAAAACTGAAATAACTTGCCCACGACTCGCTAAC
>Ga0210409_10006454_pt1 | contig 12199 bp, 7 predicted proteins | sample IncBWH17MmetaG_FD_161649 | JGI IMG/M metagenome (GOLD analysis project Ga0210409, IMG submission 161649) | Forest soil microbial communities from Barre Woods Harvard Forest LTER site, Petersham, Massachusetts, United States - Inc-BW-H-17-M | ecosystem: Environmental > Terrestrial > Soil >...
TGGTAGAGCAGCGGACTGAAAATCCGCGTGTCGGTGGTTCGATTCCGCCCCTGGCCACCATTTAAAGAAAAATCAAACACGTAGCTCCGTTTGCTTGTCGTGAGCCGCGTGTGACAGAAAGTTCCGGTGCTCTAGCGCCGGAGTCCGGGCCTCGGAAATCAGAGAGTTGCAACGCGGGGGGCGACCGGAACAGAAATCCGGTTGTCGGCCTGCACGCGATCAATCGGACTTTGACTCAACGAGTTGGCGCGGAAGTCCGCTAGTTGTGCTGCAGTTGACTGTGAGCGCGCGCAGTCTTTAGATCACTCGGTAACGGCTGCGGCTCGTTATGTGTACGAGTCCCACGTCGCCGAGGTGAGGAGGGCTGATCCGCGCTTGACAGCCATAAATCACCGAGTACAGTACGCGCCCCTATGGGTTTGATCACGCCAATCTGGGAGTACGCTCGCGCCGCGGCCGGCTCTACCGCGAGAGCGCCGATGCTTGCTCGTACCTGCGTCTCGCGAGGTACCAACACCGCTCGCACGCTCGTCGGAGCGGGCGTCGCACTGCCATAGGGACCCTCCGCGCAAGTGGCGGAGGGCCAGGAGCCTTCCGCATGGAACTGAAACCCCGGTCGGCTCCGCCTATCGGGGTTTTTCTTTTTTGCGTGGAGACTCTTGACATGTTCAGACTCAACTGGATGAAGCTTTGGCCACGGTCCCAGCGTTCGCCGGAAGGGGCAGGGATGGACACACACGTGGTCGCGAGCGTTCCGGCGGCTGCGGCAGCCCCTGCCCGGGAGCGCCCCGCCACCCTGCTCTCGACACTCACCCTCGCGGGGAATGAATATCTTCCGGAAGAAGATATCGACCGCGCCACACTCGGAGATCTCTTCTCGCGCGCGTTCTTCCGTGTGTCCTACGACAAGGACGGGGACCTTTGGGCCCAGGACTCCGATGCGCCGAGAGTGATGATCACCGTGGACCTCGTGCGGCGCATGATCCGGATTGCTGCCGCCTGGAGGTTCAAGCAAGGAACCGACTCCGATGCCCATCAAAGGCTCGCCGCTCGCACGAACGCCGCGTTCATGATGGCGCGCTTTCAGGTGGTTGAGCCCGAGCTGTTCGTCGCAGAGTACTTCCTCTCGTACGAGAAGGGCCTGCTGGGAGCCCAGCTGGTGCACTCCGTGAAGCTCTTTGGTCGCATCACTCAGTCGGCAGTCCGGGAGCACGATGGCGAGGATGTACTGCGGTAACGGTAACCGACGCCGGCGGTACGGCAGCGGGAATGCGGACCATGAGTCCTTGCGGGATAGCGCGGACGACGGCGTGGCGTTACGATCGGCCGATGGGCAACCTGCTTGGGGCAATCATCAAGGATTTCCTCAAGGGCTTCCTGTTCTGGGCTGTTGCCTCGGTGCTCCTGATCTATTTCTTCAAGTATCCCGGCATGATCCTGTCGGGACTATTGGGCCTGATCTTCCTGGCATCGTTTTGCGCGATGTGGGGCTCACAGCTTCTCTTCTGGCTGGTGAATCTCATTCGGTTCGGTGGAGGAGGAGGTCGACCGGACCCCCCGCCACGCGGTACCGGTCAAGGCCCAAGTCCTGGATCCGTGCCGAACACCGCCGGCGACCGGACCTGTTCAAGCTGTGGAGGTAGTGGATCGCTAACCTGCTACCGCTGCAACGGCAGCGGCTGGCTGCCAGAAGGCGACCGGCAAGTCACGTGCCGCGTCTGTGCAGGCTTGCGCACCATACGCTGTTCGGACTGTTCCGGCCGCGGGCGCGTTAACTGGTAGGGCAACAGCTCGTGGCGCCGAAGCAGGGCGTGGGACTCCATCAAGGTACAAGACTCGCCCTTGTCCACATTTTCTCGTTTGGACTGCTTTGCACCCACACATCGGTCCTGGCACAAAAGAGCGCGCAACAGGTGAATGCAGACGCTCACCAGGCCGGGATGTTCCAAGCGTTTCGCGTTTGTCTGAAGCAGGAAAAGGCAGCGGGCAAGATCTCGGCCGAAGACCACCGTCGGTGCGACCTTGCGGCGGAGAGGCTCTATTTTGGCCTGTACAACACGGACTATGCGGGCCGCAACAGCCCGATCTCGAGGAGTTTCGTGGATGAGGCACAGAAAGTCATCAACGCCGTAACGGGCGATCCCGGCCTCTGCCAGAGCGACACTGAGTTTAGGAAGGTCGGCGCTGCGGTCGTTGAAGACATCAAGGGTTACTACCCAGATCATCCGGACGTGAGCTGCGGCACCGCGGACTGTCCGCCAGCTCCGTACAAGAATCCCTTTTCTGACCCCAACGCCTGCTGGTGCAACACCCCGAACTTCACTCCACCGTCCTCGTGTACTTCGTCACAGATCACGCAGACATGGACTCCGAACTCCGCATGGCACGGGAAGCCGTGGAACCTACCTAACCTGAAGATCTATACGGAGTATTGCTACGGGCGCACGATGGATGGGATCATGTTCCTGCCGCAGACCACAGGCGTACCGACACCGCCGGAAACTCTGCAGAGCGAGCCTGCCTGCGATGCCAAGGACGTGCACATCCGCCAGTTCGTCTACTCACAATGTGTCGACGGGTATGACTGTCGCACGGCTGAGGAGCGACAGCACGGGGAGCGACCCAGTTACTGGGCGAGTTGCCGTACCCAGCGGTACCTGAACACCTGGTATCTGGATGAGTGCCCTTCAAGTGAACCTCATTTCCTCACGCCTGACAGCAGTATCGAGTATCCGAACGCAGTGCACGTAATATCCGACGAGCCTCTGGTAAATCTTCCCGACCGTGAGGGCAATCCGCCAATCAAGAAGACCTTCATCGACGTGGTGATCTGCGGGACCAACCATCAGGTGCTGGGCGCCTTTACCTGGATGCGAGAAGGTATAAAGAGACCGCAGACCCCGCAGTGGTGCACGAAGACCGGGCTGCTGCAGACCACTCAGGGGCCGTATACCGAGCTGCGTCGCCTGGACCCGAAATCCGAGGATGTCAGCGTGCCCGTCTGCGCCGTTGTGAACGTGCGGGGTTTTGTTCCCGACCCCGGTCTCAACGCAATCGTCAACAACTTCGATGGCTGCTTATGACGGTCGATACCGAATACTTGTCGTTACCATTCGCCCAGGCGTGGTCATATAGGTTGCTGAGCTCGACGGTGCGCCCGGTGCTCGGATCACGGAAGGTTTGTACCCCACGCACCGCCTGGTCAGCTCCGTAGGCCGCTACCATCGAACCTCGCTGTTGGTTGGCCGTCACGCCCTGGATCGTCTCGATCACGTGCTGCTGGAACGCCGCGATTATCGCGTTCCGCTTTTGCATCTCCTGCGAAAACCATGCGGGCACTTCTCATATCTCGAATGTCCTGCCGACGTGGGGCGGGTTATCGATGAGTTCTTCCGCGTCCATGAGCTAGGACGCTAATCAAAACCCGAAGGGCTTGCTGTCGCCGGCACACGGTCAGCCGCCGCAGGACTCGCGGATGATGAGATCGGTCGGCAAGCGCTCGGTGTGGCCACGCTCCGGGTCCTCGATGGCACGCGATATGAGCAGCCTGCCGGCCGCCGCGGTGTCCTGCTTTATCGTGCTCAGAGACGGGGAGCTCAGCCGGCTGAGCAGCATGTCGTCGTAGCCGACGACCGAAACGTCGCGTGGAACCGAGAAGCCCGCGAGCTTGAGCGAGCGGATCGCGCCGAGCGCCAGCAGGTCGCTCGAGGCGACGATCCCGTCGAACGGGATCTTGCGGCGGATGAGCTGCGCGATCGCCGCCTCGCCGGACTCGAGCTCGAAGTGCACCGGAACGTAGAGCGCCGGGTCGGGCTCGATACCGGCCAGTTCGAGTGCCTCGAGGTAGCCGCTGCGCCGCTGCTCGCCTTCGGGATCGTTTTCGCCGAGGAACACGATGCGGCGCCGGCCGAGCCGCAGCAGGTGCTGCGTCGCCTTCCGGCCGCCGAGCGGGTTGTCCGAGCCGACCGACGAATACTTCTGGCCGGGCATCTGCGCGCCCCATACCGAAAACTTGGCGTCGGTGGCCGCGAGCTTGTTGAAGGCCTCGTGCAATGTTCCCTGGCCGAGGAAGATCACGCCGATCGCGCGGCTCGTCGTCACCGCGAGGTAGAGGTCGTCGTAGCTGGCCGGCGCAGCGTGGCTGACGATGAAGTCGCAGTTTCGCTCGCGCGCCGCCTCGCCGATGTTCGCGATCAGCTCCAGGAAGAAGGGATGCGAGTAGGGCAGCGCACGGCCATGGGTTCGCGGCAGCACGATGGCGACCGAGCCGGCCGATCCGATCGGCCCGGCCGGCATGTAGCGCCGGAACGGATAGTCGAGCTCGCGCGCGATCTCCCAGATCCGCTGCTTCGTCCGGGCACTGATCGAGGCGTGGTCGTTCAGCGCCCGCGAGACGGTCGACACCGATACGCCGGCCCGTCGAGCCAGACTCTCGAGTGTCGTCGTGCCGGTACCGCGTTGGACATTCGCCATTGCATCTAGTTAACTAGATTACGGAACGGAAACGGAAAATAGCACAGCGAATCAAGCGGCCTCGGGCCGCGCCGGGGGAGCGCGCACGCAATCGATGAAGTCCGGTCGCGGGCCTGTCAGCCTCGGCACAATCGTCCACCTGTGCGTCGGACTCTTCGGGGTCCAGATCGTCTGGGGGCTGCAGAACGCAAACACCAGCCGGCTGTTCCAATCGCTCGGAGCGGACGTCGGCCAGCTCGCAGTGCTCTGGATCGCGGGTCCCGCGACCGGCGCGCTCGTGCAGCCCATGGTCGGCTACCTCAGCGATCGGACCCGCAGCCGCTGGGGACGCCGGCGGCCATTCATCGTGGTCGGTGCGCTCACGGCCAGCGCCGCGCTGGTGCTGTTCGTCCACGCCTCGTCCCTGGCGATCGCAGCGGCGCTTCTGTGGCTGCTCTGCATCGGCGCGAACCTGGCGATGGAGCCGTTGCGCGCGCTGACGGGTGATCTCGTCCCCGAGGACCAGCGGAACCGGGCCTTCGCGCTGCAGGCCGCGTTTATCGCCGCCGGCGCAGTGGTCTCCTCGGCATTGCCCTGGGTGCTGGGACACGCGCTCGGGGTCACGTCGCAGCCAGTCAGCGGCGCGGTACCCGAATCCGTGCGACTTGCATTCCGGTTCGGAGCGCTGGCGCTGCTGGCCAGCATCGGCTGGACGGTCGCCTTCGTCCATGAGACTCCGGGCACGGCCTCGTTCCCGGGTCAAGCGGCGCTGCGTGCCGCGCGGCCGGCGGCCGGGCGCCTGCTGCTTCGCGGTGCCGTGTGGCTCGGCGGCGGGACCGCGTGCGCCTTCCTGAGTCGCATACTCGGGCTCCGCCCGGAGCTGTACGTGCTCGCGGCCTTTGCGGCGCTCTACGGGCTGTCGCAGCTCTGGCTCGGCGGCCTGGCGCGCCGCGGCAGGCATCCCGTGGGGCTTCTCCAAATCAGCGAAGACATCGTTTGGATGCCGCCCGAGATGAAGCGGCTTGCTGTCGTGCAGTTCTTCACCTGGCTCGGCCTCTTTACGCTCTGGGTGTACACGGTTCCCGCGGTCGCCGAGCATCGGTTCGGGTCCCACGATCCGGCGTCGGCGCATTTTCACGATGCGGCCGACTGGGTGGGCGTGCTGTACGCGATGTATAACGCGTTCGCCATCGCGGCGGCGCCGCTCGTGGCGCGCGCGAGTGCGCGCTGGGGCCGGAATTTCACGCACGGCGCGTGCCTTGCCATCGGTGCGGCGGGCATTGTCGGGCTCGTGACGGGCAACCCCCACGCCCTGCCGTGGCTGCCATCAATGGCCATCGGTGTCGCCTGGTCTTCAATCCTGTCGCTGCCGTACGCCATCGTCGCCAGCGCATCGCCCGCGAGCAAGATGGGCGTGAACATGGGTATCCATAACCTCTTCCTCGTCGTGCCGCAGCTCGTCGGCGCAGTGATTCTCGGTCCGCTCCTCGACAGCGGGCTCGGCGGCAGTGCCGTCGGCGCGCTCAAGTTCGCGGCGCTGCTCTTTGCGGTTGGCGGGCTGACCTCGATCGCGTTCGGTGCATTTCGTTCTAAGTGATAGCGTACCGCAAGTTTTGCGCTTCGTGTACGAAAGATAGCTAACGACCTGCACGTTCGCGCGTATCGCTCGCCGCGCACGCAAACTCGTAGTCAGCGCATGCGTGCTTTGTATCCACTTGAGAGTAAAATTATATAAATCAACGATATGCATGCTATCTATGAGCCCAGGCTCCCCGCCTGCTCTCCGCGGGCCATCCGGCGCTGAGTCGATCTCCGATCCGCACGCGTCAAGACCCACTAACCGCAAGTTGACAGGCGACGCAAGTTTTGCGTTAGTATGCGGGCGTCGTTTCGGGGGGGACCGTTAATGGGACGCTTGGCCGCCGCTCAATGCCGTGCGCTGCTCGCGTGCCTCGCGGCATCTGCGATCGGCGCGCGCGCCGTTGCAACGGAGTGCGTCGAGTCCCCGGGCCGAGTCCTGCGCGCTTGTGTCTCGGTCGATGCCGATGGCGCGTACTACGAGGTGTTCCGCGGCGCACGCACAGTCATCGCGCGATCAGCGCTCGGCATCACCTTCGCCACCGGCTCGAACGGCGCGGTCACACGGATCGAGTCCGCGACTCGTCGGGCGAGCGACAGCGAGTGGCAGCAGCCCTGGGGCGAGCAGCGGGTGATCCGCGACAGCCACGCGGAACTGCGGCTGTCGCTCGCCGGTCGCGAGGCGCGGCCGTTCGACGTCGTCTTCCGGGTCTTCGACGACGGACTCGGATTTCGCTACGAGTATAAGGGGATCCGGCCGGACGAGGACGTTGCGATCGTCGACGAACGCACTGAGTTCTCGCTGGTCGGCGACTGGGACGCCTGGTGGTATTACGCGCGCCAGCGCGAGCGCGACGAGTACTTGTACCACCGCGCGCCGCTCTGGGAAGTGACGGTCGCCGAGACCCCGCTGACCCTGCAGGGCGATCACCTCTACCTCTCGTTCCACGAGGCGGCGCTCGTCGACTACTCGAGCATGAATCTGCGCCGCATCTCCGAGCGGACGCTCAAGGCGGACCTGATGCCGTGGTCCGACGGCGTGCTGGCGCGGCGGACCGGGCCGTTCAAGACCCCGTGGCGCACGATCCTCATCTCCGACACGCCGATGGGTCTCGCCGACTCGCGCATCGAGCTCAACCTGAACGAGCCGAGTGTGCTGTCCGATGTCTCGTGGATCGAGAAAGGCAAGTTCATCGGCGTCTGGTGGGCCATGCACATCGGACGCTGGACCTGGAGCAGCGGGCCGCAGCACGGCGCGACCACGGAGCACGCCAAGCAGTACATCGACTTCGCGGCCGAGCACGGCATTCACGATGTGCTGGTCGAGGGCTGGAACCTCGGCTGGGATGGCGACTGGATCGCGAACGGCAAGTACTTCGACTTCAGGAAGTCGTATCCGGACTTCGACATGGACGAGCTCGTGCGCTACGGGCGTGAGCGGAGCGTCCGACTGATCGGCCACAACGAGACCGGCGGCGCCGCGGAGAACTACGAGCGCCAGCTGCAGGCGGCGCTGGAGCTCTGGGAGCAGCACGGCGTGCGGACGGTCAAGACCGGTTACGTGCGGCCGAACGGCTCGATCGAGCGGACGCTGCCCGACGGCTCGATTGCACACGAATGGTTCGCCGGCCAGTACATGGTTCGCCACCACCAGAAAGTGGTCGAGGCGGCGGCGGCGCATCACATCGCAATCGACACGCACGAGCCGGTGAAGGACACGGGCCTGCGGCGCACGTGGCCGAACATGATCAGCCGCGAGGGCGCGCGCGGCCAGGAATACAACGCCTGGGCGCGACCGACCAGCTCGCCCGATCACCTCACGATCCTGCCGTTCACGAGGATGCTGTCCGGGCCGATGGACTTCACGCCCGGGATCTTCGACGTGACCTTCGGACACGCGCAGATCAACGAGCGCGTGCAATCGACCATCGCGACGCAGCTCGCCGAGTACGTCGTGCTCTATAGCCCGATCCAGATGGCCGCCGACCTGCCGGAAAACTACCGCGCGCGGCCGGACGCGTTCCGGTTCATCGAGGACGTGCCGACGGACTGGGAAACGTCCCGGACGCTCGATGCCGTCATCGGCGAGTACGTGGTCGTCGCCCGGCTCGAGCGTGGTGGCCGCGACTGGTACTTGGGCGCGATCACGAACGGCACGGCGCGCAGCCTCGAGGTGCCGCTCGCCTTCCTGCAGCAGGGCGCGCGCTACGAGGCGCAGATCTATATGGACGGCCCGGGTGCGGATTACCGCACGCACCCGGAATCGCTCGCGATCGAGAGGCGCATCGTCGGGCGCGGCGACCGGCTGACGCTGGCGCTCGCACCAGGCGGCGGCCAGGCGATCCGGTTCAGGCGGCTGGCGAGCTGATGCTGAGCGCAAGCATTGGGGCGTGTGCGGGTCAGGCACCCGTGCAGGCCCGGCAACGAAAGCGGGAATACACGCGGGCCGCGATGCCCGCGCCGTCTTCGGTCAAATAGTAGGGGGTACAATGAAGAAGTCGAAGAAGCTCAAGAAGCTCGAGGCTCGGCGGCAGCGGGCCCGTGGCCGTCGGCCGATCGCCCTGCAGGGCAGCATCTCCGTCCTCGCGCTTACCGCGCTCGGGTTTGCGGGCGCGGCCGGTGCCCAGCAACAATCGGCGGGCAGCGGCAGCGGCGGCGCCGCGAGCGCGAACGGCGACGTCTCGAGCACCAACGAGCTCGCCACGGTGGTCATCGTCGGCGTTCGCCGGGCGCTCGAAACGGCGGTGCAGCTCAAGAAGGACGCGGACACCGTCATCGACTCGATCGACGCGACAGACCTCGGCGCCTTCCCGGACAAGTCGGCCTCCGACGCGCTGCAGCGCATGCCCGGCGTCACCGTCAACAGGCTGCAGTCGAACGACGACAGTACACATCCATCCGGCGAGCCGACCAATATCCTGATCCGCGGCCTGACGCAGGTGCGGACCGAGCTCAACGGCCGGGATGCCTTCTCGGCGGACTCGGCACGCGGCCTCAACTTCAATGACGTTTCGCCCGAGCTGCTCTCTGGCGTCGATGCCTACAAGAATCAGACCGCCGACCTGATCGAGGGCGGCATTGCCGGCACGGTCAACCTGCGCACGCGCAAGCCATTCGACCAGGACGGCCGCGTGGTGTCGATCAACGGCGTGACCGATTATGGCGACCGCTCAAAGCACTACACCTCCGAGGTGTCAGCGCTCCTCAGCGACTCGTTCAACACCGACTCGGGCCGGTTCGGTTACCTGATCGACATCGCCCGCAGCCACGTGATCTCGCGGGTCGAGAGCGTCATTGACGACAAGATCGACACTTACTGCACGGGCGGGTACGGGACAGCCGCGGCTGCGATCGTGAACCCGGACGGATCCATCCCCTGCACCGGCAATCCCTTCGGTGGCACGGGCTGGGCATTTGCACCGGATGGGGTGCGCTACTCGCGCGTCGACTACGACCGCCACCGCACCGGCGACGACGTCTCACTGCAGTACGCGAACGACGCCAAGACACTCGAGGTGACCGCGGAGTACATCGACTCGAACTACCGCAACGCCTGGCTCGAGGACGCGAGCCACGCAATCCTCGACGGCAGCTACTACGGCACGCCGGCTTTCGACCCGCGCGGCAGCTCGAACCTGCGGCCCGCCACCGGGACCGGTCCCCTCGTATTCGGCTCGAACGGCATGTTGCAGTCCGGTGTGCTGACCCAGCCCCATGGCAGCTTCTTCGGCAGCTGGTCGCCGAACATCAACGACGCGATCAACGGCGGCTCGGCGGTTCCCGGGGTGCCGTTCGTGAACGACTGCGCGGTAATGACCTGCACGACGCTCCAGGACGGCCTCTATTTCCAGAACGAGGGGCGCAACTTTGCCCACGAGGAGGGAACGCATGACTACTCGCTGCACGTCGGCTGGAAGATCACGAACCGCCTGAAGGCGGACTTCGACGCCCAGCACATCGACGCGCACACCTTCAACAACGACATCCTGGTCGCGACCGGATCGATGGCGAACTACCAGTACTCAACGGGCGCGGATCGCATGCCGCAAGTCCAGCTGCTGCCCGGCTCGAACGTCAACTACGCACCCGGCGGCCTGAGCAACCCGCACAACTACTGGCTGCCGTTCATCCAGGGCCACGTCGAGGACAATGACGGCACCGAGAACGCCGGCCGCGCCGACTTCAAGCTGGACCTCGACCACCAGGGCTGGCTCGACTCCCTGAAGTTCGGTGCGCGTGCCTCGTCCCGCGACCAGACGGTCCGCTACTCGACCTTCAACTGGACGCCGATCGCGGCGAGCTGGAACTGCAATGGTCCGGGCTTCAACATCGACAACACGAAGCCCGCCGCCTACCCGACCGCGGGCGCCTGCGGCGGCAACACCGGTCACCCGAATTTCAAAGGCTACGGAGCCGGCATCTGGGGGACCGACAACTTCAACAACTTCTTCGGACCCGGCGCCTACGCTAACGGCCCGCTCGTATTCCTCAACCGGGCGACGCTGACCAACTACCCGGGGCTGGTGGCGGCACTGAGCGGCAACAACACGAACTCGCCGATCGGCGGCGGCTACACGCCGATCTGCGACCGCTCGGGCAATATTGCCGGCACCTGCTTCAGTCCCGCCGAGGAGATGCGGGTCAAGGAGATGACCGAGGCCTTGTACGGCGTCCTCTACTTCGGCGGCGACAACCTCAAGATCGCCGACAAGAGGGTCGTCGGCAACCTCGGCGTGCGGCTGGTGCGCACCGAAGAGCAGGGCTTCGGCAGCGTCGAGTATCCCGACGCGACTGCCCTGCAGGCGCTCGCGCCCTGCAACACGCCGCTCGGGCCAAACAGCGTCGTCAACCCGAGCTGCTACCTGACGCCGGGCGTACTCAATTTCTCGACCGGCGGCGGGTCGCCGAATACGTACGACCGCGCGCACATCGATGCGCTGCCGAGTCTCAACGTGCGCGTCGACCTGACGGAGCAGGACTTCCTCCGTTTCGCCTATTCGCGGGCGCTCAGCCGGCCCGACTTCGGATACCTGCGCAACTTCGTCCAGATCAACTCGCCGGTCATCAACACGACGCCGGATTCGCCGTACGTCGTGTACAACTCACCGACCGCGGCCCACACGGCGGCGAACGTCGTCGGCTACAACTTCATCTTCAACGCGAACGCCGGCAACTCGGCGCTCAAACCGGAGCGCGCGGACCAGTTCGACCTCTCGTACGAGCGCTACTGGGGCAAGAGCGGCCTGTTCAGCTTGGACCTCTTCTACAAGAAGCTGATGGACCGGGTGGCGCTCGGCGAGTTCGACCGCCAGTTCACGAACAACGGCGCGACCGAGACCGCGCGGATACTGGGCCCGTTCAACCAGTCGCAGGGCGGGAATGTGCGCGGCCTCGAGGTCGCGTACCAGACGTTCTTCGACCAGCTGCCGGGGCTCTGGAACGGCCTCGGCATGCAGTTCAACTACACGTACGTCGAGCAGCACGGCATCAATAACACGAACCTGGCGAATGCCGGCGGCATCGCGGGCCCGGGCAGCGTCGGCGCGTACGGCGCGGGCGTCAACGCCTTCCTCGAGCCGACGGTCGACTCGCACCGGCTGGCGGGCATCTCGGACCACACCGTCAACCTCGTCGGCCTCTACGAGAAAGGCCCGTTCGCGGCGCGGCTCGCGTACAACTGGCGCTCGCGGTACCTCACCGACAACCTCGACTGCTGCATCGGGCTGCCGGTCTTCCAGAAGGCGGCGGGCTTCCTCGACGGGTCGATCCGCTACTCCATCGGAGAGCACGTCGAGCTGTCCCTCGCGGCGAGCAACCTGCTCGACACGAAGACCGTGTACCAGCAGGAGGTGTTCGGCGACTCGCCCGCGACGCCGGGCGCGAAGCCGGTGTACTTCGATTCAGGGTGGTCGCGGGTGGATCGCCGCTATCAGCTCGGCATCCGGGCGAAGTTCTGACAAGCTCGCCAGAGGCGGGCCGGCGGCTGGTCGCCGGTCCGCCAGGGTGAGGGCATCGGCTTGAGCACGTTCGAGCGCACTGATGGCCGCTAGGCGGCTGCCGATCGTCGTGCTCGGCGGCGGGACCGCGGGCTGGATGACCGCGGCGGCGCTCGCTAAGCACCTGCCCCGGGACCGCTACGCGCTGACGCTACTCGAGTCCGACGATATCG